>JADMIO011621124.1_pt1 | contig 20647 bp, 22 predicted proteins | sample 8958161 | NCBI WGS metagenome assembly JADMIO01 (sample SAMN16585339, study PRJNA669376) | soil metagenome | isolation source: Crop rotation soil | place: USA: Cullars Rotation, Alabama | collected 2011 | reverse complement strand
CCGCCATGCTCTTGAAGAGCTCCATGCAAAGGTGCGGTGACGTCCCAATCCCCGGGGTGCCATAGGTGAGCTTGCCGGGCTGGGCTTTGGCCGCGGCGATCAGATCGTCGACCGTTTTGATCGGCAGCTTCGGGTTCACGACGAGGATGTTGGGCGCGGTCGCGGCGAGCGTGATCGGCGCGAAGTCGCGCACCGGGTCGTATGGCACTTTCTGGTAGAGGACGGAATTCAGCGCGATGGTGCTGGCGCTCACGAGCAGCGTGTAGCCGTCGGGCGCCGCGCGCGCGGCCGCCTCGATGCCGATCACGTTGCCGGCACCCGGCTTGTTCTCGACGAAGAACTGCTGGCCGAAGGCGTTCGTAAAGTGCTGGGCGAGCACGCGAGCGACGATGTCGGTGCCGCCCGAAGGTGGCGAGGGCACGATGATGCGCACCGGCCGCGCCGGGTAATCTGACTGCGCCGTGGCGTGGGCCATCACGAGCGCGAGGAGCAGCCCACTAGCCCACCGCATGGAGCACCTTGCCGTCGCGGGTCATGGGCTTCGTCGGCACCAGCACGAAAGCAATACGGCAGGGCTCGGTGCCGCGGTTCACCCAGTCGTGAAGCGTCGCTTGCTGCACCAGCACGTCGCCGGCGCGCAGGTGTACGGCGCCGGTGTCGAGGTGCATCTCGATCTCCCCCGAGATGACCACTGCGTAATCGATCGTCTCGGTGCGGTGCATGCGCGGCGCCACGCCCGGCTGGTATTCGACCACGCGAAAGATCGTGCCGTCGGCGCCCGTCCAGGCGACGCAGCTCTGGTGGCCCGGGCGGCGCGAAATCACATCGGCGCAGCGCTCATCGAGCAGCACTCTGGAGCGACCGCGCTCGTCGTGATCGGTCACCACGCGGCGCACGTTGAGGCTCATGTGACGTCCCTCCTCGTAATCAGCAGGTGCTGCAGCCGCCGCGCCGCGGGATAGTCGCGGTGCACGGAATTGAAAATGCGCCGCAGATTCTTCCATGGCGAGGGATCGCCGTAGAAGCGGTGCAGGAAAAGCAGATCGCACACCAGGCTCGCCATCCAGCCGACCGGCGTAGCGTAGCCGATCACCGCCTGCACGCCGGTCTCGCGCACGAAGCGGCGCGCAAAGGCGACGCCGCGGGCCCCGCGGAACACATTGCAGGCGCCGAAATAGACCAGGTTGCGATAGCCGTGCTCGCCGTAACCGGCGAAGGCACCGATCAGGTCATCGGCCCCGATGCGCTCCACCACCGCGCGCACCGACGCCGCGGCGCCGTGAAACGCAAGGTAGTACACCGGCGCATCGAACAGCACTTTCTGCCGCCACATCAGGCCGCCCGGTCGCCGCAGGTAGTAGGCGAGTCCGGCGCTCGAATCGACAAAGCGATGCGCGACGGTGAGCGGCGGATGGACGAGCGGCGCCATGCCGTCGAGGAATGCCTTGACGGAGAAATGCTGGAACATCTGCTCGTCCCAGTACGACTCGAGGCAGACGATCTTGCGCGGGGCCTTCACGGTGCCGCGTTCTTCTTGGCGGCAAGCGCCAGGATTACGTACCTGTCCCCGATTTCCGCAGGAAGTCGAAGTCGCAGCCGTGCTCGGCTTGCAGCACGTGCTGCATATAGAGCTGCGCGTAGCCCCGCGGCGGGATGCCGATCGGGGCGCGCCATGCGCTCTTGCGACGCGTGAGCTCCGGCGGCGCGACCAGCAGATCGAGCTGGCGCCGCTGCACCGAGATGCGGATGCGGTCGCCGTTCTTCACCAGAGCGAGCGGGCCGCCGGCCGCTGCTTCGGGCGAGACATGCAGCACGATGGTGCCGTAGGCGGTGCCGCTCATGCGCGCGTCGGAGATGCGCACCATGTCCTTCACGCCGGCGCGCGCGAGCTTTGCCGGGATCGGCAGGTAACCTGCTTCCGGCATCGCGTAGCCGGACTTGGGGCCCGCGTTCTGCAGCACCAGAAAATCATCCGCGGTCACGTCGAGCGCCGGGTCGTCGATGCGGGCCGCGAGATCGTCGAGCGAGGTGAACACGACCGCGCGTCCTTCGCGCTCGAAGAGCTGCGGATCGGCGGCGGAGCGCTTGAGGATGGCGCCGTTCGGGGCGAGCGAGCCGTAGAGCGCTACCAGCCCGCCCTGCTTGCTGAGCGGCTCTTGCAAGGTCTTGACCACCGTGCGGTCCACCCAATTCGGCTCGCGCTCGAGGCGCTCGCCGAGCGTGATGCCGGCCACCGTCAGGCAATCGAGGTGCAGCAGCGGCTTCAGCTCGCGCAGCACGGCGCCGAGGCCGCCCGCGGCATACAGATCGGACATGTAATGCTGCCCGGTGGGCTTCAGGTCCACCAGCACCGGCGTGGAATCGGAGAGCTCATTCAGGCGCCGCAAATCGACGTTGATGCCGGCGCGTCCGGCGATCGCCGTGAGATGGATGATGGCGTTGGTCGAGCCGCCGATCGCGAGCAGCACCCGCAGCGCGTTCTCTACCGACTTGGCAGTGATGATCTGCGAGGGCCGCAGCGGATTCTTCGCCAGCGCCACTGCTCGCGCGCCGCTCGCCTCGGCGGCGCGCAGCCGGTCGGCGTGCACCGCGGGAATCGCCGCCGTCCCGGGCAGTGTCATGCCGAGTCCTTCAGCGATGGATGCCATGGTTGACGCCGTGCCCATCACTGCGCAGGTCCCGGCGGTGGTCGCGAGATTGCCCTCGACTTCTTCGATGCCGGCCTCATCGACCTTGCCCGCACGGTGCAGCGCCCAGAAGCGCCGGCAATCGGTGCAGGCACCGAGGCGTTCGCCGTGAAACGAGGTCGGCATCATCGGACCGGCGATGAGCTGCACCGCCGGCAGATCGGCCGATGCGGCGCCCATCAGCTGCGCCGGCACCGTCTTGTCGCAGCCGCCGAGCAGCACCACCGCGTCCATCGGCTGCGCGCGGATCATCTCCTCCACATCCATCGACATCAGGTTCCTGAACATCATCGATGTCGGGCTGAGGAACACTTCGCCGAGCGATACCGTCGGGAACTCGATCGGCAAGCCGCCCGCGCCAAGGACGCCGCGCTTCACCGCGTCGATCAGCTCGGGAAAATGCCGATGGCAATTGTTGAAGCCGCTTTTCGAGTCGGCGATGCCGACGACTGGCCGCTCGAGCATCTCGCTCGAATAGCCCATGCTTTTCGCGAACGAGCGGCGCAGGTAGAGCGAGAATGCCGGGTCACCGTAGTTGGTGAGCCCGCGCGCGATGCCGCGCTTCGCCTTCTCAGCCACTACGTGCCTTCGACCACCGGCTGCACATAGATCTCGACGCGGCGGTTCTCCGCGCGGCCGCCTTCGGTGGCATTGCTCGCGATCGGCATGCTCTCGCCCTTGCCGACGATCGAGAGGCGCGCTTCATTCACCCTCTTCGATTCGAGGTACTGCGCCACCGAACGCGCGCGGCGCTCGGAGAGTCCCTGGTTGTACTGCGCCGAGCCGACGTCGTCGGTGTGCCCGGCGACAGTGAGCGTCGTCTTGTTATAGCGCGTGACGACATCGGCGATCTTGTCGAGCGTGCTGTGGAAGCCCGGCTTGACGTCGGTCGAATTGGTGTTGAAGCTCGTGTCGCCGGTCATGGTGACGCGCAGGACGTGGTTCGGCATTTCGTCGACACGCGCCTGGTGCAGCTGGATCTCCTTCGCCAGGTTCTTCTGCAGGTCCTTGCGCTGGCTGTCCATGTACGCGCCGACCGCGCCGCCGGCGAGCCCGCCGCCGATCGCGCCAAGCAACACGGCGCGCGAGTTGTTCGTGCCATAGGCAACCGCGCCGAGCAGCGCGCCGCTCGCCGCACCGAGCACGACGCCGGCTTCCGTGTAGGGTCGGTTGATCGCCGGGCCGCCACCGCCCTCGGCGCAGCCCGCAAGTACCAGTGTTGCAATGACAAGCTTCTTCAAAAGACCTCCTGTCAGGAATATTCGGAGCGCAACAGCCGCGCGCCTTCCACCATCGCCTTCATCTTGCCGTAGGCCACGTCGCGCGGCAGGTATTTCATGCCGCAATCCGGCGCCACAATCACGTCCTCCGGCCGCACATGCTGCAAGGCGCGGCGAATGCGATCGGCCACCTGCTGCGGCGTTTCGATGCGCATGTCGGAGAGGTCGATGCAGCCGACCATGATTTTCTTCCCCGGCAGCTTCTGGAGCACCGCCGTGTCGAGGTTCGACTGCGCCGTCTCGATCGAGACCTGCTGGACCGCAGAACCGGCGAGCTCCGGCAGGAACGAGTAGCCGGAGGGCCGCTGATGAATGATGGCGGCGTAGCCGAAGCAAATGTGCACTGCGGTCGTGCCGCCAATCCCCTCCAACGCGCGATTGAGCGCCCGCAGCCCATACTGCCGCGCCTTGTCCGGTCGCGCCTGCATATAAGGCTCGTCGATCTGCACCACGTCGGCGCCGGCGGCGAACAGATCTCGTATCTCCTCGTTCACCGCGACGGCGTAATCCATGGCGGCGTCTTCGTCCGAGCGGTAGAAATCGTTCTGCGCCTGCTGCGACATGGTGAACGGGCCGGGCACGGTGATTTTGGTTTTCCGGCTGGTGTGTCGCTTGAGAAAGCGCAGGTCGTCGAGCTCAACCGCATGCTTGCGCCGGATCTTGCCCACGATACGCGGCACGGGATTGGGATGACCGGAGCGATCGAGCGCGCTGCCGGGATTGTCAATGTCGATGCCTTCGAGCGCGGTGGCGAAGCGGTTCGAGTAGCTCTCGCGCCGAATTTCGCCATCCGTGACGATGTCGAGCCCCGCCTGCTCTTGCGCACGGATCGCGAGCAGCGTGGCGTCGTTCTGCGCCTCCGCGAGATAAGGCTCCGGCACGCGCCATAGCTCGCGCGCGCGCACGCGCGGCGGGAAGCGGCCGGCGAGCTTCTTGCGGTCGATCAGCCACTCGGGCTGCGGATAGCTGCCGACGAGCGTGGTCGGAAATAGCATGGTTCAGGTTCTCGCAAAACGGGGCGAAGTGCGGGCAAGCCGCGCCGGGTCGATGCGGCCGCTGCGCTGAATATAGCTCCAGGCGAAGTCGCGCGGCGCGAGTTTCATATGCTCGGGGAAATGGTCGTACCAGACGCCGCTGGCATCCGCCGCGGCGACCAGCTTGTCGACGATCGGACGCCGCGCGGCGACGAACGCCGGCAAAGCCTTCGGCACCGGATGCTCGCGCAGCGCCTTGGCGAGGGCGATGGCATCCTCCATGGCGAGACGCGTGCCGGAGCCGATCGAGAAGTGCGCGGTGCGCAGCGCGTCGCCGATCAGGACGATGTTGCCGACGGACCAGCGCTTGTTGCGCACGTTCGGAAAGTTGCGCCAGATCGACTTGTTAGACACGAGCGGCGCGCCCTGCAGGACGGGCTGGTAGACGCGCTGCAGATACGCGACCGTCTCTGCCTCATCCATCGAAGCAAAGGCCGCGCGCTGCCAGGTCTGCGCATCGCATTCGACCACGAACGTACTCATGTCCGCCGCGTGCGGATAGTGGTGCACGTTGAAAGTACCGTGCTCGTTCTCGAGGAACGTTTGCGTCAGCTTCTCGTAGCGCTTCGGTGTGCCGTACCAGGCGAACTTGTTGGTGCAGTGCGTGATGCGGGTGCCGAAATCTCGCTGCTGACGCACTGCCGAGTTGGCGCCATCGGCCGCGACCACAAGGTCGTAGCCGGAAATATCGCCTACCGGCGTGTTGAACTCGGGATGCACGCCGACGCTCGCCGCCTGCTGCTGCATGAAGCGCAGAAAGGGAAGACGCCCGATGGCGTTGAAACCGATGCCGTCGATTACGACGCGCTCGCCGCGGTGAACGACTACGAGATCCACCCAGGCTTCCAGCTCGGGCGTGATGAGATCGTAGGTCGTTGGGTCGTCGGCGCGCAGGAACTCGAGTGCGCGGTCGGAAAAGACCACGCCGAAGCCGAAGGTGGCGTCCGGCGGGTTTTGCTCGACCACCCGGATCTCACACCCGGGATCCTGCCGCTTGAGAAGGTAAGAGAAGTAAAGGCCGGCGGGACCGGCGCCGGCCACCAGAACCTTCATGCGTTCAGGCGTTGAACCCCATCGCGTCCAGCTCTTCCTGGCGAAGCGCTTGAGCGTCCGGCGTGCCGAACGCTGTCATCGCGCTTCCGGCGGCAAGCAATTTCAGCTCTCGCTTCCAAATGCGGCGAAGCAGGATTACCGCAGCATCGGAAGTACCCAGCCGTTCGCGCGAACGGTCCACGATCTTTCCTTGCCCGCAGATCGCCACCCCATCCTGAATACGGATGATGTTCGGGTGGCGCGCAACGTCTCCCCAGCTCCTGCGACCCGCAAGGATGGCCTCGATCTCTTCATGCACCGGCGTGCCCTCCGGCCGCTCGTGCCTCTTCGTGTGGTACACCATGATGAGAAAGTGAAGATGACTCTCGTCGTCGATCGGTACATACCAAAAGAGTGCCTTGAACCAAAACGGCTTGTGGTCCCGTCCGGAGCGCAGCGGGTGCGCGAGGAAGCACTGGTTCGGCATGATGAAGTGAAGTCGATCGGTGCGCTCGCCGCGCTCCAACAAATGCGTGAGGCCGTAGGGCGCTTCTCGTGCCCACGTCTTGGTGGGAACGTATGGCCTCGCCGCCGTATTTACGAGGTGATCGCGATGGGAGAAATTCACATGGACATCGTCCATGATGTTCTCCGCGCTCTGAAAATAGTTGCACGGGATCATTTCGACCGAGGGCGAGACCGTCCAACCCTCGCGAACGCCATCTTCCAGGCCGGGCAGCGGGCGAAAGGCGGGAGGCTCGCCTTCGCCGAGATAAGCGAACACGAAGCCGTGGGCTTCGTGCGTGGGATAGGAGGCGAGCTTTCGCACGCTGGCGCAGAAGGGCTTGGGCTCGGCCGGTTGTTCGACACATTGCCCGGATTCGTCGTAACGCCAGCCGTGATACCGGCAACGAACGCTGTCTCCTTCGACCCAGCCGGTCGACAAGCGAGTCAAGCGATGCGGGCACTCGTTTGTCATGACGCGCACCGTTCCGCTTTCACCGCGGTAGAGCGCGAGCTCCTCGCCAAGGATCCGGATTGGAACGATGGTTGCCTTTGCGAGCTTCTCGGAGACGTATATGGGCTGCCAGTAGCGACGCAGGTAGCGCCCGGCCAGTGTGCCCGGACCGGTGTGCACGAAATCGGCGTCTGCGGCGACACGACCGAGCTCGGGTTTGGCATCGATGGACGTCGTCATTTTCGGTTCTGTCACTGCTTGAAGATGGGCCGCAGGTCCTCGAGTTTATCGAACAGGTGCCACAAGTAATCTTGCGTGCCGTTCACGCGGTGCGGGTGCAGATCGGCGAGCTTCGGGTCGTTGCAGTAACTCTCGAACGCGGCCTTCGAGTCCCACTCGACCAAAATCAACACGTCGCGCCTCGGTCCGCCGCTCATCGCCTCGCGAAATTTGCCAAGCGCCACCACGCGGCCGCCGTGCGCTTGCACTTCTGTGGCCGAGCGGCGCGAATAAGCGAGGTACTCGTCCTTGTTCGCAACGTTGAACAGATTGAGCGCGTAGACCTTGCTCATGGCTTACCCCAAATGGCGTTCGCAGCGTCCACGCAGAGCTTGAGCTTCGCGCGCTCGTCCGCCTCGGTGACCGGATTGCCGCCGATGCTACTCGCAAAGCCGCACTGCGGACTGATCGCCAGCCGCGATGCGTCGATGTAGCGAGCCGCTTCGTCAGCTCGCCGGCGGAGCTCATCGACCTTTTCCAGCGCCGGCGTCTTCGAGCTGACCAAGCCCAGCACCACGCCTTTCTCCCGCGGGACGAAGCGCAATGGCGCAAAGCCGCCCGCGCGCGGCGTGTCGAACTCGAGCAGAAAATGATCGACCTTGGTGCGCGCGAAGAACTTTTCCGCCACCGAGTCGTAGGCGCCTTCCGAGAGATACATGCCCTTGTAGTTGCCGCGGCAGACATGAACGCCAACGTTCATGCCGCGCGGCCGCTGGGCCACCGCCTGATTGATGGCCTCGATGTACAGGTCCACCAGCCGCTGCGGATTCTCGCCGGCAGCGCTCACCTTCTCGCGTGCCGCCGGATCGCACAGGATCGCGACCGCGACTTCATCGATCTGCACATAGCGACAGCCGGCGGCGGCGAGTTCCGCGATCTCCTGCTGGTAGACCTTGCCCAAGTCGGCGAAGAAAGCGGCGTCGTCGCGATAGACGTGGCGATCGCCCCAGTCATTGAAACGGTAGAAATGCATGGTTGAGGGCGCCGGCATGGTGATCTTCGGCGTGCGCGACGTGTGCTCGGCGACGAAACGAAATTCGTCCGTCGTGATTGGCGCGCTGCGCGCGACCTTGCCCCGAACGTAAGGCGCAGTGAAATCGCTCTCGTGCCCATGCGCATCGTGGAAGCGAAACATGGCGTTGCGCACTTCGAGACCCGAGGTCAGGCGCACGAACTTTTCCCAGTACGAGACGCGCCGGAACTCGCCGTCCGTGACTACCGGCATGCCGGACTGTTCCTGCAGGGCGATCACGTCGCCGATGCTCTCGTCCTGCACCGCGCGCAGTTCGCGCTCGGGAATTTCGCCCAGCGAGTGTTTGCGAAACGCCTCACGCAGCTTTTTCGGACGCAGCAGGCTGCCGATATGGTCGGCCCGGAACGGCGGGATCATGGCGAAGCTCCTCCAATCTATTGTGCTATAGAATCGGCCGGCTCGACACCGGAGGAGGTGGATGAAGGCACTGGCATTGGCACGCGCCCCGGCCGCGGCGCGACAGCGACTCGCCGAAGTCATCGACGCCGCCGCCAAGGTGTTCGCGCAGCGCGGCTACCACGGCGCCTCGACGCAGGACATCGCCGATCTCCTCGGCATGCGGCAAGCGAGCCTCTACTATTACTTCGATTCCAAGGAGGCGGCGCTCGAGGCGGTGTGCCTGGACGGCCACCAGGATTACGTCGAGCGCATCCGGCGCATCGGGCGCAGCGACGCCAGCGCTTGCGACAAGGTCGCCGAGGTGCTGTTTCACCACGCCGCGCCCGATCGGCGCGACTTCACGATCGTCTTTCTGCGCGAACGGCGCTTCCTGCCGCCGCCGGCGCGCAAGCGCATTCGCGCCTTCGAAGTGCAGTACGAGCGCGCCATCCAGCGCATCATCGAGCAGGGCATTCGTGGCGGCGAGTTCCGTGCGGATCTCGACGCGCGCATGACTACGCTCGCGCTTTTGGGTCTCGGCAACTCGGCCGCGGTCTGGTACGGCCGCGAACCCGCCGTCACGCCGGAGCGCATGCTGCGCGCCTATGTCGATTTGCTGGTGCGCGCACTGCGACTTGCACACTGATGCGCGACGCGCTGCGCCGCAAGACCGCACCTGGCGTGCTCGCCGAGCGGGCGCGCCTTATGCCGCACGGCGTTGCGTACCGCGCCAAGAAGCGCGGTATTTACGCCGAACGGACTTGGCGCCAATACGCGGCACTGGTCGGTCGCGCGGCGGACGGGTTGGCGAAACTCGGTCTTAAGCGCGGCGAGCGCGTCGCCATCATCGGCGACGCCCGCGAAGAATGGGTGCTGGCGGACATGGGCGCGCAAACGCTCGGTGCGGTGACCTATGGCATCTACCCGACGGCGTCGGCGGCGGAAACCGAGTACCAGCTGCGCGATGGCGACGCCGCCATCGTGGTTGCGGAAAACCAGGAGTACGTCGACAAGGTGCTGCCGATCGTCGATCGCCTGCCGAGCGTGCGCCATATCGTGGTGGTGGATACGCGCGCGATGTTCGCGTATCGGCACGACAAGCTGACAAGCTTTGCCGCGGTCGTCGAATCGGGCGTTGCCGATGACGACGCGGCCATCGAGCGGCTGACCAGCCTCGCGGCCGAGCTCTCGCCCGAGGGACCGGCGTTCATCATCTATACGTCCGGCACGACCGGCCACCCGAAAGGCGCGCTTTGTGCGCACGGACGCCATCTCGCCGGCACCTACAACATCGTCGAGCATTACCCGCTGCTCGCGAAAGAGCAGCGCACGGTCGTCTACTTGCCGCTCAGCCACGGCCTCGGGCGCGACATCGGCATCACCTTGCCTCTCATCAGCGGGCTTGTCCCGCATTTCGGCGAGGACGTGGAGGAGCTCGGCACGACGCTCTTCGAAGTGGCGCCGACGGTGCTCTTCACCGTGCCGCGCTACCTGCAGAAGTTCGCGTCTCGCGTGCTGGTGGCGCTGCTCGATTCGAGCGCGCTGAAGCGCGGCGCGTACGACCTCGCCATGACGATCGGCCGCCGCTATGCGCGCCGGCGCTGGGATGCCCGCATTGGCGCGGCTGACCGCGTGCTCTATCCCCTCGCGCGCAGCCTGGTGTTTCGGCCGATCCTGAACAAACTAGGGTTGGACGAGCTGCGGCTGGTGATCTGCGCCGGGGCGCCGCTGCCGGTCGAAACCGCGGCGCTGTGGCAGATCTGGGGCGTGAACCTCTGCGAGGCTTACGGCCAGACCGAGGAGGCGGGCGCGATCATCAGCGGGCAGCGCGGCCCTTTCCCGCGTCCCGGCGACGTTGGCGCGCTGGCGCCCGGCTGGGAGCTGCGCATGGCGGAATCGGGCGAAATCCAGCTGCGCGGCGATTACGTCTTCGAGGAGTATCTCGGCCAGGCGCAGGCGACACGCGAGGTGCGCGGCGCCGACGGCTGGCTGCGCACCGGCGACATTGGCGAGTGGAAGGATGGCAAGCTGCGGCTGCTGGATCGCGCGCGCGACTTCATTGTCACGGCCGGCGGCAAGACGCTGTCGCCCTCCTATATCGAGAACATCCTGCGCGCGAGCCCCTACATCGCCGAGGTGGCGGTGTTCGGCCAGGCACGCAAATACCTAACCGCGCTGATCGAGATTGATTTCGACACGGTGTCCGACTGGGCGCGGACGCAGAACATTGCCTATAGCGGGTTCACCAGCCTGGCGCGCCATCCGCGGGTCGAGCAGCTGCTGAACCAGGAACTGCAGCGGGCGAATTCGCAACTTGCGCGCGTGGAGCAGATCAAGGCATTCCGCATCCTGCCGAAGGCGCTCGACCCGGAAGAGGAAGGCGAGCCGATCACACCCACGCGCAAGGTAAAGCGCCAGCAGATGTACGAGCGCTACAGAGAGCTCGTCGACTCCATGTACGATCGAAGCGAAGAGGAGCTGCTCGCGCGCGAAGCGGGCGGCGTTTTGCAGTCCTAACGAGGAGAAGAACGATGCACAGCCGAATCATCGGTGCCGTAGCGCTTACGGCGCTGGCGCAGACCGTCGCCGCACAGGATGCGTATGTGGTCGGCATTACCGGCGCGATGACCGGTCCGCAGGCCGGCATTCTCGCCCCGGTCGTGGAAATGGCCGGCGCCTACGTCAACCATATCAACGGCCGCGGCGGCATCAACGGCAAGCAAGTGCGCCTCGTCGTCGCCGACGACCAGGGCGAACCGTCCCGCGCGGCGGCCAACGCGAAGAAGCTGGTTTCGCAGGACAACGTGGTGCTGCTCCTGAATAGCAGCGTTTCCTCGACGTATGCGCCGGTGGTCGCGGAAGCGAAGCGGGCCGGCGTGCCGCTCTATTACGCCGGCGCGGTGTGCCCGAAGGAGACTTATCCGCCGGCCGACGCCCTGCAATTCTGCTCGACCGCGTTCGGCGCGACGCTCGACTCGCAGGCGGCGCTCGACTTCATCAAGCGCAATTCCACGGAGCCAGTGCGGCTTGGCCTCGCCGGCATGGCGATTCCCGTCTCGCGCGGCGAAATCGACTACGCTGAGGGTCTCGCGAAAAAGCTGGGAATGACGCCCGTCGATAAGGAGATCACGCCGCCGCCGACGCCGGATTACACGCCGTTCGCGACGAAACTGAAGGACTCCAATCCGAACTGGATGTGGGCCTGGTCACCGTGGTTCGCGCAGGTGCGCACCTACGAGGCGATGCGCCGGCTCGGCTGGCAGGGACGCTATATCACCTGGGCCCATCTCAACGCCGAGGAGGAGCTCGCGCGCATCAAGGATCCGGACTTCTACGTCATCGGCACCAACGCGTTCTTCGAGGACGATTTGCCGATCCAGGCCGAGATCCGCGCCGTCGCGCACCGCGGCAACGTCAAGTACCCGGTCACCTATCTCACTGAAGGCTACATTGTCGGGCTCGTGATCGAGACGGCGCTGAAGAACGCCGGCTGGCCGCCGACGCCGCAAAAGGTCGCCGGCGCGATGAGCAAGCTGAAAGTCGACCTGAAAGGCCTGCGCGGCGGGCCGCTCGAGTGGACCAAAGACAATCACTTCCGCACGCGGCAGTACTACCGCGTCTGGCATTGGGACGCGCAGAAGAACGCCGTCGTGCGGGTGCAGGACTGGCAGGCGATCGACGTCGCTCGCCAGTAGGTGCAGCTCGCAGTAAACATTGCTGTCCTGGCGTCGATCTATGCGCTGATCAGCTGCGGCTACGTCCTGATCTATCGCGTCTCGCGCGTACTGTCGCTGGCGCACGGCGAGCTGATGCTGCTCGGTGCGTATGGACTGTATACGACCGCGTCGCTGTTCTCGCGCTCGCCGGCGCTCGCCGTCGCGATGGCGCTGCTGCTGGCGGCAGTGATCGGGCTGCTGGTCTATGCGCTCCTCATGCGCCGCATGACCGGCGAATCGGTGCTCGCCGCAGTGCTCGTCACCATCGCGCTCGGCATCCTGGTGCGCGGCTTGACCGTGCTCGTCTGGTCCACGCAGGAGCAACACCCGCTCAATATCCTTGGCTGGGCGAATCCCTCGCTGCCGGTCGGCAATAGCGCGCGCATTTCCGGGGTCGGACTTGCCTTCGTGCTTGTCACGGCTGCGATCTACGGCGGGCTCTATTTCTTCCTGCGTTTCACGCATTGGGGAATTCGCATGCGCGCCGCCGGACAGAACCCGCTGCTCGCCGCGCAGCGCGGCATCAACCTGCACGCCGTCTATGCGCTCGCATGGGCGCTCGCCACTTTCACAGGCGGCATCGCAGGGATGCTCATCGCCTGCGACAACGCTCTCGACCAAACCATGGTGACCATTGGCCTCAAAGCGTTTCCGGCGGCGCTGGTCGGTGGCCTGGACAGCCTGCTCGGCGCGCTCGCCGGCTCGCTTATCGTGGCGAGTGCCGAGGTGCTGCTGATCTACTACGTTGATCCGCTGCTCTCCGAGGTGGTGCCGTTCGCCGTGCTGATCGCGATGCTTGTCGTGCGGCCGTGGGGCCTCTTCGGCTCGCGCGAAGAGCTCGACCGCGTATGAGCATGCCGCGCGCGTCCGGTTATTTCCGCACCCGCTACGACGACGATTTCCGCCTGCTGGACACACGCACGCACAAGGCCGCGTTCGGTGCCTTTGCGCTCTGCGCGCTGGCGCTGCCGTTTATGGCAACGCCGTTCGTCCTCGACCTGGCGAATCAGGTGCTGCTCGCGGTCGTAGGCGCCGTCGCGCTCATGCTCCTCACCGGCTACGCCGGCCAGATCTCGCTCGGCCACGCCGGCCTGCTTGCCGCGGGCGCGTACACGACCGGGATTCTGTTCAGGGAGTTCGCCGCCCCGTGGTGGGTGGCGCTACCGAGCGCGGCGCTGGTGGGCGCGCTGCTCGGCGTAATCTTCGGCCTGCCTTCGCTGCGCCTCCGTGGCCTCTACCTGGCGGTGTCGACGCTCGCGCTGCACTTCATCATCATCTACCTCGGCAACGAGTACGAGACGAAGCGCGGTTTTTCCACCGGCGTGGTGATCGATTCGCCCATCGCCGATGCGCGCGGCTGGTACGCGGTGCTGTTCGCCGCGGCGGCGGCGGCAGTTCTGCTGGCGCTAAACCTGCTGCGCACGAAGACCGGCCGTGCATGGCACGCGATCCGGGGTAAGGAAGCAGTGGCAGAAGCGCTCGGCATCAACCTACCGGCGTACAAGCTCCTCGCCTTCGTCATTAGCGCCACCATGACCTCGGTGGCGGGATGCCTGTTCGCGTACTACCGCGGATTCGTCTCGGCGGAAGCGTTCTCGCTCTTCCTCACCATCCAGTACGTCGCGATGGTGATCATCGGCGGCATGGGATCGATCCTCGGCGCGGTGCTCGGCGCGATCTTCGTGACGCTCTTCCCCTATGGCATTGAAAGGCTGGTGGCGAGCGTGCCGACACCGGCTGAATGGGCCAACTCACTCTTCGCGGTGAACTACGCGGCGTTCGGCCTCGTCATGATTCTGTTCCTGGTCGTCGAGCCGGCCGGACTGGTGGGCATCTGGCGGCGGCTGCAGGACTACTTCATCCTTTGGCCGTTCAAGCGCAAGCCGATTGCGGCATCCCGGTGAGCGAGGAACTGCTCCTCAAGGTCGAGAAGCTGGAGGTCACCTACCAGCGCGTGATCACCGCGGTACAGGGCGTGTCGCTCGCAGTACCGCGCGGCGCGCTCGTCACCATCCTCGGCACCAACGGCGCCGGCAAGACCACCACACTGCGCGCGATATCCGGCTTCATCGGACTGGACGATGCGCAGATCACAGAAGGCGCGATTCAATACCGCAGCCAGCGCATCGAGCGTGAGCCGCCCCACCGCATCACCGCCCGCGGCATCGTCCTCGTCCCCGAGCGCAGCAAGGTCTTCGAAAACCTGACCGTCGGCGAGAATCTCGAGGCCGCGAAGCGGCACGGCGCCGAGCGGGTGTATGAGTTCTTCCCGCGCCTTGCGGAGCTTCGCCGGCGCGAGGCAGGACTGCTTTCGGGCGGCGAGCGGCAGATGCTCGCCATCGGCACGGCGCTAATGTGCGAACCCGAGCTGCTCCTTGTCGATGAGCTATCGCAAGGCCTGGCGCCGGTGCTCGTCGAGCAGCTGATGGAACGGCTGCAGACGATACGTCGGCAGCTCAACATGACGGTGCTCCTCGTCGAGCAGAACGCGCGCATGGCGCTTCAGGTCGCCGATTACGGCTACGTGATGGAGAACGGCCGCGTGGTGATCGACGGCACCCCCGAGCGGCTGCGCGCGCATGCGGACGTCGCCGAGTTTTATCTCGGCGGCAGCGCTGCGCGGCGCAGCTATCGCGACGTCAAGCAATACCGCCGTAGCCGTCGCTGGTATGGCTGAGCTCGAACTGCGCGAGCTCAGGCTGGCCTTCGGCGGCCTGCAAGTTCTCGAGCGCGTCTCGTTCGCGCTCGAGGCAGGCGAGCTGTTTGCGCTCATCGGCCCGAACGGCGCCGGCAAAACGAGCGTGCTGAACTGCATCTGCGGCATCTACCGTCCCACGGCCGGCGATGTCCTTTACCGCGGAGCGCGCATTACCGGCGTGCGTCCGCACGCTATCGCGCGCCTTGGCATTGCGCGCACCTTTCAGCACGGCGAGCTGTTGCCGCACTTGAGCGTACTCGACAACCTGCTCGTGGGCCGGCACACCCGGCTCGCCGCCGGCTTGGTCTCGCAGGCGCTCTTCCTGCCCGGCGCCCGCGCCGCCGAGCGCGCGCAGCGCGAGGCCGCCGAGCGCATCCTCGAATTTGTCGAGCTCGAGCGCTATCGCCATCAGCCGGTGGGTACGCTCGGCTTCGGCACGCAGAAAATCGTCGGCTTCGCGCGAGCGCTCGCCTTGGAACCAAAGCTGCTGCTGCTGGATGAGCCGTCGGCGGGACTGAATCGCGAGGAGCGCGAGGATCTGGCGCGGCATATCCTGCGCATCAAGCACGAACTTGGCATCGCTATGGTGTGGGTCGAGCACGACATGCAGATGGTCGCCGACCTCGCCGACCGGCTTTACGTGCTGAACTATGGCGTGCCGCTCGCGACGGGCGCGCCCGAAGCCGTGCTCAAAGACCCGCGCGTGGTCGAGGCTTACCTCGGTGCGGGCGCCGCGTAAAGAAAGCGCTCAGGCCGCCGGCTTCTTGTTGACGTCTTCCATGATGGTCTGAATCTGCGTTTGCAGGCGCTGCACGGCGGCTACGGCGGTCCGCAGGTATTCGACGCGCTCCGCCAGCGTCAGCCGCGCGAAATCCGCATCCGAGAGAATCATGAATCCGCTAGCATCGCCGTTCTGTCTGGAACTCATCCAGTCATGGTAACCGAGAGCGTCGCAATGAATCCGCCCTTCCACGCCGAGCACATCGGCAGCTTCGTGCGGCCGCCCCGACTGATCGATGCGGCCCGCGCGCACAAGGCGGGAAAGCTCGACGACGCCGGCTTTCGTGCCGTACAGGATGACTGCATCCGCGAAATTGTGGCCTTCCAGGAATCGCTCGGCCTGCCAAGCATCACCGACGGCGAATTCCGCCGCCGCAGCTGGTCTGCCGGCTTCATCGACGCGGTGTCGGGCTTCGGCCTGCGCGACGGCACGCTCGGCTTTCGTACCGAAAGCGGCGTGATGGGCGTCGCGTCCTCGCCGTACGCAAAGGAACCGCTGCGGCGCAAGCGTCGCATCGTCGCCGACGATTACGACTTCCTGCGCTCGGTCGTGAAGCGCGGCGTGCCGAAGGTGACGATCGCCGCGCCCGACGTGATGCATTGGTTCCTCGGCCCGCGCGCCTACGACGCGAGCGCCTATAGCAATCGCGAGGCTTTTTTCGCTGACCTCGTGGCGATCTACCGGCAGGAGATTGCGGAGCTGGCGAAAGAAGGCTGCACTTATCTGCAGCTCGACGATACCGCTTTGCCGTGCAACTGCGACCCGGACGCGCGCAAAGACGTCGCTGCGCGCGGCGAGAATCCGGATGAGCTGAGCGAGCGATACGCGCGACTGTTCAATGACTGCATCGCGGCCAAACCGCGCGAGATGCGCGTCGCGGTGCATCTCTGCCGCGGGAATCTGAAAGGTGCCTGGATGGCCGAGGGCGGCTACGAGCCGGTGGCCGATGCACTCTTCAACCGGATGAACGCGGATATCTACTGCCTGGAGTACGACACGTCGCGCGCCGGCGATTTTTCACCGCTGCGCTATGTGCCGAAAGGCAAGCACGTCGTACTGGGCCTCGTCTCGACGAAGACGCCGGTGCTCGAGTCGAAAGATGCGCTGAAGCGCCGCATCGACGAAGCCGCGAAGTACATGCCGCTCGAGCGCCTCGGCGTGTCGCCGCAATGCGGCTTCTCGAGCGGCGGCGGCGCCGGACAGACCGTGACGCCGGACGATACGCGGCGAAAGCTAGAGCTCGTGCTCGAGCTCTCGCGCGACGTGTGGGGCTCGGCCGCCTAGCGCGGTCTCATAGCCGGCGTCCGCCCAGGCATCGATGCCACCCTGCAAGGCGCGCGCGTCGAGATGGCCGCGCCCCTGCAGAACCAGCGCGCCCATGGCGGCGGACGCTTCTTCCGGGCACGCGCAGTAGAGAACGACCGGCCGGCCGGCGAGCGGCGCCAGCGGCATGCTGTGCAGCGCATTCAGGCTGTGGAAACTCGCGCCGGCGATATGCGGGCCCGGCACCGCGGCGGGATCGTCGGAACGCACGTCAATGACAATCGGCGCGCTGGGCGTCGCCAGCTCGGCCTTGAGCTTCGCCGCGTCGACCCGCGGCACCCCCTTGATGCGCATCGCCTGCTGCCGGCGCACATAGCGCCAGCCGAGGTAGACGCCGACAACGGCGACGATGAGGAGCGCCACGCCGACGCGCGAATCCTGCAGGGTTAGCAATAGCGACGCGAGCACTTCCTTGAGGAGATAGCCGAGCAGGATGATGGGCACGGCCCACAGCGCGGCGCCAAGTGCGCTGAGCCAGATAAAGCGTCGCCACGGCATGCCGAGCGCGCCAGCGATTGGCGGCGCAACCAGTGATACGCCGGGGATGAATCGGCCGACCACCAGCAGCGCACCGCCCCAGCGGCCGAAGGCCGCGCCGGTTTTCGTCACGCAGCTGTGCGGCGAGAGCGACAGCTTGCACAGGCGGGTCAGCACGCGGCTGCCGTACTTGCGGCCGAGCGCGAACCAGATGGCATTCCCCAATACCGAGCCAACGACGATGGCAGCAGTGAGCTGTACCGTTTGCTTGAGAACGTCCGACATCGCCGCGGCAGCGACCAGCACTGTGGGCGTCAGCGGCGCTGGCAGTCCGGCTTCGTGGATCAGCGTGTTCAGGAACACGATCCACGCGCCAAACTGATCGAGCAGCCCCATTTCTCACTCGACGCGCGGCGCAACGGTGATCTCGCCCAGCTTGCGCCGCAGCTCGAGCGGTCCGCTGATGCCGCGCAACGGCTCGAGCGACGAGCCGGTGCCGACCACCGTCACGTCGCCGAAATCGAGCATGCGGCCGACGAGCCCCTGGTTCACATGCAGGCTCTCTACCTTGGCAAGCGTCATTTCCACGGTGGCGCGCGCAATGAAACCGCGCTTGGCGATGATGCGCCGGTCGGTGAGGACCAGCTCGGTGGTGCCGCGGCGAATCAGCGCGACCAGGATCACGATCACGCCGATCACCGTCAGCACGGCGGCGATCAGCGGACTGCGCTCCCATCTCATGTACGCCGCGGCGGCGGCCCCGACAAAGCACAGCGCGCCGATCAGATAAGACAGCGCGAAGTTCCAGTGCGACACCGCGCAGCGATGCACGATGCGCTCGCCGGGCGCGAGCACCGAGTCGACGTATGAGCTCATGGTTTGGAATCCGGCGTCAGGAGCTTAATTATCGAGCGAATAATTAGCACCCTGGATCGGAATTGCTACTTGTGCCCGAAGAGCTCGATCACCTGCTCGCGCAGCCAGCGATTGCCCGGATCGGCCTCGAAACGCTCATGCCAGTGCACCGCCACGTCGGCGGTCGGGATGGGTACGGGTGGTGCGAGCGATTTCAGGCCGCCGCGCCGCTCGAACACGTGCGCCACGCGCGCGGGCAGCGTGCAGAGGAGGTCGGTGCGCTCGAGCACCATCGGCACCACGGTGAAATGCGGCAGGCGAAGCGCGATGCGCCGCGCGAGACCGGCGCGCTCCAGTGCTTCTTCGACCACGCGGTGGCCACCGCGATAGGTGACGAGCGCGTGGGAGGCCTCCTGGAACTTGCGCCGGGTCAGCGTCTTGATCGGGTGATCGGCCCGCATCAGGCAAAGGTAGGGATCGCGAAATAGCGCGCGGCGCCGCACCGGCGGTCCCAGTCCCGGCAGGAAGCCGACGGCGAGGTCGAGCGCGCCGGTCGTCAAGGCATCCGCGATGTCGTCGACCTCGAGCGCGGCCGCCTCCAGTCGCACGCTCGGCGCCGCGCGCTGCACGCGCTCGATCAGCGGGGGGAGGAACTCGACCTGCCCAAGATCGGACATGTAGAAGCGAAAGGCGCGCGTTGCGCTTGCGGGGTCGAAGCCCGGTCCGTGCGCGAGCGCGGCTTCGAGGAGCGCCAGCGCCTGACGCACCGGCTCGGCCAGCTCGCGCGCGAACGGCGTCGCGTCCATCCCGCCCGACGTGCGCACAAACAGCGGATCGCCGAACACCGCGCGCAGGCGCGCGAGAGCGTTCGACACCGCCGGTTGAGTCAGGCCGAGGCCGGTGGCCGCGGCCGTCACGCCCCGCTCCCTCAGCACCGCGTCGAACACGCGCAGCAAGTTGAGATCGACGTCGCGGACATTCACAACAATGATTCATATCATGCATATCATTGATTTGACAAATAGCACGCGCGCCGCCTAACCTTTCAGGTTCTAGGAGGAGCCCCGCAATGAAAAAGATATTGCTCGTCGCGCTCGGCGCGCTGGTGCCGACGCTCGCGCTCGCCCAGGAGGTGATGCTGCGCCTGGTGAGCGCGTTCCCCGAGAACCAGTTCTACGTCAAGCGCACCGTCGAGTGGATCGAGAAGGTCAACAAGGAGGGCAAAGGCGTCCTGCACATCAATTTCATCGGCGGGCCGAAAGCGATACCGACGTTCGAAGTCGGTAAAGCCGTGCAGAGCGGGGTCGTCGACCTTGGCTTTACCACCGGGGCCTTCTACACCAACGTGATGCCGGAAGCCGACATCCTCAAGCTCTCCGAGACGAGCGCTGCCGAGCAGCGCAAGAACGGCGGCTATGAGCTGATCAACAAGATTTGGGCGGAGAAGGCCAACATGCGCTATCTCGCCAAGGTGGTGGAGTTCACGCCCTTCCACCTGTACCTCAATAAGAAGATCGACAAGCCGGACCTCACGGGCCTCAAGATCCGCATCACGCCGGTGTACCGGGACTTCTTCCAGTCAATGGGTGCCTCGGTAATGACGACGGCGCCGGGCGAGGTCTACACGGCGCTCGAGCGCGGCGTGATCGATGGCTATGGCTGGCCGATTCATGCGCTGTTCGACCTGAACTGGCAGGAGAAGACCAAGTACCGTGTCGACCCCGGCTTCTATAACGCCGAGGTGTCGCTGGTCATGAACCTGGACAAGTACAAGTCGCTGCCGCCGAAGGTTCGGGAGTACCTCGACCGACAGGCGCTCGCCTACGAGCAGCAGAACGACTTCTGGAAGTCCTACAACGAAAACGAGAAGAAGCGTCAGGCCGAGGCGGGCATCCAGGTCATCACGTTCGACGAGGCCACCAACCGCGCCTATGTCGATAAAGCGAAGGAAATCGGCTGGGCGGTGGCTATCAAATCCAGCCCGCAGTACGGGGCAGAGCTCAAGAAGGTGCTCGCAAAATAGTTAATGCAGCGCTTCGAAGCCGCGTACGGCCGGTTGCTCTTTCCAGCACATTGGGATCCTAAGCTTAGAATTCCACGTGGACAAGTTGTCGCG
>JADMIO011000807.1_pt1 | contig 20647 bp, 27 predicted proteins | sample 8958161 | NCBI WGS metagenome assembly JADMIO01 (sample SAMN16585339, study PRJNA669376) | soil metagenome | isolation source: Crop rotation soil | place: USA: Cullars Rotation, Alabama | collected 2011 | reverse complement strand
AGCACCGCCACCGCCACCAGCACCCCGACGGCTACCAGCACCGCCACCGCCACCCCGACCACCACGCCGACACCCACCATCACGCCCATCCCCGGCTCCAGCAAGCCCGCCACCTGGCGCAACGGGGTATGGTGCTGCGCAACACCCTCACCAGCGGTACCGCCAACCTCACCTTTAACTACGGCTTCGTCAGCGACATCCCCCTGATGTGCGACTGGGACGGCAACGGCTCCAAGACCCCTGGCGTCTTCCGCAATGGCGCGTGGTATCTCAAGAATAGCAATGCCGGTGGCTTCGCCGACATCGTCCTCACCTTCGGCCAGGCGGGGGACACGCCCATCTGTGGCGACTGGAACGGCGACGGCACCGACACCATCGGCGTCGTGCGTGGCACGACGTTGTATCTCCGCAACACCAACACCACCGGCTTTGCCGACCTCACCTTTAGCTTTGGCACCCTCGGTGACCGTCCCGTCGTTGGCGACTGGGATGGCAACGGCACCGACACGCCGGGCGTCTGGCGCACCTCCAACGGGGTGTGGTACTTGCGCAACAGCAACAGTACGGGCGGCGCGGACCTGAGCTTTGTCTACGGTATCCCACCCGGCGACACGCCGGTCGTGGGCGACTGGAACGGTGACGCCGTCGACACCATTGGGGTGCTGCGCGGCAACCTGTGGTACCTCCGCAACAGCAATAGCACCGGCCCCGCCGACTTCATCTTCCAATTCGGCACGCCCGGCGACACCCCACTCGTCTGGCGATGACGATGGATGATGGACGATAGAAGATAGACGGCCAACGTTGTAGGGGCACCCCTGGTGGGTGCCCTAGACCTTAATTACCACCACGCCACAGGGCGCCCACCAGGGGTGCCCCTACGATCTGCGCTCTGTTCTGGTTTCCTCTCCCTTCGTGGGAGAGAGCGAGGTTGAGGGTCCGAGAGGCCAGCAAGACAGCTCCCCCTCTCCCCCCTCTCCCACGGGGGAGAGGGGGGAGAGGGGGAGCAGAAGCGAAGAAGCGTTGAAGCGCTCACGACAAACCTGGCGTGGTCGGCGGTCAGCGGTCGGCGGTCGGCTGACGCTGGCTGACGCTGATTTAACAACTGGGGCTTGTCCCAGTGCGCGGGACAGAGTTGAATGAAGCGTCGTTGCCTACTCTAGCAGCCAGCCCTCGCCTATACCGACGAAGCTATGATTGTCACCCGACGAAGGAGGAGTCTGGACTGCGGCACCGTGCGGCTCAGATGCCTTGTCCCTCGGCATGACAGGTGAGACGATCCTGGCTAAAAGGAGAGGGATCCAGACTGTAGGGGCGCCAGGCTTGCGCCCTCGGCATGACGAGCAGGGCGCAAGCCTGGCGCCCCTACACCCCTTCTGCGCTGATCCTCGCCCCTCGTCCTCTACGATAACGCGAGGGGTCGGGCGATAGTAGCCCAGACCCCTCGGATACACCTGTCACGACATCTGTCCCGCTATAAGCCCTTGCTAAATCAGCGTCAGCCAAACGACGTGGGCACGGGCGTTACGCCCCCAGCATGGCGGTGCGACCGCGCTTCATACGCATGATCATCGCCTCGATCTGCCCCAACGCACCCAGGCCCACCAGCAAGTGGATCACCTGGATCAGCCAGTGCATCCCGCCGGGCAGCAGTTGATCCTGCGTGAGGCCCAGCCAGACGGTCAGAATACCCCAGATAATCGCGACGGCGGGCAGCGCGGGTGGGACGCCCGCCCGAAACGCCATCACCGCCACGATCCACAGCAGGATGACAATAATCAGACCGATCAACATATGGATGGGGACCAGGTTGTCTAGGTTGCCCGTCCAGAACGCCAGACCCAGGATAATCTGGATCAGCCCGATGACCCGCGCGATCCACTGGATCGCATTAAGCGCGCCTTGCATGACAAGTCTCCTTATGGATGGAATGAGGATGAATGGTACTACGACGATCACGTACTAAGAGTTGCAACGGGCGCAGCCTGGGCTGGCAGGTCAATGGTAAACGTCGTTCCCCTACCGACCTGGCTCACCACCCCGATCTGCCCGCCGTGCGCCTGGACCAACTGCCGCGCAATCGCCAGCCCCAGGCCGCTGCCCGCCCCCCGCGTGTGCGACCGCGCCGGGTCAGCCCGCCAGAAGCGGTCAAAGACAAAGGGCAAATCGGCGGCGGCGATCCCCTCGCCCGTATCGCTCACCGTCAGCCGTACTAGAGAAGACAACGCAGCACTCCGTAATGTGACAACCCCGCCCGCTGGCGTGTGACGGATGGCGTTCGCCACCAAGTTGCTGAGCACCTGATCGAGCCGTCCGGCGTCACCCACCACCGTTAGCCCGTTAGCCGTCTCGACGCGCAGGTCAATCCCCGCCGCCTCCGCCTGCCCACTAAAGCTCGTCCCCACGTCGGCTAGCAGGTCGGCCACATCCACCGTCTCATGCGCCAGCGGCAGTTGCCCACCCTCGGCCAGCGACAGCGTCCGCAAGTCCTCCACCAGCCGCGCCAGCGCCCGTGTCTCGCTCAGCGTGGCCTGGATATGCTCCTCCGTCGGCTCGTACACCCCGTCTAAGATGCCCTCGAGGTTCCCCTGGATGACGTGGAGCGGCGTCCGTAGCTCGTGGGCCACATCGGCGGTCAGGTTGCGGCGCTGCTCGTCGGCCCGCGCCAACTCCGTAGTCATGTGGTTAAAGGACTGGGCGAGCTGGTTAAACTCCCCGCGCCGCGTCGTCGAGACGCGCACGTTCAGGTTCCCCCCCGCCACGGCGTCCGCCGCCGCCATCACCTCGGCCAGCGGCGACGTGATACGCCGAAAGGCCCGCACCGAGGTAAAGATAGCCAGCGCCGGCAGGGCAAAGATCAGCCCACACACCAACAGCGGCACGGGGAAGAAGCGCGGGGGACCACTCGTCCCCGTCGTATGCCACGACTCCGTCACCGCGTAGCCAATCGCCCCAATCGAGCCAAAGAAGAGCAGCGCGATCACGCCAAAGACCGCGATAAAGCGCAGGAACAGGAAGCGCCCTGGCCGCCCCGAGCCGTGCGCCCACTGGCCCCCACCCCAGGGTGGCCCGTTGTACTCGCGACGTCGCCGTCGCTCCTGCCAATTCTCACCCTGGTTCATATCTGGCATCGTTACAACCAATACATCCTCAACACTAATGACTGCCCTTAGTATCCCTAAAAGCTGTGTAGAAAATGTGGAGGAATGGGGGAGGCATCATGGAGGCTACTCGGGTCGGCGGTGGGTCATCACCTCATACAGGTGACCGTTCGCGTCCAGGAAGAACAGACCGTGTCCGCCAAAGGGGTGGTCCGTCTGCATGTTGGCCGGCTCGCGCGGGTCATTGCCATACAGCACCCCCGCCGCCTGCAAACGGCTCAGGATACCCGCAAAGTCCGCCTCGCTGATATGGAAGCCCAGGTGCGACGGCACGGGCGGCGCGGTGATAAACGCCACATTGAACGTCTCGCTCACCTGCACGGGGGCAAAGTGCCGGTCGGGTCCCTTATACTCTACCCCCATGATGTAGGCAAAGAACCGCGCCGAGGCCTCGTTATCGTGGGCGGGCAATAGGATGTGGTCAATGGTAATGCTCATCGCTCGCCTACTCACGCTCCAGGATAACCACCGGGATCGAGCGGCTGGTCTTAGTTTGGTAGTTGTCGTAGGCGGGCCAAATCTTGGTCATCGTCTCCCACAACCGTGGCTTCTCCTCGTCGGTGGCGGTGCGAGCGCGGGCCTTGAACTTGTCTGCGCCCACTTGGACCTCCACCGCTGGGTTGTCCATCAGGTTGAGATACCAGTTGGGGTGCTTGGGCGCGCCACCCTTCGAGGCCACGATCAAATAGTTGTCGCCGTCCTGGCCGTAGATCAACGCCGTGCGGTGCAGCTTACCCGACTTGCGGCCCCGCGTCGTCAGCAGCAACGTTGTCGCGCCCTTCCATATCTGGCCGTTCTCGCCGTCACTCGCCACGTAGTTCTGAATATGCTCGTTCACCCAACCCGTTGGGCTATCATACACCTTGGCTTGCTCAGCCATCATTGCCTCCTCATTAAAACGGTTTCGCCACCATCAAATACACCACCACCACGATGCCTACCAACTCCGCCGCGTGCCCCGCCCGCACCACCGGGTCGTGCAGCGCCGCCCGTAGCTCCGGCGTAAACTGGTTACGGAGCAGCGCGTCCTTGAGGATTGGCTCAAACGCCTTACCACGCGGGATAAACACCAGTGGAACCTGCAACAACAGTGCCACAATGATGATATTACTCACCAATAGCCAGTTCGAGCTGCCCCCCTGCAACGTGCCAAAGATAGGCTGCCCCGTCATCAAGGCAATAATCACCCCCACCACAATGACCGCCAGGTTGCCAGGGATGATCATGAAGCTCTAAATCCGCCCCGCCGCCTCGCTCTGCACCGCAAAGGTTCGCACCTCCGGCGCCCGTTCCGCCACACGCCTCACCACCTGCCGCGCCAAGATCCCACCAATCAAGGCCATCGCACTCAAAATATGCAGGGTCTTGAGGATCAGGTATACGTTCATGTTGGTCCTCCCTCGATTTGAATGGCCGGCCACCACCGTTATTCTACACGGCCAGCCCTCTGGGTCAACTCCACTAATACGTTGGCATTACATCTAAGGGTTAGTCAGAGCATGGCCCTGAACCTCCCCAGCCCTTCTCTCTAATCTGGTCCCCCTTCCTTTGTAGGGAAGGGGGCTAGGGAGTTAGGTCCCCCTCACGACACCAAACTGTGGTATACTTTAGAGAACGAGCCAGCTATAAGGAGCCCTTTATGCCAACGCGAGCCAGCGGCACCTTCGATGTCAAACTCAACCCGCAAGCCCCCGACGACCCCAGCGACCCCGCCCCCCTCGGTCGCCTCACCATCGACAAAGAGTTTCACGGCGACCTCACCGGCACCAGCAAGGGTCAGATGCTCGCCACTGGCACCGCCGTCGACGGCTCCGCTGGTTATGTCGCCCTTGAACGCGTCACCGGTACCGTAGCCGGTCGCAGCGGCACCTTTGTCCTCCAACACTACGGCCTCATGGATCGCGGCGTAGGCCAACTGACCGTCACTGTCGTCCCCGACTCCGGCACCGACGAACTCACCGGGCTATCCGGCCAGATGACCATCGACATGACCGACGGCCACGCCTACACCTTCGACTACACCCTATAGAGACTGTCATGTCGCACTTGCACTCCGCTATTGTCTTGCCCGCGCAGGCGGGCATCCAGGCAGGGGCGACCAGATAGACTCCCGCCTACGAGGGAGTGACGTACATGAAGGATGTGTGATGCCCCAGCCAATCATCGCCTCTCCTGATCAATCCGGCCTTGGTCACGCCGCCCACATTAACGCCACAGGGTCATCTTTCTCCGTCCACGAATGGCGCGGCAGTGGTCCCGCCACCCTCCATGTCCACCACGCCGACGACGAAGCCTGGCACGTCCTCGAAGGCACGATCCATTTCCGCTTCGCCGACCATGAGGTGGACGTACCAGCCGGTGGCACCGTGTTTGTCCCCGCCGGTGTGGCCCACACCTACACCACCGTCGATGCGCGCTACCTCATCATCTTGACGCCGCGTCTCAGCGCCCTCATCGCCGCCCTCCACGCCACGCCCGACCCAACAACCCACGCCGCCATCTATCGCCAATATCAATCAGAGCTACTTGACTAAACTATGCCTGACATCCTGGACACCGTCCCCGCCCGGCGCGGCCACTTCCTACTCGAATCGGGCTACCACACCGACCTCTGGCTCAGCCTGGAGGCGCTGTTTGTCGACCCGTGGGCCATCGCCCCCCAAATAGCCGCCCTCGCCGAAGCCCTGCAACCCTACGCGCTCACCGCCATCTGCGGCTGTCTGCTGGGTGGCGCCTTCCTCGCCCAGGCCCTCGCCGCCCACATGGGGCTACGCTTCTACTACGCCGAGCCGGTAGCCATTCCCACCGATGGCAGCCTGTTCAGCGCCCAGTATCGACTGCCCCCCGACTTGCGCCGCCGCATCGCCAGCGAGCGGGTCGCCGTCGTCGACGATGTTATCAGCGCCGGGTCCTCCGTCCGCGCCACGGTGGCGGACGTGGCGACCACCGGCGCCACCATCGCCGTCGTCGCCTCCCTCGTCCGCCTGGGCTCGCAGGCCGACGTCTACTTTGGCGAGCGCGGCCTCCCATTGGTCGCCCTAGCCCAGCAAGACTTCCACCTCTGGCCGCCCGCCACGTGCCCGCTCTGCCAGACCGACATGCCTCTGGAGAATCCACTCATATCGTTGTAAGACGAATAGCGACGGCTAACTCCAGAATGACGCAAGGCCACGCCGTGGCGTTCAGGCCACGGTTCCCATCATCACGACCGGTTGTTTTTGGCGAAGACGGAGGACTGAACGCCCCAGCGTGGTGAGAACCTCTGCCAGCGTGCTGCTCCCGCTGGATTTAATGCAGGGAATGATGCCTCATGACCACATCCGTCCCCCCACCCGACATCTCAGTCCGCCCCCTACAGTGCAGCGTTGACTGTACCCTCGCCGCGTCGCCATCTGCCGTCTACCAAGCCTGGACCGCGCACCTCGACGCCTGGCTCGCCGCGCCGGGCACGGTGCTGCTGACCCCCATGGTCAACACCGCCTTCTACTTCGAGACCCACCACGGCGACGCCGACCGTCAGCCTTACTATGGCCGCATTCTGGGGCTGGAGCAGGATCGCGTCATCGAACTGGTCTGGCTCTCCACCGGCACCGAACGCGCCGAGACCATCTTGACCATCGAACTTGCCCCCAGCGGCAGCGGCACCCAGGTGCAACTGACCCACGCTGGGTTCCCTAGCGAGGTGCTACGCGACGCCCATGCCCAGGCGTGGCCCCTTATCCTCGCCCTTATCGACCAGGCCTGGCCAACATGACCACCGCCCCCACCGCCGCCTTCACCCAGGTCGCCCAGCGGCTCGATCCCGGCAACAAGCTGCTACGTACCTGGCCCTTGACAGGCGGTGTCTCGGCCCAGATGACGGCGCTGGAGATCACCCAACCTGATGGCCAAGTCATCAAGGTGGTTGTCCGCCAGCACGGCGAGGCCGACCGCGCCCAGAACCCCAACGTCGCGGCCGACGAGTTTCGATTGCTCCAATTTGTGCAGTCTGTTGGCCTCGCCGTCCCGACGCCGCTTTATGTCGATCAATCCACCACCATCTTCCCCACGCCCTACCTCGTCATCGAGTACATTGACGGCCAGCCTATCGTCACGGCCACCAATACGGTGGCGCTCACCCGCCAGATGGCCGACTATCTGGCCCACCTGCACCATGTCGACGGCTCAACCCACGCCCTCGCCTTCCTCGCCCATCAAACCGCCCGCTACACGGCCAAACTGCGACCACGGCCCACCCACCTCGACGTCTCACTCCATGAAGACACCATGCGCGATGTATTGGAAGCCGTCTGGCCGTTGCCGCAGCACAACCCTACCGTCTTACTGCATGGTGACTTCTGGCCCGGCAACATGCTATGGCGCGATGACCACCTTGTCGCTGTCGTCGATTGGGAGGACGCCGCCGTTGGCGACCCCCTGGCCGACCTCGCCATCAGTCGTCTGGATCTCCTTTGGGCCTTTGGCGAAGACGCCATGCACCAATTCACCGCGCACTACGCCACCCGAACGACCGTCGATCTCACTAATCTACCTTATTGGGACCTCTGCGCCGCCCTACGCCCCGCCTTTCAGATTGCCACCTGGGCCGGTGACCCCGTCACCGAACAACGCATGCGCGACCGCCACCGCTGGTTCGTCAGCCAAGCGATGGCGCTAATAGGAGCCAGCTTGCCCGGCGTCGCCTAGGATTGAAATCCCAGGCTAAGTAAATCAAGCCCGAGAAATCGGGTTATAATCGTGACCATCGCCCTTGCTCAGCCTACTTGAGCAGGCTGCATCCCATCTAGCCTGGGGTTTCAACCCTTGGCGTCTTGGAGCAAGCCATGAAACTAACCGTCGCCACCTGCCAATTTCCAACCGACGCCGAGGTGCGCCGCAACTATCACCACATCACGGCGCAGATGACCGAGGCCAAGCAGCGCGGCGCGCACGTCGCCCACTTCCCCGAGGCCTCTCTGTCCGGCTATGCGGGCGCCGACCTTTCCTCCTACGAGGGCTTCGACTGGGACAGCCTCGAACAGTCTACGCGGGATATCCTGGCGCTGGCCCGCGACCTCCAACTATGGGTCGTGCTCGGCTCAGTGCATCGCTTGTCCCCGCCGCACAAGCCACACAACAGCCTCTACATCATCAACGCGGCGGGTGAGATTGTCGACCGCTACGACAAACTATTCTGCGCCGGCGATGCCGACAGTCAAACGGGCGACCTGGCCCACTACAGCCCTGGCAACCACTTTTGCGTCTTTGAGATCGAGGGCGTGCGCTGCGGGACGCTCATCTGCCACGACTACCGCTACCCCGAACTGTACCGCGAGTACAAACGGCGCGGCGTCCAGCTCATGTTCCACTCCTACCACGCTGGCCACGTCCCCGCCGCGCGTCTGGCCGCCATCCAGGCGGGGATAGGCGTCGAGAACTGGCCGTATAACCCGGCCTTGACCCTCCCCGGCATCACCATGCCCGCCACCATGCACTCCTACGCCGCCAACAACTTTATGTGGATAAGCTGCCCCAACTCCTCGGCGCGGGAGAGTTGCTGGGCCAGCTTCTTCGTGCGCCCCGATGGGGTGGCGACAGGCCAGGTCCCCCTCCACACCACCGGCCTCCTGCTCTCCACCGTCGACACCGACGAACCGCTCTACGACTCCACCGTCGCCTGGCGCGAGCGAGCCATGAACGGCGTCTATCATAGCGGCGTCCTGGTTGACGACCCGCGCTCCGCCCGTCGCACCCAGCTATGAGTATATCGCTACCTACGCCCGCGCGCCTCCTCCTTTAGTCTCGTCTCGTCCCCCCCTTTGGTCGGTATCCGCCAAATGGATCGGTATAAATCAGCCATTTCCCTGTTGGAAATTCTCGGCCCAGGCGTATACTAAGGTAGATGAATTACCCCTTTTCCATCCCTAGTATACCGAGGCTACCATGAAACTTAACCACACCAATCTGACCGTCACCGACGTTATTGCCGCCGCCGACTTCCTAGAGAAGTATTTTGGTCTACAGCGCATGGGCGGCAACGCCGGTATGGCCTTCCTCACCGACGACAACGGCTTTATCCTGTCCCTCATGAAGGGCGGGCGGACGATGGAGGTCAACTACCCTGGCACCTTCCACATCGGCTTCTTTATCGACAGCGAAGACCGCGTCAACGAGGTCCACCGTCGCCTGAAAGAAGACGGCTTCAAGGCCTCTACGCCCGAGCGCCATCACGGCTACACCTTCTATGTCGACGCTCCCGGCGGGTTCACCGTCGAGCTTGGCGCTTAACCCCCTCATCACGTAGGCAGGGACTTATGACAACCCAGGCCGACAAGGCCCAGACCTTCCAGGACCTCCACTATCGCGATCACGCCTTCATCATCCCCAACCCGTGGGACATTGGCACCGCTCGCATCCTGGCCCACCTGGGCTATGAGGCCCTCGCCACCACCAGCGCGGGCTACGCCTTCTCCATCGGGGTGCGGGACAAGGCCGTCGGGCGCGACCGCATGCTGGCCCACGTCGCCGACATCGTCGCGGCCACCGACCTCCCTGTGAGCGCCGATTTGGAGAATGGCTTTGGCGACGATCCCGCCACCGTCGCCGAGACCTTCCGCCGCGCCGCCGCGACCGGGCTAGCCGGTGGCTCCATCGAAGACTCGACCGGCCACCGCCAAGCGCCGATCTATGATTTCGACCTGGCGGTGGAACGTGTCAAGGCCGCGGCGGAGGTAGTGCATGCCCTGCCTTTCCCCTTTATGCTGACAGCCCGCGCCGAGAACTATCTGGTCGGTCGCCCCGATCTAGCTGACACCATCAAGCGGCTGCAAGCCTATCAGGACGCCGGGGCCGATGTTCTCTACGCGCCTGGCCTCCGCACCAAGGCCGATATTGCCGCCGTCGTCAGTGCCGTCGACCGCCCGGTGAATGTCATCATGGGGCTGCAAGGCGTCGAGATCACGCTGGCGGAATTGTCTGAGTTGGGGGTAAAGCGGGTCAGTGTGGGGAGTGCGCTCGCCCGTGTGGCGCTGGGGCCATTTCTTCGGGCAGCCCAGGAGATGCGCGACAGCGGCACGTTTAGCTTCGCCGCGGAACCGGTGACGTCGCGCGAGCTCAACAACCTATTCGACGCCTCTGGCCTTTGATAATACCAAGGAGCCACTACCAATGACCCCCTCTACCGATACCTTTACAATGGACGAGGCAGCAGTCGCCAACTACATCACCACCACGTTTCCTGGTGTAGAAACAACCGACAACTTCGGTTACACCTTCTTCTTCTACGGCTCAGATCACCGACTGCCCTTCGCGACGCTGTCCGCCTCGGACAACGATTATGACCGTGTCTCTAACCTAGACCGGCCAGGCGTATACCGGTTGAACATTGGCGTGAGCCATCAAACCTTTCAAGCGCTATTCGGTACCGCGAAAGTTGACATCGCCAACTACGATTTCACGGCCTTAGACGTCATCATGCCTCATCCCGAATACTCGCTCCAAAACTTCGTCTGTATCCTTTCGCCGAGCGAGGCCACCTTTGCGAAGGTCCGCCCTTTGCTGGCCGAAGCCTATAATATAGCCGTTCAGCGAGACACCAGGCGGCACAAAGCCGAAGGCGACCCGGACAAGCTCTCAGCTTGACCAAGCCTCGGCTGTCGCGTCAGAGCGACCGCGCACCGTGCGGAACAAGCCCCATATCAGCACGACCAGCATAATGGCGTGGATTACAATGTCGGGCCCGCTACGCGGACCGACCCCGATAGCAATCAACGTCGCCCCTACCAACGTGCCAAGCAACGCGAACCCCTGCGCCGCGAGGGCCGCCCCCCGTGTCCACGCCGGTCGAACCCACGCCAGCACCGTACCGATGAGCAGCACAACGGCAATCGTCAGCTCGGCGGTCCCAGCCGCCTTATGGTAATAGTTCGCCAACAGCACGCCGCTGTGAAAGATGCTCGCCGCGGCAAAGATAGCCGTCTCCAGCAGGAGCCAGTATCGCGTTTGCACTATGCCTCCTTTAGATCATCACCGCGCCACCGGCCACATCCAGGATGACGCCGGTAATCCAGCCTGCCTGCTCTGACGCCAGGAATAGCGCCGCCTTCGCCACATCGTCGGGCGTGCCAAGACGACGGATCGGATGCCAATCGACCATCGCTTTCTTCTGCTCTTCGGGGATGCGCTCCTCGTTGCGCTCCGTCAGAATGGTTTCGGGTGAGACACAGTTGACACGGATGCCAAAGGGGCCGACCTGGGCCGCCAAGTGCTGGGTCATGATCTGGATGCCCGCTTTCGCAGCGGCATAGGGAACAGGCGACTGCGGGTGGGCGCGGCGCGCCGCCGCCGACGACATAGTGATAATGACCCCCGACTTGCGCTGCTTCATCCCCGGCAGGACGCTCTTGAGGGTCAGGAACGTCGCCGTTAGATTGCCGTCGACCGAGGCGTGCCAGCCTTCCTCGGTTAGTTCCTCTAATGGGCCAGGGCGGGTGAAGCTCCCACCCGCATTCGCCACCACAATGTCGATGGCCCCAAACTGCTGCTCAATCTGACCACGCATGGCCTCGATATCAGCGAACTTGGTGATGTCGCCCGTCACGTGCATCGCCTGCCCACCGGCCTGCTCAATCTCGGCTTGGACAGCGGCCAGCGCCTCGACATCGCGGCCATGCACCACGACCTTCGCCCCTTCCTGGGCGAACAGCCGAGCAATTGCCGCGCCAATGCCGCGCGAACTTCCGGTCACCAGGGCCACTTTATTATTTAGGCTACCCATCTGTCTCTCCTACTAGGTTTGTCATCGCTCCTTGCACTTTACAGCAAGTCGTGTGCTTAGGTTGCAGTGTGTCTCTGAGCTGGCCCTAGTATGCCAGAAAGCTATGTAGGAAATGTGGAGAAGCGATGGACTGTATATAGAGAAACGGGGGCACGAATCTGGCTCTTGACGCCAATCCTATCTAGCCTAAAATTCGCACATATGAGCGTAATCAACCGCAATTCGTCAGCGATGGCACGTATCCTGCGGACTATTTTGAGTTGAGGGCCTGTTGCTATGAGTCAAAGTGAGCCGAGCACTCCCCGGCGGTCGACCGCCATTGTCCCCTGGCTATCGGTGCGCCACGGGCAACAGGCGATTGCGTTTTACCAAGCCGCCTTTGGCGCTGAAGAAGTGTTCCGTGTCGAGAGCGACAACGGCGACGTGGTGGCGCAGTTGTCCGTGGGCGGAGCCGAATTCTGGCTCGCCGACGAATCGCCGGAGAACGCCAACTTTAGCCCCGCGACCCTGGGCGGCAGCACGACGCGCCTGATGTTGGTCGTTGACGACCCCGATGCCGCCTTTGCCCAAGCCATCGCCGCCGGCGCGACCGAGGTATGGCCGCCCAGTGACCAGCACGGCTGGCGCGTCGGTCGCGTTGTCGACCCCTTTGGACACCACTGGGAAATCAGTAAACCCTTAACAGAACCTGAAGGTTAGCCTTATGATGATGGTATCGACTGTCCCCCTGAGCAGCGCGAAGGGTCCCCTATGGCTGCGCCGGGGGATGCTTCGCCGAACCTCAGCATGACAGGCAAGGAGACGGCATGGGAACGCAGAAGCGCGTGCTGCTCATTGGCATCGACCCCGCGTTGGTCAAGTTCAACCCGGCGAGCGGGCGCACGGCGCAGCAGGTCACAGCGGCGGGCGCCTCAGCCAACGAGCGGCTCAGCGCACTAGGTTACGAGGTGGAGAGTTGCCTGGTCGATCTGGGCGAGACCGCTGAGGCCGTGGTCTTGCAGACCCTCACCGGGAATACGTTTGACTGTATCATGATTGGCGGCGGTATCCGTGCCTTGCCGGAGAACACCCTACTCTTTGAGAAGATTATCAACGCCGTGCATCAACACGCCCCCACCGCCAAGCTCTGTTTCAATACCAACCCCAACGACACCGTCGACGCCGTGCTGCGCTGGACCTAACCAATGGAGTCCTGATAACGATCTAGCCCAGACCAGCATCACGGGCGCGAATTACAGCCTGGGCACGGTCAGCCACGTGCAGCTTGCTTAGAATACTCGACACATAGTTGCTCACCGTCTTCGTTGTCACAATAAGCTGTCGGGCAATCTCGTCGTTGGTCGCGCCCTTACTCATCAAACCGAGGATCTCGCGCTCGCGGTCGTTCAGCGTTGGGAATAACTCCTTCGGAGCCACCGCCAGGGGTGTCGCAAAGAATGCGATAACCCGCGAGACGACCGAAGGGCTAAAAATGGCTTCCCCATGTGCCACAGCCTGGATAGCGCGGATGATTTCGCCTTGCTCGGCATCCTTGAGTACGTACCCGCGCGCCCCAGCCCGCATGGCCGCAAACACGGATGTTTCGTCCTCAAACATGGTGACCACGAGGACCCGCGCCTGCGGGAGCAACCGCATAATCTCGCGTGTCGCCTCGATCCCGTTTAGCCCTGGCATGTGCAAGTCCATCAGCACCACATCCGGTTGCAGAGTCGACGCCACCCGCACTACGTCGTCGCCGGTGGTTGCTTCGCCAACAACCTCCAGGTCGGGGACCGTTCCCAGTAGCGCGCGCATCCCGTAGCGAAACACCGGATGGTCGTCAGCGATGAGAATGCGCAGCTTGCTCATAGTGTCCCTCGGTGCCAATGGGAAGTTGGACAAAGACCCGTGTGCCGCCTCTGGCAGCCTGTTCGACCTCGCATGTCCCACCCACTTCTTCCGCCCGCTCGCGCATGGAGTGCAGCCCCACCCCTGCCCGTCGGGTATCGCCGATGCCCACGCCGTCATCGGCAATCTCTAATTCCAAGTGATAGGTGTCTGCTCCGTCATTACCAACCGCGAGGTGGATCTGGCAGCTTGATGCGTGGGCGTGGCGGACGACATTCATCAAGGCCTCTTGAACGATGCGGTACGCCGCAACTTCCAGCGCCGCCGGTAAGGGTGGGAGGGGGGCAGGCAGATCCACTGTCACTTGTAAGGCGGCCTCCGACGTAGATAGCCCTGATGGCGTACTGAATTGAGCCGCACGCTCCTGAATGGCGGCCACCAGGCCGAGATCATCCAGAGCGGGCGGACGCAGGTCGTATACCAGCCGCCGAATATCGCCTACCGCGCGCCGTAGCGATGTGTGCAGTTCCGTTGCCAGGGCTTCCACCGCCGCTGGGTCACGCCGGGCCACGCTCTTGATCGTCCCCGCTGTGAGCGACAGTCCGGCCAGGCTGGGCGCAAGCTCATCGTGGAGGTCGCGGCGCAGGCGACGGCGGTCCTCCTCTCGCGCTAGCACTAAATTCTCACGCGAGCGTTGTAAAGCCACGGTCATCTGCTGCAAGTCCGTCATGAGCCGTATCCCGTGCACGACTGGCCCCGCCTGCTTCGCCAGATCAGCCAGCAGCCGTTGATCGGTCGGCGACAACGCCGCCTCGCCCGACCGTGGGCTGACCAGAAGATAGCCGACGGTCTCTCCTTGGTAGATGAGCGGGAGGCGAAGGGTGTCGGCCTCAAGCGTGCCCACCATCGTCAATACGTCTTCCGCCCCAGTCGCCTCAGGCGCTAAGCTAATTGCTACGTAGGGCAGTTTAAGCGCCTCGGCCACCGTCTCAACAATCGTCGGCAGCACGGCCGCGGGCGCGAGCGTCGTCTGGAGGCGTTCCCCTAACTGCGAGATGACGGTATAGGGTTCGTCGCGCTCGCCGTACATCATGTGGTTAACGACACGCTGGAGACGCTCGCGCAGGGGCTGGAATAGAACAGCAATCAACCCGGTGGCGATCAGCGAAAACACGATATTGTCCGACAGAAAGATAGTGCTGAGATAACCGACAATCAGGATGTATAGCCCAATCACAGCCGCGGTGAGGCCGGCATAGACGACGGCACGATTGACGATGATTTCCGCGTCTAGAGGTTCGTAATTCACGAGTGCCACGAGCATACATGTAATGCTGCCAACCGCGAGAAACATGCCAATGAGCTCAACCTCAAAACTGAAGGACTGGGTTCCAAGCCTGGAAAGGGCTAGCTCAATCCAGGGCAGCGGTATATCCACCAGCGCCACTGGCGCCGCCAGGCTAATACCGGCCAACATCCACATCATTTGCTCCTGTTGCCCAGATGTGGCTGTCCGGCGGAAACGAAAGAATTGGCTTATCCCCACAATGAGCGCGGCCACAAGCACGAAGCCAAGCCAGAGAGCCTGACCGGTAGTGCCCGGCGCAAGCCAATCCTGAGAGCGCGGCGTTAAATAGATTAGGCTCACCAGGATATAGACGGTGGCGCCCCATCGGAGCCAGCGCGGCTGAAAGTGTCCATCGGGGAACAGGCAAAAGAGGGGAAGCAAGCCAGCTATCTGGACAAAAACAACGATTTGGGCCGGGAGCGAGAAGCGCGCATCAGTATAGGCCAATGCCTGGCTTAGGGTGCTCGTCGCCAGGGCTGTCCCCACAAACGCTGCCAGCGCTGCTGCCCGATTGTGAGGTTTACGCCAGATAAGAAATGACGCCGTACTCAGCAGCAGCCCATCAATCGTCAGCGCGATGAGCAGGTGCACGACGGCATAGAACAACATATTTACGTTGGAGGTGACCCATACTTGTGCGGCTTCAACGGTCAACTGTCCCCTAAAGCAGGGCGTATCGCTACACACTTCGCGTAAAAGCTCAAAGTAGCGAGGGATACCTGGGAGGGCCAGGCTCAACGCAAGCGCGGTGAAAGCCAACCAGACCGTCCGGACGGTCTGACTGGCTCTTACATTTACGGAAGATTCAAGCCGAGAACGCCAACTCATAAACACCTGTCAGGCGACCGCCTCGCGTAATTGCGGCACAGGCGCATATGTTTGCACGGCGTAGCCCAGCAGGGCCGCCGCGGCATAGTTAATGATACCGAAAACGCCAACTAGGCCCATGCTGACGGATACCACAATACCGAGGGGGAAGGCCAGAACAATGGCCAGCGGCACAAACCTACGCCAACCATGCCAGGATTTCGCGGCAATCGTCAAGATAGCAATCACGAGCCAAGCGGCCGGACTGAGAAGATCACCTAGACTCGCAAGAATAATGATAACTGGATTGTTGGCATCGAGGGGAAGCAGCCCGGTCAATACCGCCAAGCCAAGAATGATCGACGCCACATAACTAACACCCGGCAGGTATGTCAGTAGCCGAAAAATGGGCTTAGTGCCCGTCCCACGCAGAGCGATAAAGCCTAGCAAGCCGCACAGCGCACCAATAGCCCCCAGGACGTTACTGATAGACGTGATAGTATCCGGAAATCGTAGGCCCTGAGCCAGCGGCTCGCCATTCATCACCGATCTTACACTATCCGCCAAGCCAATGAGGCTGCCAATAACGCACAGCGTACCGAGTAAACGCGTGTTCATGAGGGTCTCCTTTTCAGTGGATCATGTGCCATTAGTTAAGTAAGCACACTTTACCGCAGGAGGTTTCCCAGACACAAGGTGTATGTTCCCAAGTTTTTGGGAGATTAGCTTGGGCGGCGACTCCTTCGCCCTCAGCAGTCTGATTGGTAAAGTTATACCCAACCCCCTAGACTGTCAACAAGATGCTAGCCCTGGTCTCTTGACACCTTCGTAAGCGGCTGTATTATTTAACACCCCCTGGGGTCAAGGGGTGATTAGCGTCGATTGGAGGACAAGCATGGATAACAAGCAACAGATGAGTACGACGATACGTAATGAGTTCAAGCGCTGGGATGACCTGCTCGCCAGCCTAAGCGCAGCGCAAGCTGACGCCCCGGTGCTGGAAGACAATTGGTCCCTCAAGGATCACATCACGCACCTGTGGGCCTGGCAGCAGCGCACCGTCGCCCGCCTGGAAGGCGGACTCAACAACCACGCCCCTCAGCTCCCCGACTGGCCTGCCAACCTCGATCCAGAGCAGGACGGCGAACCCGATGAACTCAACAACTGGATCTACCAGACCTACCACGACCAACCCTGGTCAACCGTCTATCAAAAGTGGCGCGACGGCTTTCGCCGCGTGATCGAGTTGAGCGAGGCCATCCCTGAGCCAGACCTCATGGAGCCGAACCGCTTTCCCTGGTTTGAGGGCTACGCACTCGCGGCGTATCTCCAAGGCACATTTGAGCACCACGCCGAGCATTATGAGTACCTCGAACCCCAAGTTGTGGCCAAGCTCCGCCAAATCGATAGCGCAACCACGGACTAGAGGCATTGTGCAGCAACGTCTTGCCCGCGCAAGCAGACACCCAGTTGTTGCGCCTGGATGCTCGCCTACGCGGGCAAGACGACGACGGGAACTTTCATGTCAACTACCCACCCTACCCCTGGCCCCGTTCAAACCCTGACCGCCAAAGATGGCGCCGCCATTAGCTATCTGACGGTCGGTAGCGGCCCGGCACTGATTGTGATCCCCGGCGCACTCACCCTGGCTGCCGACTACGCCGCCCTCGCGAGCGCTCTGGGCGAGCGCTTCACCGTCCATACCATCGAACGTCGCGGGCGAGGGCTGAGCGGTCCGCAAGGCGCTGACTACAGCATCGCCAAAGAAGTCGACGACGTGGACACATTGCAGGCCCATACGCAAGCGGTCCACCTTGTCGGCCACAGCTTTGGCGGGTTGGTTGCTCTGGAAGCGGCCAGGCACAACGCGGCCCTCAAAACGATCGCCGTCTACGAACCCGGCGTGTCGATCAATGGCTCGATCCCCGTCGACTGGATACCGGCCTATCGGCAACTGTTAGCCGAGAAGAAGCCGCTCGATGCCTTTGTCACCTTTGTCCGCGCCACAGGCCCGAAGGGGGCGCAGCGAACACCACCGTGGCTAATGAAACTCATCCTATCGTTTGTCATCCGCGGCCACGAACGCGAGAAAATGTTTGCGCTGTTGCCTGCCAATCTGCTCGAACACCAGGAGGTAGGTCGGCTGGACAATAGCTATCAGAACTACCGCGACGTATCGGCCGGCACGTTGCTGATGTACGGCGGCAAGAGTTCACCCGTCGCCCAGCAGACCGCCCAGCGGCTGGCCGAGGTGCTGCCCCGCGCCGAGGTGAAAGCGTTCTCCAAACTCGACCACTTCGGGCCAGACCGCAACGGCCCCCGCGAGGTCGCCGCCGCGATCCAGACTTACTTTTCAGCCTAGACCGCCAAGAACGCCTAGAGGTACTACCTGCCCATGACCACACCTTCCATCTACAAAAGCCCCGCCGGGGAGCAAGCCATCCTGGCGCGCTACGAGGCCGCGCTCGCCCGCTGGCCCGTCCCGTATACCACCCTCACCATCCCGACGCGGCACGGCGATACCTTTATCATCGCTAGCGGCAACCAAATGGCCCCGCCACTCGTACTGTTACATGGTGCAGGAACTAACTCGGCCATGTGGGCGGGCGACATAGCCGAGTACAGCCGTCACTACCGGGTGCTAGCCGTTGACCTGCTGGGCGAGCCGGGCAAGAGTGCTCCCAATCGCCCCAGTTGGGCGGGTGCGGCCTATGCGGAGTGGTTGGAAGATGTGCTGAATGGCCTACAACTCTCGGCCGCCACGATTATTGGCCTATCGCAAGGAGCCTGGGTCGCGCTCAAGTTCGCCGCCGCTTGCCCCGAGCGTGTCACGTCATTGGTCGTGCTGAGCCCCGGCGGTATCGTCCCCGATAAGCTATCCTTTGTGGTGCGGGCCATCCCATTGTCGCTCCTGGGCGGCTGGGGTATCAAGCGCCTCAATCACCTGGTGCTGGGCGGGCAAGCCGTCCCCGCCGAGGTTGAGGACACCATGAAGCTGCTCATGACCCACTTCAAACCCCGTATCGGGGCGCTCCCCGCCTTCACCGACACGGAGCTACAGCGGTTGACCATGCCGGTCCAACTGGTCATGGGTAAGCGGGACGCACTACGTGACGCCGACAAAATCGCGGCCCGCATGCAGCCTCTCATCCCCCATCTGACGGTGACCATCATGCCCGAAGGGGGTCACGCCCTAGTCAACGCCCGCCGCGATATCCTACCCTTTCTGGCGACCTCGTCCCCAGCGAGTCGCTAAACGTGGTAAGGGTGCTGCTTTGGCTGGCAGTGGTGCCAATCGTCGCCGGTCTCGTCTATAGCGCGGTGTGTATCGTGGTGGCGATGCGGTTGACCCAGCCACACCGCCAGGCGCAGGTCACTACGCCCGCGGCCTACGGAGCGCCATTCGAGGAAGCCGTTGTGGCCTCGCGAGATGGGCTCAAGCTGGCCGCCTGGTTTCTCCCCGTGGCTGGCTCCGACCGCGCCGTGCTCATGATCCATGGCAAGGATAGCTGCCGCAGTTGCGAGTTTCAGGGCCACTTTGTGGAACTCGCCACCCACTTGCAGCGCCAGGGCTTCAACGTCCTCCTCATCGATTTGCGGGGGCATGGCCAATCGGAGGGTGAGCGCTTCACCGGCGACCGCGAGAAGTGGGACGTGTTGGGCGGGGTGGATTGGTTGCGGTCGCGGGGGATAGCCAAAATCGGCGTCCTTGGCGTCTCCTTCGGCGGGGCGAGCGCGGTCGAGGCCGCGGCGGAGCCGGATGGTCAGGCCACCATCCAGGCCCTGGTCATGGACAGCGTCTTTGGCGATGTGCGTCAGGCGCTGAACAAAAAGTTCCCGGAGGACAGTGGTCTTCCCCTGGCTTTCCTGCCCGGCGGTCTCTTGGTGGCACGAGCCGCCTATCATGCCAACTATGACGCTCTCCAGCCCAGCGCGAACCTGTCGCACGTCAAAGCGGCCGTGATGATTATCTACGGCGCCCAGGATGACCTCGTGCCGATGGAGCAATACACCGCCATGCTCGCGGTGCGCCCCGAGGCGACGACCTGGCTGGTGCCCGACGCCGGTCACTCGCGTAGCTACGTCGCTCACCCCGATGAATACAGCCAACGTGTCAGCGATTTCTTCGCCCAAGCATTGCGCTAGTCTCTGCCAACCGCTCTTAGCCCCGCCATATTTCTCCCGCCTTGACCCGCCAGAATAAACGTTCTATGATTGCTGGGGCCTAGAGGCCGACACGGAGGCGAGTGCTATGCCAGATACAACCGAGGTCGAGCAAGTGCTAGCCGCGCTGGCCGAGACCCCGCCTCGCCTCGCTGCCCTCACCGCGAGCCTTGACCAAGCGCAACTACAGGCCAGCCCGCATCTAGACGCCTGGTCCGCCCAGGATATTCTCGCCCACCTGCGCGCCTGTGCCGACGTCTGGGGTGAAAGCATCCTGACGATGCTCGCCCAAGACCACCCAACCTTGCGCTATGTCTCGCCGCGCACTTGGCTGCGAAAGACGACGTACCCCACCCAGGACTTTCACGCCTCACTGCACACCTATACCCAGCAGCGCCACGAGCTACTGGCGGTATTGCAACCCTTGCCCCCCGACGGTTGGTCGCGGGGGGCGCAGTTTACCGGGACAGTCAAGGGTCGCGAGGCCACCGTCCTGAGTTACGCCCACCGCATCGCCAACCATGAGGCCGAGCACCTGGCGCAGCTTGAACAAATTACGTTGGACAATGGGTAGGGGCAGGTCTT
>JADMIO012757518.1_pt1 | contig 20651 bp, 20 predicted proteins | sample 8958161 | NCBI WGS metagenome assembly JADMIO01 (sample SAMN16585339, study PRJNA669376) | soil metagenome | isolation source: Crop rotation soil | place: USA: Cullars Rotation, Alabama | collected 2011 | reverse complement strand
CTTTCCCCGCCGGACCCGCCTCGCAATTTCATTCGAAACGCAGCGCGCTCATGGGATCGACAGACATCGCCCGCCGTGCCGGAATCAAACAGGCGGCAATCGCAACCAGCAGCAGAATGACAGGAACGGCGGCCAGCGTTGCCGGATCCGCCGCGCTTACCTCGAACAGAAGGCTGTGCAGCAGGCGGCCAATGGCAACGGCTCCGGCCAGGCCGGCAATCAGTCCGGCAGCTACGGGCACGAGTCCCTGCCGCAATACCATTGCGCGCAAATCGCCGGGGCGCGCGCCGAGCGCCAGCCGGATCCCGATCTCGCCGGTGCGGCGCGACACCGTGTACGCCAGCACGCCGTAAATCCCGAGCGTCGCCAGCAGCAGCGCGCATACCGCGAACATGCCGATCAGCAGCAACTGAAAGCGCCGCCCGCCGACAGACTCACTCATCACCTGTTCCATCGTGCGGACATGCGATAAAGGCACTTCCGAGTCGATGCCCGCGACAGCCGCACGCAGACCCGCCTCGACCGACCGCGGATCTCCGGCAGTTCTCACCGCGATGGAAACGTCAAAGCGGTTTCTGACCCAGTACGGAACATAGACCATCAGCTCGGGCGCCTTGTTTAGTTCGATGCTGCGCGTGTCCGCCACCACGCCGCAGATTTCGTAGGGCTTTTCAAGCGGGTTTCCACGCCAAAACATTTTCCCGATCGGGTTCTCACCAGGCCAGACCGTACGGGCGACCTTTTCGGAGATGAGCACGACCGGCCGCCCCGCGTCGCGATCCGTAAACGTGCGGCCCGCCCGCAGGGGAATGCCGATCGTCTCTATGTAATCCGGCGTTATGAAACGGTAGCCGGCGATAGGGCGCTCGGCCATCGGCCGCGTGTCCCCGCGCTTGCTGATGACATCCGCCCAGGAGTTTCCATCCAGCGGCAGCACGGAAACCATTCCGGCAGAGCGCACGCCCGGCATTGCACGTACCTTCTGCAACACGTGCTCGTAGAATTGCCCGCGCTTCTCTCCTTCCTTGTATTGAACGGCGGGCAGCGAAATCTGGGCGGTCAGCAGGTTTCGGACTTCGAAGCCTTTACTGACGTTCATCAGGCGGGTGAAGCTGTGAGTGAGCAGGCCGGCGGTAATCAGCAACACCGCGCTAAGTCCGACTTCGAGCGCAACCAGCACTTCGCGGACACGCAGCCCGCCGCGTCCCTCCGTCGCCGACCGTGTGCTGCCCGCCTGCAGTGATTCGAGCGGTTCCGAACGGCTCAGCCGCAGCGCGGGGAGCGCGCCAAAGAGGATGCCGCTGAGAGTGGACACGGCGAGCGCGAATAACAGCACGCGTCCGTCGATCCCGACTTCCTCGAGCCGCGGCAGATCGACAGGCGCGGCAATGACCAGCAGCCGCACACCGGCGAACGCGATCAGCAGGCCCAGTGCGCCCCCGGCAAGCGCGAGGAGGAGGTTCTCCGTCAGCACCTGGCGGATGAGGCGAGCTCGGGTCGCTCCCAGCGCGGTCCGAATGCCCGCCTCGCGCTTCCGGCCTGTGGCCCGCGCCAGCGACAGATTCGCCAGGTTCACGCAGACGATGAGGAGCACTGCCCCCACCGCCCCGAGCAGCAGAAGGAGACCTCGCCGCGCGTGGCCGACCACCGCTTCCTGAAGCGGGTCGAGAACACCGCGCAGCTCGATTTTGTCCTCTTTGATCGATTTCGCCAGCGCCGCCTGGACAACGTTCAGTTCGGCGAGTGCCGCCGCCACGCTCACACCCGGCCGAAGCCGGCCAATCGCGCCGTAGTTGAAGTCGCCCACGGGTTCGAGATCGTCCGCATGAAACGTCACTGGCTTGAAAAGATCCGCTCTGGGGGGCAGCCCCACCAGCGTCCCAAGCTGGTCGTTCTTCGGAAATCGGAATTCCGCGCCAAGGACGCCGACGACGGTGTATGCTTCACCATCCAGCGCGATCCTGCGGCCGACGATTGCTTTGTCCCCGTTGAATCGCCGCTGCCACAGGTTGTTGGTCAGCACCACCACGTGGTCGTGACCCGGTTGATCCTCCCCCTCGGCGAAGCCGCGGCCAAGCGCTGGTCCGACACGCAGGACATGAAACAGATTGGCTGAAACCCGGAGAACGCTCAGGCGTTCCGCGCGGCCGGTACCGGTCAGGGTCAGATCTGTCGGGGCGATGAGCGCCAGCGATTCGAACGATTTCATCTGCTTCCGCCAGGTGAAGAAGTGCATCGCGTTCACCGGCAGCGCGGGATAAAGATGGCTGATCTGCGGAACATTCTCCTGGATGGCCACCAGCCGCCCGGGATCGCCATACGTAAGTGGTTTCAGCAAAACGCTGTTTACCACCGAGAAGATGGCGGTATTCGCCCCGATGCCCAGCGCGAGCGTGAGCACCGCAACGGCCGTAAACCCGGCATTCAGCCGGAAGCTGCGCAGAGCATAACGGATGTCGCTGCGGAGTGTCTCCATGCACCTCCTTACGACGGAGCCGTGCCGCGAGGTTCAGGAAAGTTACTCGTATCGCAGAGCAACCATCGGATCGACTCGTGTCGCCCGCCAGGCCGGGACGTAACAGGCCGCCAGCGCGATCGCGCCCAGAACCAGGGTGACGAATGCGAGGGTCAGCGGATCGCGGGCACTGATGCCGAACAAAAGACTCGAGAGCAGTTGCGTTACAGCGAGCGAACCCGCTATGCCGATGGCCAGCCCGATCCCGGTCATGGTCATGCCGCTGCTCAGCACCAGCCGCATCTGATCCCAGACGCTCGCGCCCAGCGCCGCGCGCAGGCCCATTTCATGCGTGCGCTGCGCCACAGAATACGAAATCACCCCGTAAATCCCGATGGCCGCGAGCAGCAGCGCGATGCCCGCGAACACGCCCAGCAGGACGGTACGCAGCCGGTTGCCGCCGAGCGATTCCGATTTAATCTGCTCCAGCGGCTTGATATCGTCCAGCGCCTGGTTCTTGTTCACGTTCCAGACCGCCTGCTGGATCGATTTCACCAGCAGTGCGGCATCCATCGCTCCGCGGACAATCAACGCGACGCCGGGCGTCGGACTCTGCTTGTACGAAACGTAAACACCCGGGCTCGAATCGTCCAGGCTGTTCACCTTCTCGTCGGCCACGACACCTACGATTTGCCACGGAAGTTCCGCGCCCAGCTCATGCTTGCCGGTAATGATCTGCTGGATGTAGATCCGTTTCCCGATCGGCTGAACCCCTTTAAAGAATTTCTTCGCGAGCGACTCGTTGATGACAATCGCCGGCACACCGCCGGCCACATCCGTCTCCGCCAGCGCCCGTCCCTGTTTGACCTTCATGCCCAGGGTTCGAAAGTACGACGGGCTCACCATCTTGAAGTACACGCCCGGACGATTCGCGCGGTCCACCTGTTGGCCTTCAATCAGGATGGGCATGCCCCATCCCCAGCCTTGCAGCGGCAGCGCAGTCGTGGAGGCCACGTCCCGAACGCCCGGCACGGCTGCGATCTGCTCCATGATGCGGCTTTCATAGGCGACCACGCGCGCGGCGTCCGGGTACTCCTTGTCGGACATGGGCAGCCACATCGTAGTTACGTTGGTGGTCTCGAACCCTGGGTCGACCTGCTGAAGCTGATAGAAACTGCGGATCAGCAGCGCCGCCCCGGACAACAGCACGAACGCCAGTGCGACTTCCGTCACCACCAGGATGCTGCGCAAGCGAAGCTTCGAGGCGCCCGACGTTAATCCGCGGCCGCCTTCTTTGAGCGTGACGCCGTGATCGCTGCGCGCGGACTGCAGAGCAGGTCCGATGCCGAAGAGAATGGCGGTTGCGATCACCGCCATGGCCGTAAACAGCAACACTCGCCAGTCAAGCTGGACATTGGCTTCTGACGGCAGCATGAATGGCGGGAGCGCGGCCTTCAACCCGAAGATCATTCCGATCCCGAGCGCGAGTCCGAGTACACCACCGGCGGACGACAGAACGATGCTTTCGGTTAGAAATTGGCTGATCAGCCGCCGCCGGCCCGCACCGAGCGCGGAACGGATGGCGACCTCGCGTTCGCGCCAGGCGCCCCGCGCGAGAAGGAGATTGGCCAGGTTGGCGCAACCGATCAGCAGGACGGCGGCTACCGCGGCCAGCAAAACCAGCAGCGAGCGGCGCAGATTCTTGTCCACCACCTGTTCCTCGAAGCGGTCCACTGTCGCGCTCCAGCCCTTGTTCGATTCGGGGTAGTCGTGCTCGATCCGCGCCGCAATGGACTTCATCTGCGCGCGCGCCTGCTCCAGCGTGACCCCCGGTTTCAGCCGCGCCCACGACATCATCCAGTGAAAGTCGCGGGTCATGTCTTTCGGCTCGAATACCAGAGGGGTCCAAACGTCCGGCCACCCGCGGTCGAACGGCGTGTTCGGCGGCATCACGCCGATCACCGTGTAGCGCTTGCCGTCGAGGCCAATGGTGCGCCCGACAATGCTTCGATCGGACCCAAACCGGCTCTCCCACAGGCGATTGCTGATGACAGCGACTTCGCCCTTCCCCGGCTGATCCTCGTCGGCTGCGAACGTGCGGCCCAGTGCCGGGCGGATACCCAGAATGTCGAAGTATGGGGCCGACACACGCTGTCCGTGCAACTGCACCGGCCTGTCCACCCCCGTAAGCGTGTAGGAGCCACCGGTCATAGCCGCCATCGCGGTGAACACCGTGTTCTGGTTCTTCCAGTCGAGGAAGTTGAGCGTGGAAATTCCGTTGCGGTCGTACTTCGGCGGCTTCTCCCAGACGTTGACAATCTGCTCAGCGTGCGGATAAGGCAGCGGATGCAGGAGTACCGCGTCGACAAAGCTGAAGATCGCGGTGTTCGCTCCAATTCCTATCGCCAGGGTGAGGATAGCAATGATGCTGAAAGCCGGGGATCTGCGCATCATCCGCAACGCAAAACGAATGTCGTTCCGCAGAGTGCTCATGAACAGTTGTGGCCTCTCAAGCTAATACGTGCTCCACGGCTCGTGGTTCCTCGCGTTTGTGGAACAAGGCGCCAGGCTGCGGCTGTAAATCGCATGGAATCCTGGTATTCTGTCGGCAAGGTTTCATGAGCGAAGCTGCAGGATCCGATCGGTCCTCAACCGGGGCGGAGTATCCCCGGTACTTCGCCGATCTGTATTCCCGATCGAATGCGGAACGTTTTGGGCTCGGCTTCGATCAATTCGCGACCATTCTGGCCCAAATCGGCGGGGATGCCGACCTGCATCGCAGCCTGCATCTGGAAGAACTCGCCCTCGCCCGGGCCTGCGCGGCCGGGTCGGAAACGGCGTGGGAGCAGTTTGTCAACCGCTATCGCCCGAAGTTGTATCTGATCGCCGCCGCAATGACGCATGACGAAGCGAGCGCACGGGAACTGGCCGATTCGCTCTACGCCGACCTGTACGGCACGCGGCAATCCGCCGAGGGCGGGCGATTGTCGAAGCTCGTTTTCTATACCGGCCGTGGCTCGCTCGAAGGATGGCTGCGGGCAACGCTGGCCCGGCAGTACATTGACCGCTATCGCAAAGATCGCCGCCTGGTCAATCTCGATGAGCGACTGCCGGACAAGGCCCAGCCGGAATCCTCAGACCCGCGTCTCGAACAGGAGGTCGACGCGGCGCTGGACGCCTTGTCCGGCGAGGATCGGCTCATTCTCGCGGCGTGGTATCTGGATGGTCGCACGCTGGCGGAGATCGGGCGCATGCTCGGCGTCCATGAATCGACGGTCAGCCGCCGGGTTGACAGGATCGTCGCGGGAGTGCGAAAGCAGATCATTCGCGGGTTGAAAGCGCGTGGAATCAGCGGCCGGGAAGCGGAAGCGATGATGAAGACGGACGTTCGCGATCTGGCCGTCGATATTCGCGGCCGCCTGGTGCAAGAAAAGCGTGGATGAAACGTTCCATAGACGGATGAGGGAGTGGTTCAGCGCGAGAAGTGAAAACCGCGTGGTGGCAGCGTCTGCCGAACACCCCGACGGCAATCTGCTGTCGGCGTTTGCCGAGCGCGCATTAAGCGCCCGCGAGCGTGAGAGCGTCGCGGCGCATCTCGCGGTGTGCGCCGATTGCCGGGATTGCCTCGCCCTCGCGTTCGGAACGTCAGTCCCTGCACCTGAGCCCGCACCCGCCCGGTCGCGCGTCCGGCTTTGGTGGGGCGCTGGAGCAGCAGCCGCGGCCGTGTGCGGAGCTCTGACCATCGTTTGGTTTGTAAGGCAGCCGCCGGCCGAACACCCGGCCACAGTAGCTGCCATCGCTCCTCCGCCGGCGCCGCCGCCCACATTGCCGGACTCGCGCCGGGTCACGCCACCAGCGTCCGCCAGGCAGCGGACGCCCCGCGTGTTTCGCCCCCCCGCAGTCCGAAATCCAATGCCGAGCACGCCGGTCGCGGAGAGGGAAGCTGCCCCGAAGCTGAGCCTGAACACGGCACAGCCGCTTGCTGCCGATCAGGCGCTCGCAGGGTCGCCTCACCGGCTAGCCGTCACGCCTTTTCGTCAGGCAGAGCCCATGGCGGCTGGCGCGTATCGAGCGTCCGCCTCGAAAACGAAGGCGGCGGCATCCCCTCCTGTGTTGAGCGTTCGGTGGACGGTAAACGGCACGCTGCAGCGATCCACGGATGGGGGTGCCACGTGGGAAACGGTGCCTGTCGACCCCACCGTCACCTTCCGCGCAGTCGCGGCGGAAGGGAACCAGGTTTGGGCAGGCGGATCGGGCGGTGTCCTGTACCACTCCACCGATGCGGGTGCGCACTGGTCGCGCACCGGCCCCATCGGACTTACCGGCGATATCACGCGCATTGACACGAACCCTTCCACGGTCACCATCCTGACCAGCACCGGGGAGCGCTGGGCAACTTCCGATGCCGGCGCGAACTGGACTCGCGAGTGAGAGAAACCGCCGGCAGAACGCACCTCTCGGACAGCACCGGTTCGAGGAGCGCCCATGTCGGCACAGACCGATTTTCACGTCACGGTTTTCGAGGCAATTCCCTCCCCCATCTTCGTGATCGATCGCGAGTTCTCGATCATCGACTTCAACAGCGCCGCCGGGAAACTGCCGAACGCCGTGGTGTTCAATGCGCTCCGCGCCCGCGGTGGGGACATGCTGGGTTGCGTCCATGCGGAAGGAGGCGTGTGCGGCGAGGCGGCGGCCTGCCGCGGCTGCTCCATCCAGAAAGTCATCAGGGACGCGTTTACCGGCGGGTACGTATGCCGGCGGGCGATCGCGATGCCGCTCCGCATGGCCGGCGGGGGCGTGGAGATCACCGATTTCCTGGTCACGGCTGCCCCCTTCCGGGATGGCAAGGAACCACTGCTGCTGCTCATCCTCGAAAACCTCGGCGAAATCATTCGCGCCGCCACCCGCGGCGATGCCCGGGGCACGGCGGCGGCAACAGGCAAGTAACGGCAAACGATTCACGCCGGGTGTTTTATAATGAAAACTGCCCTCATCCGGCACGCCTGAAGTCCGATCATGTTCGACAATTTATCCGATAAGCTCCAGCGCGTCTTCAAGAACCTGCGCGGTGAAGGAAAACTCACCGCGGAAAACATGGAGGCCGCACTGCGCGAGATCCGCGTGGCGCTGCTGGAAGCCGACGTTCACTTCAAGGTTGTTAAACAATTTATTGAAGGAATTCGGCAGAAGGCTATGGGAGAAGAGGTACTTGCGGCTCTGTCTCCCAGCCAGCAGGTGATTAAGATCGTCCGCGACGAGCTGATTCACGTACTCGGCGGACATCAGTCGAGGCTGCGCTTTGCGAACGAGCCGCCCACGGTCATCCTCATCGCCGGCCTGCAGGGTTCGGGTAAGACCACCAGCACCGGAAAGCTGGCGCGGTGGCTTTCGAAGAACGGCCACAATCCGCTGATGGTTTCCGTCGACGTCTACCGGCCGGCAGCGCGCGACCAGCTTGCCGTGATCGGGCGCGACATCAAGCTCCCCGTCTACGCGGGCGCCACGGACGAAACGAAGCCGCTCGAACTCGCCAAAGGCGCGCGTCGCGACGCCATGCAGACCGGGCGTGATGTCCTGCTGGTGGACACAGCGGGACGATTGCACATCGACGATCAGCTCATGACCGAGCTGCACGACCTGAAGGAGCAGCTTGCGCCGACGGAAATCCTGTTCGTCGCCGATGCGATGACCGGACAGGACGCCGTGAAGTCGGCCGACGAGTTCCACAAACGCCTGGGCATCACCGGGGTGATCCTGACCAAGATGGATGGCGACGCCCGCGGTGGCGCCGCGCTGTCGATTCGCACCATCACCGATCAGCCGTTGAAGTTCGTCGGCGTCGGTGAGAAGTTCGATGCCCTGGAGCCGTTCTTCCCCGACCGGGTCGCATCGCGCATCCTCGGCATGGGCGACGTGCTGTCGCTGATCGATAAAGTTCAGGAAGGCATCGATCAGAAATCCGCCGAAGAGATGCAGCGCAAGCTCATCGACAACGAGTTCACGCTCGGCGATTTCCGCGATCAGATCAAGCAGATCCGCAAGCTCGGGCCGCTGCAGAACCTGCTGGGCATGATGCCGCAGCTCGGCCCCCTGAAGAATCTCAAGGATGTGAAGGTCGATGAGAAGGAGATCACGCGTATCGTGGCCATCATCGACTCCATGACGCCGGCCGAACGCAACAATCACATGATCATCAACGGCGCGCGCCGGCGGCGGATCGCCAAAGGCAGCGGCGCGAGCGTGCAGGATGTCAATTCGCTGCTGAAGCAGTATGCACAGGCGCGCAAGATGATGAAGAGCTTTACCGGCAACATCGGCATGATGGGAAAGCGGCTCGGGAAGCTGAAGCTGCCGATGCTGCAGCCGTAGCGCGATGGAAAACGGGCAGAGTGGCGGAGAGAACACGCTCGAGTACTTGCAGCGAATGATCCCCGCGCGGGCGCGGAGCGCGACGAAGCGGCAGACCCGCCGCGGCAGCTTTAACTACGGATTCGTGGCGGTCGCCCGATCCGGTATGGTTTCATAGAATTTCAGGGAGATGCAATGCTGATGATACGTCTGGCGCGATTCGGCGCCAAAAAGAAGCCTTCCTACCGTGTGGTAGTGATCGAAAAGGAGCGCGCGCGGGACAGCCGCTCAGTCGAGGTGGTCGGAACCTACAATCCAGTTCGCCAGCCGGCGGAAGTGAAGCTGGAGCACGACCGCATCGAGTACTGGATGAAACGCGGCGCGCAGCCGTCCGACACCGTTTCGCGGCTGCTGAAGAAGTACCCCGCCCCGGCTCCGGAACCGGTCGCGTCGTAATCCCGCAGCAGCGCATCGAACGGCGCCGCGTGCGCACCCAATCGCGTTTTTGATACGTCAAAGTGTCACAGGAATCAATGAAGCAGTTGGTTGAAGATATCGCAAAGGCTCTGGTGGATTCCCCGGACGATGTCACCGTTCAGGAAGTCCAGGGCGAACAGGTCACCGTGCTGGAATTGCGCGTCGCCCCCAGCGACCTGGGCAAAGTGATCGGCAAACAAGGGCGGACTGCGCGGTCCATCCGCACGCTGCTCGGCGCAGCGGGCATGAAGCTGAACCGGCGGTTCACGCTCGAAATTCTGGAATAGCTCTGGAACTGGTCACCGTAGCCCGGCTCCTGCGGACCCGCGGCAACAAGGGCGAATTGACGGCGCTCCCGCTGAGCGATCATCGGGAGCGCTTTTCGCATCTGCAGACGGTCACCGTTGCCGGGCGGCAGCTCGAGGTCGAAAACGCGTGGTGGCACCAGGACCGGCTGGTCCTCAAGTTCCGCGGCATTGACACGATCTCTGACGCCGAACCACTGGCCGGGGCCGATGTCGAAATCGCGCCCGAAGAACGCACGGGCCTCGGTGACGACGAATACTTTCTGGCGGACCTGGTGGGCTGCACGGTCGTGGATGCACAGAACGGTACGAACGTCGGAGTCGTGGAGGGCTGGCAGGAGACCGGGGGGCCGGTCCTGCTCGAGGTAGGGCGTCCCGGATCAGACGAGCCCATGCTGGTGCCCTTCGCGCGCGCGATCTGCACCGGGATCGACATCCCCGCGAAACGCATTGTTGTCAGCCTGCCTGAGGGCCTCGCCGACCTGAACACGCCGTGACCTTCCACATCCTCACCATTTTTCCGGATTTCTTTCGTGGTCCTTTCGAGCACGGCGTGGTGGCGAAGGCTGCGGAAGCCGGCCGCATCACGATCCACATCCACGACCTCCGCAACTGGACCTTCGACCGTCACCGTACCGTTGACGATCGCCCGTTCGGAGGCGGTGAGGGCATGCTGCTGAAGGCCGAGCCCATTTTCCTCGCGGTCGAGTCGATCTGGCCGGACTGGAACCGGCAGAACGCCGGGCCGGATCGCAGTATCGTGCTCTTGTCCGCGCAGGGCCACAGATTCGATCAGGCGGCAGCGCGGCGGTTCAGCACGCAAAAGGAACTGTTTTTGATCTGCGGCCGCTACGAAGGAGTCGACGAGCGCGTGGCCGAGCACCTGGCCTCCGACGAGTTGTCTATCGGTGACTTCGTGCTGAGCGGTGGCGAACTCGCGGCCGCCCTGGTGGTGGACTGCGTAGCTCGGCTGTTGCCTGGTGTCCTCGGCAACGAGGACTCGGCGGTGCAGGAGTCGTTCGGCGAAGACGGCCTGCTCGATTGTCCGCAGTACACGCGGCCGGCCGACTTTCGCGGCTGGAAAGTGCCTGATGTGCTGCTCGGCGGAAACCACGCCGAGATCCGCCGCTGGCGCCACGAGGCCGCCCGTGAAAAGACCGCCAGGAACCGGCCGGACCTGCTCGGCGGACGCTGACTTTCCCCGCGCCCTGCTGGTACAATAAACAATTTACAGCCCAATTTGCGGCTACACTTTCCCCCAAGGATTCCCGCCATGCAGAATGCACTGCTGAACAAAGTTGAGAACAACAACAAACGCAAGGAGATACCGGTCTTCCGTCCGGGCGACACGATCCGCGTTCACGTGAGGATCAAGGAAGGCGACAAGGAGCGTCTGCAGGCGTTCGAAGGCACCGTGATCGCACGCAAGAACAGCGGTTTGGGCGAGACCATCACGGTCCGCAAGATCAGCTTCGGCCAGGGCGTGGAACGCATCTTCCCGATTCATGCTCCGGTCATCGATCACATCGACGTGGTTCGTACCGGCCGCGTGCGCAGAGCCAAGCTGTACTACCTTCGCGGCCTGAAGGGCAAAGCAGCCCGCCTGCGCGAGCGCGAGTAGTTCCCCGCCGCCGCACATGCCGCGGAGCGCGTACAAGTGCCAGGGCCGGTATGAGCGCGAAGCCCGCGCCGCCGGGCATCAGCATGTCGCCGGTGTCGATGAGGTCGGCCGCGGTTCCCTATTCGGTCCCGTGTTTGCCGCCGCCGTGGTGCTTTCACCCGATCGGCCACTGCGCGGCCTTCGCGACAGCAAAGAGGTTCCCGCAGACCGTCGCGAGGTGCTCGCCGAACGCATTCGCGAACGGGCCGTCTGCTGCGCCGTGGCGGCCGCTGACGCGTTCGAGATCGATCACATCAACATCTACCAGGCCTCGCGACTGGCCATGCGCCGGGCCGTCGAGAAGCTCGATCCGAAGCCCGATTTTCTGCTCATCGACTTCGTCACCGTCGACCTTCCGATCCCCCAGCGGTCGCTCGTTCACGGCGACGCATTGTCGCAGTGCATCGCCGCGGCATCGATCCTCGCCAAGGTGGAACGCGATCGCTGCATCGCTGCCTGGGACATGGTGTTCCCGCAATACGGGCTCGCCGCGCACAAAGGATACTTCACGCCGGAGCATCTGAAAGCGCTCACCCGGCACGGCCCGACTCCGTTGCACCGCTTCAGTTTTGAACCAGTGCGCGACGCCTGCCCGCATCTCTTTTGGGCCGGATATCCGCAGCAGACCGAGCTCTTCGGCGAGCAGGAGAAGGAGCTCGCCGCCTGGGCGTAGATAACCATTTCGTGGCTGAATCGCAGCCGTTGCCGGCCGAACCGGAACCCGTCAGCTGGAGCCAGAGGCTCTGGGCCCTCATCAAGTTCCTGTTCTGCTTCGAAATCGGCCTGTTCCTGCTCGTCTTCCCGTGGGTCCGCATGTGGGACGTCAACTGGTTCGCGGCTTCGAACCTGACCATGCATGGGATCTGGGTGAATCCGTTCTTTCGCGGCGCGGTGAGCGGGATCGGGCTGCTGAACATCTGGATCGGCTTCGGCGAACTGTTCCGGGTCAAGCCGCGATAAGATTCAGGGCATCGTACCGGAACAACCACACGTTCCTTCGCGTCATGCGTACTTACCTGGGGGAGGGTGAAGCATGCGAACACTTCTGATTGCGCTCGTACTGCCGCTGGTGATGGCCGCCGGTGAGGAGAATCCGTTCAGTTCCTTCAACAAGCGCGCGTATGGGCAGATCAAGACATGGCTGACCGCCTCGGCGGAAAAAATGCCGGAAGAAAACTATGGGTTCCGGCCCACCGATTCTGTCCGCAGCTTCGGCCAGATCATCGGGCACCTCGCCGATGCACAGTACAGCTTTTGTTCCGCCGCCCTCGGCGACACAAATCCCGGTTTGGACATCGAGAAAACGAAAACGTCCAAAGCCGACCTCATCGCCGCACTGAAGGATGCTTTCGCCTACTGTGACAAGGCATACGACAGCATCACCGACGCGGCTGTTACGCAGAACGTCAAGGTGTTCGGACGCGAGAGGCCGAAGCCGGTGGTGCTCACCGCGAACAACATGCACGCTGTCGAACACTACGGGAATCTTGTCACCTATTTGCGCCTGAAGAACATCGTTCCTCCCAGCAGCGACACGCCGCCGGCACCAGCGCCGACGAAAGAGACGGGGTCGAAATAACCGCCGACTTGCCGCGGGATCAGCGCACCATCGTCAGACTAAAACGGTGCGGCTTCGGCTGCGCCGCTGCTCTCCGCTTCGCCACCACCGCGACCTCCAGCGCATCCATAGCCTGCATGGCGGGCGCTGTTTCCGCAAACTGATCGTCGGCGAGCGGAACCTGCACGGTGCGCCAGCGGTCATTGTGCACGTCGCAGTGCGACACGGTCAGGTCATAGACCTGCTTCGCCTGCTTGGACATAGGCGTGGCCAGCAGTCCCAGGTTCACTCCCGCTGCGAGCCGATCATTGTTGAAGGTCCCGACCTCGTCACCGTCGATCTTCAGGACATAGGTTCCGTTCTTCAGACCCGTCACGCGCAATTGCTCGTTGTTGAGCGCCTCCGCGACGTCCGAGCTCGCGATCACCAGCGTAAGAGGACCCGCGCCCCAGCCTTTCTGCCATTCCGAAAGCGGGAGCGGCAGCGCGTCATCGATTTCCGTCCACTCGACCCCTCCGTTCGCCGCCGCCACTTCCGACACCCGCGCGTGGTCCGCGGATGCGACCCTCCCGCCGCGTGCGTCGATGTTTACCGTGGTGACCACCGGGCGCGCGTTCCACGATTTGAGCAGTTGCTCAGCCATGATCAGATGGCCTGAAAAGCCGGGATGAACCCGGTCGGGAATGATCTTCAGCGCCTGCTCGTGGTCCTGCGCATTCGCCGTCACCAGCATGCGAACCACTCCGCTATTCAGATCCGCAACATTCAGGCCGGTCTCCTGCCCGTAATTGGCGATCCATTTCCCGAAGCTGATCATCACCTCGTTGTAGCCGCCCGCGAAGGTCGGCGGACGTGTGACGTCGTCGTATGGGGAAGGTTCTATCGCGGTAATGCGAACCCCCGGAACAGCGGATCGCATCGTGTCCACGATGTTCCGGTATCCGTCGAAAAACTTCTTGTCGTTCTCCGCCGTCTCCGCGGCGTAATTGCCGTCGTTCATGCCGAGCATAATGGTCATCACCGTCGGCTTGTAAGAAATCACATCGCGCTTCAGCCGCACCTCGATGGGCCCGCCGCCGCCACCGCTGACACGATCGCCACCCCAGCCGGAGTGCACGAAGCTCACGTCCAGTTGCGGATAGCGGGTCACCACATAGGTTTCCGTCAGCACCGTGTACAGCCGCTGGTCGGTGATGCTGTCGCCGTAGAACACCACGCGGTCGCCATTCTTCAGGTAGAAATCGTCGGCGGCGATGGCCAGCGCGCAGGCCGCGAGAAAAAGGAAGAGAGTCTTTCGCATCGTTGAGTCCGAAGAAGTACAGTATCACCCGGCGGCGTCCGATTTCGCACACACGGCTGCGCCCGTGCGACAGGGCGACCCCGCAAATCGCTGCAACCACACGACCGGTTTCGGCACCCGGATTGCCATCGGACCAGCAATGTCTGTCGCCTCTGATCTGCGCTTTGTCGCTCGCAGCCTCGCGCGCAATCCTTCCTTCGTCACGGCCGCCGTCCTCTCGCTCGCCCTCGGCATCGGAGCCAATACGGCGATGTTCACCATTGCCGACCAGATGCTTGTGCGCGCCCTTCCCGTGAAGGACCCCGGCAGCCTGCGCCTGTTCCAGTGGACCGGACAATTCATCGGCGGCAGCACACGCGGTTTTCACGACACCTTCTCATACCCGATGTACGCGGACCTGCGCGACAGCAACCCGGTCGTGTTCACGGGCATCGCCGCGCGTTATCAGGATACGGTCGACGTCGGGTCGGGCGGCGGCACCCCCGAGCGTGCGATCACCGAACTCGTGTCGGGCAACTTCTTCACCGTACTCGGAGTTCCGGCAGCGATTGGGCGCACCCTCACCGCGCAGGACGACAAAGTGAAAGGCGGCGAACCGTACGTCGTCCTCAGCTACGAGTACTGGAAACGGAGATTCGGCGGCAGTCCTGCCGTTCTGAACAGCGTCGTCGACGTGAACGGCCATCCCATGACCGTGATCGGTGTGGCCCAGCGCGGGTTCCGCGGCTTCGAGGCCCTGAGCCCCTCGGACATCTTCGTGCCACTCGCAATGAAGACTGTCGTCACGCCAACCTGGGATCACATGAATCGCCGCGACAGCATCTGGCTGAAGGTATTCGCCCGTCTGCGGCCGGGCGTCAGCGCGGCGCGTGCACAGAGTGCGATGGCCATTCCCTACCGGGCGGCGCTCGACGCCGATCTGCGCTCGGTCGCACGGCCGGAGGCATTTCGCTCCATTTACCTGAGGGACAGGCTCGAGCTGATCGATGCTTCGAAGGGCTTCCAGCAGACGCAGGAGGTATTTGCGAAGCCACTGTACGTGCTGCTTGCCATGGTGGGCACGCTGCTGCTGATTGCCTGTGTCAACGTGGCGAATCTGCTGATCACTCGTGCGTCCGGACGCCAGAAGGAAGTCGCCATCCGCATGTCGCTTGGCGCGACGCGCAGCGCGCTTGTTCGGCTGATCATGACCGAAAGCGTGGTTGTGGCCCTGATCAGCGGGTTCCTGGGCCTGCTGTTCGCGGAATGGATCGCGTCCGTCCTGGTCGGCATGCTTCCGCTCGACAACATCAGTGTCGCCATTGACACCACGCCGGATCCTCGTGTTCTTGCGTTCACGGCGGGGCTAAGCCTGCTCACCGCACTTCTGTTCGGTCTTGTTCCCGCGCTCCAGACCACGACTCCCGATATTGCCCCGACACTCAAGAACGAAGCGGGCGCGATTTCAACGGCCGGGCGGCAGGTCCGGCTGCGGCGCGTGCTCGTCGCCTCACAGGTCGCGCTTTCCCTGCTGCTGCTGGTGGGCGCGGGACTGTTCGCGCGCAGTCTTCAAAATGTGCTTTCCACCGATACCGGAATTGCCGCAGCTCGTCTGCTGCAATTCTCGATTGACCCGTCGCGCCACAACTACACCCCGCAGCGCTCGTACAACCTCTTTCTCGAAGCGCAGAACGCCCTCGCACGTCTGCCGGGTGTGGCCGCGGTAAGCGCCGCGTCGTACGCCTTACTGACCGACGGTTGGGAGAACACGATTCATGTCGAGGGCTACCGCGCGCATGCGGGTGAGGACATGCAGGCAGGTTATGAGGAAGTGCTTCCTCGATTTTTCGCCACCGTTGGCGCCCCGCTGCTCGCCGGCCGCGAGTTTACCGAGCGAGACGCGGGAGAACTGAAGGTGGTAATCGTCAACGAGGCCTTCGCGAAGCGTTTCTTTCCGCACTCGGCAGCCGTCGGCCGGCATCTGGGATGGGGCGGCGGCGATGGCCCGAGCCCTTACGAAATCGTTGGCGTTGTCCGGAACATGAAAGTCCGTGGGATCAAAGAGCAGGAGCGCCCAAATGTGTTCACGCCGCTGCTGCAGAACGACGGCCCCGGCGCGGTCACATTCTATCTGCGCACGAGCTTGCATGACCCGGCAGCGCTTGGCAGCGGCGCGCAACGGATCATGCGGCGGCTCGATCCATCACTGCCGGTGTACGACTTAAAGACTGTCGAAGCACAGGTGGAGGACACCAGTTACCTGGAACGCATGTTCGCGACGCTGTCCTGCGCCTTTGGCCTGTTCGCAACGCTGCTGGCGTCCGTCGGGCTGTACGGCGTCACCGCGCACGCGGTCGCGCAGCGACGGCAGGAGATCGGTATCCGCATCGCACTCGGGGCCGAACGCGGCGCAGTGCTGAAGCTGGTGATGCGGGAAGTGCTCCTGCTGATGGCTGCGGGAACTGTGGTCGGCGTGCCCGCTGCCCTGGCGCTTGGCCGTGTCGTTCAGAGCCAGCTCTACGGAGTTCGTGCCACCGACCCTGCCGTCATCGCCGGATCCGTCGCGGTCGTCGCCATCGTGTCCACACTGGCCGCGTGGTTTCCCGCACAGCGCGCCACGCGTATCGACCCGCTGGAAGCACTTCGGTACGAGTAAAGGGCTTTTATCGGACGTGCGGCGGCGTGAGCCCCGTGCGCTGCCGCCTCCGCTCGCGAAGGAACTCGTTCAGCTCCTCCAGCGATCCGAACAACCCGGCAAACGATTCCCGCAGCCGTTCCGGACATCGCCGCGCCGGGCTGAAGTCCCGTGGCCGGAACTGATCGGTAACCGCAATGACTGCGGCGCCCATGGGCCGATACTCGTGCGTGCCCTGCGCCCACGCCACGCGTTCGGCGGAATCGATCCACAGCCCGAACCCCAACCGGCGTCAGGCCTCCGCCGGGAGAAATCGTGGTTTCCGCCGCGCGTTGGTCGCCTGCTCGAACGCGTACGCCAGGTTCAGCAGCGCCGGCTCGCTCCAGGCTTTGCCGAAAAATGACAGGCCGATGGGCAGGTTCTCATAAAACCCCGCCGGGACGGTGACGTGCGGATAGCCCGCAATCGCCGCCGGACTCGAGCAGCCGCCGGTGTCGCGATCGCCGTTCACCCGGTCGATCAACCACGCCGGACCCGACGTGAGCGCCACGATGGCATCCACCTTGTGCTCTTCCAGAACGGCATCGATGCCTTCTTTTCGCGTCAGGCGCACGCTGTCCGCACGGGCGTCGATGTACTTCTGCTCGCTCAGCGGACCTTTGGCCTGCGCCTGTTCGAACAGCTCCTGATCGAACCACGGCATCTCTCGGTCGCGATGCCGGTTGTTGAAATCGATCAGCGCTGCCAGCGACCGCTCCTCCCGGCTCGGAGGCAGCCTGGAGAGGTACGCGTTCAGGTCGGTCTTGAATTCGTACAGCAGGACCTGAAACTCGGGATCGTTCCACTTTCCATGAGAGGGCAGATCGGCGGGATCGATGATCTCGGCGCCGCTGCGTTTCAGCACGTCGATGGCGCTGTCGAGAATCGCATTCATACGCCGGTTGTCCTCGAAGAACTTCCGCGCAACGCCCAGCCGCGCGCCGCGTAAGCCGTTCGGATCAAGGTGCGCCGCGTAATTGGGCTGGCCGTGTCCGCCGGAATCGGCCAGCGCCGAAAGCAGCAAGGCTGCATCGCGGACCGTTCGCGCGATTGGACCCGCGGTGTCCTGGCTGTGCGAGATGGGGACGATACCGTGGCCGCTGATCAGGCCCACTGTCGGCTTCACGCCCACGACGCCGCAGATCGACGACGGGCTCACGATCGATCCGTCCGTCTCGCTTCCCACCGCGGCCGCGCACAGGCTCGCGGCCACCGCCGCCGCCGATCCCGAGCTCGACCCCGAGGGATCCCGGCTGAGCACATGCGGGTTCCGCGTCTGCCCGCCCCGGCCGCTCCAGCCGCTGATCGATCGCGTGGACCGGAAATTGGCCCACTCGCTGAGATTTGTTTTTCCGAGAACCACGGCTCCCGCCGCGCGCAGATGGACCACCAATCCCGCGTCTTCCGGCGGATGCCAGCCGTCCAGCGCAAGCGAGCCGGCGCTGGTGCTCATCCGATCGGCCGTATCAATGTTGTCCTTCAGCAGAACGGGCACGCCGTGCATCGGACCGCGCAGGTGCCCCTGTTTGCGCTCGCGATCGAGCGACGCGGCGATCGAAGCAGCGTCCGGATTCATCTCGATGACCGCGCCGAGGCGAGGGCCGCTGCGATCGATTGCCTCGATTCGCGCCGTGTACAGCTCGACGAGGCGCTGCGACGTCCACCTGCCCTCGGCGAGGCCCTTCGCCAGATCGCCGATGCCGAGGTCTTCCAGTTCGAACCCGGCAGGGGCTGCGTACGCGGCTATGGCGCCCGCCGCCGAGGCGAGAAAACTCCGCCGCTGCATGGGAGCATTGTCACACGCGCCAGACGGCCAGGACGGACTTGCCCGCCATGCGCCCGATCAGCGGATCCAGCACACGCGAGCTGCGCACCAGCGTGCGGTCCCAGAACACGATCTGCTGTACCGTCGGATTGGCGCTGTGCAGCAGAAAGCGATTCGCAGCGGACGCAAGCAGCCCGCACGAATCCAGATACTCGAGCCTTTCCAGCCGCAGCTGCGGCGGGCCGGCTGCGGCCAGAGTCTTCTTCGTGTACCGGCGGAAATGGCCGATGGCCTCATCGAATGGCGTATAGAGCCACTGGTGCGCGGGAGCCAGCACGCATACGGCACCGCCGGCCTTCAGGTGCTGTGCGGCGCGCGCCAGCTCGGCGCGATCGTCCTCGATGTGCTCCAGCACGTCCATATAAAGGATCGCGTCGAACCTCTCGTCCGGGGGAAGCGATGCCATGGTGCCAACCACGAACTCGCAGCCCTTCTCATCTGCGAGCCCGGACTGCCGCGCGCGTTCGGAAAGTTCCGGATCCGGTTCGAGACACACCCACCGCTGTTGCCGTCCATTGCAGAACGCCCGGGTGCCCGAGCCGATTCCGGCGCCCACCTCCAGCACGTCCCCGTGCAGGTATCCGGCAAGCCTCGAAGCCACGTACCGTTTCCAGTTGACCGCGTACGCGAACACGTCGAGCTCGTCGCCGACGTAATTAAATCCCATTCCGTGAATAGATCGTCGTTGTTTCGTCGATGAAATAGGGGCAGTCGCGGATCGGCAGGAAGGACGGTCGCGAGCGGCTGTTCAGAGTGATGAACGCGAAGATAAACGACATGGAGATCAGCTGCATCAGCAGGATCAGCAGCAGTCCGGTGACGTAAGTGGCCCACCCGGCGATCGCCAGCGTGGTGAACAAGCGAATCGCAATGGTCGCGAGCACGCCCGCCACAATCAGCACCACCATGGCGCCCGACAGGATCAGTAACCGTACCCCTACCCGGTCGCCGTAGACGGAAATTGCACTCAGCCCGTGTGTCACCAGCGACACGAAATTCATGGTCGACTTGCCCGATAGCCGAACGCCCCGCGGCACAGGCACGGATTCGTGCGGCAGCCGGGATTCGTACACCGCCGCCGCATAATGGTTCCACACTTCCGAAGTAACGATGAGACTGGACAGCGCCGGCCAGGGGACGACACTGAAGTTGCCAACCCGAACGGCGATACCGGTCAGCGCATAATGGGCGGCCTTGTACATGGCGTAGAACACGCGAAACATCAGGCTTTCCGTGCGCCGTGTTCGTGCGGCAAAAACGATGAGGCGGCCCTGCTCGGCATCGAACTTCTTCAGCAGACGATCGATGTCCTCGGGCTTGTCTTCGCCGTCGCCGTCCATAATAACCGTGGTCGCGCCCGGGTAGGTGTCGTGCACGTAGACCAGGCCGACGCAGATCGCCCGCTGGTGGCCCAGATTGCGGCGCAGGCGGACCACCGTCACCGAATGGAGCCGGGCAAAATCGGAATGGAACGTCTCCGGCCGCGCGAGCGTGGATCCGTCGTCAATAACCACGATGTGAGTGTGATCGCGGCCCGCGACAGCTCGATCGATGCCGCGAAGCAGCGCCTCGAGAGCCGTCCAGTCGTTGAAGACGGGGATGAGGATGATCAGCGGTCGCAAGCAGCGTGTGCCGCTATCGTAGCACTGCAGGAGAGACCCGGCTCGCTAATGCACCGCCGCACGGAGCCATTGTGCACGCCTCTCCGAAGCAGCCAGGTTCGGAGTCGCTTCTGCGTACATATCAAACAGGAAACTTTCCGCCTTGTCTAACTCGCTGAACACCGCTTCGCCATGGCCGGGCATTTTCAAAGAGAAGTACTCCGCCACATACGTCCTGCAATCATCGAGCTCATCCATCGTGTCAATGGATGCTCGAAAGAACTGTTCCGCGTTGTACTCTCGGACACGCATTTGACGATATTCTACTCCCGTTAAATTGATCCGGCACTGACAGGCGCATTGCCTCGCGCGGTGCCAGGCGGTTTTTCACCTGAGCGAACGATCCGGACCTCTTGTCGTGAGCTTTTCAAGTTGTCCGGTTTTATTGACACGTTAGTTGTCCGGTTTG
>JADMIO011024892.1_pt1 | contig 20652 bp, 19 predicted proteins | sample 8958161 | NCBI WGS metagenome assembly JADMIO01 (sample SAMN16585339, study PRJNA669376) | soil metagenome | isolation source: Crop rotation soil | place: USA: Cullars Rotation, Alabama | collected 2011 | reverse complement strand
CGCCCGCCATAGCTTTAGCGAAGGCGGGCTGCCCGTCTCCGTTAAAAAGTCATTGCGAGGAGGAACGACGAAGCAATCCCTCGTTATGAACCAGGTTGAAGTTCCCATGGCACAAGTTCATTTACTTTCTTATTTTCATATCTTCGTTGACCTATGAAATGGTATCCTACAATAATCATTCTGCAGCTAAGCATGCCCTTTATTGGAAAATCACAATCATTAACTTCCAGAAGAGAACAATTCAATAGCGAACTCAATTATTACGTTGATTCAGTCAAGCCTAATTCCATTTTAAATGGAAAATATAACGTCTATGTCGCCAATTTCTTTTCGTTAAGCCAAAATGAATTCTGCTTTTCTCTGGGAAATATATCTAATGAATTTGAATTTGATTTAGTTGGTTCTGATTACATCTATTATTTTCACAAGGAAATCGTTCTTGTTAAAATGGTTAAAGAAAATAACGATTTGCTAAAAAATCTTGGATTAAAAAAAATTGATGCCACTGAGCAAAAAATAATAAAGGAAAAATTATTTCCAACAAACAAAGGATTTATTATCAATGATGATGATGATCTATATGTTTTTTGTGATGAAAATAATGAGATTAGAAAAAGATTTGTTCAAGATGCAGTAGGAAATCCCCAACAATCTATTTATAAGGATAGCATTTTAAAAATTTTAAAAAGTGCTACAATTAAGAGAATTCATTAATTACCACCCTATTTGGCGTAGTTTTTAGCGCCCGCACAAGCGCAGGCAAACTACGCCCTGCATCACACCCATCAAAACTATCCCTCATATATAATAAGGCATAGCGCCCATTTCATAAAAAAAGGGTTTTAATCATTTGGAACGAACACAAATGATTTCTGAATGGTCACAAATGCTTTTGGAATGGACACAAATGCATTTAGAATTGTAAGGAATACGCCGGAATGGACACAGATGTATTTTGAATGACCACAAATACGTTTTGAATTGACACAAATACCGTTTTCATCTGCCAGAATGTCATCTTCATGTACACAAATGCCTCCGAATGGAGACAAATGGAATGTGAATGGTCACAAATGGTTTCTAAATTCATAAAAATTTCCGGCAAATTACTTTCTTCTGATTTCAAAATCAACATACTAAAACAAGCAAATCGTTTCCGCAATCATCATCCCTCAAAATAAAGTGTAAGATTTCAGGCATTTTTTACAAAACATTTTATTTTGAAATCCGATTAACTCAATATAAAATAACATTAATAAAAAAAATATACAACTATGAAAAGATACTTCAATACACTTTTAGACATGTTCAACCGGGTCATCTCTTTCACAGCCGATCCGCAGAACATAGCAATCACCAACTCTATTCCTGCTCTTCAGCAGGGAGCCACCGTCACTTTAGTCAATAAAGTAAATGCCATTAATGCACTCATTTTTCCGCAATCGCAGAACATCACCGGCGCTGCCATACAGAAAAGAGTGTTTAAAAAATCGGCAACCAACCTCACTATGATTGTCATCAGCGGCACAAAAGCCTTTTGCAAGGCGACGGGCGATGAAAATTTATTCAAGTCCATTGACTTTAGCGCTACTGAAGTTTATGATTTTAAAGACAACGAATTTGCAAGCAAAGTGAATGGTTTCATGACGCTCCTCACTCCTTTCCAAAGCCAGCTTCTAAATTACGGTGTGCAGGTTTCAAATTTCAATGATGTTGCCACAGCAGTAAATTTATATATAACCTGGCTTACCACGCCCCGCAGCAAAATTGAATATAAGGAAACCGTAAACAAATCGCTTAAAATACTCTTTAAGGATACAAACAATTTTGTACGCGATATTCTTGATCCTATCGTTGTCACTCTTAATATCAGCCAGCAGCAATACTACTTCGGCTACCGCGCTGCCCGCAAACATGTTCCTCATGGACTTCGCCACAACCGTATCAATGCCACTGTAGTGAATGAATTGAACCAACCCTATGTTGGCATACAGGTAACCGTGGATGCTTACACCGATCCCGATACCGGCAAAACCTATGATGCCGTAACCGGAAACACCGATATCAATGGGTTCGCCACCGTCGAAAAATTCTGGCCTGGCAATCGCACCGTCACCATCAGCGGCCCGGGAATAACCACCACCACATTCGGACCCTACAATTTCAAAGAAGGCAACGGCATCACCGAAACATATGTGTGCCAGCCCGACTTCAATAACATCCCCGCCTCAAAATCCGAAGAGGAAAAAGAAACTACACAAGAATAAGTTTAGAATTGGTTTTCTTCATTTTGCAGCAAAGTCCATCCCGCCAGATGGGCTTTGTTGCTTTTGCCTATTGCCTACCGCTTACTGCCTACTTGCTATCCCCGTTCTTTTTTATAATTTCGCACACTTAATTTTAAAATTCAATACTCATGAAAATTACAGTCGTAGGTGCCGGCAACGTAGGCGCCACTTGTGCCAATGTACTTGCACAAAATAATTTTGTTCACGAAGTCGTATTGCTCGACATCAAAGAAGGCATTGCCGAAGGCAAATCGCTCGACATCTGGCAAACATCGCCCATCAATCTTTCCGAAACCCGCCTTATCGGCTCAACGAACAATTATTCCCTCACCGCCAATTCCGACGTAGTCATCATCACCTCCGGCTTGCCCCGCAAACCCGGCATGAGCCGCGACGACCTCATCGCAACCAATGCAGGCATCGTGCGCGGCGTTACCGAAAACATCATGAAGCATTCTCCAAAAGCGATCATCATCGTCGTGTCGAACCCCCTCGATGTAATGACATATTGCGCTTACCTCACAGCGCGTATTGAACCGCACCGCGTATTCGGCATGGCAGGCATTCTCGACACAGCGCGCTATCGTGCATTCCTCGCCGATGCTCTCAATACTTCTCCAAAAGATATACAGGCAGTGCTGATGGGCGGTCATGGCGACACCATGGTACCCCTCCCCCGCTACACCACCGTAGCCGGCATTCCTGTCACCGAACTCATTTCGAAAGAAAAGCTCGATGCCATTGTTCAGCGCACCAAGGTAGGCGGTGGCGAACTGGTCAACCTGATGGGAACTTCTGCATGGTATGCTCCGGGCGCTGCCGCAGCCCAGATGGCAGAAGCAATCATTAAAGATCAGAAACGGATTTTCCCGTGTTGCGCATGGCTTCAGGGCGAATACGGATTAAAAGATATATACCTTGGAGTGCCCGTCAAGCTTGGCAAAAAAGGAATTGAGCAAATCATCGAACTTAAACTGAATAAAGATGAAATGGGTTTGCTCGAAGCTTCTGCAAAATCTGTAAAAGAAGTAATGAATGTGTTGGATCAGTCGCCGGCACAGGTAAAATAATTTTTTTCATTAGTAATTTTTTTCAGGCATTTCTTAACGGAATGCCTTTTTACTTTCTAAAATGATTAAAAAAACAACTATCCCCATTACATTTTTGATTATTGAAGGAGATGGTTGTCACCTTTTAATCAAAGCCCGCATCAACCGCAAACCTGCTACCCTGCTGATTGATACCGGCGCTTCAAAAACCGTATTTGACAAAAACAGGATTGGACAGTTTGTGAACGAGAAAAATTTTCGTTCGATGGATAAGTTATCCTCGGGATTGGGAACTAACAGCATGAAAACACATGCTGCTACATTGAAGCAATTCAAGCTCGGAACATTTACGATCACTGATTTTGAAGCTATCCTCCTCGATCTTGCCCATGTAAATTCCTCTTACGAAATGCTCAAATTCCCTGCTATTGACGGCGTGTTGGGCAGCGACGTGATGCTTAAATGCAAGGCAGTGATTGATTACAAATCAAAAAAACTTGTGCTGCAATGGAAAAAGAATACTGGTAAGAGATAATCCTTGCTATTGCTATTTCCTGTACGTTACAAAATAAGGAGATGGCAAAACTTCATTCCGGTAAGTATAAGAAGTGCCGTCAGGTAAATTCACTTTCAGCTCCTGTAACGTTTTCAGGTCAATAATCGAAATAAATCCATTGGCTCCATTGCATGAAGAGGGATGATGCGCACTGCCTGATATTACATTTATGTTAATGTTCCCTATATACATTAAATCCTGATCGTCATCAGCAGCCACTCCATGAGGGTGAGAATTTGTAGGGAAGCTTTTAATAATCGAGTTAGTTTGATAATCTATGATATAAACAAATCCTGTATTTATAGAATTAAGTTCATTCATGCAGGTTACAAACAGGTAGGGGTGATTTTTTGAAAATGCAAACTCCTGCGGAACAGGTCCTACTGAAAGAACGGTGTCAAGCATGTCATCAGAAGCGCGAAACACTTTTACTTCATTCGATGCCTGGCACGAAACAAAATACTTTGATTCGTCTTCTGTAAAAACAATCTCATGAGGATTTCCACCAACATTTATAGGATCATCAGAGTAATCATCAAGATGAATTTTATAAATCCTGTTTCCTAATTGACTGGTTGCATAGAGGAATTGATCATCTTTCGTAATATATAGCCCATGCGGAGATGGATAACCCAAAAAAATTTCTTTGGAAAAAGTAGAAAAATCAATTCTTTGAATCTTGTTTCCGCCCAGATCAGATAGAAAAGCTTTTGGGGAATTATGAAGAAAAGCAATGCTGTTCCACGATCCTGATCCGATTTCAATATCTGCAACATGAGAATCATCTGAAGTATTGAAAAATTGCACAACATGACCACTGAAAAAAACAACAGCCCAATATTTCCCGTCAGGAGTAATACGTATTTGGTGAGGAGTTTCAATTTGCGCATCAACTCCCACACTAATGTATCTCATGATTACTTTTGATTCAGCGTCAAAAACCGCAACTTTATCGCAGCCCGACATACAGACGTATATTTTTTTTCGATTCGGATTATCAGAAAATTTTACAAAGCCATCCTTGTTCGGAGCTCCATTTGCTATCCAGTTTCGTAATGTAAGATATTCGGCTTTTGAAAGCGGAGCCATATTTAAAGGCATGGTTGGTTCCCCGACAAGTCCAAGTGACGTATCGGTATTTACAAAATAAAGAGTATAACTTTCATCCACTGCATATGGGATTACCGAACTGCCGTTCTTTCCTCCTTTAAACATATTTCCCCACGTGCTAAAATCAAGACCGTTAGAAACAGAGGCGCTTTGGGTATTGTGACATCCGGCATTGGCACACTTCGGAACAATAATTTTCGCAATATTTTCAGGGTAATCCGACTTCTCCGGTCCGCCGAAATGATCTTTCGTGCAAGTAGTGGTAAAAAATAAAACAGGTAAAAGGGCTAAAAGCTTTTTCACAGAAAAAATTACAATGACTTATTCACTAACATATAACTTAAAATAGGCATAATTGTCTGCAGCAGTGATGGAATTTAATACAATGGCATGTATTCCCGTCACTTCCAGACCAAAAGTTGAATCAAATCCTTTTGCATAGATAAAATAATTGCCCGGAAAAAGATTCTCGAAAACAGCACTGCCTGAAGCATCAGCCTTCAAATGCAGGTTATATAGAGTTGAATCAGGACCGGGCCAGTCGGTTGCATTTTTTTTTAGGTAAATATCTATGCCTCCCACAGGCCATGTGTGATGTACTGCCGATATTTCAAAACGGATTGCTCCCCTAACAATTTCGTTTCCGTTTGCATCAGTAGGATTATTCTTTTTACAGGAACTAATAAGAAGCGAAACAAGAATCAAAAACGCGAAATACGCTTTCATTATATCCGAAAAGTATTAAATCACTGTGAAGATACAATGATTGCCCGAGTTAACAAAATAAAATACGGGAATACCGCAATAATTGGCTTGCATCAACCCCAATATTCATATTCATACCGGGTTTCGTAATGCTTGTCACGTCCGCCGCGCGAGGTGTCCATTTCGTAAGTCTGCTCTCGTATTACGCTTCCTTCCTCATTGTATTCATACATGTTCTTCCTTAAAAGCATTCCGTTTCCGTCAAACAATTCCTGAATAACGGGGCGGTTTTGTTCGTCATATTGAAAGCGAACTGTTTTGGAATAAAAATCCTTGTATTGTCGTTCGAGAACGTTTCCTTTTTCATCATATACAAGAGTAGTACTTGATATCAGCTTACCATCAGGAGTTGTCTGTACGGATGCGAGTTCTTTGCCCTGATCATTAAAAGTAATCACTGTTTTACTTTTCAGCTTTCCTACGGCATCATATTCGCATTGCTCAACCGATTTATCTTCTTTCTCTAAAAATGTTGTTCTTTCTTCAAGCCTATTATCTGTGTTGAACTTTAACTGTTCACTCAGGCTGCCTTTTTCATCATATTTAAATTGTTCGCGGGAGGAGTAAACACCTTCCTCATCATAATAAGTTCTCTCGGTGGGATTATCCTTATCATCATATACATAAGTAATTTTTTCGCCGGAATCATCGCCGTAGAACTTAGTTTCCTCAATTAATCTTCCCTTTTCGTCACGCTTCAATATTCTTCGTTCGGTTACATCTTCCACGGCATATAGTAAGGTATGCTCCATTAGCTTTCCTTCACCACTAAAAACAAAACTGTTTTTCTCCTCCAGTTCCCCGTCAGCATCGAACTTCTCTTCGAAAATTGTATTGCCTTTTTCATCCAAAACAAGGTGTGCTTCAAGATGTTCTTCACCTGCCGCTTCCTGCGTATCAGAAAAATTAAAGGTTTTGAAATAACGATTATACCGTTTGATATTTTTAATCTTTTGAGCCATTTTTTAATTTTTAGAAGCAAATGTTTTCACATCTTTATCCGTTATTTTTTTATCGCAAAGAATAACGAGACGCTCCACCACGTTGCGCAATTCACGAATGTTTCCTGTCCAGTTAATCTTTTTAAGTTCTTTCAACGCTTCTGGGGTAAACGTCTTCAATGGCATTCCGTAATCATCACAAACTTCTTTCAAAAAGCTTTCTGCAAGCAGAACGATGTCGTCAGCCCGTTCATTGAGAGTCGGAACATGAATAACAATAACACTCAGGCGGTGAAACAAATCTTCGCGGAAGTTTCCCTTTTCAATTTCCTTTTTCAAATCTTTATTTGTCGCCGCTACCACGCGCGGATTGACTGTAATTTCTTTTTCCCCTCCCACCCGTGTAATTTTATTCTCTTGTAAAGCTCTCAACACTTTTGCCTGTGCCGATAAGCTCATGTCGCCGATTTCATCCAAGAAAAGAGTTCCATTATTTGCAAGTTCAAATTTTCCGAGACGTTGTTTGATGGCAGATGTAAACGATCCTTTCTCGTGTCCGAATAATTCGCTTTCAATCAGTTCCGAAGGAATTGCCGCACAATTTACTTCCACAAGGGGACCGGCAGCCCGGTTTCCCTTCTCGTGAATCCATCTTGCCACAAGTTCTTTGCCGGTACCATTACTTCCCGTAATTAACACCCGCGCATCAGTTGGAGCTACGCGACTAATCATTTCTTTTATTTGTTTCACCGAATCGCTCTCGCCGATCATTTCGCGGGTTTTGAAAATTTTCTTTTTCAAAAATTTTGTTTCCTGCACAAGCGATTTGCGATCAATAGCATTGCGAACAGTAACAAGAAGCCTGTTCAAATCGGGCGGCTTGCTGATGAAATCGTAAGCGCCTTTTCTTATTGCTTCAACGGCGTTGTCAATCGTCCCGTGCCCGGAAATCATCACGACCGGCACATCCGAATTCTGATCAACCAGTTTATTTAGCACTTCCATTCCATCCATCTTGGGCATTTTAATGTCGCAGAGAATGACGTCATATTTTCCCTCTTCCGCTTTCTTCAGTCCTTCAGCGCCGTCGGCGGCTTCATCCACGTCGAATTTTTCATAAGCTAAAATATCTTTCAGCGTATTGCGAATCGCCTTTTCATCATCAATAATTAAAATCTTCGGCATAACTTTTTCTTTGTGCTAATTAATTATGATACCGTATCCATTTCCAAAGCTCTCCATAGCTCACTTTCTTTCCATACATCAATATACCTGTACGATATATTTTTGCCGCCAGCCATGTAGTAAAAATAAATCCAAGAATAAGTAAAAACATAGATAATCCCACCTCCCATATAGGTACACCGAAAGGAATGCGAAGCATCATCACAATAGGAGAAGTAAAAGGAATCATCGAAAACCAAAACGCGACGGAGCCATTCGGATTACTGATTACAGAAGCGGAAACCACATAGGCAAGAATAAGCGGAATAGTGACAGGAAGCATAAATTGCTGCGTATCCGTCTCCGAATCAACTGCCGCGCCAATGGCAGCAAACAAAGCGCTATATAGAAAGTATCCTCCAAGAAAAAAGAAGATAAACGCTCCGATGATGACAGGAAAATTAATGGTTCCCAGCATTTCGGTAAACATTTCACTTTTCGTTTTTATTCCATGCTCCTGCGCTCCGTCCTGCATCGGTTGCATGTTTTGCATTCCCCGCGCCTGGTTCATCATCTCTTCCACCTGTTCTTTACTTTTATCTTTCGTAAACGTAGCTGTAACAACAGAAATGACCAGCGTGCTTAATATCACCCAAAGTAAAAACTGCGTTAAGCCAACCAGCGCCACACCGATTATTTTCCCCATCATCAGTTGAAACGGCTTCACCGCCGAGATAATCACCTCCACAATGCGGCTCATCTTTTCTTCCATCACCCCGCGCATCACCTGTGCACCATATATAAAGATGAACATATAAATTAAAAGTCCTCCCCCAAATCCCAATCCCGTTGTCAGTCCCGTATCCGTTTCTTTATTTTCAAGATTGCGCGTCTGAATTTCCACATCCGTCTTAATCATCTCCAGCTTTTTATCATCCACGCCCGCAGCCAGCATCTTGGCACTTTTAATCTCCTTCTCCATCGTAAATTTGATGCGCTCGATAATATCAAACCCCGGCTGCGATTCCGAATAAAGAACAGTTCCCCTCTCCAGGTTCTGCACACTATTGGTTGCCGGAATAAACAGAACCCCGAAATATCCCGCCTCCTTGCTTTTGGCGCGGGCAGAATCCACTCTTCCATTCATATATATGAAAGTAAGCCTGTCGTTGTTCTTAAATTTTCCTTCGAACAAATGGCTCTGATCAACCACAGCAATCGTATGCTTTTCGTTATCCACCTTATTCAGTAAAAAGACGCTCGAAAAAATTGCACCGATCAGCAGCGGACCAACAATCGTCATAATAATAAACGACTTTTTGCGAACCCTCGTCAGGTATTCGCGCCTGATGATTAAAGGAATTTTACTCATATATACCTTATCTATTCCAGTCCTTTGTTTTACGCAGCCACAACCGCCACATTCTCCCCCACCTTTTTAATAAAAATATCATTCATGCTGGGAATTACCTCGTGAAAACCCAGAATCTGAACATTCGGCAGCAGCGCCGTCAGCAAATCATTCGGAGTGTGACCGTCCAGCATTTTCACTCGCGCCGACGAATATTCCTCGTCCTCTTTCAAATCAATCAACTCAAATCCCGTCCAGAGGGCATTTGCAAAACCGATTTTATTCCCCACATAATTAATCTCAAAAACATTGCTCTTATATTGACGGCGAATATCCTTCACCGACCCCTCCAGTATTTTCTTCGAACGGTTAATCAAAGCTATATGTGTACACAATTCCTCCACCGATTCCATGCGATGCGTAGAAAGAACAATCGTCGTCCCCTTTTCGCGCAGCGCCAGCAGTTCGTTTTTTATCAGCTCGGCATTAATCGGGTCGAAGCCGGTAAACGGCTCGTCCAGGATCAAAAATTTCGGCTCATGCAAAACCGTCACAATAAACTGAACTTTCTGCTGCATCCCCTTGCTCAGCTCTTCAATCTTCTTTTTCCACCACGCCTCGATCTCAAATTTTTCAAACCAGTATTTCAGCTTCTTCATCGCATCAGCCCGGCTCAAACCCTTCAGCCGCGCCAGGTACAGAGCCTGCTCGCCCACTTCCATCTTTTTATACAGCCCCCTTTCCTCCGGCAAATAACCCATCTCTTCTATATGTAAAGCACCAAGCGGCTCGCCGTTAAAAAGAATTTTGCCGCTATCCGGAGCAGTTATCTGTGTAATGATGCGAATCAGCGAAGTTTTGCCCGCGCCGTTCGGACCCAGCAATCCAAACACACTTCCCGAAGGAATTTCCATGCTCACTTCATCCAGCGCCCGATGCGCCGCATACTGCTTTACAACCTGTTGAATCGAAAGAATTGACATAAAAAAATACCCGCCAAAAGTAGAAAAAGAAAATACTTCCTCGCGATAGATTTTTTAATGATGCGCGGACACATTTCAGCTTTTTATCAGCGGCAGTCCCGCTGTACGCTATATCTTTTTTTCTTCTGCTTTTTTTCAAAAAGGAAAAAAAAGGATGCCGCTTCCATCGGGCGCGATAACAAACTGTACATTTATCTATAAGCGGCGAAAAACAGCCGCGCATTTCACCATTATTCCGTCATTGCGAACGAAGCAAGGCAAGTGCGGGCGGTGTGAAGCAATCCCTCTGTTCAACACACATCCTTGCAAACACGGTGAAACAATCACTACCATATCCTCCACAAACCCTCTGCCTCGTTCGCAACGACGTTTTTGGAATGAGGAAGGTTTCAAATGCTTAAAAAAATCCCGGCTGACGAAATTTTAATTTTCCGGTTATGATTTCACGAATTTTATCGTTACATATAATAGAGGTGTAAGACATTTTCACAGTTCCCGTTAAAAAAGCCTCATTTTTAAAACAAAAGCTTGATTTCTGCAAAAATTTCAATATTTCTTCAACAAAAATGTTTTTCTTTCAATGTTGGAATCATTTTCGAAGGTTTAAAATTATTCTCTTAGCGCCGGAATTATTTCCGAGGAATTAAAATTATTTCCTTAAGTCTGGAATTATTTTCGAAGAATTGCAAATATTTCTGCATCATTTCCCGAAAAACTGAAACAATCATTTTTAAATCACGTTTAAAAAAGTTGCCCCCTTACATCTCCCCCATTCTCTTCCCTTTCCGGCGTCGGCTTCGGGTTTTTCAATCCTTCCAATACTATACTGATAAAATTTCGGGCTTCATAAATTTATCACATTGCCAAACCGGAAAAAAGAACCATTTTTGTTCGCTTCAAACCGGACGATGAAAAGCTTGTTGATTTTATTCTTGTTTCCGGCGTTTGCATTTGCTCAAAACGCCAATTCCGTAACCCATTATTTTTATAATGACCTGGAGGCGCAGAGTTACGGGTTTGAATGGATCAATATGAATACGAAAACGGAAGGCGCGGGTCATTCGGGCAAATATTATTCAAAAACGGACGGCGAAAACCCATATAGCGTGGGAATTGATGCCCCGATTCCCCACGATCTCGAAAAAAGAAATTTTACCGTTTCCATCCGCGTGTGGGTTCGGATGGCGGATACTTCTGCAACCAACCAACTGGTGGTTTCGATTTCAAAAAACGATTCGACGATATTCTGGAAAGGCAGACCTGTAAAAACTAAATTTGCCCGACCCGGCAAATGGGCTTTGTTTACGGATGCCGTGCTCGTGCCGCGCAATATTCCTCCGAAAAGTAAGCTCAAAATATACATCTGGAACCACGACGGCAAAATTGAAACCAACGTTGACGACCTGGTGGTATATATATCAACGGTCGAACTTCCCTCCTTCCTTCCTCAATAACATGAAAAAAATTCTGGCAGTTTGTGTATTTTCTTTGCTCATCAGGCAAAAGGCGCCGGCTACGGAGCATTTGGCAGAAACAAAATATTTTAAAGTGGCGGTTGATCCCGATGCAAAAAACATTTTGCTGAGCGATAAAAAGGGAAACATCCTGGTGCGCGAAGTGGTTTTTTATGCGCAATATCTTCCGAAAGGCGGGAATCTCAAGGATACCATCACTTCCCGCATCCATGCTTTCGATTCGATCATTGAAAATCCGTCGAAAAGCAAAACTGATATTGTGTTGAAAGCAATAACGAATTTTGCACATGCAACTTTTACTTTGAAGATGTCACAAAAATCATCCGAACTGACTGTCGAATCTGAGGTTCTCTATACAAAAGACGTGGTTGTGGTGCGCGAAGCATTAATTTTTCAAATGATGGAGCCGGTTACGGAGGTATATAGGAAAAACCGGGCGATTGATACGGCGCAGTTTCAACCTGAATACTGGCTGGATAAAGAGGGAGTAAAATTCGGAACCGGCGAAAAAACATTTCTGATCTATCATGTACCGGGCATCTCTTCACTTCAGTTAAATACTTCCGCAAGAAAGCTTGTCGTCAACCTCGATTATTCCAAAGATCATCCTTTTCAGCATTTTCCCCTCCGCGACAGCGCTATGAATATAAAAGAAGATTTGTCGTACAGCTTTTATCATTCCGGGCAGTCGCGAAAAAATTCTTTTTCTTTTCATGCAGGGATGGCAATTAATTTTGTTCCTCAACTGATGGCGGATAAAAACGGGTATTTATCCTCATTTGTTTTTACCGAACACGCCGATTGGACTGATCTTCCTTCTCACAAGGCAGTTTATTTTGGTTCGGAAAATATTTCAAAAGCTTCTCAGGCGACGGGCGGATTTGTGAAAAATAAAATTCCCGTGACTAAAAGTGTGTTCTATTCCAATCCAGATAGCGTTCTTAATTCAGATTCGAGATATCGTAGTGTTTTCTCTGCTCCTCTTGCAAATATCAGGGGAACGAAAGGTTACCTCGAATTTCTGAAAGAACTTCAGCTTTTGGGCAATGATATATGCCTTCACACTCCCGACCAATATACATCGCGACGGGAATTACTGAACGAAGCAATGACATATATGAAAGAGAATTTCAATTCCGTTTCTTGGATTGACCACGGGTATAACAACGGACCGAAAAATAACAGGGAAGCATTTGTGTGTGAGGGATTGGATTCTACTTCTTCCTCTTATGCAAAAGATTTGTGGGAAAAATACGGCGTGAAGTATTTCTGGAATTCTTATTACGAAGATTTCACCACGGAAGACTCTCTGTTTTTTGATTTCTATGGAACATTGATACATCCCTATTCCGGCTTCGGCGATGCAGCTCCGACCCCTATATATTGGAAACACCCGACACGTACTGGAAATTTTTATTCCTGGCCTACGCGCGATATGCTGGAGATGCATGATCCGAAAGACTGGAGTTATCATTTCAGTCCCGATCGTTTAAACGATTTTTCGAATCAACATGCCGTAAAGTTTGTTCATTGCTATCCGGCTGGAGGAGCTTTCGACCGGGGTTACTGGGCGATGGATTCAAACAAGAAATTGGTCGTGGAGCCTGAATTTGAAAAAACTCTGCAACGGCTTTCAACATATCGCGATTCAGGATTAATAAATGTGACTACCGTCCGCGATCTGCTGAATCATCTCACAGCCTGCGAAAATATCCGCCTTGAATATCAGGAAGACGGATCTATAAAGATTAAAAACCTGAATGATGATGAGATAAAAGGAATCTCATTTACGACAACAGCGAAAAAGGTTTTGGTGAACAAGCGGGCACCGAAGTATAAAATTAAAAATAATGCCCTGGTTTTTTGGTTCAACCTCAAGGGAAATAAAAGCGCAACTATAAAGCTGTCGAATTAGATTGTTCTATTGCTGGAAAAATTCCCTCATTCTTTCTTTCCAGTTCTTATCCGATTTTCCGGGATTCGGCTTAAAGTTAGATGCCGTTCGCAATTGTTCCAGAATCTTTTTCTCTTCCGATGAAAGATGCTGCGGTGTCCATACATTTATACTGACGAGCAAATCTCCGCGTCCATAACTGTTTACCGAAGGCAATCCTTTTCCCTTCAGACGAAGAATTTTTCCCGCCTGCGTTCCTGCTTCAATTTTAATTTTTGCTTTCCCTTCGATGGTGGGAACTTCTACGGAAGTACCCAGCGCCACATCTGCAAAGTTTATATATAAATCGTAAAGAAGATTATTTCCTTCACGCAACAGGAACGGATGCTGCTCTTCCTCGATTACAATAAAAAGATCGCCGGGAATGCCGCCACGCTCACCGGCGTTTCCTTTTCCGCTTACCGTAAGCTGCATCCCCTCCCCTACTCCCGCAGGAATATTAACGGGAATTATTTCTTCCCCCCTTTGAGTTCCGGAACCATGACACGCTTTACATTTATTCGCAATTGTCTGCCCCTCGCCATGACACGTCGGGCAGGTAGTAGTCGTTCTCATTTGCCCGATAAATGTATTGGTCACACGGTGAACCTGTCCTGAGCCACTGCAAGTTGCACAACGATTCAGCGCCCCGTCTTGCGCTCCACTTCCGTGGCAGGTTTTGCAGGCAACTGCCTTATTTACTTTTAATTTCTTTTCAACTCCGTGAGCAATTTCTTCCAGCGTAAGTTTCAGAGTAATTCGAAGATTACTTCCGCGGTTAACCGATCTCCGTCCTCCTCTCCCTCCACCTCCGAAGAAGCTGTCAAACGGACTGTCTTCGCCAAACACACTTCCGAAGTGAGAGAAAATATCATCCATTGACATTCCTCCGCCGCCGAATCCGCCATTGCTTCCCACGCCCGAATGACCAAACTGATCATACCGCTGGCGTTTCTCCTGGTCGCTGATTATTTCGTAAGCCTCTGCCGCTTCTTTGAATTTATCTTCCGCTTCCTTGTTGCCCGGATTTTTATCAGGATGGTATTTCAACGCCATCTGACGGTAAGCCTTTTTTATTTCGGCATCCGATGCACCCCTCTGCACACCCAACACTTCGTAATAATCTCTCTTTGACATTTTTTTAAAGTACCGAGTATAAAGTACAAAGTATTAAGTACTGTACTTAATACTTTGTACTTTATACTTCTCTTAATTTCCCACGACCACTTTTGCGTGACGAATCACTTTATCATTCAGATAATAACCCTTTTCTATTTCCTCCACCACTTTTCCTTTCATATCATCCTTCGGAGCCGGAATATTTGCAATCGCATCATGCAAATCCGGATCGAACGGCTTGCCTACGCTTTCCATTGCTTTTAGCCCCCGGTTTTCTGTAACGGATTTCATTTTTTGATAAACAAGCCTGGCGCCCTCTTTCAATGCTTCCACATCCTTTGCATCGGTGGTCGCTTTAATTGCCCGTTCCATGTCGTCAATCACGGGCAAAATTGAAAGCATTGTATCGGCTGCTGCATTCACAATAAAATCAATGCGGTCGCGGGCAACGCGCTTCTTATAATTTTCAAATTCCGAATAGATGCGCAAATATTTATCCTTGGTTTGCGTCAACTCTGCTTCCAGTTTTGCCAATTCGTCCTGTTCGGCGGTTTCGGCATCGGGCAATGCAGCCTCATCCACATTCACAGCATTGGCTTGGGCCTCGGTTTTATCATCTGTCAAATTTTCCTGGTTTTCTTTTTTCATAGTACTGTTAATTGGCTCTCCCTTATGCTTTTTCATAACCCTTCTTTTTTAAAGGGCGCAAAAGTAAGCCTTCTCTTTGAACTCAATCATTTTGCCACAATCATTTTTTAGCCAAATTGTCAGGTACAGTTTTATTTTTTTATGCGCGGACACAGCACAGCTATCTATAACCGACAGTCCCGCTGTCCGCTACAAGTCCGCGCGCCCTTCGCTAACCGCTCAGTGCGCTTGCGGGCTTTCCGCTACCATCGGGCGCGATAACAAACGGTATTGCCATTTTAAAAACAGTATAAAAACAGACTTGCATAAACATACACCCCCCAAGTTTATTATGCTTTATGTTGAGTTGTTCAAGGTTTATGTTGAATTGTACAAGCTTTATGTTTAGTTGTTCAAAGTTTATGTTGACTTATTCAAGGTTTATGCTGAATTGTACAAACTTTATATTGAAATGTTCATAGTTTATGTTTAGTTGTTCATTGTATATCTTGAATTATTCATTTTTTATCTTGTTTTAATTATCTTTTATTTTGAAAAATGAAGCAAATAACATCTAATTTTGCTAAAATTTGATGTTTTTGTCGTTAATTAAACTTAGCCAAGTATTGATTGGCTGTTTCTTCGTTTATAAATAAAACGGATCCCCCTCTGTGAAGGATTTGTTTCATATGTGGATTTAAAATCCACTAAAACCAAATGCAGGATTGCAAATGCTGAATAGCAGAGATTAGTTCTTCCTCTTTTTCGTAGGAGCAGCATCGGGCTTTTGTGCAGGGGTTCTTTTAGCAGCTTTCGCAGTCCCTTTTTTACTCTTCTCGCCAAAATCGGCATATAGCAAATAGCGTTTGCGCTTCATCATGAATTCGCTCAATTCCTCCTGCCACGATTCGCGTATCAAATCTTCCGTCATTCCTTTTTGTATTTGTTCGCGAAGTTTTGGACCGCCGGCAAGCTTGTCGAAAAAAGGTGTGAAGAAGTTTTTTTTGTCGGGATATGAATCGTACATCTGGATAAGCCAGGTAAGATTAAGCTGCTTTGGGAGTTTAGTTGTGTCCTCTACATATGAAGTGGCATCCCAGCCTCGGCATAGGGAATCTTTATACATCGGGTCGGGCGCTGCTTCAACAATTTGCGGAGTGAACGTAACATCGCCTTCGTTAAGACCGGGATAGCCGAACTGTTGAAACGGGCGGTCGGTGCCCCTGCCTACGCTCACCCTGGTGCCTTCGAAAAAGCAAAGGGAAGGATATAGATAGATGGCTTTCATATTGGTGAGGTTTGGCGACGGAGCTGTCGAGAGGTTGTACATCATGTTGTGGGTGTAGTTTTTCATTTTGATCACACGCAATCCGCAAGGGGCACCTTTGATCCAGCCTTCCATGTTCATCATTTTTGCAAGCTCGCCGATGGTTAATCCATATACAACGGGAATCTGATCCATTCCCACAAACGAGCGGAACTTAGGATTAAGAACCGGACCGTCCACATAAAACCCGTTAGGATTAGGACGATCTAACACGATGAGGGGCTTTTGATTTTCGGCGCAGGCTTCCATTACATAATGAAGCGTACTGATATATGTGTAGAACCGCGCGCCTACATCCTGGATGTCGTAAAGCACGATGTCAATATCCTTCATGTCCTTCTTTGTCGGCTTCAGATGATTGCCATACAATGAGACAATGGGAACGCCACTTTCGGCAATGCTGTTTGCAACTTTTTCTCCTGCGGCTATGTCGCCGGTCAACCCATGCTCCGGAGTGAAAATGGTTACGATATTGATTTTTAGTGCAAGCAGCGTGTCAATCAAATGGACGTTGCCAACTCTTGAAGTCTGGTTGACCACGATGGCTACCTTCTTGCCTTTTAAAAATGTTGCATAGGCTTTCACCTGGTCGGCTCCGGTCATGAACTTTTTTACGGGCTTTGCGACTCCTGTCCCTGTATCGGGTTGCATGGGCGCCTGCGAATCAATGGTTGATTCTATTGAATCGGTTTGTGCCTCAGTTGTATCGTCAAGTGCAGGGGTTTGGGCAACTGCCTGCTGCGACAAACTGCAACTGAACAGAATGATTAATATAAAATGTGACCTGATAAGATAACTGAAACGATGAGGAATGATCCTGTTGATCATAAAGGTGAAATTTTGTTTTTCAATTAGAAAAGAATGAAATACCTTTTGCTGGTTTGCATTTTGAACTTTAGGTTTGCGCAATAAAAAGGGAGGCAATTTATTAAATGATCAATCATCAGGCAAATTGAATTACGAATTATTTGTAGCCCGCAAAATTACTTTTTCCTCCGCAAACAGGGGAACAATTTCGAAACCAATTGTCCGCATCGCTGTGGCGGGGGTTGCGCTGGGCTTTGCCATCATGATTATTGCCGTGGCTATTGTAGCCGGTTTTAAGAAGGAGATTCGTGAAAAAGTAATCGGGTTTGGCTCGCATATACAGGTTAGCAATTATGCCGAGAATAATTCTTATGAAACAAAACCGGTTAAGCGGGATCCATCTTTCGCCTCCAAGCTCAAAAAGATTGAAGGTGTAAAGCATGTTGAAGAGTTTGCCACGAAAGCGGGAATTATCAAGAGTAAAACAGAAATAGAAGGAGTGGTTGCTAAAGGAGTTGGGAGTGAATATGACTGGACGTATTTTAAAGACCGTTTAGTATCGGGACGTATATTTACGGTGAGAGATACCGGAAAATCAAATGAGGTGCTTATTTCGAAAAACATTGCCGGTAAGCTGAAGCTTAAAGCTGGGGATGACCTGATCATGTATTTTATTCAGCAGCCTCCCCGCGTCAGAAAGTTTTACATCAGCGGAATTTATGAAACAGGCTTAGAAGAGTTTGACAACAAATATATTTTCTGCGACATTGCTCAAATTCGTCAGCTTAATGACTGGAATGCCGAGCAAACGGGAGGTTATGAAATATCAATCCGTGATTTTAATAAGCTGGAGGAAATCGGAGATAAAATATATGAACTAACTCCATCCGACTTAAATGCACGTACCATCAAAGAACTATACCCGCAAATTTTTGACTGGTTGGGATTGCAGGATGTGAATGGATTCATTCTTCTTTTTCTCATGCTGATTGTGTCGGTGATGAATATGATTTCCGCTTTACTCATTATTATCCTGGAACGGGTACAGATGATTGGCACGTTGAAATCATTAGGAGCATATAACTTCAGTGTAAGGAAAATATTTCTTTATGTGGCTGCCTTTCTGATTGGAAGAGGGCTGCTAATCGGAAATCTGATCGGGTTAACTTTATGTTTCATTCAAAAACAATTCGGCATATTCCATCTCGATCAAACCTCTTATTATATCTCTTACATTCCTGTTCATTTGAGTGTTTTAAACTGGAGCCTGCTAAATATAGGAACTTTATTCGTTTGTGTAATAATGATGATTCTTCCCACCATCATTATTACAAAAATATCTCCACTACAGGCATTGCGTTTTAATTGATTTCTTTTAGAACTTCGCAACCTTATTATACCTGTAAATCAATATTAGAAAATGGCTGCACCTAAGAATAAAAAATACTGTGAGAATGTTTTGGATTCAATCGGTAACACTCCGCTTGTCAAATTACATCGGGTGGTGGAAGGAGTTAAAGCTACCGTATTAGCTAAAGTGGAAACTTTCAATCCGGGCAATTCCATCAAAGACCGTATGGCAGTGAAGATGGTGGAAGATGCAGAAAAAGCAGGTTTGTTGAAACCCGGTGGAACTATTATCGAAGGAACTTCCGGCAATACCGGTATGGGTCTCGCCATTGCAGCGATAGTGAAAGGATACAAATGTATTTTCACAACTACTGACAAGCAATCGAAAGAAAAAGTAGATGCGCTCAAGGCTTTTGGCGCTGATGTAATTGTATGCCCGACTAACGTTGCTCCTGAAGATCCCCGTTCGTATTATTCGGTTTCAACTCGGCTTGCTAAAGAAATTCCCGGGGCGTGGAAAGCTAATCAGTATGACAATCTTTCTAACCGCAAAGCTAACTATGAACAAACAGGTCCTGAGATTTGGGATCAGACTGATGGAAAGGTTACTCATCTTGTTGTCGGTGCAGGTACGGGAGGAACTGTTACAGGAGCAGGCATGTTTTTGAAAGAAAAAAATCCTAAGGTTAAAATATGGGCTGTTGATACCTACGGATCGGTTCTAAAAAAATATCATGAAACAGGAGCACTTGACAAAAACGAAATATACCCATATGTGACAGAAGGAATAGGAGAAGATTTTATTCCTGAGAATTATGATTTCTCTGTTATTGATCATTTCGAAAAAGTTACTGATAAAGATGCAGCTCTCATGACACGCGAAATTTGTCGCAAAGAAGGAATATGGGTTGGCAATTCTGCTGGTTCAGCAGTCGCAGGACTTTTGCAGATGAAAGATCAACTTACGGAGAAAGATATTGTAGTCATTATTTTTCATGATCACGGCTCTCGCTATCTTGCCAAGATGTTCAATGACGACTGGATGCGACGCATGGGTTACATAGATAAGAAAGGGATGACGGCTGCTGATATCGTTACCTCAAGAAAAAATATTGAGCTGACCGGAATCAACAAGGAACAGACGATTGCTGAAGCTTTGAAACTTATTATCGAAAATAATTTCTCCCAACTTCCCGTCACTTCCGGTGATCGGATCGTTGGCTCTGTTTCAGAAAACTTAGTTTTTAATCAGATTCTCCGGAACCCCGATTCAAAAAATGACAAGGTAGAATCCATCATGCGCGAAGCTCTTCCTTATGTTGATATCACAACACCGGTTGAGGAATTATCGAAAATGATTTCTGAAGACCGCACTGCAGTTATTGTTAAAGATTTTAAAGCAAACAGAAATTTTATCATCACTAAGTATGACATTGTGGAAGCGATGGCAAGGTAAAATCTGTGGCGTTTTGTGAAATAACCTGACACTGGATTTGAACATTGTCAAACAATTTTCACAAATTAGATTATCTTCGCACTCAGTAAAATTACAATAGCAATGAGTACTACAATCCGATCAAACAACTACCAGATTTTTCTTGGCAACGATACCTTTTATCAGCTTGGAAGATTTTTATCAAGGAATAACTATAATGATTCGAAGAAGTTCATTCTTGTTGATGAAAATACCAAAGATCATTGCTTGCCTTTATTGCAGAATGGAGTCTTGGGCTTCCAGCAAGCAATTGTCCTCAAAATTAAATCGGGTGAGGCAAGCAAGAATATTGAAGTCATAAAAGAACTTTGG
>JADMIO011618456.1_pt1 | contig 20654 bp, 19 predicted proteins | sample 8958161 | NCBI WGS metagenome assembly JADMIO01 (sample SAMN16585339, study PRJNA669376) | soil metagenome | isolation source: Crop rotation soil | place: USA: Cullars Rotation, Alabama | collected 2011 | reverse complement strand
CACGTCGTCTTCCTGCCCGTAGCCGAACTCCATGACGAACCAGCCGCGCGGATTGAGCCGGCTGATGGCGGCGTCGAGCACGCCGGCAATATCGCGCAGGCCGTCGGTTCCACCGAAGAGCGCCACGTCGGGCTCGTGCCTGACGTCACGCGAGAGCGCCGGCTTGTCGCGATCGCGGACGTAAGGAGGGTTGGCGACGATGAGGTCGAACGAGCCAGCGACGTCGTCCAGGTAAGACGTCTGGACAAAGCTTACCCGGCTGGCGACGCCGTGACGCAGAGCGTTCTCTCTCGCCACATTCAATGCGTCGGCCGATACATCTGTCGCGACGACTTGCACTTTCGGCGCGGCATGCGCCAGCGACACCGCCAGGCATCCGCTGCCCGTTCCAATGTCCGCGATTCGCGACTCCTCCGACATCACCGTCAGCGACTCTTCCACGATGAATTCCGTCTCGGGCCGTGGAATGAGCACGGCCGGAGTCACCGCGAAGTCGAGGCTCCAGAACTCGCGCAGGCCGACGATGTATGCCGTCGGCTCGCGGCGCTCGCGCCGATCGATCCATTCGGAGAAACGGGGCTCGAGCGAATCGGGTACCGGGCCGAGCCGTTCGACGAAGAGCGTCGCGCGATCCCAGCCGAGGATAGTGCGCGCATACAAGTCGACGTCGAGCGCGGCCTCGACATCGGCGATCCCCGCCGTCATCAGGCGGTCTCGCGCTTCGGCGAGCTTCTGCTGGAGTCTCAATGTTTTGTCGGCCCCGCCGCCGCCGCGTCGTCGCCCTCGCCGCCGCCCTGCGTCGCATCCTTCAGCTTCAGGGCGTTGTAGTACGAGGTGACTTCGTTCAGCAGCTCGGCGACGTTGCCCTCGAGCACGTCGTGCAGCTGATGCGTCGTGAAATTGATGCGGTGATCGGTGATGCGGCTCTGTGGAAAGTTGTACGTCCGGATCTTTTCCGAACGTTCGCCGGTGCCAACCTGCCCGCGGCGTTCTTTCGCAATGGCGTCCTGCTGCTTGCGCAGCTCCATCTCGTAGAGGCGCGCGCGCAGGACCTTCATGGCCTTCGCGCGATTCTTGATCTGCGATTTTTCGTCCTGTTGCGAGACGACGACGCCGGTGGGAATGTGCGTCAGTCGAACCGCCGAATAGGTGGTGTTGACGCTCTGACCGCCAGGCCCGCTCGAACAGAAGGTGTCGATGCGCAGGTCTTTTTCGTGAATTTGCACGTCCACTTCTTCGGCTTCAGGCAGCACGGCCACCGTGGCGGTGGACGTGTGGATGCGGCCGCTCGCCTCAGTCGCCGGCACGCGCTGTACGCGGTGCACGCCGCTCTCGTACTTGAGGCGGCTGTAGACGCCGCGTCCTTCGATCGAGGCGATGACTTCCTTGAGACCGCCGGTGCCGCTCTCGCTCATGGACATGATCTCGAGCTTCCAGCGTTGCCGCTCTGCGTAGCGGCTGTACATGCGGAAGAGATCGGATGCGAAGAGCGCCGCCTCGTCGCCACCGGTACCGGCCCTGATTTCGAGAATGACGTTCTTCTCGTCGTTGGGGTCCTTGGGCACGAGCAGGATCTTCAGTTCCTCGAGAATGCTGCTGCGCCGCTCGGTGAGTGACGAGAGCTCTTCCTGCGCCATCTCGCGCATCTCGGCGTCGCTGCTCTGCGCCATCTCCTCGGCGCCCTCGATGTCCTTCTGGACACTCTTGTACTCGCGGAACTTCTCGACGAGCGGCTCGAGCTCCGACAACTGCTTGGCCGCTTTCCGGTACTCGGCCGGATCGGACTGCACCTCGGACGTGCCAAGCCGGGTCATCAGCTCGTGGTACTGGCTTTCGACTGTGCTCAGTTTCTCGAACATGTTTTTACGGTCCGGCTAAAGCCGGACACTACGTACCTTAGCCGCCTGACACGGGCGGCAGGAATGCCACCTCGTCTCCATCCTGGACGCTCGCCGCCATCCGCGCATACTCCGCGTTGACGGCCACCGACATCGTCCGCTCGTATTCAACCAGAGACGGCATCTCCGCGACGAGCGAGTTCCACACTGTTTGGACGGTCGCCGGCGGCGCGACGTCCCGGGTGAGCTCGCCCGTACCCGCGAGGTCGCGGAGCCGCGCAAACAGCCTGACGGTCACGCGCATGCAATTTTACAGGCCGCCTGCCTCGCGTTTTCGTCTTCGGGGTCGGCGGTGGCGCCCTCGAGCCACACCTCGCCGCCCTCGAAATGCTCGTGTTTCCAAATCGGTACGATCTGTTTCACCCGCTCGATCGTGTAGCGGCACGCCGAAAACGCGTGCGCGCGGTGCGGTGAGGCCGCGACGATGATGATGCTGGCTTCGCCCACCTCGAGGCGTCCCGTGCGGTGGTGCACGCCCAGCCGGGCATCGGGCCACAGCGCGCGAGACTCATCCAGAATCCGGTGGAGAGCGCGAATCGCCAGCGGCTCGTATGCCTCGTACTCGAGAAACGTCACACGGCGCCCCTGATTGTGGTCGCGCACCAGGCCAGCAAATGAGGCAATCGCCCCGTCGCCCGATGCGTCCCGGGCGAGTTCTGCCGTCAGGGCCTCGAGGTTCAGCCGTTCAGCGGTGACGGCCACCAGCGGCACTCCCATCGCATCAGTATAGCGACCAGAAGTGCGCGAGGGGGCCATGGCCCCTGCCGAGTCCAGGGGCATGGCGGATGGCGCCGGCAACGTAGTGCTGCGCCAGAGGAATGGCCTCTTCGAGGCTCTTGCCCAGCGCAAGGTGCGCGGCGAGCGAGGCGGCAAAGGTGCAGCCGGTGCCATGCGTACTGGTGCTTTTGACGCGCTCGGCGCGGAATTCGGTGAAGCGGTGCCCGTCGTAGAGCAGATCGACGATGTCGTCGGAAGGAAAGTGGCCGCCTTTGATGATGACCGCCTCCGGACCGAGGGCCCGGATGCGCCGCGCGGCTTCACGCACGTCTTCTTCCGTGCGAATCGACGTCTGCGAGAGCACCTCTGCTTCCGGCACATTCGGCGTCACGACGAAGGCGTGCGAGAGCAATTCCGTCTTCATCGATCCGAGCGCCTCATCATCGATCAACCGGTGCCCGCTCTTGGCGACCATCACTGGATCGACGACGACCAGCGGGATCTCGAGCGCATCGATCGCGGCGGCGACCGCTTCGACGATCGCCGCATTGGCGAGCATGCCGGTTTTCGCGGCATGCGCACCGATGTCGCCCATGACGGCCTCGAGTTGCGCGGTGACGCAGTCGGCAGGCAGCGCCTGTGCGCCGGTGACGCCCAGCGTGTTCTGTGCGGTGACGGCCGTGATGACACTCTGGCCGTACACACCGTGCGCGGCGAACGTCTTGAGGTCGGCCTGGATGCCGGCGCCGGCGCTCGAATCGCTACCGGCTATCGTCAGGGCCGTACGCATCAAGGCGCATCACGCTCTTGAACCGCTGCGGCCGAACAGCCGCCACAGGCCAGGAAGGATCGAGGCGGCGATGAGCAGCTTTAGAAGATCGGCGACGACGAACGGATACACGCCGAGGGCCAGTGCAGTTGGAACGCCGACGGGCGCACCGCCCGCCGTGCGCACGAACAAACCGAGCCACATCGAACCGCAGGTGTAGATCACGACAAGGCCGGCGAGCATCGCGAGGAAGGCCGTGACGTACCGGCGATCGAACCCGCGTTCGGCGAGGTAGCCGACTGCGAAGGCCGCGAACGGGTAGGACATCAGGTAGCCGCCCGTCGGACCGAGCAGCCGCAGGAGACCTGGCGGCAGCACCGGCGATGCGGCAAAGACCGGAAGGCCTGCCACGCCTGCCGCGAGGTAGAGCACCTGGCTCGCGAGCCCGAGCCGTGATCCGAGCGCGAGGCCACCCAGCAGGACGACCATCGGCTGAAACGTCAGCGGCACGTCCGTGAAGGGCAGCGGCACGCTGATCTGCGCGGCGGCGGCCGTGAGCGCCGTGATGAAGAGCATCGACGCGATGCGGACAGTGCGCGTCGACTCGCTGCGCGATGCGAGCACATTCACGAGAGGCGCTGAGGTGATCGACTGTTCCATCGCGGCAAATTGTACCGCACGGGGTTGGGAAGAGCTAACGGCTCAGGACGAGCAGGTACTGGTAGGGAAGCGTCTGCCGCGTGACCACGCGCAGGCCCGCGGTGCGCGCGTCAGACTCCACGCTCGCGGCATCGACGCGAACGCCCTCGCTGCCCGCGGGGCCGGGGCCGCCACCTCCGGGCGTGTAGTTGACGATGCCGATGCGGCCGCCAGCCTTGAGTGCGGCGGCGAGGTTGCGGAGAAAGCAGATCCGGTCCTCGACCTCGGGGTAGACGTCAACCACGAGCACGGCGTCGAGCGCGCGGGCGGGCAGGTTGGGTGTGCAGCCTTCGCCCAGTCGCGTTTGCACGTTCTGCAGCCCCTCGCGCGCGACACGGCGGCGAATGGCTTCGAGCATCTGCCGCTGCACGTCCTGCGCATAGACCGTCCCGTTCGGACCGACGCGGCGCGCGAGGTGAATCGTGAACCAGCCGGCGCCCGCGCCGATGTCGGCCACGTGAGAGCCGTCGGCGATCCCCAGCGTGTCCATGATCTGCTCTGGCTTCTGCCACGCGGCGCGATCGGGCCCTTCGAGCAGGCCGAGGTCCTGCGGCGGGAACAGCCGCCCGTGCTGCTGTGGCGCGAGACCCTGCGCAAGCATTTGGGAGTTGGGCGTTGGGAGTTGGAAGTTGCCAAGCGCGAGCGCCAGCGCGCCTGCGAGCGCGACCCGCCTCATTTCTTCACCTCGCCAACAACACCGGGCCGCGTCATCGCCTCTGCCGAGAGCACTCCGTCGAGCTGTTTCTGATCCATCAGCCCCCGTTCGAGCACGAGCTGCCGGATCGGCTTGCCGCTCTTCACCGACTCTTTCGCAATCTCTGCGGTTGCCGCGTAGCCGATGTAGGGGCTGAGCGCCGTGGCCACGGCGGTGCTGCGATCGAGCAGCTCGCGGCAGCGCTCGCGGTCAGCCTCGATGCCGTCAACGCAGCGGGTGCGCAGCACCTTCATCGACTCGCGAAGAATTCTCGACGCATGCAGCCCGTTCCACGCGATGACCGGCATCATCACGTTGAGCTCGAGTTGCCCGGCCTCGGCTGCCTTGCAGATCGTCGTGTCGCACCCGATCACCTGGTAGCACACCTGGTTGACCATCTCGGGCACCGACGGATTCACCTTGCCCGGCATGATCGACGATCCAGGTTGCGCGGCGGGAAGCGCAATCTCCGCGATGCCGGCGCGCGGTCCCGAGCTGAGGAGACGAAGATCGCTCGCGACCTTGCTGAGCTCGACGGCGAGCCGCCGCATCGCGCCTGAGTACGCGAGCACGTCGCCCATGCTCTGCGTCACGCGAAACCGGTTGGCCGCCGGTATGAGCGGCAGGCCGCTATAGCGCGCCAGGTTTCGAATGGCGTGTGCCGTGTAATCATCGCCGGCATTCAGCCCAGTGCCGACGGCGGTGGCACCGAGGTTCAGTTCGTACAGTTGCCTCGACGCCTGCTCGACGTCGTCCGCGCCGCGTTCGATGCAGGCCGCGTAGCCACTGAATTCCTGCCCCAGCGTCATCGGCACCGCATCCTGCAGATGCGTCCGCCCCACCTTCAGCACATCGTCAAACGCGCGCGCCCTGGCGGCGAACGACGCGGCCAGCCCGCGCGCAGATTCCACGAGCCCGGCGTGCCCCAGCAACAGCGAGAGGCGTGTGGCCGTCGGGAACACGTCGTTGGTGGACTGGCCCATGTTGACGTGGTCGTTCGGGTGCACGAGCCGGTACTCGCCGCGTGCGCCGCCGAGGATCTCAGCCGCGCGGTTGGCCAGCACCTCGTTGGCGTTCATGTTGTGCGACGTGCCGGCGCCGGCCTGATAGACGTCCACTACGAACTGATCGCGTAATCCGCCGGCGAGGATTTCATCAGCCGCACGCACGATGGCGTTGCCGATCTGTGCGTCGAGCCGGTCGAGCGCGACGTTGGCCTGCGCTGCCGCCTTCTTGATGAGGACTGTCGCCGTGACTAGATCGGACGGGGCATGGAGTCCGCTGATGGGAAAATTCTCAATCGCCCGCCTCGTCTGAATGCCGTAATAGGCATCGGCAGGAACCGGATGTTCCCCGAGAGGGTCGCGCTCGATGCGGGAATTCATTTAAACCGCTGATCAAATTATACTTGCGCCTATGCCCCAAGCCTTTTTCGACAGCGTAGTGTCTCTTATCGTCCGCACTTCGACGGACCTGCCCCCCGACGTGCGAGCGGCCATGAAAGTAGCCATGGCTGAGGAGGCGCCGGGAACCCAGTCGGCGCAAGCGCTGTCGATCATCGCGCAAAACATCGATCAGGCCGCCGATTGCGAGGGCGCGATCTGCCAGGACACCGGGATGCCCACCTTCGAGGTGAAAACGCCGGTCGGCGTGAACCAGATTGTGTTGAAGCAGCAGATCCGAGAGGCGGTGGCCGAGGCGACCAAGCGCGGCAAGCTGCGGCCGAACTCGGTGGATTCCATCACCGGCGAGAACTCAGGCAACAACCTGGGCCCCGGGACGCCGATCATTCATTTCGAGCAGTGGGATCGCGACGACATCGAAGTGAAGCTGATCCTCAAGGGCGGCGGCTGCGAGAACATGAACGCGCAGTACTCGGTACCGGCGGAGCTTCCCGGCATGGGCCGCGCCGATCGCACGATCGAAGGCGTCCGCAAGTGCATCCTGCACGCGGTGTGGAACGCGCAGGGTAAAGGGTGTGCACCCGGCGCCATCGGCGTGTGCATCGGCGGTGATCGCACGTCGGGCTATGTCCACGCCAAAGAGCAGCTGTTTCGCACGCTCGACGATGTGAACAGTGATTCGCGGCTGGCCGAGCTCGAAGCGTCGATCATGGGTGAGGTCAACAAGCTGGGCATCGGCGCCATGGGATTTGGCGGCCGCACGTCGCTCATCGGCTGCAAGATCGGCATGCTGAACCGCCTGCCCGCGAGTTTTTTTGTGTCAGTGGCCTATGACTGCTGGGCCTTCCGCAGGCTTGGCGTCGTGCTCGACGCGCAGACGGGCGCCATCAAACAGTGGCTGTATCGCGACCCAGGAATGCCCATTGCCGCGATGGCCGATCAGGCCGGGTTCCAGCGGACGGGCCGCGAAGTCGTCCTGAGGACGCCGCTGACCGAAGAGCAGGTGCGAGCACTGAAGGTGGGCGATGTGGTGCTGGTCAGCGGAAAAGTATTTACGGGACGTGATGCCGTCCACGCGCATCTAATGAAACATGATCCGCCTGTAGACCTGAACGGCTCGGTGCTGTACCACTGCGGACCCGTGGTCGCGAAGGATGGAAACGGCTGGCGCGTGACCGCCGCGGGCCCGACCACGAGCATCCGCGAGGAGCCGTATCAGGCTGACATCATCAAGCGTTACGGGGTTCGGGCGGTCGTCGGCAAGGGTGGCATGGGTGGCAAGACGCTGGCAGCCTTGAAGGAAGCCGGCGCCGTGTACCTCAACGCCATCGGGGGAGCGGCGCAGTTTTATGCTCGAGCTATTGAAGGGGTCGACGGCGTCTCCTTAATGGAGTTCGGTACACCGGAGGCCATGTGGCATCTGACCGTAAAGGACTTCCCGGCCATCGTCACCATGGATGCGCATGGAAACAGCCTCCACAAGGACGTCGAGCAGGAATCGGCCAAGGAGCTGGCAGCCCTGGCGTAAATCGGGGCTGATGAGGCTAGGTAAGCCTCTACTTATCAAATAGATACCAGCCAAACGGCTGGGGGGTTATAATTAGGGGCAGGGTTATCCCCGGGAGATTTCAGAGATGATCAATGTGTCACCGACGGCAGCGACGAAGATCAACGAGCTGCTGACCGAAGAGAACAAGAATGGCAGCGGCCTCCGTGTGTTCGTCCAGGGCGGAGGATGCTCGGGCTTCCAGTACGGCCTGATGATCGAGGAAAACGGCGGCGCCGGCGACCAGGTGTTCGAATCGAACGGGGTCAAGCTGTTCGTTGATCCGGTCAGCATCAGCTACCTCAAGGGCGCTGAAGTTGATTTCGTCGACACCGTCACCGGCGGTGGCTTCACCATCAAGAATCCCAACGCGACGTCGACGTGCGGTTGCGGATCCTCTTTCAGCGTTTAACCCTGTAGATCGAAGGTCGGCTCTGGCATGAGCATCGCCCCTCTTCCAGATATCAGCCGGCTCAAGCCCGAAGGCGGGAAGCGCTCGAGCAAGCGGGAACAGATCGTCAATGTGTTCCTGCGGCAGGAGGGGCACCTCAGCGCCGACGATCTCGTCGATCTGATCCGCCAGGAAGATCATCGCATCAGCCGCGCGACCGTCTACCGCACCCTGCAGTGGATGGTCGACGCGGGCATCGCCCGCAAAGTGGATTTCGGCGAAGGGCGCTTCCGCTTCGAGCATTCGTACCGGCAGCCCCGCCACTTCCACCTGATTTGCAAGACCTGTCACCGCTCCTACGAGTTTCTCAGCTCTGACATCGAAGCGCTGGTCGAAGAGGTCGCTGCGGCACGCAGCTTCTCTCCCTCGCAGAGCGTGGTGCAGATCTACGGCACCTGCGACGCCTGCAAGACCGGACGGCAGTCGCCCAACGGCGATGGCCACACCGATCTCGTGTTCGCGCGCGATGCGTTGCGGATTGCTATCGCGACCGAGCGCAGCGGACTCGAGTTCTACACGCGAGCGGCCAAGGCGGCTCGTGACGCGCGCGGCAAGAAGATCTTCCAGGATCTGGCTGCCGAGGAAAAAGAGCACCTGGGCACGCTCGAAGCGCGCTACGCGGAGCTGCTCCTGCGCGACCCTCAGCTCGAATCGCGTCCGACGTTCCTGTTCTTCAAGGGTGCCGCCAACGGCCTGTTTGCCGATGGCGCCGACAGGCTCCTGCGCGGTGTGAACGATCAGCAGGCGCTGCTCATCGGCATTCGATGCGAGCGCGGGTCCCACCGCTTCTTCAAGAAGTACGGCGAGCGGTTCGAAGATTCCGAAGGCAAGCAGATCTTCCTCGAGTTTGCCGACGAAGAGCGGGCCCATCTCGACCTGCTCGTTCGCGAGTATCGCGCGCTGGTCGCCCGGCAAGGGCGCTCCAAGCGCGCCCGTCGCACCTCGACCGGGCGCGCCAGCGCCCGGTGATCGATCTCCACCTCCATACAACCGCCTCAGACGGACGTTCGACGCCGCGCGAGCTCGTCGAGCACGCGCTCGCTGGACACGTGACCGTCATGGCCGCCACCGATCACGATACGACGGCGGCGTGCGCCGAGGTGGTGGCAGCGGCACGTGAACGCGGGATCGAGGCCATCACGGGCATCGAGATAACGGCGGTCGAGAAGCAGCGCGACATACACGTCCTCGGCTATTTCATCGATCCTGAGAACCCGGCCCTGGCCGCGTTTCTGGCGACGCAGCGCGCCGACCGCGTCGCGCGCCTCGAGGCCATGGGCTCGCGCCTCGCGCAGCTTGGCGTGCCGGTGGACGTCGCCGCCATCGTCTCCCGCGGGCGCGACCAGCCAGGCCGGTCGCTGGGCCGCCCCCAGCTGGCCCATGCCATGGTCGAAGCCGGCTATGTCGCCGACACGCGAGAGGCGTTCGATCGCTTTCTGATCGAGGGCACGCCGGGGTTTGTGCCGCGCAGCGGCGCCAGCATCGAGGCCGTCATCGACGTCATTCACCGTGCAGGCGGCCTGGCCTCCGTGGCTCATCCCGGCAAGACACGCATCGATGAGCGGCTCGCGTCGCTGAAGGACGCGGGGCTGGATGCCCTCGAGGTGTTTCATCCCGATCACGATCCAGCCATGGTGGCGCGCTACAGGGCCGTCGCGAGCGACCTGGGCTTGCTGATGACCGGTGGGTCAGACTTTCACGGCGACCCGGCTCATGGCTTGATGCCCGGGTCGGTCACGCTGCCCTCTGAGCACTGGGAGCGTTTGCTGACCCGGCACCGCGCAGATGGCCGCAGCTAGCCCCACCATCGTGCTTCACGGAGTCTCCAAGGACTACCGCGGCCTTCGGCCTCTGCGCATCGCGCATCTCCATATCGACGAGGGAGCATCCGTCGCCCTTCTTGGCTTCGATCAGACGACGGCTGAAGTGCTGGTGAGCTTGATTACGGGCGCGATCACGCCCGACACCGGCGACGTCACGGTGTTTGGCAACTCAACGCGAGACATTGTCGACGGCGAAGCGTGGCTGCAGGGTCTCGATCGGTTCGGCATCCTGAGTGAGCGCGCGGTGTTGCTCGATCAGCTGACGGTCGAGCAGAATCTGGCTGTGCCGTTCTCGCTCGATGTTCACGAGATCAACGAATCGCTCCGCGTCGAGGTCCAGCGTCTCGCTGAAGAGGTCGGACTCACCGCAGACGAGCTTCGCGCGCCCGTCGCATCCCTTGGCGCGACGGCACGGCAGCGTATCCGTCTTGGACGAGCGCTCGCGCTGAACCCGGCCGTGCTGCTGGCCGAGCATCCAAACGCCTCACTTGACGCGACTGATGTACCGAGATTTGGCGCTGACCTCGCGAGAGTACTCACCGGCCGCCGGCTGACCTCTCTGGTCCTCACTGCTGACCGTTCGTTTGCGCGCCTGGTATCCCCGCGTGTACTCGAGCTCGAGCCGGCTAGCGGCGAGCTGAAAGCCTCAGCCGGCTGGCGCACGTGGTTTTCCTGACCAGCTGTCTCCGCGTGGAACGAAACTTGGATTCTTCCGGACAGGGCCGTAGAGGACGGTCCCCGGAGGTTGGCGACGTGGCGAACGGCATGATTAAGCGTCTGGTGCGGGATCGGGGCTTCGGGTTTATCCGTGACGACGGTGGACAGGAGTGGTTCTTCCACCGGAGCTCGGTAAAAGCCGGTAGTTTTGAGAGCCTCAACGAAGGACAGCGTGTCAGCTTCGACGAGGAGCCGTCAGCGAAGGGGCCACGCGCGGGTAACATTCGCGCGGCGGAAGGCAGCAGCTCGACCGCGGCCTGAGTACGTCCGAAACAGACCCACTCGCGTCATCGCGGTCCCGATTCTCGGAAAGCACATAGCCGCGATTTATCGCCGGGCTGGCTGCGCGCGCCAGCCCAGGCGTTTCTATGTGCCCAAGCCCAGCGCGTAGGCTACGACTCTCGGTAGTTCTGCCACGACGTCCCTGATAACCCCACGTTGCGTCCACCACCGATCCATCCTGGATTCGTCGAACCGGCTCCCGCGCATCACGACCCGCACATTTGTTCCACGTAACTGACGTTCGACCGCAATGTAGGCGCGCCGAAGGTGAAATTTCGAGGTCACCACGATCACCGTCCGCCAGCGGTTCTCCAGCGCGAGCGCGCGCAACGTGGCGGCCTCATCTGCCGTGTTGCCGTGAAGCTTGTTCGGCAGGGTGATTGCGGTGGCCGGGATGCCTAGGCCAATCAGCACATCGCGCGCCCGCTCGACCCTGCTCGAGACCTTTGCGCCGCGATGCTCGAGAACGGTGAAAGCCGGCTCGAGTGTCTCCTGGCTCATGACGATACGCGGAGCGTAGCCCTCGCGATACAGGTCGGCGGCTTCGAGCGGACGCGTCATCTCGGAGCCGGCGAGGACGAAAATCGCGTCGGCCTTGATGAGGGGGTCTTCGCGCGCGAGGAAGGTGCCGAGATGGACGAACGCGTACGCACCTCCGGCAGCACAGACGAGAACGACGACAACGAGGATGCGGCGGAGCTTGGAGGACATGCACCCCGGCCCCATCGGGGGCCGGGACGAAGGTTGGGGGTTAGCTTTCGATCAATCTGACGTCGCCGGCGCGGGGTCCTTTCGTAGAGTCCTCCGATGAAAACTCCACCCGCTGGCCTTCGCGTAGCAGTTCGAAGACTGCTCCGCGCACCGCGCTGCGGTGGAAGAAATGTTCGATGCCGCCTTCATCGCGAATGAAGCCGAAGCCCTTGTCGATGAGGAGACGAGCGATAGTCCCGGTCGGCATAACCGTGTCCTCCGATGCGCGTGGCCTGGGACAATCCCAGGCGCCTTCGGACCGCCGTGCAAAAAGCACTGAACGGACCTATTAAGCCATAACGAATGAATGCGATCCTGCCGCGCACCGGCCTGAAAGCTCGGCCACTATAGGAACTCCGGCCATTGAAGTCAAGATATGTCAAGGCGCTGTCAAAGTTGTTTGCCGAGGCCGAATTGCGCGCCTGCGGACACCTCTGTAGCATGACGCCGTGCTGAGTGCGCTGATTCTTGCGGCGGGCGAGTCCACGCGAATGGGACGTCCGAAGGCGCTGTTGAAGGACGGCGAGGGGCGCGCGTTCGTCGCCCGCATCGTTCGCGCGTTCGCTGACGCGCGCATCGCCGACATTACGATCGTGACCGGCAGCCAGCACGACGCGATCGTTGCCGCGGTGGCCGCGGACGCGCCACCGGTGACGCCGCGCATTGTCCGCAACCCCGATCCCACGCGCGGTCAGCTGTCGTCGCTGTGGACTGGACTGGAATCACTCGGCCCTGACACCGCGGCCCTCCTCATGACACTGGTGGACGTGCCCATGCTCCGCGCATCGACGATCACCGCGGTCGTTGACGCCTGGCACAGGACGCACGCACCGATCGTGCGTCCGGCGATGGGCACGCGCCACGGCCATCCTGTCCTCTTCGACCGCTCGACGTTCGACGAGTTGCGCCGTGCGCCGCTCAATGCGGGCGCGAAGGCCGTCGTCCATGCGTATGCAGAACGTGTGGTCAACGTTCCGGTCGACGATCCGGGTTGTCTGGTGGACGTCGATACGCCCGCGGACTACGACCGCGTCATGCAGGAAGAGCAGAAACAGGAAGAGCAATAAGAGTCATGCGGAAAAAAGCGCTTGCGGTGGTGGGAGTGGTGGCCGCTCTGTTCGTGCTGGCCGCGCTCGTCTTCGTGATCGGCTTCGACGCCAACCGCTATCGAGCGCAGGCGCAGACGCTCATCGCGTCGCGGCTCGGTCGCGCAGTCACGCTCGGACAGTTGCACCTCAGCCTCGTCCCGTTTGGCATTCGTGTCGAGAATGTTGAGATTGCCGAAGATCCCGGTGTACGAACAGGACGCCCGTTCGCACATGCCAACGAGTTGTACCTGAGCCTGCGTCCGCTCCCCTTGCTGCGCCGCAGGGTCGAGGTGCAGGCGTTCGAGTTGCGTCAACCGTCGATCGAGCTGGTGCACAAGCCCGACGGCAGGTGGAATTTCTCCACGCTCGGCGGAAGTAGCACGTCCGGTTCTGGTCAGACGGCGCTCGTGCTCGATCGTCTGACGATAACCGGTGCCCAGATTGCGGTGACCGACGGCGGCTCCCGTACCGTCTACAGCGACATCGATCTGCAGGTTGACAACGTCGCGCCTGGCCGCGCGTTCGGCGTCGTGCTGGCGACGCCGCTTCCAGGGAAGGGAGCGCCACGTCTCACGCTGCGCGGCACGGCCGGCCCGCTTGCGCAAGACGACTTCTCGACGACGCCGTTCGACGGAACGGTGGGGCTCGACGACGTGGACGTCGGTGCCGTATTGAATGCTGCGCGTGAATGGCATGTGGCGGCGGCAGAGGGTGTGAGCGGCACCGGCCGGGTGACAATGAACGTGAGCGCCAAGGGTGCGGTCGGCGCGCTGCAGTACAACGGGAAAGCCACCCTCTCGGGCGCGGCGCTCAACGTGCCGTCGCTCACGCAGCCGTTGCGCGTGAGTACGGCGGAGCTCGCGTTCACCGGCGACACCGCCACGCTCACTCGCCTCGCTTTCTCGATTGGCAAGACCAAGGCAGAGGGCACTCTCAGTCTGCGCAATTTCACGGCACCGCGCGTGGAGTTTCAGCTCTCAGCTGACGCTATCGACGTCGCCGAGATGCAGAGCCTGTTGACGCCGGTGGCTCAGACGTCCGCGCGCCCCGCGCAGGCGGGCGCCGCTGCCGATCAGAGCTTCCTGATGCTCGCAACGGGTACAGGCCGCATGACGGTCGGGACAATCACCAACGAACAGCTGGTGCTCGAGAAGGTGCAGGCGGCCGCGACGCTCGACCACGGGCGGATTCGTCTGAACCCGCTGACCGCGGACGTCTTCGGCGGGCAATTCCGTGGATCGGTGGTGGTGGACGCCCGGCGCGTGCCGGCGACATTCGAGATTACGAGCGAGCTGGCGAAGGTGGACGCCAATCGCCTGACCTCGGCCGTCACGAACCTGCGCGACGTGATCTTCGGGGCACTGGCGTCGAGCGCGCGTGTGAGTGCCTCGATGGGAGGTGCCGACGCGCTACCGCGATCCCTCAATGGCACGCTCTCGCTCGATGTGGCCGACGGCCGCATCGGCCACATGAATCTCGTCGGCGAGCTCGGGTCGATCGCTAAGTTCGTCACCGCCCGCGCGGGCGCGCAGCGCGACACGCCGGTGAAGGCGCTGACCGGCCACTTCACGGTCACGAATGGCCTCGCAGAAACCGACGACCTCCAGGCCACGCTCGAAGAGGGGACGCTCAGCGCCGCCGGTTCGATCAACCTCGTGGACCAGCGGGTGAATCTGCGGCTGACGGCGGTGCTGACCCGTGACTACAGCCAGCGTGTGGGGGGCACACGCATCGGCGGCTACATGAACACCGCCCTGTCGAATCAGGAGGGTGAGCTGATCGTGCCGGTGCTGATGACGGGCACGATGCAGGAGCCGCGCTTCGCGCCCGACGTCAAGCGCCTGGCCGAGATGAAGGTGCGAAGCCTCGTGCCCAATCTGCGAGCCCCGGTGGACAACATTCGGGATCGCCTGCGCCGGGTGTTCTGAGACGCGTCCCTCGCGTGAATCACCGAAGGTGACGCTGGGCGAAGGCGCAACCCGACCCGGACTTCAAGTAGCGTTCGAGCTTGAGCACCCGCTGCTCATCGGGGACCGCGACGACCAGATCGATTTTCCACGGGCGTCCTGACTTCGTGTGGCTGCAGCGTCCGGCGTTGTGATCTTGGAGAATGGATTTCGAGGCGGCTCTGCGCGCTACCGTATGATCGGCAACCTGTCCACGAGAGCGGGACAACCCCAACGTCGCCGGTGTGCAGAAATCTCAACGTGTGGCTTGCCAGTCCACCTTCGCGCTGCGCGCTACGGTGGACAACCTTCGCGTGGCTTGCCAACCGTAGCTCACGCTCTCGTTGGCAAGCGTGAGCGAAGGTTGGTGGACCTGACCGGGATCGAACCGGTGACCTCCTGAATGCCATTCAGGCGCGCTCCCAACTGCGCTACAGGCCCACTTCGGGTGAGACGAACATTGAATTTTAGCACGCGGAAGCCCGACAGCCATGACCTGGGCTGTCAGGGGTCCCGGCTACAAATAGGAGAGAGCGGTCTAAGCAGAGGGTAGATCCCGCCGGTGGGCCAGCAGGAGCCACTGCGTCAGAAGCCGGGCCGCCTCATCTGGGGTCGGTCCGTAGAAGGGCATCATCGCGGTAGGCATGCCCGGGATGCGGCGCAGTTGAGCGCGCCACCTGTTGCTGACGGGCATCACCTCAATCTGATACGCGCGTCCGCCGATAGTCTCTTCGAAGCGATGAACGGTCAATGTATTGGTCGAATGTGTCAAAGTGGGAACGGCGGACGATCTTACGCCTCGTGCGCCAGCGATCAAGCGAAGGGGATCGCGAAGGCGCCGTGCACAGGCAGCCATCGGCCCCGCTGTCTGAGGATCGCTCGATAAAAATATTTTCCGTACGCAGGATGTCCACAAGTTTTGCACCAGTCATCCACAACTTTTCCACAGCCTGCGGATCCGGTCGAGCTATTCGCGGCGCGAGAGTACAATTGCGACCCGAGATGACATGCCGGTAATCGCGCGCGCGTGGCTGTCGGTTCTATGCTGCCTGCTCCTGCCGGGGCTCGCCAGCGCAGCGCCCGACGCGACGCTCTTGCGTCTGTTCCTCACCGACGGCACCAGCGTCGTCAGCTACGGCGAGTTCGCGCGCATCGAAGATCGCGTCATCTTCTCAATGCCTGCCGGCGGTGCGCCCACCGAACCGCGTCTGCAGGCGGTCACGCTTCCCTCTGCCCTTATCGATTGGCCGCGCACCGAGCGCTACGCCGCGTCCGCACGCTACCAGCAGTACGCGGAAACGCGCGGCGACGAAGACTTCCAGCGTTTGAGCAACGAAGTGGCCGACGTGCTCAACGAGATCGTGAAGACGCGTGACCGCACGCAGGCGCTCGAAATCGCCACACGCGCGCGCAACACGCTGGCTGACTGGCCGCGCCAGCACCTCGGCTACCGGCAACGCGAGGTCGCCGAGATCGTCTCGCTGCTCGACGAGGCGATCTCAAACCTCCGCGCCGCCGCGGGCATGACGATGTTCGACTTGTCGCTGGTGGCGATGGCCCCCGACACACCGATCGAGCCGCTGGCGGGGATGCCGACGCTGCGCGAGCAGCTCGACCAGGTACTTCACGTCGCCGCGCTCACCGAGCGTCCATCTGAACGTGTCGCCTTGCTTCAGGCCGTGCTGACGATGCTCAACGAGGCGCCGGCGACGATGAAGAAGTCTGACGTGTCGTCGTTGCGACACTCGACCGAAAAGCGCATCGCCGAGGAAATGGAGATTGACGCGCGATACACCGCGTTATCTCGTCGTGTAATGTCAGATGCGGTGCGCGCGGCCGCGCGCGCGAAGGTGGCAGACGTCGAGCGCGTCCTCAACCGCATCCCCAACGAGGATCAGCGTCTCGGCCAGCGCCGGCCTGAAATCGTCCAGGCGCTGCACGCTGGCGTGCAGGCGCAACTCGATGCGGCGCTGCATCTGCGGCTGCTGCGCGATCAATGGACGATTCGCCAGGCGCTCTATCGCGACTACAGGCGCGCCGTCGGCACGCAGATTCTGCAACTGGTCAAGGCGCAGCCCGCGCTCGAGGCCGTGCGCCGGCTCGAAGGCCCCTCTCCCAGCTCCCTGGTGGCGCTGCGCGGACGGCTGAGCGGCGGCGCCGAACGCCTGGCCCGCGTGCAGGTGCCGTCCGATCTCAGGGCTGCCCACGATCTCCTCACCGGTGCGTGGCGCTTTGCGGAGAACGCCGTCAACTCGCGCTATTCCGCCGTTCGATCGGGAGAGATGACGACTGCCTGGGAAGCGTCATCGGCCGCCGCCGGTGCGCTCATGTTCCTGTCGCGCGCGCAGCAGGAGCTGCGCAACCTTCTCGAGCCGCCACGCCTGCGGTGATCACGTCCCGCACCACCCGTCTCGTGCGGGTGCCGGATCTTCACGCGTTTCGCGACGCCCTCGCCGCGCTCGCGTGCGGCGGAACGCCTTTCGACATCCGCGACCGCTTCGTCATCGTCCCCACTCGCGCAGCTGCGGCGCATCTGCTTCGAACGATTGAAAACCGGCAGCCTGCGTCCGCGGCCGCACAGCTCCTTCCCGATTTCATTACCGCCGCCGAATTGCCCGCCCGATTGGCGGAACGGGCGCCACAACACCCGTCAGCGCTGAGCCCCGCGGAGCGTGAGGCCTTGCTCGGCGTGGCGTGCTGCGAGGCGATTGCCGCGGGCGAAGATCCGCCGTTCCGCCTGCGGCCCGCGCTTGTCGCCGAAATTCTTCGCTTCTACGACACGCTGCGTCGCAATCAGAAGGATGTGGATGCGTTCGAGCGCCTGGCGCTTGGGATGCTCGAGCCTGGTGCAGCGGACGACCGCGGCGCCGAACGGCTGGTGCGGCAGACGCGCTTTCTCGTGAGCGCGTTCCGGCGCTTCGAGGAGCGCCGTCGCGATACTGGCGCGTTCGACGAGCACACCCTTCGCGCGTATCTTCGGGAAACGGCGGCATCACGTCCCTGGCGACACGCCGTCGTCGCCGTCAGCGACGGTTCGCTCGATCCCCACGGCTTGTCGAGGGCGGATTGGGATCTGCTGGCACGTGTCCCCGGCCTCGAGCGTCTCGACGTGGTGGCGACCGACCACAACGTGGCCGGCGCATTTCACGAGCGAATCCGCGACCTGCTGCCTGGGATTGACGAAGTGCGGTTCGAGGCCGAGCCGCGGACGTTGCCGATGCTCCTGGTGCCGCCTCGCAAAGCGCTTGCCGAGCCGAAGCCGCGGAGCGGCGAAGGCTGGCGCGATCGGGAAGAAGAGATCGCCGGCTTTGCGCGGTGGGCACGCGACCTCGTTCGTTCAGGCGATCTGACCACGCTGGATCGGATGGCGCTCGTCGTCCGGCAGCCGCTGCCGTACGTCTATATTGCGCGCGAAGTGCTGCGCTCGGCAGGCATTCCCTGCCAGATGTTCGACGCTTTGCCTCTCGCGGCAGAACCGTACGCCGCCGCCCTCGATCTCGTCGTGTCATGCGTCAGCGCAAACTGTGCGCGCGGTCCAGTGATTGCGCTGCTGCGCTCCCCGCATTTCCGATTCGAGGGAGCGACGGCGCGTGAGGTCAGCGCTCTCGACCGGGCGCTCAGCGAAGCCGGCTACCTCGGCGATGTCGAGTCGCTCGCCGGGATGACGATTCCGTGTGGTGCAGTGCTTCGTACGGTCGCCGGCGAGTTGATGCCTCTCCGTGCGGCTGCGCCCGCCGCCAGTCACCTCGCCACGCTGATTGCGTTTCTTGGCGCGCACGAGAACGTTGCCCATCTCGATGATTCGCTGAGAGAACGGCACCTTCGCGCGCGCGCCGCCATCCTCGGGCTGCTCACCTCGCTCCGGGACGCGTTCGCGCGGTTCGATCCCTCGCCGGTGGAATTCGATACCGTTGCCGCGCTCGTGCGGCGCTGGATTGGGTCGCACACCTTCGCGCCGCGCACGGGCGACTCCGGCGTGCACCTGGTAGACGCCGAGAGCGCGAAGTTCGGCGATTTCGATGCCGTGCAACTGGCGGGGCTCGTGGACGGCGAGTGGCCGGAGCGTCCGCGCCGGAACATCTTCTATTCCGGCGGCCTTCTTCGTGACCTTGGCTGGCCGGCCGAGTCGGATCGCCTCGACGGTGCGCGCGCGGCATTTCGCGACCTGCTCAGGCTGCCTGCCTCCCGGCTGATCGTCTCGTCGTTCACGCTTGAAGACGATGCGCTGACGGCGGCGTCGACGTTCCTGGACGAGGTCGAGGGATCGGGACTCGAAGAGATGGAGTACTCGCCGCCTGCGACGCGCATCTTCGAGTACGAGCGGCCGGCCGGGGATCGGCCGGCGATCGAGGAGAACCGCTACCGCGGTTTCACCACCGGCCACAGGCCCCCTGCGTATTCGCTCAGTGCCCTGGAGCGTTATCAGGACTGCCCGTTCAAGTTCTTCGCAAACGACGTGCTTCGGTTGGAAGAGCTTCCGGAAGACGAGCCGGCGCTCTCGCCGCGCGCGCGCGGACGATTCATCCACGAGGTGTTTCAGCGGTTCTTCGAGGCGTGGGACGGACGAGGGGGTGAAACCATCACATCCGAGCGTCTCGACGAGGCGCGTGCGCTGTTCGAGGAAGTGGCGCGTCCGCTCGTGTCGCGGTTGCCAGAGGCCGATGCGGCGCTCGAGTGGACGCGACTTTTTGGTTCGGCAATCTCAGTCGGGATCGTTGACGTCGTCCTCGGCCTGGAAGCGTCGCGGCCGACGCGGGTGCAGGAGCGCTGGCTCGAGTTTCGCCTCGAAGGCGAGTTTGCTCTCGGGAGTACCGACGGCCGGCGCGTGCCGCTGAAGGGAGTCGCTGACCGGATTGATCTGCTGGAGGGCAACCGCCTCCGGGTCATCGACTACAAGTCCGGGTATCCGCCGAACACGCGGCGTGCGCTGCAGGTGGCGATCTATGCGCTGTGTGCGACCGAGCGTCTGGAAGCGCGCGATGCGATGAAATGGACGGTGGACGAGGCCGCCTACGTCGCGTTTACCGGCAAGAGAGCGCTGGTTCCGGTGATCAAGGCCGGGGCGAAGGATGCCGACGAGACGCTCGGCGACGCGCGCACGCGTCTGCTCACCGCTGTGGATGGCATCGAGTCGGGAGCGTTTCCACCGCGTCCGCACGACCCGATGATGTGCACGTATTGCGCGTTTCCCTCCGTCTGCCGGAAGGACTACATTGGCGACTAATTTCAGGCTGCCGTTCGAGGAGGGCGACTCGGCGGAGTCGCGCATCGACGCCCGCGATCGCGCTGGACGTGCGCGCGCCGTGGACCCGCACTTCAACGTGGCGCTCGAGGCATCGGCGGGCACGGGGAAGACGCGAGTGCTCGTCGATCGCTACATCAACCTGCTTCAGGCCGGGGTCGATCCCGCCAACATTCTCGCCATCACCTTCACGCGCAAGGCAGCCGCCGAGATGCGCGAACGGATTCTCGCGACGCTGAGAGCCGCCGCCGCGCGCGGCGAGCTCACGCCGACGCGCTGGCGTGAGCTGCGGGATCGCACCTCGGACATCGCCATCAGCACAATCGACGCGTTTTGCCTGTCGCTGCTGCGTGAGTTTCCACTCGAGGCCGATCTCGACCCCGGCTTTTCTCTGGCGGACGAAACGGAGGTTCCCCGGCTCATCGGCGAGTCGCTCGATCGCGCGCTGCGCATCTGTCGATCGTTGTCGAAAGAGGACGAGCACGTCGCGCTGGTCTTCGCGCAGCTTGGCGACCGTCGCGCGCGCCGTGGACTGGCGGCGCTGCTCAACCGCCGCCTGGTCGCACCGCGCGTGCTTGCGCGATCCCTGGCCACAGGGCCGCGCGCGCTGACCATCGCCGAGGTTGTGC
>JADMIO011285655.1_pt1 | contig 20655 bp, 22 predicted proteins | sample 8958161 | NCBI WGS metagenome assembly JADMIO01 (sample SAMN16585339, study PRJNA669376) | soil metagenome | isolation source: Crop rotation soil | place: USA: Cullars Rotation, Alabama | collected 2011 | reverse complement strand
GCCGCGACTTCAAGTCACGTGAATTCCAAGCTTCGGATCCCACTGTGCTGGAAAGCCTCCATAAAGTACTCATGCTGTATCTGCACAATACACTGCATTATCTTCATCATTGTCTCCTCTCTTTGCTTTACAGCATTCACAAACCATTGTGCAGATTGCAACTTACTTTTTACGTATTGTGTCGCGCCACGGTCCTTGTTACTTTGCTGTGCCAATTGATCATACAACGACTGATTAACAAATACCGCATTTGCTTTCGTGCTATATAGATTTACCTGAAGGGTATCTCCAAACCTTGTTATAATAAAGTCTGGAATGATTGTCGTTTTAGGTTCAAAATCAGAGACATTCTCAGCTACAGGGTAGAACTTTAGCGTGCCAATAAAGTTAAGTATGATCCTTAGCTCCTCCTCGTCAATATTCAGCGAGTGATGTATTTTCTCGAACTGTCGATGCATTAAGTCGTTGTAATGACCCTCTATGAGTTTCAAAGCACACCTGATATCCGGTCGCTTCTGGTTCATAGCACGCAGCTGAATGAGGAGACATTCCTGCACACTACGTGCTCCCAGGCCGATTGGGTCAAGCGTCTGAACAATAGCCAAGGCTTTCTTTATCTTTTCCTCGTCTATCAGGCTCTGCTTAAGAAAAGATAGATCGTCAACTACTTCATCAAGCGGTTTATCCATCAGCCCCTGATTGTTCAGGATGTCAATAACATATTCTGCCATTTCCATCTCGTCATCAGATAAGTCCAACAAGTGAAGCTGTTGCTTCGCATCATCTTTAAAATGGGTAACACTTCCTAGAGGAATATTAGGAGTCTCTTCGGTACTAAAGTAATTTTGATACTCAGCCTTATAATCCGGTATATCGTCATTATTAAACTCCTCCCAATCCTGATAATCTTGGACTGCATCTGATGCCTTCCCATCCGTTTCATCATACTCCTTTTCTTCCTGTACTTCAAGTAAAGGGTTCTCTTCAAGTTCATTCTTAATCCTCTGTTCTAACTCGATGGAATTGAGAAAATATAGATTTAATAATTGTATCTGTTGCGGTAATATCTTAAGCTGCTGCTTCTGTGTCTGCTGCTGTGAAATCATAGTCTGTAGCTTTCGGAATACCCTTTCTATAAATCAACTGTGAAGCCAAACTTTGCTGCTCGACCATATTTTTTGTGCCACCAGATAACTCGTTGATTGCCCGCTATCTAAAAGAGGCAAAAGAAGAAATATCAAAATATGTGCCGTGAACGGCATCGGTAGCGGCACTGCCCATGAGGAATTTGTTCTACAAAATGTAGATATTTGAATAGCATGAAGAAGTGGTTACGCCTGATTCTAATGGCCTTTAGCATCTCCTTTGCAATGATGGCCGCTCTTTCTTTATATGTCATCAAACAGTTCAGTAGCCTGGTAGAATATTCCACGCAAGTTGACCATACAAACCAGGTAATAACCCAACTTTATGAGATTGAGAATCTTTTAAAGGAAATTGACGTCAAAGAGCGTGGGTTTATGCTGACGAAGGATAGCTCATTTCTCACAGAAATGTTTGTAATTAATAGTAAGATCCTCCCGGAAACGGAGCGGTTGTCCGACTACCTCAGGAAGGATCAGGTACAGCTTAGAACATTATCCTTACTAAGAGCTACCCTCATAAACAGGAGGGATAATATTTACCAGAACCTGAAATACATTGACACTGCCAAGAGTTCTGCACTTTCGCCATTCTTCTACAAAGGAAAGGACCTAAGGGTGGAAGCCCAGAATCAGCTTGGCAGCCTTCGCAAACGGGAAAATGAAACTCTCAGGCAGCGCTTCGAGAATAAAATGCATTACCAGCAGATAACCTACTCCACCATCCGTTATCTTCTGTCAATATTTGCCATCATCACTATAATTCTTTTCCTGTTTATGATCCGGGAGCTTAAGCGCCGCCTCACCTATCAGGACGAGCTTCAAAATAAGATCTCCGATCTAAAGCGCTCTCATGAGGAGCTTGAGCAAATAGCCTTTGCTGTTTCTCATGATTTGCAGGAGCCTTTGAGAAAGATACAGATATTCAGCAACCGGATCCTCTATGTTAGGAAAGACACGTTAGATGATGAGAGTAAACTGACTCTGGAGCGTATTAACACCTCGGCAGGACGAATGCACGAACTGATAGACGATCTTATGAATCTGACCAGTCTCGTAAAAGAAGAACTTAAAGAACAGGTAAATCTTAATAACACTATTCATTTTGTACGGAGAGATCTTGAGGAAAAGATTCGGGAGAAAAAGGCAACCATCCATGTAGAAGCCTTACCTGAAGTTACAGGACATGCAAAACAAATTCAGTTACTGTTCCGGTCATTGCTGGATAATGCCCTTAAGTTTAGCAAAGATGACATAGATCCTATTATCTCCATCAGGTCTGATCGTGTTTCAGGCGAAGAGCTAAAAGACCTAAGCCTGGGACTGGAAAAACAGCATTTTAATCGTATTACTATCGCTGACAATGGCATTGGGTTCGAAAACCAGTTTATCACAAAGATGTTTCGCGTGTTCCAGAGACTGCACAACAAGGAATCCGAGTATTCGGGTAAGGGAATTGGTTTAGCTATTTGCCAGAGGATAATGGTGAATCACAACGGGTATATACTGGCTCACGGCCACCCGGGTGTCGGAGCTACTTTTAAGCTTTACTTTCCTATAAAGAATTAAAGGCGGTATGCAGTGGGAACAATGCTTAGACACCGAATGGATCAATGCGCCTGCTAAAAAGATACAATAAGAAAGCGGTGAGAGTCTCACCGCTTCCGATATTCTAAAAGTGATATACGTCTATAAGGGCTATGCCTTGTTGTTATTCTTACTAACCTTCTTCTGAATATCTTCCACCTCTTTCATAAACGTATTCACGCTTCCATCTGAATAAGTACCAAAAGCGTCTATTAATGTGCCCTTTACTCCATCAGCAGTTTCGATTACATACATTATAGACATATCTGCCGGGTCAGACTCCCCTTCGAACCTGTAGTAATTAATCACCTTAACATCTTCAGGAGAGTAATACCTGCTCTTAGCGCAGGAGTAAAGGCCTTGCCTTGTTACTTTAAAGCTGTCCGTATATCCATCCTTTACTACTTTGTTTACACAGGCGGTAAGGGTGTTCATAAACGTTACCTTATCGTTCGGTCTGTTATATTCTTGCGCCCACATATAATTCTGTTTTTATACCTTAATAGAGAAAATACTCTGCCAGTTTGTTGGTGAGGGTAGCCAAGGTTTTGTGAATGCACTAAGCCTTTTCTTTCCAGCACCTTACGCAGTATATTGTAGAAGATGTATAAAGCATCTGGCATTTATGAATATATAACAGTCAGAATCTGTAGAAAAACATCTACGTGTGTTGCCCGTTGAGTGGTACTAACAGTATACCCCAAAAAAACAAGGGTCTTTACTTGTAAATGACCCTTGTTCTAATTACCAGACCCCCAATCTTAAGTGTCTTGAATGTCTGTTACTTGCTATTTGTCTTGTTCAGCTTGTCCTGCAACTGCTTTGACATCTCTAGATGTGACTTTAATTTAGGTAGTGCCGCAGTTATCATATTCTTTAGGTCGGCATCCTTTACATCATTCTGTGCATCTTCAAACATCTTAATTACCTTCTCATGGTCGCTTACCATTTTGTCAGCCCATGCTTTATCAAAGTCCATCCCCGTCTTATCTCCCAGGTCGTTATCCATCTTAGTGGTATCTACCTCATCTATTTTTATATTCTTCTTTGCTATATAGTCCTTTACATCTGCTCCCAGTTTCTTATGATCTGTGATCATATGTCCCGCATGCATCTTTACATCCTTGCCGCCCTTTTGCTGGCCCATCATCAGAGCCTTCAGTTCCATGGTATTAGCTTCCACGGCGTCAGAAAGAAATTCTTCATCGGCGCTCTTCTTATTCATCATAGTGTCCACCTTATCACCCAGCTTATCCATACCATTCTCCACCTTACTGGCCAGGGTATCGGTTGTTGACTCTACCGTGTTGGAATTGTTGCCACAACTGGCAAGTGTGAGCGCTCCTGCCAGTACTACTAGTTTTAATGATTCAATGGAATGTTTCATATAGTTACAGTTAAATGATTATTTGGTTTGTTTCCAAGGCTTTTTTACTTGTCCCTTTAGCGGCTCTAGCATAGTCAGGTGCATACGCATGGGGTGTAAAGCTTCTTCTATGATGGTTCTCAGCTCTTCATCCTGCACGTCCTTTCGGGAGTCTTCCAGCATATCTATTCCATCTTTATGCATATCTACCAGTTCGGTCACCATGTCTGCATCCCATTCCATTCCACCTTTTTTGCCTGACCATTTCTGTAGCTTCTCATTATACTTACCCATCTTGTCTGGGTCCACCTTATATCCCTTTGCTGTGGAGTACGCAGCCGCACGATCAGCCAGCATCTGGTGATCCGACAGCATTTTTTGTGCAGCATTCTTTAGGTCTCTGTTACCACTTTTTTTCAGTATTAACTGCAGTAGCCCAAGTTCGTATCTATTCGCGTTCACCATATCCGAAAGGAACTTGTCGTCCTTTTTGGCCTTGGTAATGTTGGCCTCTACCCGGGTGTCAGGGGCAGCGGTACCCTTATCGCGCATGCTGTTCTGCATCGGCACCAATATATCCAGATGCGACTGGTAGGCAGGTATCATCTGTTGCGTAAGCGCCTTCAGCTGATCGTTTCCTGTCATTCCCTTTGCGTTCTGCAGCATATCTACTGTCCTTAAGTGCACATTCACCAGTTCATCTACTAAGTCCTTATCTAGTCTATTTCCACTTTGCACTCTGGTCCACCCCGCTATCTTTTCATTGTTCCGGCCTTGTACTTCATCAGGCATACTTACATTCATCCTGTTAGCCAGCGAGGTCAGCTCGGCATCCCAGCGCTGGAAGTCTATCAGCATAGTATTCGCTGCTTCTTTCAGCTCGGGTTTCTGTGCTTTTCCCATTATCACTTTCATCAGGCCAAGTTCGTATGTGTTAGTCGCCATCATGTCTGACAGCAGCTTCCCATCATTCTTTTCCGGGCCTTGTGCAGAAGCGAGGCCTGGCGCGCACTGCATTAACACTAATAAAACTGCAGTTATTGTATATCTCATATTTGCTTGTTTACCCGATCGCATCATGCGCATCCCTGTATTTTTTTATCAGGTCATGCGACTTTTTCTCTGCATTATACTGCTCCGTTATTAGTGATCTTGTCTCTGCATCCAGTTCTCCTTCAGCGTTTAGCGCCGCTTCGTAAGCCCTCCGCCATGCATCTTCGCCAAACTCACAGGAAGAAAGAATTGCCTTTCGGTCACTGCCGGTGAAGGTAGCTTTCACATCCATCCACGCCCGGTATATCTTTCCTGAATTAGTAGTGCTTTCCTCCACCTGCTCGCCACCGGCGCTCTGGTATTTTTCTGCCAGTTCATTCTTATACTGCTGGCTTTCCCTTATCATACCTTCAAACATGGCTTTCAGATCCACATCTAGGTCCTTTGCCTCATTTATAGCCCGTTCATAGCCGGCTATGCGATCGTTGTTGATCATGATCAGGTCATTAAGTATCTCAACTTTAGCTTCACTGTTTTGCATAGAATTACGTTTTTGGGATGTTTCTTCTAAAAGACAAAAAACTATGCCATATAATTGAACGCCATATTTATACACAGGCGGCGCATATTTATGAGCTTGATTATCTGTGTTTGAGTGGCTCATCTCCTTACTGCCGCTGCCTTTACCCTCTGGAGGACGTTTTTCTCACCTGCTTCGCTGCCCGGCTTCTTTAGTGCTTTCGTTAGCGACAGTGTAGAATATCTGGCTCATACTGTAGAATAAGCCATAAAACTTTCTGCTCACTTCATAAGGCAATCCAAAGCAAATCATCTTATTTTGCGGGCATGAATCAGGGAATGCAATCCATCCTGGAGGTCTTGAAATACACAATTCCCGCAATTGTTGTATTAATAGCCAGTTCCGTTATTGTCAGGCGCTTTCTCGTTACCGAGGTTAAAGAGAAGCATCTCGCCATGCTGCGGGACAATCAGGAAATAACAGTCCGCCTCCGTTTGCAGGCTTACGAAAGGCTTATTGTCTTTATTGAGCGGATCCATCCGCGCCAGCTTATTCCACGGGTATACCAGTCCGGCATGAATGTCGCAGAGCTCCAGGCCACCTTATTGTTCAATATCCGTACGGAATTTGAGCACAATCTTTCCCAGCAGATTTATACCACCACACGCGTGTGGGAGACAGTCCGTGGCGTCAAAGAGCAGGAAATGAATATGATCAACACCATTGCCCAGCAGCTGAATCCGGAAGCACCGGGCAGAGAGTTGCACCAGCGGATTGTTGACTATATCTTGACACAGGAGGACGAAATACCTACAGATATCGCCTTGCAAATGATTAGTGAGGAGGCCAAGACCATCCTAACCTTCGGCTCACAGGCGCATTAATAAAAGCACAGGAAGTAATGTCAGAAAAGAAACTGGTATCCGACTCGGGAATAGAGATCAAAGAAGTCTATAGCGAGCCGGTACCCATACCCGAATTGCCCGGTGAATTCCCCTTTACCCGTGGCATTCACCGCTCCATGTATCGCGACCGTCTCTGGACGATGAGGCAGTATGCAGGGTTTAGTACTGCGGAGGAAAGCAATGCTCGCTATCACTACTTGCTGGGACAAGGGGTTACGGGCTTATCCGTCGCTTTCGATCTTCCTACCCAGATTGGCTATGACTCTGACCATGTCATGGCAGAGGGTGAGGTCGGCAAGGTCGGTGTAGCTATTGATTCACTGGAGGATATGGAGATACTGTTCAAGGGTATTCCACTTGAGAATGTCTCTACCTCCATGACTATCAATGCCACTGCTTTCATTCTCCTGGCTTTCTACATCGCTCTTGCAAAGAAGCAGGGCGCTGATCTTAAGCGCATTTCCGGTACCGTACAAAATGACATCCTAAAGGAGTACGCCGCTCGCGGCACTTATATCTATCCGCCCTCGCCTTCTATGAGGCTGATCACTGATATCTTCGAGTACTGTAGCAAAGAGGTTCCTAAGTGGAATACTATTTCCATTTCCGGTTACCATATCCGTGAGGCTGGCGCTACTGCCGTTCAGGAGCTGGCATTCACACTTGCTAATGGCAAGGCTTATGTACAGGCGGCTATTAATAAGGGCCTTGACATTAATGTCTTTGCACCCCGTCTTTCTTTCTTCTTCAATGCCCACAATAATCTGTTCGAGGAGGTGGCCAAGTTCCGCGCTGCTCGTCGCATGTGGGCGCAGATAAGCACTGACCTCGGAGCCACTGATCCTAAAGCCCAGATGCTGCGCTTTCATACGCAGACCGGTGGAAGCACTTTAACGGCCCAGCAGCCGACTAACAATATCGTGCGCGTCACTATACAGGCATTAAGTGCAGTGCTCGGCGGCACTCAGTCCCTGCATACTAATGGATATGATGAGGCCCTGTCCCTTCCTACTGAAGAGGCTGCAACCATTGCCCTTCGTACCCAGCAGATCATCGGGCATGAGAGCGGCGCTACTCTTACCAGCGACCCGCTGGCCGGTTCCTTCTATGTAGAAAGTCTCACCAATGAAGTAGAGGCTGCCGCATGGAAACTTATCAATAAGATAGACGCCACGGGCGGTGCTGTAAAAGCCATTGAGCAGGGTTTCATCCAGGCTGAAATAGCCCGGTCTGCCTATGAATACAACAATGCTATTGAGGATGGAGAAAAGATAATAGTAGGCGTCAATAAGTTCACTTCTAAGCAGCAAGAAGCCCGTCCCGTATTTAAGATTGATGAATCCATCCGTCACCTTCAGTCCGAAAAGCTGCAGTCCCTCCGTTCCCGCCGCGATAAGGATAAGGTGAGTGCTTCACTCGAACAGATAAGACTTACGGCTTCTACTGATGAAAATCTCATGCCTCACGTAGTAGAGGCTGTAGAAAACCTCTGCACCCTGGGTGAAATATCAGATGTATTACGTGGGGCATGGGGAGAATATAAAAGCTAAACTTTTCTCAGCCGCCCTTCGCATTCGGATTATTTACAATATTGATACCAGATCTCTACCCTCACACTAACCATTCAATCCATAATCCCTTAAGGCTCCCTAAAGCTTACCTAAAGGTTGCCAAGGGATTGCCAAGGCGTTACCAAGGCGTTAGGTCTGTATAAGGTACCCTGGAGTATGCCTTTCACTTTAATTCTTCTTGCACTACACCAATTCAAAATTCGAAATTCCTAATTCAAAATTCGCCAGTCAGGTCTCTATAAGGTACCCCATAGTTTTCCCATCAGCGAACGATAGACCGTCGTATCTCCCAAATCCATATTCATTATTTATGCGTTGGTGGCCATCCCGGCATAATTTATTGGGCTATGAGTAATCAAAGAAATCTTAGCATATAATGTTCCATCCACTTTCAAAACAGACTGCTCTGGTAACAGGCGCAAGCTCAGGAATCGGGCAAGCGATAGCCATTGCTATGGGCAGCGCAGGCGCCCAGGTACTTATCAACTACTACCACGATGAGATGGGTGCGCAGGATACATTAAAGACACTGGAGGGAGCCGGAGGTAAAGGAATGATATACAAGGCTGACATCAGTAAGGAGGAAGAAGTAACAGCCATGTTTGCCGAGGCAAAAAAGCAATTCGGCACTGTAGATATCCTTGTGAACAATGCCGGCATACAGAAAGATGGCAGCTTTTCTGAATTATCCTTAGAGAGCTGGACTGCTGTAATAGACACCAACCTTACCGGGCAATTCCTTTGTTCTAGAGAAGCCGTCAGGGAGTTCCTGTCCTCTGGTATTAAAGAATATTCAAAAGCGGCAGGCAAGATCATCTTTATCAGCTCGGTACATAATATTATTCCCTGGGCAGGTCATGTTAACTACTGCGCCTCAAAAGGCGGCGAAACCATGCTTATGAAATCAATCGCGCAGGAGCTGGCTCCGCAAAAAATTAGAGTGAATAGTATTGCACCCGGCGCAATTAAAACTGCCATTAATAAGAATGTATGGTCAGACCCTGCGCAGGCAAAGAATCTCTTAAGCCTCATCCCCTACCAGCGCCTGGGAGAGCCTGAGGATATTGCGAAAGTAGCAGTATGGCTTGCATCAGATGAGGCAGATTACATTACCGGCACCACCATATATGCCGATGGAGGAATGACTTTATACCCCTCCTTTGCATTCGGCGGCTGACAAATGGCGATCCCGAGCCCGATTATCAGGCCTTAGTCTTGTTTGCGAATGATTACCCTGGACGGTCCGCCATCGCTGTTTTTTATCTTTAGGGGAAGGCAAACCATATCATATCCCCCCGGTTCTATATCCTTTAGTTTCAGCCCTTCTATGATGATGATATTCGAGCAAAGCATAAGGCGGTGTACCTCAGGATCGTTCTCCTTGTTCCCTAGGGAAAGGTAATCTACCCCTACGCAGTTTACTTTCTTCTCTGCGAGGTACTGGGCGGCTTCTGTTGATAGATATACATAGTCTTCTATGAAAGGCAGATGCTCCCACTCCGCCTCCGAATTTTTGGTACGAAATAATATTCTGTCCCCGGCCGCAATGTCAAGGTCCCTGATGTCATCCATGCTTATTTCCCTCGGGTTCCTTACATGAACAACCTTGGCCTGTCCTATAAGCTTTTCCAGGGGCACCGATGCTACATCCATTCCGTTGGCTACAAGGTGTAAAGGAGCATCTATATGCGTCCCCACATGTGCCGTTGTAGTAATTTTTGTAACATTTGCCTCTGAGCCCTTTACACCTATCTCCTCTGCCCTCACTACCTCCACTGCAGGATCGTCAGGCCAGCGGGTCATACCATCAGATATTGTGGCCGATATATCTATCCAGTTATGCATCATACTTTCCGGCCTCCAATTTCATGCCCTTGCATGGCGCTTTTCAACAGGTGGCTGATTGTAATTTCCTACATTCTGTTGCTACCAGGTCATTTAGGCTCCCACAGTTCAATTTTATTGCCCTCCGCATCCATAATATGCACAAATTTGCCATAGTCATAGCTCGCAATCTCGTCAAGTACCGTTACTCCGTTTTCTTTGAGTTTGCTTACTAACCCCTCTATGTTCTGAACCCGGTAGTTGATCATAAACTCCTTCTTTGAAGGCGCAAAGTATTCACTGTCTTTCTTGAAGGGACTCCATTGAAGAGGGATAACCTCGTCTGGTTTATTCAGGTCCCTGTATTCAAAACTCACAGTACCCCATTCATTGATGTCAAAACCTAAGTTCTTGGCATACCATTCTTTTATTTCCTTCGTATTCTCTGAAAAAAAGAAAATGCCGCCAATCCCTGTCACCTTCGGCGTTGTTTCGATAGAGGAAGTTGAATGGTCCGTTTTATTTTTTTGCTCTTCCATATTCTTTGTCTTTTTAGTTTGTCAAGTTACACCTTGCAGTGTGTTATAATCGAAATTATCGCCACTCGGTTCCCGGTTACGCCATCTCAGCTCCCCTGCTCCCCGGCTTTCTCTTTAAGATAAATGCACTGATCAGGGTAATTAAAATTCCTATAGGCAGTATTTCAGCGTACGTCAGTAAAACCACGAACGCCGGATTCTTATACATTTCTTTATACTTCGCCATCTCTCCCACCTTTTTGTCAATATCGGCCTGGGCCGCTCCGCTTTCACGGAGTCCTTTCATTATGTGCTCCGTATATTTATCCATGAAGTCAGGCATGAACAAATAGTATTCGCATACCCAGGTTATCACGTACATCGTTGAGGCAATGAGCGTAATATACAGCCCCAGCCTGAAGGCTTTTCCAAACGTAATGACGCCGTTATTATATTTATCGCGATAATTCTTCGTTCCGATGAAAACGAAGGAGAAAGCAACGATCATCGACGTGTAGCCCACCATCATGCTTCCTTCCAGATCAGGATTGTGTCTATAGACAAGCATTGAAATGGCCATGAAGGCTGAGACAATTAGGCCTGAGATTAATCCAAAGACAATTACATTTCTTTTCATTTTGGCTATGTTTTTTAGATTTCTGCTGCGAATATCGCTGCAAGTCCGCCCTTTGTCGTCATACTTTCGGGTGATTTTATTAAAATTCCACCCTTTTTCATCCGAAAGTACCAGGAGTACTACGGAATGATGATAAGCCGTCTCGCTTTTTCCACCGCCTGTGTCCTTCGTTTCACATCCAGTTTTTCAAATACACGTGATGAATGTGTCTTCACTGTATTCTCCGACAGAAATAGTTTACCGGCAATTTCATTATTACTCAGTCCCTCGGCCATCAACTGTAGTACTTCCAGTTCCCGCTTGCTGAGGCCCAGTTTCTTTATTTCCTCCTCATTGGCTCTGAAGCCTTCGTTACTTTTCATATAAACGGGTTTTTCGACAATGACCGTCTTTGTTTTCGGCTTAGCCAGTTTCAGTGCCACCCAGATTCCGAGTAACATAAATATAATGGCTATGGACGCGGCATAGATCTCAAACGCATTACTGAAAATGATAAAGCGCAGCTCCAGCCACCTCAGCACGATCAGCAGCAAAGCCATCAGAACACCATAAAGCAATATGGAGCTATTTCTTAATTTCACTTTGAGGCTCTTTTCCAGTGGTTAGAATACTTTCGAAATATAAGACAAAACCAGCAACTCGCTGTTCAGGGAGGCATCGTTTTCCACCCGTTCGGCAGGGCCTTTTCTCCGTTCAGATAGAAGCAGCGGTATAGTCGCCGTTCCCTACATTTATCGCATAATTATTCACGTGGAGGTAGATTATCTCATTATCGGCCAGGGCATTTGCGGTACCTTACTTAGTTGGAATCTTAGCAAGATCGGTAAGTCTTTCCTCATAATAGATAATGCAGATCCTGCCAGTTCCTCTATGGCAGCAAGCGCACTTATCAATCCTGTCACGGGTAAGAGATACGTGAAGTCGTGGTTATATGACACCTTACTGCCGGCCGCCCTTGAATCATATAGGTCACTTGAGATAGAGCTGAATAGGCCCCTGCTCTCCCAATGTTCGTTGTTCCAGTTCCATACATCCCCGCAGGACCGCGAAACATTCGAAGAAAAAGCATCCCTGCTACCGGAGCATTTAAGTATTGCAGATAGTGCAGACTTCCGGTCCTTGTTTCAAAGTTACTACGGGGTAGGGACAATATCCCCTTGCTGGATTATCGATGTCCATTGCTTACTAAACAGCTGGCGACAAGTCTTGTCGGCTGGCAGCCAGCTTCTTCAGGAAACATTTGATTTCAGCCGGTTGAGTGTAAGCGGACAAGACGTTACTTATAAAGACATACGTGCGTCGAAGATCATCTTTTGTGAGGGCAGCAGCGCCGGCAATAATCCATATTTTTCTCTTCTTCCTTTCTCTGTCAATAAAGGAGAAGCTATTATAGCCAGCATTCCCGGTCTGCCAAATGAACATGTCTTCAAGCAAGATCTTAAGATTGTGCCCTGGCAAAATGGCCTGTTCTGGATAGGCTCTTCCTTCGTATGGAAGTATGATGATGTACTTCCCACCACCAGGTTTAGGGATAGGGTCAGATTTGTCTTAGACAATTGGCTGAAGCTCCCATATTCTATTGTCGAACATTTTGCGTCCGAACGCCCTTCGTCCGTAGACTACAAGCCCTTTGTCGGCATCCATCCTTTCCACCCGTCAGTGGCCATCTTCAATGGTATGGGAACTAAAGGCTATTCACAGGCCTCCTATTTTGCAAAGCAACTGGCAGATTTGTTGGTAGGAGGTAAGGAGATTTTGCCGGACGTGTCTGTGCAGCGATATAAAGGTGTGCTCGGCAGGCAGAACTAACACAAGAGTATTATGTTAGTCCCATCCCTGCCCCTGCCAACGGAGGTGATAATTCCATCTACAAGTATTGAACTAATATGTTTGTCGTAGTCAGCCCCTAAGATTGTCGTCTTTATACCGCCATGGAATGACCCTTGTTAGCGAGATTTGCATTCAGTAAAGAACCTTTATAAAATTTACCTAAAAGAGGAGGTCAATAAAATGAGAAAGATAGTTGTCTTATCAATGATTACTCTAGATGGTGTAATGCAGGCACCTGGCGGACCTGAAGAAGATACTTCAGGCGGCTTCGAATTTGGCGGCTGGACTGTACCTTATGGCGATGAGGTTTATGGTCAGGTGGTGCGAGAAGAGCTGAAGCCTGCAGATTACCTTTTAGGCAGAAAGACATTTCAGATCTGGGCCGACTACTGGCCTAAACATGGAGACTTCTGGCCGGGTATTAATGAAGGGACAAAATACGTGTTTTCCAAAAGGCTGAAAGAGTCAGACCCGCTAGTCACCGGGTGGAAAAACTCCGTGCTAATAAAGGAAGTGGCAGATATTGAAAAGCTTAAAAGCTCAGCTGGTTCTGACATTCAGGTGTGGGGTAGCGGAGGGCTTATTCAGCTGCTGCTTGAAAATGATCTTGTAGACGAACTCAGGCTCAAAATTCACCCGCTTACCCTGGGTAAGGGAAAAAAGCTTCTGGGTAAAGGCACAATTCCGGCAGCGTTTACACTAACGGACAGTATTGTTACACCAGGTGGAGTGATTATTGCCAATTACCGGCGGGCGGGAGAAGTTAAGACAGGCACCGTAGGAGCTTAGGGAGAAACCTATGGACGCTTTTAACACATGATACCCAGAGACGGAGGAACCCTTCATCTGACTAATTCACCAACACCTCTATACCTATCAGATCACAAGGAACCTGGGCATGAAGCGCCAGCTCATCTTCTTTTCCGATCCAGAGGAGGTCCCCGGCCTTGGCTGCATTTCCATTACTTAAACTTGCTGTTCCGGAAGCCAGGTAAATAAAATAGTGGTCAGTAGTTGCAGTAAAAACAGCATTAGCACCTGCTTTTAGGCCATGATGTGTTAGTGCACCCGTCGCACCATCCGTCAGCATCAGGTTGAAGTCCGTAACCTTTCCTTTACTACGTGTGCTCCATTCACCTGAAAACACATCCTGTTCATATGGCTCCAGATGTTTTGTGTAACGCCCTTCATGAATCAGTTCCAGCTTTCCCTTCAGGATCATAAGGTGCCTTGTAATGCCTTCAAAAAAGGTAAATGTTGATTCTTCTGCCTCTACGGTTGCTGTGCTAATCCGGAACAGAAAATCACGCTCAACGAAATTTCCATTGGAAGGATGAATGAATACTTCAGTACTGGTTCCGCTAGCCCATTTAATTGTAGTTCTGCCATCAGCAGCGAATTGCTGTACTCCCATCCTGGAATAATTTATAGCGCGAAGATATTAAACTGCAATCATCCTCTCCAGTTGCTGCTATTAGACACCCTAAAAGCACTGAAGGCTTAGGTCAGACACACTCATACGGTCAGTGTTTCTGTTTGCCCATGCTTACCTGATAGTCGACAACGGCACTCAGAAGACTTCGGCACATGGTCTCCAGCTTTTCATCATCAGCTAACCTACTTATATTTTCAGCATCATCTATATTGCCGCACTCCAGCAGTAACCCGGTGTGTTTGTTTGCTCTCAGCACATGGGCTCCAACCTTTTCAATAATTTTGCCAGTGATACCAGCAGATTTCAGGCGAGGTACCATTGCTGAAGCGAGCGCGAGGCTTTGCTCATAGTTTGCACTTTTACGGCTCACTCCTAATTCATATTCATTGCCACCCGGATCATGCGTCGTCTTCTTGTTGACGTGTATAGACAGGAACACGTCGGCATCTGTAGCATTGCTTGTTTGTACGCGCTCTTCAAGTGTAGGATAGACATCAGCTTCACGGGTAGATATTATTCGGATATTATATGCCGGGGCAAGTGCAGTAAGCTTGCGGCATATCTTAAGCGTAAGATCCTTTTCTGCCTGGCCATCTTTACCTACACCACCCCTATCCTTACCACCATGCGCGGCATCAAGCACCAATGTTATCCTCTCACCGGCTCGGGTAGTTCCCGTCTCGCTGCTCTCGGTGGTAAAGGAAAAAACAGATACTGTGAGCAACAGCAGGGGAAATACAAGGAGGCGGCGGACAGTTGCATGTTTTGTCCGGTTTGATTGTGTTAGCATCATAAGTCTTCGTTTTATTGGGGTATGATAAAATGAATTGACAAGCGACGAACCCGGTGATGGATAGCTCGCCCGCAAAAGCATACGGGCAAAAGCGTCGGCGTCTCCATCTGCTATGGCCTCTTCATCTGCTAAGAACTCGTGCTGAAGCCAGAGCTCTTTTCGTATCAGCCAGAGGAAGGGATTTAGCCAGCAGCAGGCCAGGATCACATGCACCAGTATCTTATCGAGCGTATGGTGTTGCTTTATATGGGTTAACTCGTGCGCCATTATTCTTTTGGCCTCATCGGTTTCAAAACGAATACCGTCTTTCCAGAATAAGATATCCATAAAAGAGAAAGGTGCGGCTTGCAATGGAACCTTTACCAGCCAGAAGCCGTTCAAATAAGCTCCTCGGTACTTGTGCTTCAGGTAATATACCCAACATATCTTTACCACCAAGGCCATTAACATGGCAAAAGCAACAGTAACATAGACAAGCTTAAAAATGGTTGCCGGACTCAAACTGTTGGTATCAGCAATTATGATCTGAGGTTCGATTGCGCTTGTTCCCATAACCTGCAGGATGGGGAAGGTAGCCACCCCGGTGTCAGGGATACGAAAGATGGTGAAATGGAACAGCGGAAGGAAGGCGCTGGCCACCACAACGCCCAGGAGATACCAGCGGTTAAAGCCATGCATTTTCCTGTTCCTCAGCACCACAAGGTAGTAAGCCAGCAGCATTCCGGCACATACTGCAGATTTAAGGATGAATATTACGATAGCTGGCAGCATACAGTTGATTCTATTTCTTCTTTAGCTGTTTTAACAATAGTTCGAGGTCCGCAACAGACAGCTTTTTCTCATCCACTAGGAAAGAGACCACATTGCTAAAGGAACCTTCGAAGTAGGCCTTGGCCAGGCTTGTAAGCGTCCGCTTTGAGTAATTCTCTTTGCTAACTGCGGGATGGTAACGGTGAACTCTGCCAAGTGACTCGACACGGACAAACTCTTTTTCAGTAAGTATTTTGAGAATGGTTGCAACGGTATTTTTGTGCGGTTGCGGCGGAGGCATTGCTTCAACAAGCTCCATCAGCAGACCGCTCCCTTTACTCCAGAGCACCATCATTATTTGTTCTTCTGCTTTTGTCAGTGACTTCATTTCGGTATTAAACTAATTATTTAGTTCAAATGTAGAACTAAATCTTTAGTTTCCAAATATTAGGCGACGTTTTTTTCAGGACTTGTGCGTAAGGCCCCATTCCTATGCCAGAAGTTAGCCAACTTGAAAAGAAGTAAATAATAGAAAATAGATAACTGTTCTTGACAACGATAGACATGATTTCCCTAGCTTCTTAGAATTTTCTCCATTGCCCTTCCTTTCGCCAATTCGTCAATCAGCTTATCCAGATAACGAACCTTTTGTATCACTTTGTCTTCGATCTCTTCTACGCGATATCCGCAGATCACTCCTGTAATCATGGAAACATTGGGATTGATCTCCGGGGCCTCAGCAAAAAAGCTTTCAAAGTCCGTATTCTTCTCAATCTGTTGTTGCAATGTTTGTTTATCATATCCCGTCAGCCAGAAAATGACCGCATCCACCTCTTCCTTTGTGCGCCCCTTTCTCTCCGCTTTCTTTATATATAGCGGATAAACACTAGCAAAAGACATTCTGTATACTCTTGTGTTATCCATTTTATTGTTTTGGTATCAAGATGGAAGGGCTTTGTGTGATTAAAATCGCTACGGTATCTCTATAATAGAGTCCTTCTCAGCCTTTTCCCGCTGCTCCCATGCCCAGGCTGTGATAGCTACTTTATTATAGCTCTCTATACCGTCCTTCTGGTGGTGCAGCTTCAGGTATCCGTCATATATCAGTAGGCTGTAGTCGCTTACCCCGCTCTCATAGCGCCTGCGTATGGCGCGCAATGTATCCAGATGGGAGCGGCTCGTGCTATTGAGGGCCAGCAGCAGGTGCTTCGCCCCGGTGCTGTCCGCCCTTCTCAGTCTTGCATGGGTGTAGAGCCAGAGATTAAAGTATGCGGAATACCTGAATGCTGTATCTTTAACTATAGTGCCAATGACATATGACAAGAGGTTAGCATCATCCTCAGCAGCTATGCCTGACTGGTGCGCCATCTCATGGCAAATAACGAAGGGCAGCATGAAACTAGGCAGGAACCTGTTTACCTGTGCTTCCCCCGTCCAGGGATTATAATAACCCTGTATAGCAAAGTGCTGCATAAGATAGCCAAAGATGGAGGCCTTCACTTTTACTCCATACTGCTTGGTGCGGCTGTCAGTATGCTCCTTATAGTAGGTTTGTGCTTTCTTATCCAGGTCCCTGAAAGGAATATCCTTATACCCGCGTGCATAGTCATTCAGCTTTCCGATGAGATACTGGTCATATTGCCGTAGTGTCTCGGTGCTGTGCCACTGACTTTTGTCCAGTTGCCAGTACTGGGTAAGGGAAGGCTTGTAGTAGTTACCACCCCATCCGAGCAGAAAGAGTATGTAAATTATACCCGTGATGATGATCGTGTGCAGGATGGAATACCCTAGCTCATGCTTGTGAGTGCGGAACTTTACTGCATAGTATATCCACTTAATAACAACCACTATGAGCGCTATGCCGCCTGCTATATAGAGCACATCGCCAATGCTAATGGGTATAAGGCTGAATATTATGTTTCTTATAGATTGGAATGGACGGAATATATAGTTGTCGTAGAAGGATACCACCTTTGAATGTGCGGGCAGAGCGTATTGGATAATGGTGAGTGTCACCACTATGATCAATATGACTATTAGTTTTCTCTTATACCGCATTGGTTATTACTAATAAGTGTTAACAAAGCCGCAAGTGCTTTATCCACTATATTTGCGTTCTTTTCTAAGTTACTTCATATCAGGACATGAACGTCAGAACAACACAGATATTTTTTTTACTTCTCATTTATACTGCCTCGGTTCTAAGCCTTTCCAGCTGTAAAAGCAACAAAGAAGATGCCAGCGCTAAGAAAGGCGACAGACCTAAAGGCCTTTTTGCCGAAGGCTACCTGGTAAAGATGGAATCCTTCCAGAATGACTTCGATGCCAGCGGCACACTGCTGCCTAATGAATCCGTGGAAATTCACCCCGAAATATCCGGCCGTATTACCTCCATCTCTTTTAAGGAAGGGGCAAATGTGAGAAAGGGACAAATGCTGCTGCAGCTTTCTGATGCAGACATCCTTGCACAGATACAGAAGCTGAGGGCACAGAGGGCGCTGCAGCAGAAAATGCTCGAACGGCAACAGGAACTGCTAAGGATCGGCGGTATCAGCCGGCAGGACTATGAGACAACTCAGACTCAGATATCCTCCATTAATGCAGATATAGCCTTCCAGGAAGCGCAACTGCGGAAGACGCGTATACTTGCTCCCTTTGATGGTCGTATAGGCCTGAGGAGTGTAAGCGTAGGCGCTATAGTGACTACTACCACGGTGGTGGCTACCCTGCAGCAGCTCAGCCAGCTGAAGATGGACTTCTCTGTGCCTGATCAGTACCGTACTTCGGTGGCACCAGGCAAGGTTGTGTTCTTCACCATCCCAGGCTCTACCGAGTCCTTTTCGGGAAAGATCACTGCCTCTGACCCAGGTGCAGACGTAGGCACACGCTCCATTAAGGTAAGGGCTACTGTGGCCAACCCCAATGGCAACCTCACATCCGGTGCTTTTGCGCACGTAAAAGTGCCTTTCGAGAGCCATAATAACTCTATACTTATTCCCACTCAATCCATCATCCCCACCACGCGAGATAAAAAGGTGGCAATCGTAAGAAAAGGAAAGGCAGAACTGGTAGTAATACAGCTAGGCTCCCGTACCGAAGACAAAGTGGAAGTGATACAAGGGCTCGTACCGGGAGATACCGTCATTACCACAGGCCTGATGCAGCTGAAACCCGGCATGGAGGTTAAGATCACTAAGCTGAAAACATAGGCTTATGGGCTTGGTATCTTTTACTGATGCCGGTTTGTATTGCAAGCAAGGCGACTTCTATATTGACCCGTGGAAGCCGGTCAATAGGGCAGTTATCACCCACGCCCACTCAGATCATGCGCGCTTAGGCATGGGTTCATACTTCTCGCATAAGGATAGTGTTCCGCTCCTTAAGGCAAGACTGGGAGCGGACATATCTATCCAGTCAGCTGACTATGGGGAGGGCTTTTCCTCTAATGGAGTAAATGTTACCCTCTACCCTGCTGGCCATATCATCGGTTCTGCACAGGTAGCTATAGAGTACAGTGGCGAACGCTGGGTCATCTCTGGTGATTACAAAGTACAGGATGATGGTATTTCTAAGCCGTTTGAGCCTGTGAAGTGCAACACCTTTATTACCGAGAGTACTTTTGGTCTGCCCATCTATCAGTGGAAGGAGCAGGACGAGGTGATAAGCGATATTCATAATTGGGTTTTAGCTAACCAGCAGCTAGGCCGGTACAGTGTGCTCTCGGCTTACAGTCTCGGTAAGGCGCAGCGGCTCATCCATAGCCTTTCCGCCTACGGACATAAGTTCTACGCTCACGGGGCCATATACAATATGCATGAGGTAGCCAGGACTGTATTCCCTTTACCTGATATAGAATACTTGCGGCCGGATACGCCTAAGGAAGATGTAAAGAAGGGAATCATCATAGCAACCGGTTCTGCTGTCGATAGTCCCTGGATGAAGCGCTGGCAACCTTATGTACTGGGTATCTGCAGCGGCTGGATGCAGGTCAGAGGGGCGCAGCGCAGACGGAATGCAGATGCAGGCTTCGTACTAAGCGACCATGCTGACTGGCAGGGACTACTAAGCGCTGTACTGGCAACGCAGGCCGAATGCATATATGCTACTCACGGTTTTAGCGATACGCTTGCCCGCTATTTACGGGAGCAATATAGCCTCAAGGCTGGTGTCGTAAAGACTGCCTTCGGAGAGGATGAGGATGAACCCGCTCCTTCTGGAGCTGCACTTTAACAATCTTCTGTCCAGCCATAAGTATTTGATCCATAACCTGCAGGCAAAGTTTACCTAACTTTGCACCCGGTAAAGAATGAAATCGTTCAATGTTCCCATACAGTACCGTAGCCCTTTAGTCTCTGCTATAAAGCAGAAAAGAAAGGATGAGGATAGGATGAAAAAGGATTTTAATCCTACTATCCTCCATGCGGGTTCTCTCCACATCATTCTTGCACGTCATTTCGGCTTTTGCTATGGTGTGGAGAATGCTATTGAGATCGCGTTTAGTGCAGTTCAGGAAAACCCTGGTAAGCGTGTTTTCCTCCTCAGCGAAATGATCCATAACCCAGGTGTCAACCGCGACCTTCAGGATCTTGGGGTTAAATTCATTATGGATACAAGCGGACGACTTCTCATGGATTGGGATGAATTGACCAGTGACGATATCGTCATCATCCCCGCCTTCGGTACCACCCTTGAGCTGGAAGATAAGTTACGGGCTAAAGGTATTGAGCCCTCACGATATGAGACCACCTGCCCGTTTGTTGAGAAGGTATGGAACCGGGCCGAAA
>JADMIO011081481.1_pt1 | contig 20665 bp, 17 predicted proteins | sample 8958161 | NCBI WGS metagenome assembly JADMIO01 (sample SAMN16585339, study PRJNA669376) | soil metagenome | isolation source: Crop rotation soil | place: USA: Cullars Rotation, Alabama | collected 2011 | reverse complement strand
ACCACCTCGCTCACGCCTTGCGCCAGCACGGCCGCGACCACGGCTGAAATGGCGTCCTCTTCCTCCAGGCACGGAATGACCGCCGCAACGATGGCGGGTCGGCAGTCATCGCGCCGCGAGGCTTCGGCGATGTTGGCAGGATCGCTCACAGGCTCCAGCGCAGCCCGCAATTGGCACAGGCTGCCGGAGGCGTGTCAGACAGCAACGCCGCGCGGAACGCCTGGTAGGCCGGACCGTTCCAGATCGCCCGCAACGTCTGCTGGGAGGCGTCCCCGAGCGTGTAATGCTCATAGCCGTGCTGCGAAAACGGCGCGATGCAGCAGGGAAGCGCGCGGCCGTTGGCGGTGAAGTACATCAGCGACCAGGGTCGGCGGCATAGCGACCAGGGCGATTCCTCCTGGCCTCTTTTCAGGCTTAGACCGGGCTCCGATGCCGCACCCGAGGCGCTGAAAGAGATACCGAGCGAGAAAGCCAACTCCTCGGCTCGCTTGAGCTGATGCGCCTCTTCGCGGGTGAGGCGTTCGAACAAGGCCTGGTCAGGCGTGGCCATGCCGATCGTATCCTGCCCGAAATAAACGAGCCTTTGCAGGTAAATCTCTTTGATGCCGACATCAGCAGCCACGCGAACAAAGTCTGGCAGCTGATCGACGGTTTCCTTCAACCCAGTCAGCCAGGCGGAAACCTGCGGTTTGCCGTGCCCCTCGCGATCTTGCAACTCGCGAAATGCACGGACATTGCGCAGGATGCGATCGAAGTAGTTCTTGCCGCGGATTTTTTTGAAGCTTGCAGCATTCGAGGCATCGAACGAAACCCGCAGTTCGTCGAGCTCGGCTGCGATCAATGCGCGGCCATTCCGTTGGTTAAGAACCGTTCCATTCGTGTTGAACAGCACGTAGACGTTGCGGTCCTTCAGATACCGAACCATCCGCGGCAGGTCCTTCACCAGCATTGGCTCGCCGACACCGTGCAACACAGCTCGAGCAAGATTGGGAACCTGGTCTACGATCGACGTGAACAATTCCCAACTCATGTCGGCGGGTGGTTCGAGTTCTTCATAAGTGCGCGGGCAGGTGGTGCACAGGAGATTGCAGCGATTGGTCGTTTCCAGATAGAGGCAAACCGGCGGCTGCCTGGCCTGCGCCGATCGTTCGCCCGCGACGGCTTCATGGTATCGACGCGGATCGACCGGATTGTTTGCAACGTCATCGAAAGTCAACGCCGCCACCCTTGTTGTTTGCTGGGGATTGCCTGCGCGCCGACCAGAACGACCACGCACATGCTGCAAGGAAAGCTCCGCAGAACAGGGACTTCCGGATCAGAAGCGGTACGAATTGACCCCACCCGGCTTCCTCCTGCAACAGCAGCGCACCAAGCGTCATCGCCCACACCGGTGCGCCGCCGCGAAGCGCAACGAAGGGCGTTGCAATCAGAAAATACCACGGATAATTGGGCGAAAGCACGAACAAGCCGAGCAACAACAGACTGTTTATGTCGGCAAGCTGCGTCGTGATGGTGCGCTGCGGCCGAAACGCGGTTCGCAAGGCGAACGCAACAACTACGACAGCGGCAACCGCGAGGTAAGCAGTGACGTCGCCAGCTCGGCTTCCGGCGATCCATCGCCAGAGCTGCAGCGGCCATACATTGTCACCGGACGAGAAACCTTCCTCGCTCAGATAGCCTTGGGCCAGAAAGCCTAGAGCGTTCCATCCGGCCGAGAGATACGGAACATAGCAAAGGATAATGGTTGCCCCGACCACGAGCGGCATCTTCCAGTCCGGCGGGCGCCAAAGGGCTGGAAGCGCCAGCAATGCTGTCGGTTTTGCGAGCGCACCAAGCGCAATCGTCGCAGCGCCTGTCAATGACCGCCCAGCAAAAGCGAGCAGAAGTCCAGCCATCACCAATGCGACCATCAGCGCGTCGATATGGCCGTTGTTTGCAATCTCCCACAGCGGCAGCGGGTGCCACAGATAGGCGACAAGCCGCGTTGCCGAACGACCGGTTCGGCGCAGCAGAGCGGCAATGGCCGCGACGGTCATGGCTTCACACGTCAGAAACGCCAGCTTCATCATGATTACGGTTTCGCCGATCCGCGTCACCACAAAGAAAAAAGCTTGCGCTACCGGTGGATAGATCGACACGGCGTAATCGGCCCTGTTGATGTTCGGATAGATGGCCATGTCGCGCAGAGCCGATAGCGTCTCGTGCGCCGGAACAAAGCGATAAGGACTAAACCCCGCGGCCTGCACGCGCCCGTCCCAGATGTAGCGATAGATGTCGGTCGACAGCAGCGGTTCCATGACAAGCAGGATCGCCCGCAGCAGCACCGCCACTCCGAAGATCAGCCAAAGTGCGTGCCTGCGCGGCACGTGCTCAGCTACGCCAGTGGCCGCCAGCGCTGTCAGTCCGGCTGCGAGAGCGAACGCCATGTAGCCGTGATCGCCCCAGGCCTGGAACGCGCGCGGCACGGCCAGTGTAAAGGCAACGACGGCACCAGCGAGAAGCCATAACCAAAGCGATGCCGCGGTTCCTTCGGCCGGATGAAAGCTCAGACTATGTCCGGCGGTGGCCGTGGTCTTATCGGTCACGGTTTAGCTACGGCGCGTTTGGAAAAGTATGCTCGGGTTGCCTCCGCCGGTCCGCCCGACTTGAAGCGTACCGAACGGCCGCATAGCTCCTCGCGGAGCCACTCCAATGTCACAGCGTCATCGATGTCGTACCATTCCGGCAACAGGCTGGCGTCGAGACCGAGTTGCAACGCACGTTCGAGTGTCAGCCGCGCTACCGCGGCGGTTCCCCACGGGATGTCGTCAAATAACTTCCGGTGCGCGTGCTTGAGCCCGATCAAATAATACCCGCCATCGCTCGCCGGACCCAGAATCATCCGATCGCCAGGCTTTCGCAACCGATCGACGGCGTCCACAAGGAAGTCCGAAGGCAGCGTCGGACTGTCGCCATTGACGAGCAGCACGCAATCATGCCCTAGCGCCAGCAGGGCCTGTGCGGCACGGTGGAGCACACTTCCGAGATTGGCATCAGATTGCGGAAGAAAGCCGAACGACGGCGGAAGGAGCTGGCGCAATTCCTCTTCCGCTTCCGCGTCCGCCGGCGCGTAAACGCCAAATCCCCTCCGGCCCACGCGCCGAGGGACCTGCTCGATGCTGGCCGCAACGTCACGCAAGAAACACGAAGACAGCATTGCAGCGGCCTCGGTGCCAATCTTGGCGGCAAGCCGCGTCTTCGTCGCGCCAGGCCGAGGCGCCTTACAAATAATTCCGATTGCAGCTGTTGGCATGGTAACCGGCCTGCCGCCACGTTCCGAAAGAACATGACCGAATGATCGTATTGTGAGTGTCAAATCCGCATCACAATATCGAACCAGTCAGGACTCGCTCAATTCCATTCTCAGCTTTGGCCGCCCTCTTGGCGGGGGCCGCCCCAAAGGCTGACTTCCATCTGAGATGTCGGCAATGTGCCAACCAACATTTTGACAGGCCTCTAAGGTGGCCACAGTGCGATAAAGTCATCCGCAACATGTCGCGACGAAGGTCCCGTAGACGAACGCGAAGCGTAAATTGTACGGGCCAACGTTGCTTAGGATAAGGTCGGCGACATGGTTGCTGGCGTTGGTGGTCGCGAAGCTAACTGCTGCGAAGATCGCGATCAGGCTTGCCGCGAAGAAGGCTGCTCCCTGCGCTAGAGAGCGGTTGAACTGATGACTGCCGAAATGGGTACGATAAGAATTCGGCGCGTGCCACAGGTAATGGCATTGCCAGAATCTCTTCTATTCTCTCCGAATTATGCAGGGTGTGCGACTGCCGCCCCGCCCGGTACGCTAGTAGTACACTGTGAGGCGTTAGACAGAGTCCGATGAAAGCCAAGGGCAAACAAAATACCGTTGCCCCCCAGTGAGGCATCGGTCCCGCCCCAAATTCCCAAGCAGCCATTCGCATCTCACCGTACATGCCGCACGGAATGCCGGTCAGAACATGATGCAGATCATGCGCAAGAATGGCTCGCTGGCGCCATCTGAAATTGGGAAGTTGGATCGAAAAGGGGCCGAGGCGACATTCCCACCATGTATCCGAGATCTCACCGGCCGGGAGCCCATTCGCCAATCTGAACTCAGCAAGTGCCTCGCGAACGGTTTTGCCCACGGCTTTTATGTCTAGTTCGGAAGGCGTGACAGTAAGCCCTGACCGGGCGGAGCGACACTCATTGCTCGCGTCGTCACGGGGCTGATGCCGGGGCGTGGCGGGAGGTTAGCGGGAACCTGTACGTTCCATACCAAACCGAACCATTCCAGCAATTGGATGAAATGCCATCCCAGATCGATCTGGCCAGGATAAAGACCATGCCGCGCAGATCCCGGGAAAGCGTGGTGATTGCAATGCCAACTTTCGCCCATCGTCGGAATAGCCATAAGCGGCACATTGTGCGCCTGGATCACAGCATCATTCACGATCCAATCTTGCGGACCTTGCGTGTGGGCGAAATAGGAAATGTACCAGTGCATTAGCGTACAGGCGGCGACACGCACACATACGCCCCACACGACCCACGACCATCCGCCCAAGAGATAAAGCGCGATCGCGATTGGAATTTGGTGCGCCATCCACGTTCGCTGCAGGAAAACATAGAAGAGATCATCACCGATTCCGGGCCCCGGCTCAAAGCCAGGTGGCCGCTTTAGCTTGAGACGAAAGTTCAAGTAATAAAATCCATCGATTACAAACGGTTTGCCGTGCCGCAGGAACCAGTGACAGTCGGGCTGGCGCTGCGCCCAATCGCGACTATCGTGAAGTCGGATCGTCCAGATCGGTCCGCCCATGCCGACGGCTGTCCCAAACCAGATCAGCGCGCGCTCCAGCCACTTTGGACACTCGAAGCTGCGATGGATAAGGCGTCGATGAAATCCCACTGAATGCCCGGCGCAGAGAGTGATACCTGCGGTAGCAAGAAAAACTGTGAATGCGCTCCAACTGAATGTCAGCGGCCCCATGATTACCGCCGCGAGCAACATTCCGGTGTTCCATATCGAACGTACCGGGTCCCAAACGACCTCGCCCTCCACTGGGCTCGCATGATCGAGACCGGTGAGGGAATTGACTTTGAACGCATCTCTTTCCTGGCTGCGATCTTGGCTCATGATCGCTCCCTCCTTCCGAACGTCCGGTCGAACATGCGGGCAGCCAGTCCTCCTAGTCCAACCATGTGTCGGACCGCGGCTGGCGACAGCCGCTGGGCTTGCCGACTGATAGCGGCGACGTCCTCGACCAGTCGCAGTAACTTTCCTATTTGCTCAGCCATGTTGCGCTGGTCTCGTGATGACATCGCGTCGTTATGGCACTCGCGCAGCAATTTTAGTGCCGGACCGATCTCGCGACGCTGTCTTTCCTCAAGGGCGCGGATCATTAGCTCCCAGGGATCGCTGTCAGTCTCCCAGGTGTTGGGGCCGACGTTCTCGATCAGACGATATTCGGCGAGCCAAGCCAGCGCTTTATCGACAACCTTCGCGTCCAGCTGCAGAGCCCTGCGAACCTCTGCCACCGTGGTGGGTCTCGCCAGCAAATAGAAATAGCCGTGTACGCGGCAGGACTCGGCCGGCAACCCCCAGCGCGCTCCGACCTCGCCGAGGAAGTCCACCACCCGGTTTGCAGCGGAGGAAGGCTTTAGGGTCGTCACGATTTTCCCCCGTCCCCACGGCCTCGCTCTGGCTGAGAGCTCGGCAAAAACGGGAATCAAGTCATCAGACGCGCAACCTAGGCTAGACTGGCACGAATGTGAACGCGTGCAGAACCATGTTTCATAACGCCCCTGGGCCCTTGCAATTGCTGTGAGCGCTATACGGAGGCCTAGCGCTTTTGCGAATACAAGAACGATCCATGAGGCGCTTTCTGATCCATTGCACCACCGGCCAGTCTCTCAAAGTCATCAGCAACCCTCAGCATCCTTTGGCGAGCTTCGAAGTTGCGGAAACGCTGAGCAGCCATGCGGCAGTCCCGCGCTCGGGATTGCCAAGTCTCCCGGAGTTTTGAACTGGGAGAATCAGTCATGGCGGAAATCGTGCACCCGTCACTTTTTCTGTCCAGTCGACCGCAAGGCATCAATACGCTTATCCACCGCCTAGCCTGTCGCTGCGCGGTTGCGAGGCGCGACGTCGGTCTAACGCTGCATCATTGCGTCCTTATAGTTTCTTGCAGATGCTGCATCGGGGAACGGGAATATGAGGGGTCAGAGACAGACCGCCCGAAAACGCCCTTCTGGCCAAAAAAGTCTCCGTAGAAACCAAAATGCCGACGGCAAAGCCCGCCAATTGCGGGCTATTTGCGAGTCTCCGAGAAACTTCCCAGTTCGATAGAGTGTGTGGTGGCGGACGCAGTCATTATCGAACCTGTCTCTACATCAGAATTCCCTGCTAACAGGGAAAAGAACAGGGAATTTCGCAGTTTTAAGTCGCGCTTCGCAAATCACGAGACGCAAAAGCCTTCAATTGCGGGCTCTTGGTCCTTAATTTTCCCTATTCCACGGAACAGGGAATTCTCTGATTGACTTCAGGGAATATCTGAATCGGATCAAGGAATTCCGTTCGCCGCCCGCCTGAAAGTCCAGCACGCAAATTTGCTGCACCGTCCTGCTTGTTGGCCTCTAGACCAGCGCCTTACGGATGGGTCAGATAAGCCGGTCCACCGGAGACAACGGCCATGATGGTTCAAACAGCGCCCGAGCGAGAGCCGCATTTCGTGAGCACGATGAAAGAGCACTTGGACTTTTGCGGCCAAATGGCACGCGCCTACGGCAACGACCGCTTCCAGGCCCTGTCTCCCCTCAAGGAGGTTCTATACGTCGTCGACAACCACGATCGCGGTTGGGACGACTACGACCGCAATCCAGGCATCGACCCCAGCAACGGATTGCCCTACCTGATGTCGCGCACGCCGGCGATCGAATCCGTCAAGACCAACCGGGGTTCTCCGGATTTCAACGAGGCGCATCACCCCTACTGCGGTTTGCTGTCAAGCATGCACACGTGGGGACTATATAATAAGAGGTACGGCTTCACGCAATTCGTCGTGCGGACGAGGAATACCGTTTCGATTCAGGTCGCTGACCCCAATCGGCCGATGGTCGATAAAATGTTGACTGACGAGGTCGCGCGCCAAGATCGTCTGAAGACCGAACTCGCCAAGAGCGAGGCGATGCGGCCATTGATTGAAGAGAGGCGCCTGTTCCAGAACTACAAACAGCTCACGTTCTTCGACACTCTATCGCTCTACTTTCACCTCTACAGCGCTAACGACCGTGGTGAGGAAGTTTACATCCACGTGCCGATGACGCCGGAGAACGACACGAACGTGATCGTCAAAAAGGTCAGCGAGCAAGTCTACAGCCTCGATCCGTTTCCCTTTGCGACCGATACGCTGAAGCTCACCTGCCGCGGCCGATACGTGAAGCCGTTTGCCGCCGACTTCGCTGCCGACAAGGTCGGCGCCACCCTCATGAGCATGCCGGTCGATACTCAGGTCTACCAACTGGTGCCGGCGCGCTGAAGGCGGCGTCCGATTTGCCATGGACCGGACCGGGCCGATCGGACGCGGCAACGCCTATATCGGCTCGCCGATAGAGCGCGTCGAAGACCTGCGTTTTCTGCGGGGACGCGGCGAATTCATCGACGACATCCGCCGCGACGGACAATGGCATGCCGCCATCCTTCGAAGCTCCGTGGCCCATGCGCGGATCAGATCGATCGACCCTTCTGCCGCGTTGGCCATGCCCGGTGTACATGCGGTGCTGACGGCCGAGGATATCGGCCGCCCCCCGCCCCGGATTCCGCTTCGCGTTCCACGTCCTAACGAGCATCGCGGCGGAGCCTACCAGCAGCCCGTCATTGCGGACGGCGTGGTGCGCTATGTCGGGGAGCCGCTCGCATTAATCCTCGCCGACAGGGCCGAGATCGCCGAAGACGCGATGGAAGCCATCGCGCTTGACCTTGAGCCTTTACCGGTGGTCGTCGCGCCCAGCGATGACGGGCAGATCACGCTCCTGTTTCCGGCAACCGGATCCAACTGCGCGCTGCTTTATGAGGTTACGCGCGGAAATGCGGAGGATGCTTTCCAGCAGGCCGAATACATCTGCCGCCGGCAATTCGCAGTGCGGCGCCAAACGGCGCTGCCCATGGAAACCCGTGGGCTGTTGGGCGACTGGGATCACAAGCAGGACCGGCTGGTGCTACACGGCGCCGCCAAGGTCCCTTTCCAGAATCGCAAGGCGCTGGCGGCGATGCTTGGCCTCGATGAGGCGCGGATCGACCTGATTGAATGTGACGTCGGCGGCGGCTTCGGCGTGCGCGGTGACTTCTACCCCGAAGATTTTCTGATCGCCTTTGCCGCTTACCGCTTCAAACGCCCGGTCAAATGGATCGAGGATCGCCGCGAGCACCTGATCTCGATCAATCACGCCAGAGACGTCGCCTGCTCCATCGAAATGGCATTCCGGCGCGACGGCACCATCCTCGGGCTGCGCGGCGAAACCTGGGTCGATATCGGCGCATACGCACGGCCCAGCATCACCAACACCGTACGGATCGTCGCGCAATTCCTGTCGGGACCTTACCGCGTGCCGAGCATCCATCTGCGATCAGAAGGTTACGTCACCAACAAGACCCCGTGCGGCGTGTTTCGCGGCCCCGGCCGCTTCGAGTCGGCCTACTTTTACGAGCGCATGCTCGACATTGCATGGAGCGGTTAAATGAGTCGTCTGATTGCCCTTGCTGTCTTGCTCACCGCGGCGGCGACCGGCCAGGCCCGCGCGGAAAGCTGTACTAAAAGCCGTGATTTCATTCTGGCCAGTGCCTCGGACCTTCCGCAAAAGCCTCAGGCATACCGGCAGTTGTTCCGAAGCTGCCTTGAAACGCTGAAGCTAACGAATGTCCAGGACGCGTTGATCCTCAAAAGCGGCGCAATCGCGGTGCTACCACGGCGCGACACGCCACCGCCGCGACGCTGGCCCAGTTCTGCGAACACTTCCCTTATGCAACACTGCAGTTCATCGCGCGCAAGAATCAGGCGCAGATCGCCGACATTTCGCGCGCTGTAACAATCTCCTCGGCTCGCCCGAACGCCTGCGCAAAGATCAAGGGCGGAGGGTGAAGGCGCAATTCTACTTCCGCAGCGCAATTCGCGCTGTCAATAAAGCATTTCGACACTCCTCCGGAGGAACTTCGCACAAGGCCACCCTCAATCTCAGTCAAGGAAAGTGACCATGCATGATTACAGCTCGGAAGAACTCGACTTGATGGCCGATGCCTATGAGCGCGCCTGCGAAGAGCTTTCAAGGATGCTGCCTGACCGGTCAACCGACACCGAGGCGGCCCGATCGCGCCTTATTGATGGTATCGTCGAAGCGATGGACCGCGGCGAACGCAGCGTCGAGAGCCTCGTCGCCGCATCGCTTTCAACGATTTCCGATTTGCGTGACGAAACGGCCGAAACCAATTGGATTGCGACAGGTCGGTATGCGCCCGACAGCGGCCGCGCCCGTGTCGCCGCAATGTTTGGGTCGTCAGGCCAAGGCTTCGGGCCTGCGCGGCCATCCCGCCCGCGCGACCATCAAGGAAACAAACTTTGATAGCCGCAAACAACTGGTCGTAGATCGATCAAATCGCACAGTGAGTGCTCACAAAGAAGCGCACCTTGGTCTAGGCGATTGCGATGCACTCAACCTCGATGTCGAACGGATGCGGCCACGAGCCGACATTCACGAACGTTCGGGCCGGTGGGTCGGTATGGAAATACTCGCGGTAGATGGCGTTGAACGTGTCGAACCACGCGACGTTGGTGCAGAACACAGTTGTCTTGACCACCTTGTCCATCGAGGAGCCGGCCGCCTCCAGGCAGATCTTCATGTTGTCGAGCACGCGGCGCGATTGGACGCGGATGTCGCCCTGCACAAGCTCACCCGTTTCCGGATCGTGCGGCGGCAAGCCCGCCACGAAGATCAGATCGCCCGCGCGAACCACCCGCGACAATGGAACGACCTTCTTGCCTGAGGCATCGACACGATCCTTCATCGCCGGCACGGCGATCACTTGCTTCTGCATGCTTCAACCTCCAAGTCGGCGCCGCCTTTGGGCGCGAACCGGGAGTTTAGCGTTGCCAGTTTCCAGGGACAAACCGGTCGCGGTCCGCACAATTGCCGGCGCTGGACATCCCAACGAGAGTGATACTTCGCGTGGCAGAGTAGCAATCTTTAGTTGCGCGCAGACGGCTTTGATCTGAGAGAGACCTTCGCGACTTGTCCAAGTGGCGCTTGGCTTTGACCTGTGATGCTATTGGCTTCTTTGAACGACTGAACAACCGCAGTCGCCATAGACGCAAAGTCTACCGGAGCACGTTCACGCCGAGCCGACTGCCGCGCGACGCGCGCGCCTTCAAGCAAGGTCGTCAGGGTGTCGGCAAGAAGTCCCGAACGTGTGATACCGGCACCGGCACAAACCGCGGCAAGCCAGTTGCGGTGCTCCTGCTTGAACTCTTCAATGACTCGGTGGGCCGGATGGCCATCATCCGCAAGCTCGACCGCGGCGTTGGAAAGATCGCAACCGCGGCAATCCGAGTCGATAAACTCGGCGGCGACCTTGATCCATTCCGTCAGTCGCGCGCTCGGGTCGTTGGGATAAAGTGCCTCGATTTTCGTACAATAAGCCCGGCCTTCGGCAATTGCGGTGCGGAGGCATTCGACGATCAAATCGTCCTTTGAACCAAAATGACGATAAAGCGTCATTTTGTTCGTGCCGGCGGCCTCAGCGATGGCATCGACACCCACACCGCGATAACCCTGCTTGTGAAACAGGTCGCGGGCCGCCCCAACGATGCGATCGCGGGGCCGCGTCAAAACGCCCTCAGTCATCTTAAGGCCACCTCCCAAGTTCAGTTTCCTCCCGGAGACCCGGCCGCCTTGACATGGGTGTGACCGGTCTGTACCTATCTTGTTACTAACCGGTAACACCCGCAGGTTTCGTCGTCAAGCGGGCTTCGAACCCTCCCAAAACCCTGCTGTCGAGCGTCCAGACCAATGGTTGGTTTTTTCATTCAGCGTCCGATCTTTGCGTCGGCCATCGCCGTCATCATGGTCCTCGCCGGATCGATCTGCTTTTTCCTGCTGCCGATCTCGCAGTTCCCCGACATCACCCCGCCCCAGGTCGTTGTCCAGGCGGTGTACCCAGGCGCCAGCGCGCAGGTGGTAGCGGACACTGTCACCACGCCCCTGGAGCAGCAGATCAATGGCGTGCAGGGCATGACCTACATGTCGTCGTCGAGCTCCAACGACGGCTCGACCATGATCACCGTCACGTTCGAGGTCGGCTATTCGCTGGATATTGCCGCGGTCGACGTGCAGAACCGCGTCGCACAGGCGGCATCGGCGCTGCCCGCGATCGTCAATCAGGCCGGCATCACGGTCAAGAAGCAGAATCCAAACTTCGTTTTGATCGTCAATCTGACTTCACCGGATCACTCTGTCGATCCGGTTGCGCTGTCGAACTATGCCTATTTGCAGATCGCCGACCCATTGAAGCGCATCCCCGGCGTCGGCGACGTCCAGTTCTTCGGCGAGCGGCGCTATTCGATGCGTGTCTGGCTCGATCCGGACAAGCTCGCCAACCTCGGACTCACCGCCGTTGATATTCAGCAGGCGGTGGCGGAACAGAACGTGCAAGTCGCGGCCGGCAAGATCGGCCAAGCTCCCGCCCCGTCCGGCACGGCATTTGAAATGCAGGTCAATGCGGCCGGCCGGCTTTCCAATCCCGAGGAATTCGGCGAGATCGTCGTACGCTCCGATCCATCGAAAGGATCGGCCGTGCGTTTGAAGGACGTTGCTCGGCTTGAACTCGGTGCGCTGACATACACATCGTCGGGCTACTTCGGCAACGATCCGACGGTGGTGCTCGCCATCTTCCAGGCAGCCGGCTCAAACGCTTTGCAACTCAAGCAAAACGTCAAGGCCAAGATGGATGAGTTGGCGAAGCGATTCCCGCCGGGGATCGAATACGCCATGCATTACGACACGACCAAGTTCGTCTCGGCCTCGATGCACGACGTGGTGGTGACCCTGTTCGAGGCGCTGCTACTCGTCATCTTCGTCGTCTACATCTTCCTGCAAAGCTGGCGCACAACACTCATCCCTGTGATCGCGATTCCGGTGTCGCTGATCGCGACGCTGGTGGTGATGCGGTTGCTCGGCTTCTCAATGAACATGCTGAGCCTGCTCGGCATGGTGCTGGCGATCGGGCTTGTGGTCGACGACGCCATCGTCGTGGTCGAGAACGTCGAGCGGCAGCTCGAAGCGGGGCTGAAACCGCTCGAAGCAGCCAAAAAGGCCATGAGCGAGGTCACGGGCCCGATCATCGCAACCACCGCGGTGCTCATGGCGGTGTTCATCCCAGTCGCATTCATACCGGGCGTGGCCGGTCGGCTGTACAATCAGTTCGCACTGACGGTTGCGATCTCCGTTGGCATCTCGGCGTTCAATTCGCTGACGCTCAGTCCCGCGTTAAGCGCGGCTTTCCTGCGTCATCGCGGCGAAGTCACATTCAAGCCGTTCGTCTGGTTCAATCGCGGCTTCACGTGGCTGTCGCATCGCTACGCCCAAAGCGTTCGGGGTCTCATCAGGCTCTGGAAACCGATCCTGGCGGTGTTCGCGCTGGCGCTCGGTGCGACTTACTGGATTTCAACGCGGATCCCATCGACCTTTCTCCCGGTCGAAGACCAAGGCTATTTCTTCGTGGTCATCCAGATGCCGGATGGTGCGTCGCTTCAGCGTACGGACGGTTTCGCCAAAAAGGTCCGTGACATCATACAAGCCACGCCGGGCGTCGAGATCGTCGGGTCCATCACCGGCTTCAACTTCCTGACCTTCGCCGCGCAATCCAACGCCGCCGTCGAATTTGCCATCTTGAAGCCATGGGACGAACGTCCGCCGGAGCAGAGCGCACCGAACCTCGTCAACTCGCTACGGATGAAACTTCTGTCGCTGCCGGAGGGGATCGCGCTCAGCTTCGATCCGCCGTCAATTCCTGGCATGGGTGCGACCGGCGGATTCGAATTCCAGGTCGAGGACCTGGCCGGCCGCGGCTCTGCCGCGCTGAACGACGCCGTGCAGGCCCTGCTGGCGGAGGCGCGCAAGCAGCCTGAGCTGAATGCACAGGGCCTGTTCTCGCCTTTCTCGAACTCGACTCCACAGTTCAAATACGACCTCGATCGCAGTAAGGCCAAGCTGCTGGGCCTCAGCCTGCCCGACATCTTCAACACCCTGCAGATCTATCTGGGCTCGCTCTACGTCAACGATTTCAACCTGTTCGGGCGCACCTTCCGCGTCACGATGCAGGCGGAGAAGGATGCACGTAACTCGGCGACCGATATCTCCAAGCTCTATGTCCGCAACAACACCGGCGGCATGGTGCCGCTGTCGACGCTCGGGACGCTCAAACCCATCGTCGGCCCTGAAACGGTGTCGCACTACAACAACTATGCGTCAGCACTGATCAACGGCACGCCGGCGCCGGGGTTCAGCTCGGGGCAAGCCATCGCCGCCATGGAGCGCGCGGCAGCGACTGCTTTGCCGCGAGACTTCGGATTCGAATGGACGGGCATCACCTTCCAGGAGCTGAAGGCCGGCTCGATCGCCACCATCGTCTTCGCGCTCGCCATTGTATTCGTGTTCCTGATTCTCGCAGCGCAGTACGAAAGTTGGTCAATGCCGTTCATGGTTTTGCTCGCCGTGCCGCTCGCGTTGTTCGGCGCGCTTGGCGCGCTTTGGATCAGGGGCTTGCAGATCGATGTCTACTCGCAGATCGGCTTCGTCATGCTGATTGGACTTGCAGCGAAGAACGCGATTCTGATCGTCGAGTTCGCCAAGCACCTGCGCGAGAACGGCCTGAGTATCGTCGAGGCGGCGATGGAAGCCGGCAGACTGCGGCTGCGCCCCATCCTGATGACGGCGTTCGCTTTTATTCTCGGCGTTGTGCCCTTGATGCTCGCGACCGGTGCAGGCGGTGCGAGCCGGCGATCGATCGGCACCACGGTGTTCGGCGGCATGCTGGCCGCCACGGTGCTGACGCTCCTGATGGTGCCGGTGTTCTACGCGCTGATTGAGCGGGCGCGCGAGGCTCGCGAATCCCGAGCGGAATCACCAGATAGCGGTCACATGCCGCGGCTTGGCGCCGGACCGGCCGAATAGGCGACGGAGAATGGGAATGAAGATGTGGAAGGTCGCATTGGGCGGAGCGCTGGCGGTTGCCACAATTGCAGTCGTCTATGCGTTTACCCGCCCGGATACGAAAAGCCAGGCGGCCGCGCCGCAGACGCATGCGATGCCCGTGCCGGTGGCGAACGTCGAGAAGAAGACGATCCCAATCTATCTGGACTATTCGGCGAGGACTGAGTCGATCCGGAATGTGGCACTTCAAGTCAAGATCGCAGGCTATGTGCAGGATCAGCCTGTCGCCGATGGCGCCGACGTCGAGGCTGGTACCCTGCTCTACCAAATCGACCCGCGCGACTACCGCGCGGCGCTCGATCAGGCCCGGGCGCAGCTTCAGCGTGACACCGTGGCGCTGGAATACGCCAAATTGCTGTCGCAGCGCGGCAACGAGCTCAGCAAAACCGGTGCCCTTGCCAAGGATACAGTTGATCAGCGCAACAGCGATGTCCAACAAATCCAGGCCACGATTGCCTCCGATCGAGCGGCGTTGAAACAAGCTGAGAACAATCTGGCCTATACCGAAATCCGGGCGCCGTTTGCCGGGCGCGTCGGACGGAACAAAGCCCCGGTGGGTACGCTGATCAACGGCGCCGGCACGACGCTCAACACGATCGTGCAGCTCGATCCGATTTACGTCACGTTCAATCCAAGCGAAACGGAACTGGGGCAAATTCAACAAGCCAAGAAGTCAGGCTTGGTCGGCGTGGAGATCACCTTGCCCAGCGAGAGCCAGGCAGGTCACCGGGGTGAACTGACCTTTATCGACAACTCGGTCGACCCGTCGACGGGCACAATCACGGCGCGTGCGACGATTCACAATAAAGATTTCAGCCTGCTTCCTGGTCAGTATGTGCGAGCGCGCCTGCTGATCCGTGAACAGCCCGACACGCTGATGGTGCCACAAGTGGCGGTGGGATCCAGCCAATTGGGCAAATATCTCTACATCGTCGGCGACGGCAGCAAGGTTGAGATGCGTCAGGTCACACTTGGCCCGGTCGATGGCGAGAAGGTCGCCGTCCTGGACGGCATCCAGGCCGATGACAAGATCATCACGGGCAACCTTCAGAAGATCGGCCCCGGTATGCCGGTCCAGCCTCTGCCACCACAAGAGAAGCAGGCTGCCGCCGGCAATTGACTCCCCAACAGCATAGATATTTCTCCGCCTATCGCGCTCTTCGCACCGGTGGGCGGCCTTCACGGAACAGGCGGGCGAACACCGAACGTATCCATTGATTGCCCGGCTCGCGGTGGAAACGCGAATGCCAATATTGCGAGATTTCGATCTTCGGCAGTTTGATCGGAGGGGTCACCACCTCGAGGTCGAGATCCTCGGCGAGCACGGTTGCAATCGAGAGAGGAAGTGTCGCTACGGCATCGCTGCGCTTGGCAACGATGGCGGCCGCGAGAAAGATCGGCACCCGGCACACGATGTTCTCCGGCGCAATGACGGCTTCGACGGCGCGCTCCGCTAGCCTGTGGGCATGGCCAGTGCCCAGCGTCGAGATCAGCACGTGCCGTTCCGCGGTGAACTCCTTCAATGAAGGCTCCGGTCCGATCCTCGGGTGACCTTTGCGGACCATGCTCACGTAGCTCTCGGTCCACAGCGGCTGCCGGCGGATGCCCTTCGCCAGATGCGCGAATGATCCCATGGCGAAATCGATGGTGCCGGTTTCCAGCCACGAATCGAGATGCTCGGCGTCGAACTGCACGGCACTTAATCGCACCCGGGGCGCTTCTGTTTCAAGAAGCCTGACAAGCGGCGGCAGAAGCTTGATGACGCCGGCATCGACCACACAGAAGGTAAAATTGCGGCTCGATGTCTTCGGATCGAACGGCACGTTTTCCGTTCGCAGCGTCCGAATGCCGTCGATGAGCGCGCGCACCGGCCTCTCAAGATCGAGCGCCTTCGAGGTCGGCTCCATCCGCAGCGACACCCGGACAAACAGCGGATCGTCGAAATAGCGGCGCAACCGCGCCAGCGTCTTGCTCAAGGCCGGCTGCGTCACGTTGAGCACGCGCGCGGCACGGGTCAAACTCCGTTCCCGCAGCAGGACGTCGAGCACCTGCAAATGATGCAGATCCAGATCGGCTGAATAACTGGAGGGAATGGAGATCATATCCATCGTTGCATAGTATAGGTCCGCGAGCGGGCGTAGGCTAGCCAGCATGACGACACGCTCGGCGACAGACGGTGTCGTAATGGCGCCACGCGTCCATACCTGCGAAGCCCGCGTCGAGCCGGTGACGGCGCCGGATTTTCGCGCCGCCATATCCGGGCTGGCGACGGCCGTGTCCGTGGTGACCACCGATGGTCCCGCCGGCAAGGCCGGCCTGACCTGCTCCGCGGTCTGCTCGGTAAGCGACTCTCCACCGACCATCCTCGCCTGCGTCAGCCGCCGCAGCGCCGCTTATGCGACGATCGTCGCCAACGGCGTGTTCTGCGTGAACTGCCTGCCGGCCCGCCAGCGTGAGCTGTCGCAGCTTTTCGCCGGCGTCGGCCAGGTGCCGATGGCCGACCGCTTCGAACCCGCCCTCTGGTCGGTGCTGTGCACGGCGACGCCCTATTTCAAGGACGCACTATCGGCGCTCGATTGCGAACTGGTCGAGGCGCGCGAAGTCGCGACTCATGGAGTTCTGATCGGCCGCGTGCTTGCGACCGCCGCAAACGGCGATTCCGAACCGCTGATCCATCACCGGCAACGCTACGCAACGACGAGGGTCCTACCATGACGACGCCGATGCAAAGCTGCTCCTCGCGGGAGGCCAAGCGCACCGTTCTGCGGACCGGCCAGCATTATCTCGACGCGCTTAACGACGGCCGCGTGGTCTGGGTCGGCAACGAGCAGATCGACAACGTCGCCACCCATCCCCTCACCCGCGATTACGCCAAGCGCACCGCCGAATTCTTTGACCTGCATCATCGCGAGGAGCTGTGGGACACGCTCACCTTCGTCGACGAGCAGGGCGTACGCCGCTCGATGATGTGGTTCCAGCACCGCAGCAAAGACGAGCTGGTGCGTAAGCGCAAATACCTCGAATTCATCATGAAGCAGTTCGTCGCGGCGTCGATGCCGCGCACGCCCGATTCCCAGAACTACATGCTGGTCACCTATATCGACGATCCGGAGCCGTGGGAGAAGGCCGCCATCGGCGCCGACGGCCGCGGGCTGGCGCAGAACATCCGCGACTTCTGGCAATACGCCATGGACCGCGATCTTGTCGTCGCACCACATTTCGTCGATCCGCAGGCCGACCGTTCCGACCCCAACGCCCACGCCAATTCGCCGGCGTTGCGCGTCGTCGAAACCACCGACGAAGGCATCCGCGTCAACGGCGTGAAGGCCATCGGCACCGCATCGGCGTTCGGCGACTTCCTGCACCTCGGCGTGTTCTTCCGTCCCGGCGCCAAGGGCGACCAGATCATCTATGGCGTCTGCCCGGCCAACCTGAAGGGCATCACCATCGTCTGCCGCGAAAGCGTGGTGGCCAAGGATCCGGTCGAGCACCCCCTCGCCTCCCAAGGCGACGAGCTCGACGCCACGGTGATGTTCGACAATGTGCTGATCCCGTGGAAATACGTGTTCCACATCGGCAACCCGGACCACGCCAAGCTCTATCCGCAGCGGGTGTTCGACTGGGGACACTATTATGCGCTGGTGCGGCAAGCGGTACGCGCCGAACTGCTCGCCGGCCTCGCCATCCTGATGTGCGAGCACCTCGGTACCGCCAAGATCGAAGCAGTTCAGGCGCGCCTGGCCAAGCTCGTCGCCTTCCAGCAAACCACCTATGCGCACGTTCTCGCTGCCGAGGACCAGGGCTTCTACACGCCCGGCGGCCTGTTCAAGCCGGATATCCAGCTCTTCAACTGGGGGCGCGTCTACTTCCTGCAAAACCTCGGCCCGATGGTCGATGAGTTGATCGACCTCTGCGGCCGCAGCGCCATCATGTTCCCCACCGAGAAGCAGTGGGAGAACCCGGCGATGCGCCCGTGGCTGGAGAAGCTCAACAAGGGTGCAACCGGCGAGGCCTACGACCGCATCAAGATTGCCCGCGTGATCCGCGACCTCTACCTCACGGACTGGGGCAGCCGGCTGTTCATGTTCGAGAACTTCAACGGCACGCCGTTGCAGACCCTGCTTTCACTGACCATGAAGCGCGCCGAGTTCACCGGCGCGGGACCGTTTGCCTCGTTCGCCCGCCAGGTCTGCGGGATCGAAGCCAAGACCGACAAGACCGAGTACCAGGCGACCGCCGATTACGCCAAGGCCCAGGACACCGGGCGGCGGGCGGTCAACATCCAAGCCGCCGAATAACACAAGGAGATACCACGATGGCCAAGCAACGGATCAGCTATGTCCCTCTCGACAAGATGGACGCGAAGATGCGCGCCGAGATGGAGCGCTGCCAGCGCGAAGGCACGCCCCGGCCGGAAAGTTCGGCCATCCGCGCTCACGTGCCGGCAGCATTCTGGTTCTTCGCCGATAGCTGGAACAATATCTTCCGCAACGGCGTGCTCGATCATTCGATCAAAGAGTTGTGCCGGCTCTATGTGTCGCGCTCGGTGCAATGCGAATACTGCGGCAACCAGCGTTCGGTGAAGTCCACCACCAGCGGCGCGCTGATTGAAGAGCACGTCATGGACCTGCTCAACTTCGAAAAGTCGACCCGCTATAACGAGCGTCAGAAGGTGGCCCTGGCCTACGCAGAGGCGATCACGTGGCATCTGCAGACAGATGACGCGTTCTGGGACCGCATGCACAAGAACTTCAACGAGCCAGAACTGGTCGAGCTCGGCTGCATGATCGGCTTAACGCTCGGTCAGCAGAGCTGGTTGCGGCTTCTCAACATCGAACACCACCAGGTCCTGGCCGGTACCGATGCATCGATGGCTCCGGGCTACGAGGATATGGACAAGCTCAAGCTCACCAAGTCACAGACCGACTACTGGGCAAAGCAGAAGGCCGGTCAGGCTGGAAAGGTGGCCTGACGGCAGAAGGACCGCTGACCCCGACCTCATCCTGAGGAGCATCGCGAAGCGATGCGTCTCGAAGGATGGGCCAGAGGCAGAGTGTTGTTGCCCATCCTTCGAGACGCGGCCTCCGGCCGCTCCTCAGGATGAGGCCCGAAGACAAGAAGGCGCGCGAAAAAACGACGCGCCCGTAACGAGGAAACGGGAGGGTACCATGACGGGAATGATGCGCAGCCGCGCCACGCTGGCGGCTGTCTGTGCGGCGTTGGCGTTCGTCGCGTTCGGCCCGGCGCATGCCAAAGAACTCAAGGTCGCGACCTACCTGCCGCCGACTCATCGGATCGTCAAACTCTATGAGGAACTCGGCAAGCAACTGGCCGAGGACTCCAAGGGCGATCTGACGCTCAAGGTCTATCCCGGCGGCACACTGGGCGCGGGGCCGTTCCAGCAATACAAGCGCGCTGTCGAGGGCACGGCGGACATCGCCGACATCTGCCATCCCTTCCACGCCAAGGTCTTCGCTAAGACCATGTTGATCGTGCTGCCGGGAGCGGCGACCAGCGCGGTCGACGCCACCACGCGGCTGTGGAACCTGCCGCCGGACACGCTGGCGAGCGACTACAAGGAGGTCCATAACGTCTTCACCTATACGGTCTCGCAGGCGGTGCTGACCTCGCGCGACAAGGCGGTGCGCTCGCTGGCCGATCTCAAGGGAGCCAAGGTGTTCACGCCGGGCGCTGCCTTTGCGCCAATCATCGCGGCCTGGGGCGCCTCTCCGGTGCCGATGGACCTGAACGAGATGTTCAACGCGCTGTCGACCGGCGTCGTCGATATGGTGGCGCTGCCCTCAACCTCGCTGATGCCACCGTTCCGCTTGGCCGAAATCTCCAAGCACACCAGCGTCGGCGTGTCGGGTCTGTTCAATCCGTGCGGTGGCATCATGAACAAGGAGACCTACGCAGCGCTGACGCCGTCGCAAAAGGCGGTGTTCGACAAACACACCGGCAAAGCGATGAGCCTGAAGGCGGCAAAGATCTTCGACGACTGGGCCGACGAGTCCTTCGCCATGGCGAAGTCCGGTGGCAAGGTCGAGGTGATCCAGCTTTCGCCGGACGTCCGCAAGGCGATGTATGACGCCGCCCAGCCGGCGGTGAAAAAGATCATCGCCGATCTCAGCACCGGCGGCGTCAAGGACGCCCAGGCCGTCTACGACGCGATCAACAAGTGAGGCCGCGCATCGGATAGCGCCGTGCTCGCCCTGATCGACAGGATTGTCCGCGCCGTCGCGCTCTACTGCGGCGGCGTGGTCCTGGCGACGTTGATGATCGTCATCGTCGTCGACGTCACCGGCCGCTACGTTTTCAACGCGCCACTCTACGGCTCGCTCGATCTGACCGTCGTCTTGCTGGTGCTCGCGGTGTCGTGCGCGATCGGCTATGGCGG
>JADMIO011367193.1_pt1 | contig 20675 bp, 20 predicted proteins | sample 8958161 | NCBI WGS metagenome assembly JADMIO01 (sample SAMN16585339, study PRJNA669376) | soil metagenome | isolation source: Crop rotation soil | place: USA: Cullars Rotation, Alabama | collected 2011 | reverse complement strand
GCCGCGACTTCAAGTCACGTGAATTCCAAGCTTCGGATCCCACTGTGCTGGAAAGGAATGGGCTTCGACGGAGGCTTTGTTCTGAATGTCACTGAGTAATTCGCAAGCGACCAGTTCACTGAGTGTAATTGAAAATTGCTTCGCAATAGGAAGCAAGGTAGAAATAGTGGGATTAGAGTGCTCATTATTTCGGATGCGCTTTATTGTGGTTGCAGGCAAACCCGTTAAGCGAGCCAATTCACTTGAATTGAGCCTCGATCTCGCCATCAATAAATTTAAATTGTCGCTTAAGTTTTTAAGCATGTCAGCTCACTCAGCAAGGAGGTCGCGATCTTACTATGAGGTCTCGCGATAGTAAATGGGCGATTTCCATAATATCTTTTAAATAATCTTTACATGAATTATCGAAACGACTATATTCGGTCGAAATGACAACTTAAGATCTTAATTATTAGATCTTATTAAAATAATAACAAGGATCCTAACCCATGGCCGCTACTGAATTGCTAGCTAACTTAGTCGGTATTAATTCTGCCCAACTTTCAAAAGAAGAAGTGCTCATTATAGAGGCTGAACTATTTACGGCAGTTTGTGAGGTGCTGAAAGAGTTTTTTAGAGTACAGAATCAAGCTTATTTTAAATTAATGCGCTTCAGTATAGAAAAGGAAAATGCAATGTTAGAAGCAAATTTTGTTCGTTTAGTGATTAAAGATATCTTGGCTACGGGGGAATATAGTTTAAGTGGGGTGGCTTGTTATACGGATACGCATGAGGATGTTATTCATGAGGTGATTGACGGACGTAATACGAATCCTTCGGCAACTTTATTGAGAAGGTGTATTGATTTGCATCGAACGGTTAGGCGGGAGCTTTATCAAGCTATAATGAAGAAGATAGCGGTGGAGTATATGGCTGCTGCAGCTTGAGCTAAGTTTTGTTCCTAGCGTACAAAAATTTTATGTGCTTTGTCTAAACTAGGGCAGTTAAGCAGCTATTTTTCTATTTCAAAAGATAGTACTATTCGCTCTTCATCTTATATCTAGAAAGGGACGCTAATTATGCATAATGAATATCTTTTTACCTCAGAATCAGTATCAGAAGGTCATCCGGATAAAATTGCTGATCAGATCTCTGATGCGATTTTGGACGCCATGCTTGAAAAGGATAGAGGAGCCCGTGTGGCTTGTGAAACCTTTGTAAAGACGGGGATGGTCTTAGTGGGTGGTGAGGTAACAACCTCGGCTTGGGTAGATGTAGATCAAATCGTTCGGAGTGTAGTCAAGGATATTGGTTATGATAGCTCTGAGATGGGTTTTGATTGGGCTTCCTGTGCAGTAATGTCTGCCATTGGTAAGCAGTCTGTTGATATCGCGCAAGGCGTCGATAGACTTAAAAATGAAGATCAAGGTGCGGGTGATCAAGGCTTAATGTTTGGTTATGCAAGTAATGAAACGCCCGTTTTAATGCCTGCTCCGATTTATTACGCACATGAATTAGTAAAACGTCAGGCTCAATTGCGTAAAGAAGGCGTTCTAAGTTGGCTACGTCCTGATGCTAAGAGTCAGATAACCTTCCGTTATGTTGATAATAAGCCCGTTGGCGTGCAAACAGTTGTTCTTTCAACCCAGCATCATCCTGATATCAGCCATGCTGAGCTTCAAGAAGCTGTGATTGAAGAAATTATTAAACCGGCTATTCCAGAACAATGGCTGACTAAGGATACGCGCTATCTTGTGAATCCAACCGGACGCTTTGTGATCGGTGGTCCTTTAGGTGATTGTGGCTTAACCGGTCGAAAAATCATTGTTGATACCTATGGTGGCATGTCTCGTCATGGCGGCGGTTGTTTTTCGGGCAAGGATCCTTCTAAAGTGGATCGCTCAGCGGCTTATGCCTGCCGTTATGTTGCTAAGAACCTGGTGGCAGCCGGTATTGCAGATCGTTGTGAGATTCAAATCTCTTATGCGATCGGCGTTGCTGAACCTACCTCTATCCACGTTGAAACTTTCGGAACAGGTAAATTAGCTAATCATGAGATTATTCGCTTAATCCGTGAGAATTTTGATCTCAGACCCTACGGCATTATCAAAATGTTAGATCTGCTGCGACCTATTTACCGTCAAACAGCAGCATATGGACACTTTGGTCGTGAAGATTTAAATGTCAGTTGGGAAACTATCGATAAGGTGGGAATGTTGTCGCAAGCGGCCTAAAACTGAAAACAAAAAATGAGCGCCCTTATGGCCACCAGCAAACTCGAGCAAGCTTTACAGCAAGGTATTTTATTGCTCGATGGTGGCATGGGGACTATGATCCAAGCTTATCGTTTGCAAGACAGTGATTACCGTGGTCAGCGTTTTAAAGATTTTCCACATGACCTAAAAGGCAATAATGATCTCCTCTGCTTAACGCAGCCGGAGATCATTAAAGCTATTCATAGCGCCTATCTCGATGCCGGCGCCGATCTTATTGAAACCAATAGTTTCAATTCAACAGCTATTTCACTCGCCGATTATCATCAAAGCGAGTTAGCTTATGAATTCAATCTGGCAGCAGCACAGCTAGCACGGCAAGCAGCCGATGAGGCTAGCTTAAAAACACCGCATAAACCCCGTTTTGTAGTGGGTGTCCTAGGTCCCACCAGTCGTACGGCTTCTTTATCACCTGAGGTCAATGATCCTGGCTATCGCAATGTCACCTTTGATGCCTTGGTTGCAGCGTATCGAGTTGCTATTCGAGGCTTAGATGAAGGGAAGGTCGATGCCTTAATGATCGAAACGATTTTTGATACTCTCAATTGTAAGGCAGCTATTTTTGCTGTCGAAAAATATTTTGCGGAAAACAACAAGCGTTTACCTTTGATGATTTCAGGTACGATAACGGATGCGAGTGGTCGTACCCTATCAGGCCAAACTACTGAGGCTTTTTGGAATTCAGTTCAACATGCTAGGCCGCTCAGTATTGGACTAAATTGTGCCTTGGGTGCTGCTGCACTCAGGCCTTATATTCAAGAATTAGCAAAAATAGCTCCCACTTATACTAGTCTGCATGCGAATGCCGGTTTGCCAAATGCTTTCGGTGAATACGATGAAACACCGGAAGCTATGGCAGCAGTTGTTAAAGAATTTGCCCAAAGTGGCTTTATTAATATAGTGGGAGGTTGTTGTGGGACAACGCCTGCTCATATTCGAGCTATAGCTGAAGCAGTAAAAAGTCTTCCCGCTCGTCCTTTACCGATTATCCCTAAAGCTTGTCGCTTAAGTGGTTTAGAACCCTTAACGATTGATGCCAATTCGCTCTTTGTAAACGTGGGTGAACGTACTAATGTCACCGGTTCCTTACGTTTTGCAGATTTAATACGAAGTGAAAACTATAACACAGCTCTTGAAGTGGCACGTGAGCAGGTGCTAAATGGCGCCCAAATCATAGACGTCAACATGGATGAGGGCATGTTGGATGCGGAAGCCTGTATGGTGAAGTTTTTAAATCTCATGGCGTCTGAGCCTGATATTGCTCGTGTACCGGTCATGATAGATTCCTCTAAATGGTCGGTTATTGAAGCAGGTTTAAAGTGCATTCAAGGTAAAGGCATCATCAATTCCATCAGTATGAAAGATGGTGAAGCGGCTTTTATTGAGAAAGCCATCTTAGCTAAGCGCTATGGCGCTGCCATCGTTGTAATGGCCTTTGATGAAAAGGGTCAGGCTGACACAGAAGAGCGTAAAGTGGCAATTTGTACCCGTTCCTATGAAATCCTCGTGAATCAGGTCGATTTTCCACCTGAAGATATTATTTTTGATCCCAATATTTTTGCCGTGGCAACCGGCATTGAGGAACATAATAACTACGGAATGGATTTTATTCAGGCTACTCGGAGAATCAAACAAACCTTGCCTCATGCCTTGATCAGTGGTGGTGTGAGTAATGTTTCTTTTGCTTTTCGAGGCAATAACCCTATTCGAGAAGCGATCCATGCGGTCTTTCTTTATCATGCTATTCGTGCCGGCATGAGTATGGGGATCGTTAATGCGGGTAATTTAGCTATTTATGAAGATATCCCTAAAGATTTATTGGTTCGTGTGGAAGACGTTATCCTGAATCGCCGCCCCGATGCTACCGATCGTCTCTTAGAAGTAGCTAATTCAGTAAAAGGTCAAACTAAAGCGCAAACAGAAGATCTCAGTTGGCGAAAACTGCCGGTGAATGAGCGTTTATCCTATTCTCTGGTTAAAGGGAATAATACCTTTATCCTTGAAGATACAGAAGAAGCGCGTCTGGCTGCAGCGAGTTCTTTGTCTGTCATTGAAGGTCCTTTGATGGATGGTATGATACAGTAGGGGATTTGTTTGGCGCTGGTAAAATGTTCCTACCTCAGGTTGTAAAAAGTGCTCGCGTGATGAAACAGGCTGTAGCCTATCTAATTCCTTTTCTTGAAGCCGAAAAGAAAGGTAAACAACAGCATAAAGGCCGAATTTTAATGGCAACCGTAAAAGGTGATGTCCATGATATCGGAAAAAATATTGTCGGCGTTGTTTTGCGTTGTAATAATTATGAGGTTATTGATCTTGGTGTGATGGTCTCTTGTGAAAAAATTCTAGAAACAGCGCGTCAGGAACAAGTTGATCTTATTGGTTTGAGTGGCCTCATTACACCTTCCTTAGAGGAAATGGTTCATGTTGCAAAAGAAATGCAACGACAGCAGTTTAATTTACCCTTATTAATTGGTGGGGCCACCACTTCGCGGGCGCATACTGCGATCAAAATTGAACAAAATTATTCGGGCGCAACAGTTCATGTTGTTGATGCATCGCGTGCCGTGGGCGTAGCTTCTCAACTCTTAAGCGAAGAGCATAAGCCAGCTTTTATTCAGACTACTCGTGAGGAATATGCACTGCTACGTGAGCGGCATAAAAATAAAAAATCAGCTAATGAAATGATTTCTTTAAGCGAGGCGCGCGAAAATAAACTTCTACTAAATTGGGAAGGCTACCAGCCTCCTAAACCCGCTTTTTTAGGTCTTAAAGTTCTAAAAGATTACCCACTGACTGATTTAATACCCTATATAGATTGGTCCCCCTTCTTCCAAGCCTGGGAACTTGCGGGAAGTTATCCTAAGATTTTAAATGACGAAGTAATTGGGCCTGCAGCTAGCAATCTTTTTGCGGATGCTCAAGCTATGTTAGCAAAAATGACTCAGGAGAAATGGTTAAAAGCGAATGCTGTTATTGGCTTTTATCCTGCTAATAGTGTAGGGGACGATGTTGAGCTTTATAATGATGAAAGTCGTGAACAGGTTTTGGCTACTTTTCGCATGTTACGTCAGCAAACGCGTAAACCACAAAATAAAGCCAACTTGTGTTTAGCGGATTTTGTAGCACCAAAATCCTCAGGTTTAGCGGATTATTTTGGTGGCTTTGCTGTGACCTCAGGTTCGGAATTAGAAGAACGTATTAAGCAATTTGAACAGGCTAATGATGAATATAGCAGCATTTTAGTAAAAGCATTGGCAGATCGTTTAGCCGAAGCTTTTGCTGAACATTTGCATCAAAGAGTTCGTCAAGAATTTTGGGGCTATCAAGCAGATGAAAAACTCAGCAATGAAGATTTAATTGCAGAAAAATATGTCGGTATACGTCCTGCACCGGGTTATCCGGCCTGTCCCGATCATACTGAAAAACCTTTATTATTTTCTTTACTCAATGCACCTCAGAATGCGAACATGTGCTTAACGGAAAATTTTGCCATGCTACCGGCTTCTTCGGTGAGTGGATTTTATTTTTCGCATCCGCAGTCACAGTATTTTGGCTTGGGAAAAATTGGCAATGATCAGGTTCTCGATTATGCCAAGCGAAAAGAAATGGATTTAGATCTGATCAAGCGCTGGCTTTCGCCACATTTAGGAGATTAAGCAGGGATGAAAAATCACAGCGATTTTAGTATCAGTTTTGAATTTTTTCCGCCTAAGTCTGCAGAAGGGAAAGAAAATCTCTATGAAACCGCTGCTAAACTAGCTCAAGCCTCTCCCCAATTTTTTTCAGTAACCTTCGGTGCCGGCGGCTCTACGCGAGAAGGAACGATCGAAACCGTTAAAAATTTACAAAGCAAAGTGGGTATCGATTTTGCTCCCCATTTAGCCTGTATAGGTGCTAGTCGAGAAGAAATAATCGATATTTTGCAGATTTATAAAAATCTAGGTGTAAGACGTATAGTTGCCTTACGGGGTGATTTACCTTCTGGTATGGGACAAAGTGGTGAGTTTAGCTACGCTAGTGAGTTAGTAGAATTAATTCGAGACTTTAGTCAGGATTGTTTCCATATTGAGGTAGCTGCTTACCCCGAGTTTCATCCGCAAGCAAAAAATGCTTTAAATGATATTTTAAATTTTAAGAAAAAAGTTGAAGCCGGGGCAAATAGTGCAATAACGCAATATTTCTTTAATCCTGAAGCCTATTTTTATTTTCAAGATTATTGTGCAGAGTTTGATATTAGTATTCCAATCGTGCCCGGTATTATGCCTATAGGTCAGTTTTCAAGACTCTTACGTTTTTCTGAACTTTGTGGTGCAGAAATACCTAAATGGATTCGTCGGCGTTGCGAAGCTTATGGGGATGATCAAGAATCTATACAGAAATTCGGCCTAGAAGTTGTTTATAATCTTTGCCAGCGTTTGATAGCAGGAGGGGCTCCGGGGCTGCATTTTTATACTCTAAATCATGCAGCTGCCTCTTTAGAGTTAATAAAGATGCTTAATTTGTCGGATAGAGTAATAAAAAAGCAGGCTCCCTTTTTTGTTGTAGGAGAAGCCTAGCTTTTATCTCATAATATACAAATTGTTTTTCCCTTCATGCGGGAATAATATTAAACCTTTTGACAGGAAGTTTTACTATGACGAAGTTTGATGTGTATGCCATCGGCAATGCTTTGCTGGATATTGATTTTGAAATCAGCGATGCCACTTTAGAACGTTTGAATATTGCTAAAGGCGTTATGACTTTAATAGATGAAGAAACACATCATCGTTTATTAGAAGAGCTTGACGGCGTAAAGCATTTAAAAACCTGCGGAGGGTCAGCCGCTAATACTATTTTTACCCTTCAGCAATTAGGGGCTAAAACTTTTTATTCCTGTAAAGTCGGAACCGATGAAGCCGGTGATTTCTTTTACCGTGATTTAATTGTGCATGGTATCCAAACCAATTTACATGAAGGCCATCGTGGCGGTACGACAGGTAAATGTATAGTTTTAGTCACCCCAGATGCAGATCGCACCATGAATACCTTTCTAGGGGCTACTTCCGAATTTTCCAAAGCTCAATTATCTGAAAGTGCCTTAAAAAATGCTGAATATCTTTATATTGAAGGCTATTTAGTCGCCTCCCCCACCGGCTGTGAAGCAGCTATTGTTGCTCGCCAGATGGCAAAAGAACAGCAAATCAAAACAGCTATTAGTCTTTCTGATCCTAATATGGTGACTTACTTTAAAGAAGGTCTCTGTGCCATTATTGGGGATCAAGTTGATATTTTATTTTGTAATGAACGAGAAGCCCTTTTGTTTACGGGCACAGAGACACTAGCAGATGCCCAAAAGTCCCTGAAAAAATATGCGCATAGTTTCGTGATCACTATGGGCGGGGAAGGGGCTATTGTTTATGATGGAGAATGTTTCTCTTTTATTACTGCCCATCAAGTTCCAGTTGTTGATACAGTCGGTGCAGGTGATGTTTTCGCAGGCACTTTCCTTTATGCTATTACGCATGGCCATGACTATTTCGAAGCCGGTAATTTAGCAAGTTTTGCTGCCTCAAAAGTCGTTTCCAAATTTGGCCCTCGTTTAAATCCAGAGGAAATAGCCGAAGTTCGCGCACGTTTAGAGCCTTTAGCACGAGTTGAGTGCGCATGAGCCCCTGCGCCAAGCTAACCCCGGTTATTTTATGCGGTGGTTCTGGCACACGTCTTTGGCCGCTGTCTAGAACTTCTTATCCCAAACAACTATTGCCCTTATTTGAGGGCAAAAGTCTTTTACAGCAAACTCTATTACGTTTGCGTGAGCTTCCTAATTTAAATTCCGCTTTAATTATCTGCAATCAAGAATATCGTTTTATTATTGCAGAACAAGTGAGAGCGCTCGGCTTTGATGATGCTAAAATTATTCTTGAGCCGGAGGGAAGGAATACTGCGCCAGCTACTACAGTCGCGGCCTTAATGTTACAAGCTAGTCACCCTGATAATTTAATGTTGGTTCTACCTGCGGATCATGTGATTAATGATTATTCGCAATTTACGGCAGCAGTCGAATTAGCTGTGCAAGCTGCTGAGCAGGGTCGTTTAGTTACTTTTGGAGTGAAACCAACCAAACCTGAAACAGGCTATGGTTATATTCAAAAAGGTCCCGCTTTGGCTGAAGACATTTTTCAAGTGCAGCAATTTGTAGAAAAGCCTGATTTAGCTACTGCAGAAAAATATCTTCATTCTGGAGAATATTTTTGGAATAGTGGGATGTTTTTATTTTCAGTGAAAGATTTTTTGGCTGAAATGAAAGTCCATGCTGCGGATATTTTAGAGGCTTCTTTAGTGTGTTTTAAAGAAATCCAGATGGATCATGATTTCTATCGAATTTCTGCTGAGATATTCAAACTTTGTCGTAGTGAATCGCTGGATTATGCGGTGATGGAGAAATCGAAAAATATAGCGGTTGTGCCGCTTTATTCGGATTGGAGTGATTTGGGGTCTTGGTCTGCTTTGTGGGAGCTGTATAAGCCGGATGCGTCGGGTAATGTAATTAAAGGCGATGTTATTGCTCAAAATGTTAATAATTCTTATCTTCATTCAGAAAGCCGTTTAGTAGCCATTGTGGGTGTTTCTGATTTGATTGTCGTAGAAACGGCTGATGCGGTTATGGTGGCGCATAAAGATAAGTGTCAAGAAGTAAAACATCTGGTCAATAGCTTAAAAGAACATAAACGTATTGAAGTTGAGCGACATGGTAAGCCTTTATTGACCAAGGTCGAGGTAGCCCTATGAAGAAAATACAAACTCGCTGTGCTGATTTTATTATAATTGGTGCAGGCATCGTAGGTCTTAGTATCGCAAGAGAATTAAAACACCGCTATAACGATAGCCAGGTTCTTGTACTAGAAAAAGAAAAAAATATTGGTGAGCATGCGAGTGGTCGTAATAGTGGGGTTTTACATGCTGGATTTTATTACACGCAAGACAGCTTGAAAGCTAAATTTACCCGCAATGGAAATAAACTACTAACTGATTATTGTAATGAAAAAAAAATACCGATTAATCGTTGTGGAAAATTAGTAGTAGCTCGTAATGAAGGTGATTTGTCCGGCTTGAGGGAACTATTGCGACGTGGAAAACAAAATGAAATTGCTTTAGATCTTATCTCAGCAAAAGAAGCAAAGGAAATAGAACCCCGCGTTAAAACCTGGGAAGAGGCTCTTTTTTCTCCGAATACTTCTTCAGTTTCACCTAAGCTGGTTTTGGAGCAGATCTTGGCGGATGCCCGAGCTGAAGGGATAGAAGTTCTCTTGGGTGTAAAATATTTAAACAGCCGTGGCCGAGTATGTCAAACCAATCAAGGGAATTTTGAAGCAGGTTACCTAGTGAATGCGGCAGGCCTCTACGCTGATTTAATAGCAAAAAAATTCTCTTTTTCAAAGACTTACACTATTTTACCTTTTAAAGGTTTATATCTGTATGCTTCCAATCCTAGCGAAAAACTCAGAACCCATATTTATCCAGTACCGGATTTACGGAATCCCTTTCTTGGAGTACACTTTACACTCACCGCAACGGGCCAAGTCAAAATTGGACCCACGGCGATTCCTGCCTTTTGGCGTGAACAATATAGTGGTCTTTCACGATTTAATTTATCGGAAATGACTAAAATTTTGTCGAGGGAATTGGGGCTTTTTGTGAATGCGGGTTTTGATTTTAGAAAATTAGCTTTTGAAGAAGTAAAGAAATACAGTCGAGCAATTTTGACAAAAAGAGCTGCTGAATTAGTGAAAGATATTTATCCAGTTAATTACAAAACCTGGGGCAAGCCTGGAATTCGAGCGCAACTTTTGAATACGAAAACGCGCACCTTGGAAATGGATTTTATCCTAGAAGGTGATGAGTATTCGATGCATGTTTTAAATGCAGTCTCACCTGCTTTTACTTGTGCTCTACCTTTTGCGGCTTATGTAGTAGATCAGATTCAAGAAAAATTGAGCTTTGCTCGTCATCGCGAGACCGCGAAGCACTTGGCCGCGGCGAGCTAAAATTAAGAGTATAAGATATGCGTTCACTCATAAAAAATGAACTTCAAAAGAGCCAAGAACTCATTGTGGCTATGCAAACTAATCAAGTTTTACTTGAAACAGCTGAAGCCATTGCACAGCACTGCATTCAGTCGTTAAAAAATGGCGGAAAAATTATGTTTGCCGGTAATGGTGGTTCAGCGGCTGATAGTCAACATTTAGCAGCTGAATTGGTTTGTCGTCTTTCCTATAACAGGCCGGCAATGGCAGCGATGGCTTTAACAACGGATACCTCAGCCTTAACTGCCATTGGTAATGATTATTCTTTTGATTATTTATTTTCGCGTCAGCTAGAAGCCTTAGGTCAGCCCGGTGATGTTTTTATAGGAATCTCCACTTCAGGTAAATCACCTAACATTCTTAAAGCCTTAGAAGTGGCTCGCTCCAAAGGACTCATAACGCTGGGTTTTAGTGGTCGCTTAGCACCTGAATTGACCAAGCATTGCGATTTAGTTTTAAATATCCCCTCTCATGAAACAGCTAAAATTCAAGAAGGCCATATTATTATGGGACATATTATTTGTGCTCTCATAGAAGAAGCTCTTTATGGCGCAGAATATAATCCTTTATTTAAGTCAGTTGTCCTGTAGCAAAAATCAAACTGATGCATTAGAATCGCAGTGGTTTTACTAAAAGAACAAGATAATTACTCAAGCGTTTGTTAATTAAAGAACGACGCCAAGGTGGAGGCTGAGTAGTTATAAATAATAAAAATACATGGACTATATTATATGAGCTTAGGACAAGTCGTATTAAAGGAAGAATCTTCTTTGGAAGATGCTTTTACTTTGGCTGCAAGAATTAAAAGCCAGATTGGTGAAGGCAAACGGATGGCTTTTGTTTCGGGTAATTTCAATATTGTCCACCCCGGGCATTTAAGCCTGCTTAATTTTGCCGCAGAATGTGCAGATTTTCTTGTCGTGGGCGTGCATCCCGATTCTTATCCTGGCACTTTATTACCGCAGCATCTTCGTTTAGAGGGTATTCAAGCCATAGGCTGCGTAGATGATGCTTTGATTCTACCTTGCCCTCCGGAAGAGCTCATTGCCTGTTTAAAGCCGGATATTGTGGTCAAAGGTAAAGAACACGAACAACATTTCAATGCGGAACAAGCAGTTGTTGAAAGCTACGGTGGCAATTTCTTATTTACTTCCGGTGAAGCCTCACTTTCCTCTCTTGATCTGCTACGCCGTGAATTTTTAGAAGTTAATTTTACAACTATTCGTAAACCTATCGAATACTTAGTGCGTCACAGCCTAGACCTGCGGAAATTATCCGCTGTGGTACGCAGCTTTTCAAATCTAAAGGTTGTTGTATTAGGTGATTTGATTATTGATGAATATGTAACTTGTAACCCTCTTGGGATGTCACAAGAGGATCCCACAATCGTAGTCATGCCAATCAAACGCGATCTTTTCTTAGGCGGAGCCGGTATTGTTGCAGCGCATGCGGGGAGCTTAGGCGCGCGAGTAAGTTATTTCACGGTAGTAGGCGATGATGAGACCGCAGCATTTGCTCGTGAAACCTTAAAAGGCTATCAGGTTGAGTCCTGTTTAATAAAAGACAAAAGTCGCCCAACCACTTTAAAGCAACGTTACCGAGCAGGGGGTAAAACCTTGCTGCGTGTTTCACATTTGCGACATCATGACATTAGTAAAGAACTGTATCGAAAATTACGTAGCGAATTATCTAAAACCATTAAAGATGCAGATTTGGTTATTTTTTCAGATTTTAATTATGGCTGTTTATCGCCTCCTTTAGTTGATGAAGCGATTGCTCTCTGTAATCAGCATTCTATTCCCATGGTCGCCGATAGCCAGTCTTCCTCACAGATGGGCGATGTTTCTCGTTTCCAAGGAATGCTTTTAATTACACCTACCGAACACGAAGCCCGTTTGGCCGTGCGTGACTCAGGTTCAGGTTTGAGCGCTTTAGCCGAAGCTATTCAGAAAAAAGCAGCGGCAAAACATATTTTTGTTACCTTAGGTGCTGAGGGCTTATTAATTCATTCCTCGGACAGTATGAAAAATGGCTTAAATACTGATCAATTACCTGCGTTTAATGGTGCGCCAAAAGATGTTGCGGGTGGAGGTGATTGTTTATTAACTTGCGCCGCAATGGCTTTGGTTGCAGGTGCTAATATTTGGGAAAGCGCCTACTTAGGCTCGATTGCGGCTGCTTGCCAAGTCGGTCGTATTGGTAATCTTCCTCTTACCGCAAAAGAAGTATTGCAGGAGTTAATGATTTGAAAGCTGTCTTACTTGCAGCAGGCTTAGGAACCCGACTTCGTCCGCTTACGGAAGCTGTACCTAAATGCCTAGTTCCTATCCAAGGTAAGCCTTTAATGGAATATTGGCTGGATCTTCTGCAGCCGAAAACGAGCGAGCAAGTATTAATAAATACCCATTATTTACCTGCTGCTGTTCATAGCTATCTTCAAACCTCTCCCTGGCGAGCCGCTTTGAAGCTCGTACATGAAGAGGAATTGCTCGGTACTGGTGGGACAGTATTAAAGAACAGAGCTTTTTTAGAAGAAGGCTCCTTCCTTCTAGCACACGCTGATAATTTAACTCGGTTTGACCTTAAAGCTTTTATTAGCGCTCATGAAAAGCGTAAAGCGGGCATAGAAATAACGATGATGACTTTTGACACGGATGTTCCTAGAAGTTGCGGCATTGTGGAAACAGACTCAGACGAAGTCGTCATTGCCTTTCATGAAAAAGTACAAAATCCTCCCGGTACACGAGCGAATGCAGCTGTTTATATAGTTGAACCAACTGTTTTTAAATTCCTAGCATCCTTAAAAAAAGAAGTGATTGATCTCAGCACAGAAGTATTACCCAAGTATTTGGGCAAAATGCAGGCTTTTCATAATACGGATTATCACCGCGATATCGGTACTATGGAAAGCTTAAAATTAGCAGAACTAGAGTATTAGGCGTATAAATTAACTAAAAGAGGCCACCCATGAAAATCTTAGTAACAGGCGGTTGCGGCTACAAAGGTCATGTTCTTATTCCTAAATTATTAACTCAAGGGCACGAAGTCCTAGCTTTTGATACCGAATGGTTCGGAAATTTTCATCAACCACACCCAAAGCTAAAAACAGTCAAAGGTGATGTTTGCAAAATCAACACTATCCCTCTTGAGGGCGTAGACTGTATTATCCATCTTTCTTCAATCGCGAATGATCCCTGCGGTGATTTAAACCCCCAATTAACCTGGGAAGTCAGCGCGCTAGCCACTATGCAATTAGCCGATAAGGCCAAACGTTTAGGTATTAAACGTTTCATCTATGCATCTTCCGGTTCAGTTTACGGAGTAAAAGAAGAGGCTCAGGTAATCGAGGATTTAGAACTTGATCCGATCTCCGCTTATAACAAAACTAAAATGGTCTCAGAACGCGTCCTACTAAGTTATCAAGATGATATGGTGGTTCAAATTATTCGTCCAGCGACCGTCTGCGGTTATTCGCCCCGCATGCGTTTAGATGTCTCTGTTAATATGCTAACTATGCAAGCGCTTACCACTGGGCAGATAAACGTTTTTGGCGGGAAACAAGTTCGTCCCAATATCCACATTGATGACATCACCGATGTTTATCTTTATTTACTCGATCATCCGGAAATTACGGGTATTTATAATGCTGGCTTTGAAAATATTTCCATTTTAGATATCGCTAACAAAGTCACTCAATATGTCCCGGCAGAAATTAAGGTTACTGAATCAAATGACCCTCGCTCCTATCGGGTTAATTCTGATAAACTCCTGGCGACTGGCTTTAAACCCAAGAAGAAAGTAGAAAATGCTATTCAAGAAATCGTAGAGAAATATCGAGGCGGGGTTCTCAAAAACGAAGACCGCTTTTATAATCTAAAATGGATGCAAGAAACAGTTCTATAAGGAAGAGTTTAATGAATTTACTACCTAAGGTTCCTATTGAGAGTTTTTTCTCAGATTATGCAGCTCGCTTACAAACAGTGCTGACAAAAAGTGACTGGACTGCTGTAGCTGAGCTCGCTAAAGATATGCATGCCTGTTGGCTAGATAAACGCCAGGTTTTTATCTGTGGCAATGGTGGCAGTGCTGGTAATGCTATTCATTTAGCAAATGATTTTATCTACGGTATTGCTAAACGAACCGGCGCTGGACTAAAAGTACATGCTCTTTCAGCGAATGCTGCGGTTCTAACCTGTCTTGCAAACGATGTGGGTTATGATCGAATCTATTCAGAACAGCTAGCTGTATATGCTGAACCCAATGATTTACTTATAGTCTTATCGGGTAGCGGAAATTCTCCAAATATTCTTTCCGTTCTGCAGCAAGCAAAATTAATGAAAGTGAAATCCTATGCAATTTTAGGCTATTCCGGCGGACGCAGCAAAGATTTGGCTGATGTTGCGGTTCATTTCCCCGTAGATGACATGCAGATAGCAGAAGATTTACAACTGGTGGTTGGACATATGCTCATGCAATGGTGTTATTTAAATCAGCCACAAGTTGAACTCAGTGAAGGAGTATCCTGTGTCTAAATTATTTGTGATAGGCTCGAATTCATTTTCGGGAGCAAGCTTCGTAGATTATGCTTTGAATAAAAAAGCAGAGACGATAGGTATAAGCCGCTCTTTGGAACCCGTGGATGCGCATCTTCCCTATAAGTGGCGTTCTCATCAACAGTTTAGCTTTCATCAACTGGACTTAAACGGACATTTGCCGGAAATTATGGCTTTGATCCAAGAATTTAAACCAGCCTATGTTGTCAATTTTGCTGCCCAAAGTATGGTGGCTGAAAGTTGGCGGACGCCCGCTGATTGGTTTATGACGAATGCTGTGTCTACAATTAAGTTGCATGATGAATTACGTAAATGCGATTTCATTAAACGTTATGTTCATGTTTCCACACCTGAGGTTTACGGCAGCTGTTCGGGCTTTGTAAAAGAAGATTTTGCCTTTAATCCAAGCACCCCTTACGCTGTTTCTCGTGCCGCTGCAGATATGAGTCTGCGTACTTTTCATAGTGCTTATAATTTCCCGGTAGTGACTACTCGCGCAGCAAATGTTTATGGCCCAGGCCAACAACTTTACAGAATTATCCCAAGAACGATTTTATTTATTCTTCTAGGTCGTAAAATTCAATTACATGGAGGGGGCTTATCTACTCGCTCCTTTATTCATATGAAAGATGTCTCGGAAGCTACCTGGCGCATAATGGAAAAGGGCAGCAGCGGAGATACTTATCATATTTCAACTCAAGAAGTTATTTCTATCCGAGAATTAGTTGAACGTATTTGTCAAAAATTAAACGTTAATTTTGATGATCATGTTGAAGTAGTAGGCGAACGCCTGGGTAAAGACGCTGCCTACCAATTAGACAGTGATAAATTACGCAAGGAATTGGACTGGAAAGACCAACTTGATTTAGATCAAGGTTTGGACGAATGCATTGCTTGGATTCGTACCCATTTTGACAGCTTAAAATCCCAACCTTACGATTATATACATAAGCCCTAATGACTATGACCTCTATAAAAGAACTAGAAGCTAAGGCCCGTATTTTACGTGCTCGTATAATCAAAACCTCACACAAAGCCTCTATACCACATCTTGGCTCTTGTCTTTCTTGCGTTGATATTTTAACAGCGCTGTATTTTTCAGTCCTCCGGGTGGATCCATCAAAACCCAGAGATCCTGATCGCGATCGCTTTATACTTAGCAAAGGCCATGGTGCACCCGCCTTGTTTCAAGTTTTAGCTCTGCGTGGTTTTTTCCCAGAAAGCTGGTTAGATACTTATGGAGAAGATGGGGGTTTATTTGCGGAACATCCTCCTACACCTGAACATTTACCCAGTATTGAGGCCGCGACGGGTTCTTTAGGGCATGGTTTTCCGATGGGTTTAGGGATGGCCTTAGCTGCTCGAATTAATAAAAAATCTTATAAAGTATATGCTGTTTTAAGCGATGGCGAATGTAATGAAGGCTCAGTGTGGGAAGCGGCTATGCTGGCCGCTGCACAGAAAGTTTCAAATCTCTGTGTCATTATTGATTTTAATAAATGGCAAGCAACAGGAAGAAGCTGTGAAGTCATGTCCTTAGACCCTCTCGTAGATAAATGGAAAGCTTTCGGTTGGAATACTATCGAGATTGACGGTCATAATATGGATGAACTCCTTGCAAGCTTTGCACAGTTTCCGGCAGCGAATGATAAGCCAACCGCTATTATTGCTCATACTGTAAAAGGGAAGGGTGTTTCCTTTATGGAAGATGATAATAATTGGCACTATCGCATACCCAACGTGGCTGAGGTTGAGGCCGCTGAACGAGAGTTGGAGGCCTATCGATGAGAAATGCTTTTGCTGAAACCCTAACAAACCTAGCGCAAGAAGATGAACGCTTAGTTCTACTTTCAGGTGATATTGGCAATAAACTTTTTGACAAATTCAAACAGATCGACCCCAATCGTTTTTATAATTGTGGTGTCGCAGAAGCTAATATGATGGGTGTGGCTGCGGGCTTGGCTCTTTCAGGCTTGCGTCCAGTGATCTACACCATCACACCCTTTACTACAACGCGTTGCTTCGAACAAATTCGTGTAGACGTTTGTTATCACAGAGCCCCTGTTATTATTGTTGGAACAGGCTCGGGTCTATCCTATGCTGAACTGGGTCCAACACATCATTCTTTAGAAGATATGGCTATTTTACGAACTTTACCCGGAATCTGTGTTCTTGCTCCCTGTGATGCAACGGAACTTGAGCTAATGTTACGCGCTGCCTTGCAACAAGATAATCCCGTTTATATTCGTATTGGTAAAAAAGGTGAGCCAGCAATTCATACTGAAAGACCTGAGCTTCGTATCGGTAAAGCCTTAGTTGTAAAAGGGGGTGCTGATATTGCTCTTTTGAGCGCTGGTATTATTATGCCTGAAGTGTTAAAAGCGGCAGAACTTTTAAAAGCCAAGGGAGTCTCAGCTGAAGTTGTTTCTTTCCACTCCATTAAACCTTTAGATACAACTTATCTTGAACAGGCAGCTAGTCGCTTCAAATTAATGATTACGATTGAAGAACACGGTCTCATTGGTGGTCTAGGCGGCGCTGTAGCAGAATGGCGAGCTCAACAGAATATAACGACACCCCAGCTTAGCATTGGTACGCCCGATCAGTTTATGTGTGAAATCGGAAGCCAAAAATATGCCCAAACTAAATTTGGCTTAGAAGCTGAACAAATCGCTCTTCGCGTCTTGGAATCCCTGTATCTCCAACGCGAACGAAGTGTTGCTTAAACGAGATCTTTTATGCGCATTGGCCTAGATTTTGACAATACTATCGTAAATTATGATTCTATATTTCATACTGTGGCGCTAGAACAAGGTCTGATCTCGTCAAATCATCCCGCAAATAAAACTGCAATACGCGATTATTTACGCAGTATTAACCAAGAACCAATTTGGACAGAAATGCAAGGCACGGTCTATGGCGCACGCATGTCCGAAGCCCACGCTTACGCTGGTGTTATTCCCTTTATCCGTCACGCCAAAGCGGCTGGCCATACTCTTGCCATCGTTAGTCATAAAACTAAACATAACTATTTAGGGCCGCAATACGATCTGCACTTAGCTGCTCGAAACTGGATAGAACGTTTTCTCTGTGAAGCAGAATGTCCACTCATCCCAGAAGCTCAGGTCTTTTTTGAGTTAACTAAGGATGAAAAATTAGCTCGTATAGAAAATTTTAACTGTGATGTTTTTATTGATGATCTTCCTGAAATACTCTTAGCAAGCAATTTTCCAAAAAATACCAAAGGTTTTCTCTTTGATCCACAAGGGCATCACAGTACTCAGGATCTGGAAGCCTTTTCCTCCTGGCCTGCACTTGAAAAACACTTAGGTTTATAATGATAGATCTTAGCCCTTCTTTTTCAGAAATCGAGACGCAAATTACGGTCTTACTCAAGGGAAGTGGACTCAATCCAGAAATTTTAGCGCTCAAAAACTGCACTCAAGGTAGAAACAATCGAACCTACCGTATTGAAACAGCAGAAGGCCCCTATATTGTTAAACAATATCTCCGACAAGTCGGGGATACCCGCGACAGACTTGCCTCAGAATTTTCTTTTTTAAAATATGCAAAACAAGTAGCACCTTCACAGGTTCCTCGTCCCTTCTATCAAGATCTTAAAATGGGCATGGCTCTATACGAATACATGGAAGGAGAGCCTCTGCGAGCAGAAGACATTAGTGCTAAAGAAGTTAGACAAGCCGCTCAATTTTTCTGTGCTTTAAATGAACCCAGTACGAAAACTCAAGCACTAAGCTTGCCAGCGGCTTCGGAAGCCTGTTTTTCCATTCAAGAACATCTCGATCTCATTAGTGGTCGAATAGAACAGCTAAAAAACCTGAAGCCTGATTCGGATGAGGATTTGGCTGCCTCTCAATTAGTTTTAAGATTGACAGCTTTCTGGCGTAATTTTATAGACAATTTAAGGAAAAAAACCAAGTCTGAAGCCCTGGATTTCAATGCTTTCTTAGATTTATCCCAACGTTGTATCTCGCCTTCTGATTTCGGTTTTCATAATGCACTGAAACAAGCTAAGCAGGATCTTTGTTTTTTAGATTTTGAGTATGCAGGTTGGGATGATCCGGCAAAAATGACGGGTGATTTTTTTTCCCAATTAGCACTACCCGTTCCGGAGCATCTTTTTAAATCTTTTGTGGAACAGGTAATGTCAGTATTTTCCCAACCCGAAATCCTAATCCATCGCGCTCACTTATTGCGCTTAGTTTATCGTGTTAAATGGTGCTGCATTGCCCTTAATATTTTTCTGCCCGTCCATTTGGCTCGTTACCGTTTTTCAAATCCAAGCTTGGCCGTCTCCGATTTTAAACGCGGCCAATTAGCTAAAGTCACTACCCTTATTCAATCTTTGGAGTCTCACACTCATGGCCTATATTGATTTTTTATCTGTCATTCATAAAAGTACTAAACGTGATTATCTAGCTCGCGTAAATGATCCTGATTTTCCTAAGGCCAAAGCTGCAGAGCTTTCGAAAAAGTGGTCCTATGACTATTGGGATGGTGATCGCCGCATTTGCTACGGCGGCTATAAGTACATGGAAGGCCGTTGGGAAAAAGTAGCTCGCGCACTCATCGAAAAATACCAACTAAAACCCGGCGATAAAATTTTAGATGTGGGCTGCGGGAAAGGTTTTTTGCTGTATGATTTTACGAAGGTTATGCCTGGACTTGAAGTCTATGGATTAGACATTTCTGAATACGCAATAGAAAATGCCAAGCCCGAAATTAAAGATCGATTACAAGTGGGTTCTGCGACTATCTTACCTTATCCTGATCATTACTTTGATCTTGTGATTTCCATCACCACCCTACATAACCTCTATAATTATGAACTCGAACCCGCTTTGCGTGAAATTGAGCGCGTAGGTAAACAAAATAAATATATTTGCGTTGAGTCCTATCGTAATGAGGTTGAAAAGGCAAATTTACTTTATTGGCAAGTTACCTGTGAGTCTTTTTATACACCAGAAGAATGGGATTGGTGGTTTAAGTTAACAAATTATAGTGGGGATCACTCTTTTATTTATTTTGAGTAAGAATACAGCTAATTTAGACTAATACAGGAATAAACCTTGTGACTATGCTTCCTAAAAAAATGAAAGCCGCTATCCTAACCGAGCTGCGAGCTCCTTTAGTTATCAGCGAAATTGATTTACCTTCTTCTTTAGCCGTAGGTCAAGTACTAGTTCAGGTTCATTACAGCGGAATCTGTGGTTCGCAGCTAGGTGAAATTGATGGCGCTAAGGGCGAAGACAAATACCTGCCTCATCTTCTGGGTCACGAAGGTTCCGGGACCGTTATCGCGATTGGGCCCGGTGTTCGTCACGTCAAACCTGAAGATAAAGTTGTCCTGCATTGGCGTAAAGGGCAGGGCATAGAGTCAGAGACTCCTGCTTACACTTGGAACGGTCGTTCAGTTAACGCAGGCTGGGTCGCTACTTTCAATGAATACGCTATTGTCTCAGAAAATCGTATCACCCGTATTCCACCTCATAGTGACCTGGCTGTAGCCGCTTTATTCGGTTGTGCTGTCACCACAGGTTTTGGTGTTATTGAAAATAATGCAAAAGTGCGTATTGGGGAATCGGTTGTCGTTTTTGGTGCGGGTGGAATTGGCCTTAATATTATTCAAGCTGCGGCACTTGTTTCCGCCTATCCTATTATTGCAGTTGATCTTCATGATAATAAATTAGAGTTGGCTTCTGCTATGGGGGCTACTCATTTAATAAATAGTTCTAAAGTTGAGGCTCAAACAGCCTTAACTGCTATTCTCGGCGGTGCTGGCCTGG
>JADMIO010789802.1_pt1 | contig 20676 bp, 22 predicted proteins | sample 8958161 | NCBI WGS metagenome assembly JADMIO01 (sample SAMN16585339, study PRJNA669376) | soil metagenome | isolation source: Crop rotation soil | place: USA: Cullars Rotation, Alabama | collected 2011 | reverse complement strand
CTTTCCCGGCGGCGCCGCCGCGGCGGCCGGCCCGACCGCCACGGCGCCGTCCGCGATCGCGCCGTTCCAGGCCTCGGTGATGCGCGTGCCCGTCCTGGTCCCGCCGACCAAGGACGCCATAGCCGACACCCGCGCCCGCAACGCCGAGGCCATGGTGGCGGCCATCGAAGCGGCGATGCGGTCGCCGAGCCCGCCGCGCCTGATCGTCTTCCCAGTGCTGCAGTTCGTGTCGGCCCAGCGCTCGGTGTCGGGCGTGCCGATCTCGGAGGTGGCGGTGGACCTTTCGGCCGAGCCCCTCGACCGCAGCCTGTTCGCGCCGGTGGTCGCTGCCTGCCGCCGCCACAACTGCTACGTCGCCACCAGCACCCAGGAGAAGACGGCGCGGATGCCAGGCCGCTTCTTCCACACCGGCTTCATCATGGGGCCGGAGGGCCTGGTTCTGCGCTCGCCCAAGACCCAGGCCCAGAGCGCGCCCGAGATCTCCTATCTGCGCGACCTCAGCGACGACTACGTCAAGGCCTTCGGGCCCGAGTCGATCCTGCCCGTCGCCCGCACGCCGATCGGCGTGCTCGGCTGCTATATCGAGGGCGAGGCCGAGGTGTTCGAGGCCTCCCGCATGCTGGCCTCCAAGGGCGCGCAGATCATCGTCCATCCGAGCCTGGAGGACGACATCACCCCCTGGACCGCCCTGAAGCAGGCGGTCGGGTTCCAGAACCAGGTGTTCCTGCTGACCGGCGCGACCTCGCGCAGCATCAAGCCCAACGATCCGACTGGCGGCTGGCACGGCGGGTCCTCGACCATCATCGGTCCCGACGGCCAGGTCCTGGCCTCGATCGCCGGCCGGGCCGAAGGGCGGGCCACCGCCACGATCGACCTCAACGCGATCGGCGCCGCGAGGCAGCGCAACGCCTCCAAGACCACCCCGGCTTGGGGGCTCTATCGCGGTCTCTACAACGCCCGCTAGAGACCGACGATCGCGATGCCGCCGTTGGGGGATATGACCTGGCCCGTCATCATGGCGGCCTCGTCGCCGGCCAGCCAGGCGACGGCGAAGGCGATCTCCTCGGGGGTCGCCAGCCGGCCGAGGGGGTAGCCGGCCGCGCGGCGGGCAAGCTCGTCGCCGCCGATGCTGCCAAGCGTCATCGGAGTCTCGATCAGGCCCGGCGCCACGGCGTTGACGGTGATCCGCCACGGCGCGAGCTCCCGCGCCAGGGTCCGGGTCATGCCGTTCAGGGCGGCCTTGGCGATGGTGTAGTGGCTCGCAGACGGGCTGCCGACCGAGGCGAAGAAGGACGAGATGTTGATGATCCGGCCCCGTCGCCGCGCCTTCATCCCGCCCACAACGGCGCGGGCATAGAAGAAGGCTCCCTTCACGTGGGCCCCCATCATGGAGTCGAAGTCCGCTTCGTCGATGTCCTCGATGGGCTTGCCCCGGCCGCTGACGCCGGCGTTGTTGACCAGGATGTCCACCGCCCCGAAGGCCACGGCCGCCGTCGCGACCGCCGCCTCGACCGAGGGCACGCTGGCGTTGTCGGCCACGACCGGCAGCACTCGGTCCGCATCTTCGCCGAAGCTGGCGCACGCGCCCCGCAGCCGTCCCTCGTCGAGATCGGTGATGACCACATGGGCGCCGCGGGCGTGGAGCAGGCGCGCGTGGGCCAGGCCCATGCCCGCGGCCGCCCCGGTCACCAGGGCGACGCGTCCGGCCAGGGGCGCGGCCGTCATTGCGCGACCGCCAGCGCCGACCGGCCGCCCCGGTGCAGGCTGCCGATGCCCAGCGCCCCCAGCAGGATCACGACCGCGTCGATGCTCAGGGCCATGTCGTAGGAGCCGAACCGGTCGCGGGCCGCGCCCATGACGACGGGGAAGACCCCGGCGCCGAGCAGGAAGCAGGCGAGCTGCCAACCGTAGATCCGGCCGTAATGGCGCAGGCCGAACCGGCGGCTGACGAGATAGGCCAGGAGATCGACCTCCGCGCCCGCGGCCAGGCCGATCAGCAGGGCGGCGGGGACCGCGGCGCCCTGTTTCAGCAGCAGGCACGCGATGACGGGCAGGAGCAGGAAGGCCAGGCCGACGTAGGCGGCGGGCAGGCGGTCGACCAGCACGCCGACGGTCAGTCGCCCGACGATGATGGTGATCCCGAGCAGGCCGGCGACGCCGGCGGCCTGGGGCGGGGTCAGGCCCGAATCCAGCAGCATGGGCGTCAGGTGCACGATCAGCGCGGCGATGCCGCCCGCGATCAGGAAGAACGACGCTCCGCTGCGCCAGAACCATGCGGTTCCCAGGGCCTCGCGCAGGGTGGAGCCGCCCGCCGGAATGGCGCCCGGCGCCTTCGGCGTGCCTTCCTCGAGGAACAGGGCCACGAAGGGCAGGGCGCCCAACAGGGTGACCGCGGCCAGGACCTGGTAGGCGACCCGCCAGCCGTGGGCGACGATCAGCTGGCTCATCAACATCGGCCCCAGGATGGCGGCGAGGCCGGTCCCGGCTAGGCTGAGCCCCAGCGCCAGGCCGCGCTGGCGGTCGAAGCAACTGTTGACCGCCCGAGTCCAGACGATGGGGGTCGTGCCGCTGGCGAGCAGCGCCAGGGCGGTCCAGGCGGCGTAGAGGGTGAGGACGTTGCCGGTGACCGCCGAAAGGCCGAGCAGGCCGAGGACCAGCCCGACCATCGAGATCAAGGCGGTCCGGCGCGAGCCGAAGCGGTCCACCAGGGTTCCAATGAAGGGAGAGGCCACGATCAGGCCCGCCTGCAGGCACAGGCCGGCGGTGGAGACCTGGGCCCGGCTCCAGCCGAACTCGGCGCCGAGCGGCTTCACGAACAGGCCGAGGGTGTAGAAGGGCAGGCCGGTGGCCCCGAAGGCCACCCCGACCATGACGGCCAGGACCATCTTCCAATGGCGGCCCAGTTCAGTCTCGGCGATCTGCATCGGTCTATAAGACCGGGGGCCTATCCGGCGTCGATGCGCCTATCGCCGTTTGTCCGCAGGTCGGAAACGCGCCGCGGGCGGCGGGATCAGCCGGCCTTGGCGGTCTTGCCGGCGCCCCTCTTGGAGAGCTCGACGGGCGCCGGCTTGGCGCCAGGGGAATTGGCCACCAGAAGCGCCTCTCCGCCCCATTGGAGGTTTTCCCGCGCATTCTTCAGATGCTTGCGCATCGCCGCCTCGGCGCGCTCGGGGTCGCGGGCGGCGATGGCGTCGACCACGGCCTTGTGCTCGGCGAAGGCCGCCTTCGCGCGCCCGGGTCGGGCGGTGGTGCGATACCGATAGAGCCGGAGCTGGAAGAACAGCTCGTTGCACAGGGTGCGCTCGAGCCGGCCGTTGCGGCTGCCGCGGGCGATGTAGACGTGGAAATCCTCGTCCGCGAGGGCCTGATAGTAGCCGTCGCCTTCCCGAAGGTCCTTGCTGCGGCCATGCCGTTCGAGGAGCGTCTGCAGCGTCTTGATCTCGTCGTCGCGCATGTGGGTGGCGGCGAGCCCGGCGGCCAAGCCTTCGAGCGCCTCGCGCATCGTGTGCAGTTCGATCAGGTCGTTCTGGGAAAGGCCGACCACGTGAACGCCGATGTTCGACGTCCGGTTGACGAGCTTGAGGCCTTCCAGGCGCTGCATGGCCTCCCGAAGGACGCCGCGGCTGATCCCGAGCTGCCGCGCGAGGTTGGCTTCCCGAATTCTCTCTCCGGGTTGGATTTCGCCGACGACGATCGCTTCGGCGATCCGTTCGAATGCCTCGTCGACGAGTGAGCGCGGGATGATAGGTCGGTCAAGGGGCATTGGATACCGGGCTTGCTGCTCGAATTCTGGGGCTGCCGGATAATGTAAGCAAGATTTGCGGTGGAAACAGCGTCGATGCGGGAAAGCGCCGGAGCCGACGGAATGCGACAGTGTCGACAGTTCACATCTTGCGCCGGAGCGCCTAGGATAGATCGTTCTATCCCGTGCGCGTCAGCATTTGATGGAACGGCCGCGGACGGCGCCAGCTTACGTGGCTTTTCAGGATTCGGCTACGCCGGCATAGCTTGGCCGAGCCGGACGGCGCCTCAGGAGATTGATCATGGGTAGTTTAAGCGTCTGGCATTGGGGTCTCGTGCTCGTGGTCGCAATGTTGATGTTCGGCGGCCGCGGCAAGATCTCGGGACTCATGGGCGAGGCCGCCAGGGGCGTTCGCGCCTTCAAGGACGGCCTGTCCGACGACGGTGGCGAAAGCGTCGCCAAGGCGGACGAGCGGCAGGCGCGCGACGACGGCCAGCTTCGTCAGGACAAGGTCGGCTAGCGCCGTTCCAGCGCTGCCGCCAGTATCGAGGTGAAGAGCAATGCTGCCTGGCGTGGGCGGATCAGAACTGATCGTGCTGGTCCTGGTGGCGTTGGTCGTGGTGGGCCCAAAGGACCTGCCCGTCCTGATGCGAAAGCTCGCCCAGTGGGTGGGCAAGGCGAGGTCGCTCGCGGGCGAATTCCGCTCCAGCTTCGAGGAGATGGCGCGCCAGTCGGATCTGGAGGACCTGCGGCGAGAGGTCGAGGCCCTGCGCAGGACCGCGACGTCCGACCTGTCGGCGCCGCTCGATCTGCACGCCGAGCTTCAACCGGCGTTGCACGAGGTCGAGGCCGGCGCCAGCGCGGAGACGGGCGCTGCCTCGCCGGGCTTGCAGGTGCAGCTCGATCAACCGCTGGATCTCCACGGCCAGGACGAGCTTGCCGCGTCACAAGCCGAGCCGACGCCTGATCTCGAGGAGGCGGCCGAGACGGACGAGAAGTCCAAGCCCGAGCCCTACACGAAGGTCGCGTACGACTTCGAACCGGGAATGATGCACTAGGGCGGTCGGCGCGCGCCGCGCGCCCCTGGGCCGGTCAGCGTCCGACGCTGGGGGCCAGGCCGCCGCTCTGCGCCGCCTGCTTGTCCGCCGTGAACCGCGAGACCAGCCAGGCCGTCAGGAAGGCCAGGGGCATGGTGATCAGCGTCGGATACTCCGAGGGGAAGATGGGGGTGTCGAACCCCAGGACCTTGACCCACACGGAGGGGCCGAGCACCAGCAGGACCAGGGCGGAGACGAGCCCGGTGAGCCCGCCCGCGACGGCGCCGGCGACCGTCAGCCCGCGCCAGTAGATGACGAGGAACAGGACGGGGAAGTTGGCGCTGGCGGCCAGGACCAGGGCGCCGGCGACCAGCACGGCGATGTTCTCGTGCTGCAGCACCACCGCCAGCACCACAGCCGCCACCGAAGCGCCGATGGCGGTCATGCGGAACACCGTCAGCTCGTGACCTTCGTCAGCCACGGTCTTGCGGGTCAGGGTGGCGTAGATGTCGTGCGAGGCCGCCGAGGCGATCGACACGGTCAGCCCGGCGACCACCGCCAGGATGGTGGCGAAGGCCACGGCCGCGATGGCGCCGAACAGCAGCTCCCCACCGACCGCCGACGCCAGGTGCACGACGGCCATGTTGGCGCCGCCGCGCACGCCGCCGGTCGCGTCCTGGAACGCCGGCACGCCCTTGACGAAGGCCACGGTCGCCGGGGCGATGATCAGGAACACCACGGCGAGCACGACCGCGATGATCGCGGTGCCGATCGCCACCGACTTGCGGCTCTCCTCGGCGTCCTTGACCGTGAAGGCGCGGATCAGCAGGTGCGGCAGGCCCATGGTGCCCAGCGCCAGGCCCGCCACCAGCGAGACGGTCGAGAACAGGTCCATCTTCAGCCCGCCGAGGGAGAACAGGCCCGCGCCGAGCTCATGCGCGGCGGCGGCCCGCTCGTAGATCGGGGCCAGTCCGCCGGCCTTGACCAGGCAGAGCACGGCCAACAGCCCGATGGCGGCCAGCAGCACGGCGGCCTTGATCACCTGCACCCAGGTGGCGGCGATCATGCCGCCGAAGGTGACGTAGATGGCCATCAGCGCGCCGACGATGATGACCGCGGCCAGGAACGGCAGCCCGAACAGGATCGAGATCAGGCCGCCCGCGCCCACGAGCTGCGCGACCAGGTAGAACAGGGAGATGGTGATGGTGCTGACGCCCGAGTAGATCCGCAGCACCGGGCTCTTCAGCCGCGACGTCACCACGTCCCCCAGGGTGAAACGGCCGAGTTGGCGCAGCGGTCCCGCTATCCAGGCCAGCATCAGGCACAGGCCCAACAAGAACGGCAGCAGGTACATCACGTTGTCCGCCCCGGAGGCGAAATAGATCGCGGTCGTGCCGAGCAGGGTGGCGGCGGACACGAAGTCCCCGGCGATGGCGAGGCCGTTCTGCCCGGCCGAGATGCTGCCGTTGGCGGCGTAGAAGCCTTCGCGGCCGGAGGCGCGACGGGCGGCCCAGCGGGTGATGGCGAGGGTCGCGACCACGACCGCCACGAAGCAGAGCATTGCGAGCATGTCAGTCGTCCGAAAGGCTGATGGTGGAGGCGCAGAGTACGGCGACGCCCACCAGGGCGGCCATCAGCGCAATGAGCAGCCAGGACAGGACTGGGACCCCGGCGACCGTGGCCAGGAACTCCGCGGGGATCAGCTTGGGCGCGCTGGCGAGGATCGGCACGGGGGCCACCAGGACCGATCCGAGCAACGACAGGAGCAGGGGCCGGCCCAGCCGTCTTTTCGTCGGTTCCGGGGCCTCGGGCATGGGGGATCCTCGCTCAATTAGGCCGCCAACTTCGGCTCAGGCCCCCAAGCTGTCAACAGTCGTCAATCTACGGGGCGGGCGGTCGGGGACGCCGATTGCGGATTGACCGCACAGCGGATAAGCGCCGCGCAGATCAGTCCGCGGTGCGGCTGAGGTAGCGGCCGTGCCCGGCGGGGCCGACGATCTCACCGTCGCGCATGACGGTGACGCCGCGCACCATCGTCAGGCGCGGCCAGCCCGTCAGCCGCCATCCGTCGTAGAGGCTGTAGTCGGAGTAGGAGCCGAGCTCCTGCCAGCGGACCTCGCGCTCGAAGTCCGGGTCGACGATGGTGATGTCGGCGTCGGCGCCGACTTCGATGCGGCCCTTCCGGGGTAGGCCGAAGATGCCGGCGGGCGCCGAGCAGAGAAGCTGGGCGATGCGCTCCAGGGACAGGCGGCCCTTGTGGAAACCCTGGTCCATCAGGACCGGGAGGATCGTCGCGGTCCCCGGGAAGCCCTGCGAAGCCTGCCAGATCGGCTTGTCCTTGGTCGCCCTCTTACGCGGCACGTGGTCGGAGGCCACGACGTCGATGGAGCCGTCGGCCAGGCCTTCCCACATGGCCTCCACGTCGTCCTTGCTGCGGAAGGGAGGGTTCGCCTTGCCCATGCCGCCCAGGTCGCTGTCCTCGTGGTGGGTCAGGTAGTGGGGGCAGGTCTCGACGTAGACGTTGTCGTACCGCTCCCGCCACCGCCGCACCTCGTCCAGGGCCATGCGCGTCGAGATGTGGGGGATGTAGATCTTGGCCCCGAGGTGTTCGGCGAAGTAGAGGGCGCGCACGACGCTTTCCGCCTCGGTGAACGGGGGCTTGGTCGCGGCCCAGTCCCTGAGGGTGGCCATCTCGGCGGCGGCCGCCGAGCGCCGGAAACGGTTGACGACCTCGATGTTCTCCGTGTGGACGACGATGGTGACGTCCCCCAGCGTCGCCGCCTTCTCCAGAAGCGCGTAGAGGTAGCCGTCGTCGGTGCCGTCCAGCCCGAGGTAGCGGCCTTCCTCGCCCTTGAAGTTCATGAAGTACTTGAAGGAGGTGACGCCGTAGTCCCGAACGTACTGGTCGAGCTCGTCCAGGTGCAGCTCGCTGGCCGTCGAGAAGTGGAAGGCGAAGTCCACCAGGGCCCGGTCCTTGGCGTAGCCGAGCTCCCGCTCGAACACGCCGCCGTAGGGCTCGTTGTTGAGGAAGTAGCCGAGCACGGTCGTGAAGCCGCCCTGGGCGGCGTACACGGTCTCGGTCGAATATTCCGTGATCGGCTCGCCGAACCCGAAATGGACGTGCGCGTCGATCAGTCCGGGAAAGACCAGCCGCCCGGAGGCGTCGATCACCTCGGCCGCGGCGGCGGCGCAGCCCGGCTCGAACAGGGCTGCGATGCGGCCGTCCTTGACCCCGATATCCAGCGGCCGGACCCCTGTGACCGGGTCGACGACGGCGCCGTTGGCGATCAGGCGATCAAGCTGCATCAAAGGCGCTTTCAACAAGGTTCGCGGGCTGGTCCGCCGCCTCAGGCGGAGTCGCGGAGGGATCGAGCGGCGGCTGCGTGCCCTCGGGAGCCGACAGCCAGCGGAGGGAGGTCTCCAGCGCCCGGCGCTCGAGGCCGCCGCCGATCAGCACCAGGCGGGAGCGTCGCTCGTCGTCGGGCCAGGCGGCCAGGCGGCGGGTGTCGAACAGGGTCTGGACGCCGTGGACTACGACGGGCCTGCCGGCGATGCTGACGATGCCCTTGCAGCGGAGGAGGTCGCGCCCGTAGCGGCGCCGCATGACCTCGATCCACGCCGCCAGCCCGGACCAGGTGACCGGAGTGTCGATCCAGAAGCTTTCCGAACCGATCTTCGGATCGTGAACCGGGCCGTGTGCGTGCGGGCCGCCGCCATGCGCGTGCTCGGGCGGGGCCAGCCGTCCAAGCCAGGGCAGGGCGTCGGCTTGACGGGCGGGGGGCAGCAGCGCCTCGGCCGCGACCTGTCCGAACGAGGCGACGACCAGGTCGGCGCCCGGGTTTAGCGTGCGCAACAGCGCGCGCAGGCCCGCCGGCACGGTCGCGGCGGTCCGGTCGGTCTTGGTTATGACGATCCGGTCGGCGTAGGCGACCTGCGCCTGCGCCTCCGGATGCTCGGCGAGTTGCGCCTTCGCGTGGATCGCGTCGACGACGCAAACCAGTCCCCCGAGCTGATAGAAATGCGAGACCACGCTGTCGCGCATGATCGACTGGATGATCGGCCCGGGGTCGGCCAGACCGGTCGTCTCCACCAGCACCCGCCGGAAAAAGGGTACATCCCCCCGGGCGCGGCGGGATTGAAGGTCGAGGAGCGTCTCCTTGAGGGAGCCGAGGACCGCGCAGCAGAGGCAGCCGGCGTCCAGGAGGACGATGTTCTCCTTGGCAGAGGCGACCAGCAGGTGATCGAGGCCGATCTCGCCGAACTCGTTCACCACCACGGCGCTGTCGGCCAGGGCCGGCTGCTGCAGAAGGGCGTTCAGCAGCACGGTCTTTCCGCTGCCGAGGAAGCCCGTGAGCAGGGTGATGGGAATCTTGTCAGGGACGCTCATCGCCGGCTCCAGGTGACGTTGGCGAGGTCGCAACAAATCACCCAAACTGTCAACAGTCGAATGCTGCCTGGTGGCCTAACGATGGAGCCGGGCGGAGTCCGGACCGCGCCGGTTGCATGCCCGGCCCGACTGTGTCAACAGTTGGCAGATGCTCGCCTCATAAGCCTCAATAGTAAGCACACGATGTCCCTGGATCAGCCGATCATTCCGCGCTCCCTGGTCGATCAGACCTTCGATCGGATCGCCGACGCCATTGTGGTGGGCGAGATCCAACCGGGGGAAAGGATCCGGGAGGCCCTGTTCGCCCGTCAGCTTGGCATCAGCCGCGGCGTGCTGCGCGAGGCCATGCAGCGCCTGGAAGGGCTGAAGCTCGTCACCCGCACCTCGAACATCGGCGTCCACGTCATCGGGCTTTCAGAGCAGGATCTGCTCGACCTCTACGCCATGCGCGAGGCCCTGGAAGGCATGGCGGCTCGCCTGGCCGCGATCCACATGCCCGACGACGAGATCCGGGCCCTCCAGGACCTTCTCGATCGCCACGGGGAGAAGAGGGACGTTCGCCAGGGCGAGGGCTACTATCAGGCCTCGGCGGACGAGGACTTCCACTTCCGGATCGCGCGCGGCAGCCGCAACACCCGGCTCGAGCGGACCCTGTGCACCGAGCTCTACTATCAGCTTCGCCTCTATCGTTATCGGTCCAGCGTACGGCCTGGGCGCGCCAGCGCGGCCTTGGCCGAGCACAGGGAAGTCGTCGACGCGATAGCGGCGCGCGACCCCGACCGAGCGGAGGCCGCGATCCGTCGGCATCTCCACAACGCCCGGACAAACCTCAACTGGCAGGGCATGGCCGAGGCCGCGGCGGTGCTTGCGGAGACCGCGGCGCCCAAGGTCAAGAGCGCGCCGCGGCTGGCGCGCGCCGGATAGGCGCCGTCGGCGCCAGGATTCCCTAGGGGATCGCCGCCATCACGTCCCGGACGGGCATGACGTCGCCGTACTTGTAGGCGATGTCGAACAGGTTGACCGCGTGCGAGACGGGGCTGCGGTCGAACACGCATTCCTCGGGAACCGTCACACGGTAGTTGTACGCGAAGCCGTCGACAACCGTCCCGCGGACGCAGCCGCTCGTGCTGCACCCGGTGACCACCAGGCTGTCCACGCCCTTGTCGACCAGGTAGCTCACCAGCGGCGTTCCGAAGAAGGCGCTGGGGTGCTTCTTGGGCAGCAGTATGTCGCCGTCGACGGGCGCGATCTCGGGCGGGAACTCGTAGCCCTGGGCGGAGATGTTCATGATCTCGGGCACTTTCTGGCCCAGGCGGCCGACGTCGTAGTCCATCTTCGGCGCGACGTAGGGGTAGATCACGGGGTGGCCCCGCTCCCGGAACAATGTCAGCAGGGGGACGATATGATCGATCGCGGCCCAGCCGGCGTCTCCGCAACTCGTCTTGAACTCGTCGATGGCCTCCCAGTAGGGGCGCCGCTCGAGCCCGACGGTCCTGTATTGGACGTCGATGATCAGCAGAGCCGGGCGGGCGCCCATCCCGGTGGGTCGGCCGAAGCCGGCGGCCGTGTAGCGTTCGATCTCGTCGACGCTGATGATCTCGTCCCAAGGTCTGCTCATACGGGTTCGCCAACCTTCGCAATGGCCGTCGAATAGCGCTTCTCGAGCGCGTCGTACTCGTCTTTCCGGACGAACCTCTGCCGATCCGCGAAACTCGCCAGATCCTGGGTGACGGTTTCGAGCGAGCCGTGGCTGTGCAGCCCGCTCAACACGCGGCGCGTCCCGGCGATGGCGGCCTGAAGGGCGGCGTTGGCATAGAGTACGAAACCGTAGCCCATGTTGTCGAGCGCGTCGAAGGGCAGGGGGGGGGTCTTGCCGCCGTAGACGATGTTGATCAGCTGCGGGCAGGCGAGCCTCTTGGGGATCGCCCGGATCTCCGCCTCTGAGGTCACGGCCTCGACGAAGGTGACGTCCGCCCCCGCCTCGATGAAGGCTTGCGCCCGATCGATGGCGGCTTCGAAGCCGTCGATGGCCCGGGCGTCCGTGCGGGCGACGATCTGCAGGTTGCTGTCGCGGCGCGCATCCGCGGCCGCCTTGATCTTGGCGACCATCTCGACGGTCGGGATCACGGCCTTGCCCTCGAAGTGGCCGCACTTCTTGGGAAACACCTGATCCTCGAGCTGGATCGCGTTGGCGCCGGCCGCCTCGAGGGTTCGGACCGTATGGTAGGTGTTCACGGCGTTGCCGAAGCCGGTGTCGGCGTCGACCAGGATCGGGAGCTCCACCACCATCTTGATCGCCCGCAACGCGGCTGCGACGTCGGTCAGGGTCGTGAGGCCGAGATCCGGCAGGCCGTGGTTCATGTTGCTGACGCCGGCGCCGGTCAGGTAGAGCGCCTCGTAGCCGATGTCCGCGGCGATCAGGGCCGACAGCGGATTGGCGATTCCGGGCAGCAGGATGGCGCCGCCGCGCTGCACGCGCGCCTTGAAGACGCGGTTGCGTTCGATCTCATTCATGTACGGCACCGATCGGGAATTGAAGAGACGGGCGGGCCTTTCACGGCTTCAGCGTGCCGAGATAGGCGACGATGTCGCCCCGTTGGGTCGCGTCGGCCACCGAGAGCGGCATCCGGCTTCCCGGGATCATCTTGGCCGGGCCGGACAGGAAGCGGTCCAGCGTCGTGCTGTCCCAGACCAGGCCCTTGCCGGCGGCCGCCTTGAGGGCGTCCGAGTAGGTGTAGGTTGAATCGACGAGAGCCGCATGGTCCGCCAGGCCGGCAAGGTTGGGTCCCAGCGAACTGCCCGCGCCGGCCTCGACCTGGTGGCAGACCCGGCAGGTCCGATTGAAGGTCCGCTTGCCCACCTCGGCGTCGCCGGCGGCGCCGGTCGCCTCGGCGGCCGCGACCTGAGACGCCAACATGGAGGCCGCCAACAGGACAGAGAGCAATACCGGGGCGCCGCGAAGCTTGCTGTGCATGAACGTCTCGTCTTGTTGGCGTGCTTTGGCTGATCGACGCCGATGCAGAAGGACCGCCTCGACTCCGGAGGCCCATTGCGCCCATCCCGACCACCTGTCCCACCTTAGGAGACGGTGCTGTAAAATGTCAACAATCCGACAGAGTGGGATCCGTCGTCCGACGCCGGTGTTTTGGCACAATCCGACAGGCGGTTAGCGCGGCGACCTCGCTTTCCAGAGCGGGTGGCCGTCAGCGGGGAGACGGGCGACCGTCTCCCCACGGAGGGGCCCCTCAGGTCTTGAAGGTCAGCATCTTCTGGCCGAGCAGGCGGCCAAGGGTCAGCGCCGGCGTCACGCACATGCCGCCCACGTGCGAGTGGCCCATGGTGGTCCCGGCGCCAAGGATCTCGCCCGCGGCGTAGAGGTTCGGGACGGGAGTGCCGTCCTGCTTGATGATCTGCAGGTTCTTGTTCACCGCCAGGCCGCCGAAGCTCATGAACTTCCAGCCGTGGCACTTGATCGCGTAGAACGGCGCCTGCGCGACCGCCAGCGGCTTCACCTTGCGCCCTAACGGGTCCTGGCCGGTGTCCACGCCCTTGTTGTATTCGGCGACGGTCTGCACCAGTCCGGTCCCGTCGAAGCCGGCGAGCTTGCCCAGCGCCTCGAGCGTGTCGGCCTTGTGGAAGAACGGGCGCTTGTTGAACATCTCGCCGTACTGGGCCTTGGTCCAGCGGCGCGGGTTCATGATCTGCGGGGCCTGCCAGAAAGCCTGCTCGTCGAACACCATCCAGTAGACGATGTCCTTCTGCGCCCTGAGGCCGGCCTCCAGGGCGTCGTGACTCGGGATGTCCTCCTGGACGAAGCGCTGGCCCTTCTCGTTGACATAGATCTCGTAGGGCGGGCGCGTCGGCGGGAACGGCCTGAAGGTCTGGATCATCGGGCTAGGGAAGTTGGCGTCCTCGAGGATGCCGCCCAGCATCGGCGTCTGCTTGTCGCCGTTGCGGAGATAGCCGCCCACCGAACGGCCCAACATCAAGCCCTCGCCCTGACTGAACGGATAGGAGCTGTCGTTGTAGTTCTTCACCGGAGAGTCGATGGCCTCGAACATCTCCTTGTTGGAGGCGCAGCCGCCGGCGGTCAGCAGCACGTTCTCCCCCATGTAGCGGGTCAGCGCGCCGTCCTCGCCCGCGGCCACCACGCCGGTGACGGCGCCGGCGCGGTTGGTGATCAGTTCCTTGGCCTTGGTGTTGAGCAGGACCTTCACCCGACCGGCGTCGATCTCCGGCTGCAGCTGCGCGTTCAGGATGCGCAGGATCGAGCGGCCGCCGTTCTTGCCCCAGGCATAGCGGGCGCGGCTGTAAGGTTCGTGCGTGTTCCCCAGGATCGGATGGTCGGGATAGACGTCGAAGCCGTTGTCCATCAACCAGTCGAAAGTATCGGCGGAGCCGCCCACAGCCAGGCGGACCACGTCCGGGTCGGCGGTGTTCTTGCTGATCCGCATGATGTCGTCAAAGAAGACTTGCGGATTGTCCTCGATGCCCTTGGACTTCTGCAGCTTGGTGCCCGAGGCGGACATCTGGCCCGAGGACAGGTGCAGCGTGCCGCCGAGTTGGCCGGCTGCCTCGATGATCAGGACACGGGCGCCGCGCCTGGCCGCGAAGATCGCCGCCGGCATGCCTGCGTTGCCGCCCCCGACGATGATCAGGCTGTAGGGCCGTCCGCCGGCCGCCTTTGCGCGCTCGGCGCCCAGGGCGTTGCTCGCGGCGCCCGCCGCGGCTGCGCCGACGGCGGCGGTGGCTAGAAAAGCGCGGCGGTCCACGTTCGGCTTCGGCATGTCTTCAAGTCCTTCACGGTCTTTGTAGTGTTTAGAAGACGGTATTCGCCGGTTGCGGACGCCCGCCCCTCGATGCCGCCCTTCCGGATCAGGATTGCGCCCGGCCCGATCTTCGGCCGCCCGCGCGTGACCCTCGTTGCTATCGCCCTCGGAAATCGCCCTCATCTGACGGCAGACCCCGCAATGTGTCAACAGTCAACCAAATGCACCTCTAGCCCGGCGCGTCGGCGACGTCGCTGAAGATCAGGTTGGCGCGCCAGTGCCTCATGTGCGTGCGTATGACGGCCTCGGCGCGGTCCGGATCGCGCTGCTCGATGGCCTGGAGCACGTCCTTGCGCTCCTCGAGCGCCGCCGCGGACCAGCCTGGGCGAACGCTGATGCGTTGGCGGTAGGAGCGGAGCTGGTATCTGAGCTCTCCGCAGACCATCCGCTCAACTCTGGAGTTGCGGCTTCCGCGGGCGATTCGGCAGTAGAACTCGCTGCTGTCCAGAAGGCTGGAGAGCTGATCGGCTTCAGGTCTTCCGGCCTCCAGTTCAAGTAGGGCCCTGGCTTCCGTGATCTCCGCGTCGGGCATATGCTCCGCCGCGAGGCGAGCGGCCAATCCTTCGATGGCTTCGAGCATGGTATAGAGCTCGTAGAGGTCGTGCTGGGTCAGACCCATGACATGGGCGCCGACATTGGGCGTCCGCACGACCAGCCACAGGGACTCGAGTCGCTGCAGGGCCTCGCGCAGGACCGCCCGGCTGACGCCGAGCTGGCGCGCCAGATAGGCTTCGCGGATACGCTCCCCGGGCTGGATCTCACCGCCCGCGATCGCATCGGCCACACGCTCGAACGCTTCTTCGACAAGGGACTGGGGAACGATCGGCTGTGAAAGAGTCATGGGCCTTCCGAGAGCGCGACACGTCCCGCAAACCGCCTTGAGCGTCGCCCGGGTCAGGGCGGCACGACTGTCGAAAGTCGGCGGTATGAATGAGACGCGCCGACACTAGCCAAGCGGAGCGGTCAACCGTGGGTAGGTTCGAATTCTGCTCGCCTATCGAGCAAACTTGGCGGGGACTGCCCGAAGTTCAGTAGAGGGCCTCGTAGGCGGCGATCTGGTCCAGGATCGCGCGTCGCGGCCGGGCCCCTTCGGAGACGGCGCGGTTCCAGTCCTCGGTCCACGCCGCCGCTTGCGCAGCGTCGAGGCGTGATTCGAAGCGGGCCACGGTACGGGGCGTGTCCGGTTCGGTCGCCAGCGCCTCCAGGTAGACGAGGTGTCCGGCGACGCAATCGAGCACGTGCTGGCCCCCTGCACCGCGTGGGGCGTCTCCCGTAGCCCTGTCGGCGGCGTAGTCGCCGCCCCCGATCACCGCGCCCGCGCGCGCGACCCCGACCGCCACGCCGCGGCTTTCGAAATAGGTGGCCGCGTAGCTCGCCACGACGATCTCGCACGCGGCCTTCGAGGCAGAATAGGGGTCCAGGGCATGGACGGCGTTTGAGGTCGTCGTGAGCACGGCCTTGAGGTCGGACTGCCGGCGCAGCGCATCCAGCAGATTGACCGTGCCCATGACGTTGGTGGCGAAGGTGCGTCCGGGATCGGCCACCGACTCCTGGACGCTCGCCTGCGCGGCGAGGTGCAGGACGAGGTCGAGCCGGCTCAGCTCCATCAGGGTGACGACCCTCGGCCGGTCGCGCAGGTCCACCAGCTGCGAGGCCAGGCTGGCCGCCACGCCCGCCTCGCCGTAGAGGTTGGGGCTGTGCTCGGGCAGTTGGGCGAGCCCGGTCACCACCGCCTCCATGCGTTCGAGCCAGAGCGCGGCCCATGCGCCGATGAAGCCGGTATGGCCGGTCAGGAGGACCCGCTTGCCGCTCCAGAACGCGGGGTCGGGCCCTCGCCTCGGTGCGCTGCTCGACCTCACCGCTTCCGGCATCTTCCCCCCGCTGATGTTGCCGACCCAGGTTCCATGTCGGGGTATACATCGTCAACAGTCGGCATATGGTGTGGCTGTTCGAGCGGGTGCCGATCGGCATCTGCGTACTGTCGACAGATTTTCGGGGGTCGTGTAACGCTCGTCGCCCGTTTGGGACGAGCCGTGGACGGCTCCGCAGCTGAAGGTGGCCCCGTGCGCTTCCGGTTCATGTTGATTCCGCCGGCCGTTCTGGCGACGGCTCTGACCGCCACGCCGGCGGCGGCGACCAACTTCCTGACCGTCCCGGAAGCCCAGCAGCTCATCTTTCCGGGCGCTCAGTTCACGCCCGCCGACCTCGCGCTGACGGACGAGCAGGCCGACAACCTGGCGCGGATTTCAGGCGCGACCGTATACCGGAACCAGGTGAAGCTGTGGAAGGTCTCCACCGGCGGCTGGTTCTTCCTCGACCAGGTGCCGGGGCGGGACGATCGCGTCACCTATGCGGTCGGCATCAATCCGGACGGCTCGATCAAATCGATCGAGGTCCTGGTCTGCGTCGCGGAGTACGACCAGGTCCGCGGGGCCTGGCGCCGGAATTTCGTCGGCAAGCGCTTCAGCCGCGTCCACTTGAGCAAGGAGATTCCGAACATCTCCAGCTCCACCTTGTCGGTTGCGCATGTGACCGACGGCGTGACCAGGATACTGGCGACCTATGCGCTCTTCGTCGCGCCAAAACAGGGCTGAACGTGTCCGGCCGCTCCTCGGCACGCTCGTGCATGTTTCCTGCATTGGCCTGCCATCGGAACTGGCGCACCGTCGCAGCGACGAGGCGTTCGCGGCCGTCGCCGATGTGCACCGGCTGATGAGCTTCCACGAGCCGACGAGCGACATCACCCGCTTGAACCAGGGGGCCTCCTCGGCGCCGGTGGAGGTCGACCCTCAGACCTTCGCGGTGCTCTCCCTCGCGCTCGAGGTCGCCCAAGCCAGTTCGGGCGCCTTCGACATCTCGATCGCCGAGCGCCTGGTGAGGTGGGGACGGCTGCCCCGGCCGCCGGCCGCGCCGACGCCCGATCCGGCCGCGTCGTGGCGCGACATCGAACTTCTCGAGGGCGGCAGGGTGCGGTTCCATCGCCCGCTGTGGATCGACCTCGGCGGTATCGCCAAGGGCTTCGCCGTCGATCGCGCCATCCAGCGTGTCACGGGCGATCCGTCCGTGCGGTGGATCGTCAACGCCGGCGGCGACCTGCGGGTGACAGGTGAGGGAGCCGAACGCGTCCTGCTGCGCACGGATTCGCAGGTCGAGGGCGACGCCGGCGTCGTCGACCTGGAGAACGCCAGCCTCGCCAGCAGCAGCGGACGAGGGCAGGGCGGCCGCGCCGACGGCGAGACGGTTGGGCCGCACATCGACGGCCGTCGCCGGCGCGCGGTTGGGGGGCGGAGCTTCGTGTCCGTGGTGGCCGAGGATTGCGCCGTCGCCGACGCCTTGACCAAGGTGGTGCTGGCCCTGCGCTCGCGGGCGGCCGGCGTGCTCGAGCGTTACGGCGCGACGGCCTTCCTGCACGACACCCGCGGCGGCTGGAAAACCCTGGGCGCCGGCGCATGACGAGGAAGGCCGTCGCGGACGCGCACGCTCATCCCGTCAAGCCGCCCAGGCGCGCCCGTCGGCAGAAGGGGACCGTGCCCCTGCCGCCGGCCCGCCGCCGGGCGGTCTATCTGGTCTCCGGCGGCGTCTGGGCCACGGGCGGGCTCTGGCTGATCTACCACTACTTCATGAGCGTGAAGGACGAGTTCGGCTTCGATACCGTTCACCCCTGGGAGAAGTGGTGGCTGATCGCCCATGCCGCCGTCGCGATCTGGGCGACCTGGATGTTCGGGAACCTCTGGCTCCACCACATCAAGCTCGGCTGGAACGTCAGGGCCCGCTGGATCAGCGGCGGCAGCTTGTTCCTCGTGATGCTCTGGCTCATCGGAACGGGATTCCTTCTCTACTATGTCGGCAACGACAAGATCCGGAACCTCACCGCCCTGCTGCACTGGATCCCGGGGCTGGCCGCGCTCGTGCTGTTCCTCCTGCACCTATCGTTCGCCTGGCTCCGGCCGAAGGAAGCCAAGGCGCGGCGCGGGCATTAGCTGCCCCTTTCCCAGGCGCCGCGCCTCTCGGTCGTGCACCCCTGAACTTGGCGCCCACGCGGGCTGTAGTTGATCAAGTAACTGTTGACAGTTGGCAGGGTGGCGCGGAGATTGTTCGGGCTAGGCCTGTGACACGGGGCGCGAGTGCGTGGGCGCCAGGTTGGGGCGTGCGCCGTCGGATGCCGAACTGTCCGTCGTGCTGGGATGCCTGAACGAGGAAGGGATTTCCGATGGCTGCCGACAAACTGAACAAGGGACCGCAGGTCGACGTCGACTTCGTCAAGAGCGACTACGACAAGGCGCTCATCCTGGACAGCGTCCACACCGACAACCTGATGTCGGCCGTGCTGAACTTGGCCGCCGAGGTTTGGGTGGTCCGTCGCCGCCTGATCATCTCCGAGACCCTCGCGAGCCAGAAGGTCCTGGCCACGGCCGCCGCGATCGACGCCTACAACCCGACGCCGCAGGAGAAGGCGGCGTGGGAGAAGGAGCGCGACGTCTTCATCGACCGCACCCTCAGCGTCCTCACGCGCCCGGCCAAGCGGATCGAGAGCGCGCAGATCCCGATGAACCGCAACTCCGCGCCTCTGCGCAACGTCTGACCGGAGCTGGACAATGGAAATCAAGCGCAGAACCTTCATCGCCTCCAGCGTCGCCGCCGCCGCGGCCGCCCATGCCTCCGGCTCGATCGCGCAGACGTCGAACGACCTGGTCGACGTCAAGGTCGATCCCTGGAACCAGCCGCCTGAGCTCGCCGCCCGGTGGGACATCGGCGACCGCTTCATCAAGCAGGACGACGAGAGCCGCCAGGACTTCACCCGCGGCGTGGCCGCCTTCACGGTCCGCGACTCGGCGACGCCCGAGAAGCAGGCCCACCACGCCGCCTTCCTCAAGTCGAAGGGGATCAATCCCCTCGACGACGTGGACATGACGGGCGAGCAGGCTTTCAGCCTCTTGGTTCAGGATCCGGTCTACGCCGCCCGCATCCGCCTCGCCCGCAGCAACTTCGCCCTGCACTGGGACAATCCCCGCCGAGCCTTCCACGCCAACGCCGACTACTACATCGGCGAGATGGAGAAGACTGATAAGGCCGGCCCCGGCAAGCTGGAGCTGAACCCCGACCTCGACATCCCGGACTGGGCCCGGCACGAGATCCACTCCATGCCCGGCGGGTATGTCGGCGAGCCCTTCGCCGGCTGGATCTACGAGCTCGGCCATGTCGCCGGAACCGCCGACCTGCGCGACCGCGGCCGCGCCGTTGCCTACGGCCAGACCGCGAAGCTGCCGGCCGACAAGAAGGTCAGGCGGGTCCTCGACCTGGGCTGCAGCATGGGCGACAGCACCCTCGGCCTGAAGGTGCGCTTCCCCAAGGCCGAGGTCACGGGCCTGGACGTCGGCGGTCCGCTGCTGCGCTATGCGCACTACCGGGCGGTCAAGTCCGGCTTCGACGTCAACTACGTGCAGCGCAACGCCGAGAACACCGGCTTCCCCGACGGGCATTTCGATATCGTCGGCTCCTGCATCATGTTCCACGAGGTGGCGCCCGAGGCCCGGCAAAGGATCGTCAAGGAGATCTACCGAATCCTGCGGCCCGGCGGCGTGTACCACCACGTCGACTTCATGACCGTGGGCCACCCGAACCATACGCCGACCAAGACGGTGGCGGGACTGGCCGGCAAGTGGGTCGACCACCGCCACAACGTCGAGACCTGGTCGCCGGCCTATCAGCAGGCGGACTTCCCAGGGCTGATGAAGGCGGTCGGTTTCGAGGTCGACTTCTCCGGTCCGCCGACCGGCAACAGCCGGAACGCGCCGCGGAGCTTCCCGGGCGTCGCCGGCATCAAGCCGATGACCGCCTGAGGACTAGCGAGAGCTAAGGGGCGGCGGGGCGAGCGCCCGCGCCGCCCCATTCGTTTCGAGCCTGAACCCCGCGGACGGACCGCGCCCGCATCGGTCCGATCGGAGCGCCCATGTCATCCCCCACACTCTCCCGCCGCGCCGCCCTGGCCGGGGCCGCGACCGTCGCCCTGGCCGTCCCGCTGGCCGCCGGCGCGGCTGAGCAGCCGACCATGAAGCGCGGTTACGTCGACGGACCCTACGGACAGATCCACTACCGGATCGTCAGGCCGGCGCACCCGACGAAGACGCCGCTGCTGTGCCTGCATCCCAGCCCGCTGTCGGGGGCGGTGTACGACCGCTGGTTGCCCGAGATGGGCAAGGATCGGATTGCGCTCGCTCCGGACACCCCCGGCTATGGAGGCTCGGACGCGCCCCCGGAGCCGGTCCAGATCGGCGACTTCGCCGCCGCCATGATCGCCTTCATGGACGCCATGAAGCTGCCGGTGGTGGACGTGTTCGGCTACCACACCGGCTCGCTCACCAGCATCGAGATGGCCCGCCGCTACCCCAGGCGGATCCGTAAGGTGGTGACGATCTCGGCCCCCAACTACACCGATGAGGAGCGCGCCGCGGCGCGCCAGCGGGTGGGCGCTCCCGCGCCCGGCTACGAGCAGATGCTGGAAGCCTCGCTCAACGGCTACCGCACATCGGGCAAGGGCCTGTTCCGGGACATGCCGGATGAGCGCTACTACGATGTCCAGCTGGACCGCATGCGCCGCTACCGCACCAGCAACTGGGGCTTCCGGGCCTTTCCAGCACAGTGGGATCCGAAGCTTGGAATTCACGTGACTTGAAGTCGCGG
>JADMIO010607198.1_pt1 | contig 20686 bp, 17 predicted proteins | sample 8958161 | NCBI WGS metagenome assembly JADMIO01 (sample SAMN16585339, study PRJNA669376) | soil metagenome | isolation source: Crop rotation soil | place: USA: Cullars Rotation, Alabama | collected 2011 | reverse complement strand
GCTCGGGTCGGATTCGGCGAAGCACCCGGCGAAGAATGACTTCGCCGCGGTCAGGCCGTCGAGCTTGAGTGGGTGTTCGGCACGCTGATACCGCATGGCCCGAACCTAAGTGAGCCGGGCGTCGGCGCCCATCGGAGACGCATCCGGAACGGTCGTCCATAGTGGAGGTTGTTGGCGGCTCTTGGACGGAGCTACGGTCCCGATTAGGGTGCCCGGACATGCGCCAGTACCTCGACCTCATGCAGCTGATTCTCGACCGCGGGGTCGGGCAGCAGGACCGCACCGGGACCGGCACCTTGTCCTGGTTCGGGGCGCAGATGCGGTTCGACCTCGCCGACGGCTTTCCGCTGCTCACGACCAAGAAGCTGCACCTGCGCTCGATCATCGTCGAGCTGCTGTGGTTCCTGCGCGGCGACACCAACATCGCCTGGCTCAAGGACCGCAACGTGCGGATCTGGGATGAATGGGCCGACGAGCAGGGCGACCTCGGCCCGGTCTACGGCAAGCAATGGCGCGATTGGGAAGCCGCCGATGGCCGGCATATCGACCAGATCGCCAATCTGGTCGACCTGATCCGCCGCGACCCCTGTTCGCGGCGGCAGATCGTCACCGCCTGGAACCCGGGCGAGATCCAGCGCATGGCGCTCGCGCCCTGCCACTGCCTGTTCCAGACCCAGGTCGCGGCCGGCCGGCTCAACCTCCAGCTCTACCAGCGGAGCGCCGACCTGTTCCTCGGGGTGCCGTTCAACATCGCCAGCTATGCGCTCCTGACCCACATGCTGGCGCGCGAGTGCGGGCTCGAGCCGGGAGTGTTCGTGTGGACCGGCGGCGACTGCCACCTCTACTCCAACCACCTCGACCAGGCGCGGCTGCAGCTGACCCGCGAGCCGCGAGCCCTGCCCAAGCTGATGATCAAGAATCGCGGCCAGTCGCTGTTCGATTACGAGGCCGAGGACTTCGTCTTCGAAAGCTACGACCCGCACCCGCACATCGCTGCGCCCGTCGCGGTCTGACGGCGCTCGGCCGATAACCGCAACGACAATTGCGCACGTGCAATGGAGCCGTTCGCAGCGCACCGCGTTGGTCCCGCCACAGACAGGAGGACATGCAATGTTCCAGAAGGTTCTTACGGTGGTGCTGGTCGGTGCGGCGCTCGCGACGGCGGCCTGTAACACGGTGCGCGGCGCTGCCCGTGACGTCAATTCGGTCGCCAATTGCACCGAGAATGCGATCAACGGCCAGAAGGCCTGCTAGCGCCGTTCAGCCTCTGGACAATCAGCCGTTTCTAAGACCATGATCGTTTCACTGGTCAAACAAAGGGAGCGGTCATGGTCCAGAAGGTTGCGATTGTCGTCTTGATTGGGTCGAGCCTCGTGCTTGCGGCCTGCAATACGGTTCGAGGCGCGGCTGCGGACGTGAATTCCGCTGCAAGCTGCACCGAGAATGCGATGCACGGCGGCAAGTGCTGACGCGCTAGCTTTCCGACGACCAACCCAAAAATAGCCCCGCCGGATCGCTCCGGCGGGGCTTCTTTCTTAGCTCCCTCGCCCCCTTCAGGGGGAGAGGGTCGGGGAGAGGGGGCCGTAACTATTCCCCCGCTCCGTCGCCGCTGCGCGGCTCTTCCTCTCCCCTTCACAGGGGAGAGGATTGGCTCAGTCCTTCAGATAGTCGCCTGCGTCCGCGTCGAGGCCGTGGCCCGACGGGGCCACCGCGGCCAGCGGGTCGGCGTTGAACGCCGCTTCCGGGCCCTGCGCCAGTTCGGCGGCATGCTCTTCGGCGGCGCTGTTGGGCAGGACCAGCGCTTCCTCGAGCTTGCGATGCGCTGCCCGCAGCGCGGTGTCGCGGGCCGAAGTCGCGACCCGCAGGCGGTTCATCCCGGCGCCGGTCCCGGCCGGGATCAGGCGCCCGACGATGACATTCTCCTTGAGCCCCTGGAGCGTGTCGGTCTTGCCCTGGACTGCCGCCTCGGTGAGCACTCGCGTGGTCTCCTGGAACGAGGCCGCCGAGATGAAGCTGCGGGTCTGCAGGCTGGCCTTGGTGATGCCGAGCAACACCGGCTTGCCTTCCGCCTTCTTCTGCTTCTTCTCGAGCTTGGCGTTGAGCTCGTCCATCTCGTCGCGATCGACCTGCTCGCCCGGGAGCAGCGTCGTGTCGCCGCCCTCGGTGATCTCGACCTTCTGCAGCATCTGGCGAACGATCACCTCGATGTGCTTGTCGTTGATCTTCACGCCCTGGAGGCGATAGACCTCCTGGATCTCGCTGACGAGATATTCGGCGAGCGCCTCGACCCCGAGCACCTCGAGGATGTCGTGCGGATCGGGCGAACCGCCGACGAGGTTGTCGCCGCGCTTCACGAAGTCGCCTTCCTGGACCTCGATCATCTTCGACTTCGGCACCAGATACTCGACCGGCTCGGAGCCGTCCTCGGGGACGATGGCGATCTTCCGCTTGGCCTTGTAGTCGCGCATGAAGGTGACCTTGCCCGAGACCTTGGCGATGATCGCATTCTCCTTCGGCTTGCGCGCCTCGAACAGCTCGGCGACCCGCGGCAGACCGCCGGTGATGTCGCGCGTCCGCGCCGCTTCGCGCGGCATGCGGGCGAGCACCTCGCCGGCCTCGACCTGCTGGCCGTCCTCGACCGCGATGATCGCGCCCGAAGCGAGCCGGTAAACGCCGGCCTCCTTCGCCTTGGCGCCGGTCAGGGTCAGGCGCGGATGGAGCGAGTCCTTCTTCGCCTTGGTCGTGTCGTCGGTGACCACGCGCTGGGTGATTCCGGTCGACTCGTCGACCTGTTCGGTCATCGTCCGGTTCTCGATCAGGTCCTGGTACTTCACCGCACCGGCCTTTTCGGTGATCACCGGGCTGAACGACGGATCCCACTCGGCAATGCGATCGCCGCGGCTGACGATGTGGCCGCTCTCGCACAGCAGGTGCGCGCCATACGGCACGCGGTGAGTCGACAGCTCGCGTCCGTCCATGTCGACGATCGCGATTTCGCCCGACCGCGACAGCGACAGATGCCGGCCGCGCGGATCGACGATCGTTGGCATGTCGCGCAGCTCGATGGTGCCGTCGACCGGGGACTCGAGGTTCGACTGCTCGTTGAGCTGGGCGGCGCCGCCGATGTGGAAGGTCCGCATCGTCAGCTGCGTGCCCGGCTCGCCGATCGACTGGGCGGCGATGACTCCGACCGCCTCGCCGATGTTGACCGGCGTTCCGCGCGCGAGGTCGCGGCCGTAGCATTTGGCGCACACGCCCTGCTTCGACGCGCAGATCAACGGTGAGCGGATCTTGAGGCCCTGGACGCCGATCTCCTCGATTCGGGCGACCATCGCCTCGTCGAGCAGGCTGCCCTCGGGGATGACCACCTGGTCGGTCTTGGGGTCGACGATATCCTCCGCGGTGGTGCGGCCGAGGATCCGATCCCCGAGCGACGCGATGGTCGCGCCGCCCTGGACGATCGCCCGCATCTCGAGGGCGCGGTCGGTGCCGCAATCCTCTTCGATGATGACCGCGTCCTGCGACACGTCGACCAGGCGGCGGGTCAGGTAGCCCGAGTTCGCCGTCTTGAGCGCCGTGTCGGCGAGGCCCTTGCGGGCGCCGTGGGTCGAGTTGAAATATTCGAGGACGGTCAGGCCCTCCTTGAAGTTGGAGATGATCGGGGTCTCGATGATCTCGCCCGACGGCTTGGCCATGAGGCCGCGCATGCCGGCCAGCTGCTTGATCTGGGCCTGCGAACCGCGGGCGCCGGAGTGGGCCATCATGTAGATCGAGTTGAGGTCCGCCTGGCGCCCGTTGGCGAGCTTCGGAGTCGCCGAAATCTCCTTCATCATCGCGGTGGCCACCTGGTCGCCGCACCGCGACCAGGCGTCGATCACCTTGTTGTACTTTTCCTGCTGGGTGATCAGGCCATCCTGATACTGCTGCTCATAGTCCTTGACGAGCGCACGGGTGTCCTCGACCAGCTTCTCCTTGTCGTGGGGGATGACCATGTCGTCCTTGCCGAACGAGATCCCGGCGGCGAAGGCGTGGCGGAAGCCGAGCTGCATGATCGCGTCGGCGAACAGCACCGTCTCTTTCTGGCCGGTGTGGCGATAGACGATGTCGATGACGTCGCCGATCTCCTTCTTGGTCAGCACCCGGTTGACCGTCTCGAACGGCACCTTGTGGCTCTTCGGCAGGGTCTCGCCGAGCAGCATCCGGCCCGGGGTGGTCTCGAACCGCTTCATGTAGGTGTTGCCGTCCTCGTCGGTTTGCGGGACCCGGCTGACGATCTTGGAATGAAGCGTGACCGCGCCCGCGGCGAGGGCCTGGTGGACCTCGGCCATGTCGGACAGCATCGCGCCCTGGCCCGGCTCATCCTCCTTCTCGAGGCTGAGGTAATAGAGGCCGAGGACCATGTCCTGCGACGGGACGATGATCGGCTTGCCGTTGGCGGGCGAGAGGATGTTGTTGGTCGACATCATCAGCACGCGCGCTTCGAGCTGGGCCTCGAGGCTCAGCGGGACGTGCACGGCCATCTGGTCGCCGTCGAAATCGGCGTTGAATGCGGCGCAGACCAACGGGTGAAGCTGGATCGCCTTGCCCTCGATCAGCACCGGCTCGAACGCCTGGATGCCGAGGCGGTGGAGGGTCGGGGCGCGATTGAGCAGCACCGGATGCTCGCGGATCACCTCGTCGAGGATGTCCCAGACTTCCTTGCGCTCCTTCTCGACCCACTTCTTGGCCTGCTTGAGGGTCATCGAGAGGCCCTTGGCGTCGAGCCGCGAGTAGATGAACGGCTTGAACAGCTCCAACGCCATCTTCTTCGGCAGGCCGCACTGGTGGAGCTTGAGCTCCGGACCGGTGACGATGACCGAACGGCCCGAATAGTCGACGCGCTTGCCGAGCAGGTTCTGACGGAACCGGCCCTGCTTGCCCTTGAGCATGTCGCTAAGCGACTTCAGCGGGCGCTTGTTGGCGCCGGTGATCGTGCGGCCGCGGCGGCCGTTGTCGAACAAGGCGTCGACCGCCTCCTGGAGCATGCGCTTCTCGTTGCGGACGATGATGTCCGGCGCGCGCAGCTCCATCAGCCGCTTCAGACGGTTGTTGCGGTTGATGACCCGGCGATAGAGGTCGTTGAGGTCCGAGGTTGCGAACCGGCCGCCGTCGAGCGGGACCAGCGGGCGCAGCTCAGGCGGGATGACCGGGACGACTTCCATGATCATCCACTCGGGCCGGTTGCCCGACTCGAGGAAGCTCTCGACGACCTTCAACCGCTTGATGATCTTCTTGGGCTTGAGCTCCGACTTGGTCTCGGCCAGCTCCTTCAGGAGCTGCTCCTTCTCGCCCGCGAGGTCGAGGTCCATGAGCATGATCTTGACCGCCTCGGCGCCGATCCCGGCGGAGAAGGCGTCCTCGCCATATTCGTCCTGCGCCGACAGGAGCTCGTCCTCGGTCAGCAGCTGATACTTCTCGAGCGCGGTCAGGCCCGGCTCGATCACGACGTAGCTCTCGAAATAGAGGATCCGCTCGAGCTGCTTCAGCTGCATGTCGAGCAGCAGGCCGATGCGGCTCGGCAGCGACTTCAGGAACCAGATGTGGGCGACCGGGGCGGCCAGCTCGATATGGCCCATGCGCTCGCGCCGGACCTTCGACACGGTCACTTCGACGCCGCACTTCTCGCACACGATGCCCTTGTACTTCATGCGCTTGTACTTGCCGCACAGGCACTCGTAATCCTTGATCGGGCCGAAGATGCGGGCGCAGAACAGGCCGTCACGCTCGGGCTTGAACGTGCGGTAGTTGATCGTCTCCGGCTTCTTGATCTCGCCGAACGACCAACTGCGGATCTTGTCGGGCGAGGCGATGCCGATGCGGATCTCGTCGAAGGTCTCCGGCTTGGCGATCGGATTGGCGAAGGGGGTCAGTTCGTTCATTCTTCAAGCTCCTGACCCCTCCCGCGGACGGGAGGGGTTGGTGGTGTCTGTCGTTATTCGGCGGCGAGGGCGGTCGGGGCGTCGTCCTCGGATTCGATGCTCTCGAGTTCGACGCTAAGGCCGAGCGAGCGCATCTCCTTGACGAGCACGTTGAAGCTCTCCGGGATGCCGGCCTCGAACGTGTCGTCACCCTTGACGATCGCCTCGTAGACCTTGGTCCGGCCGATCACGTCGTCCGACTTGACCGTCAGCATTTCCTGCAGCGTGTAGGCGGCGCCGTACGCCTGGAGCGCCCACACCTCCATCTCGCCGAAGCGCTGTCCGCCGAACTGCGCCTTGCCGCCCAGCGGCTGCTGGGTGACCAGGCTGTAGGGGCCGATCGAGCGGGCGTGGATCTTGTCGTCCACCAGGTGGTGCAGCTTCAGCATGTAGATGTAGCCGACGGTCACCTTGCGGTCGAACGGATCGCCGGTGCGGCCGTCGAACAGGGTCACCTGCCCGGAGTTGTCGAGGCCGGCCTTGTCCAGCATCGCGGTCACGTCGGGCTCGCGCGCGCCGTCGAACACCGGCGTCCCCATCGGGATTCCGGCGATGAGGTTGGAGGCGAGCTCCATCACCGCTTCGTCGTCGCGGGCGTCGATGTCCTTGGCGTAGGCATCGCCGTAGATGTCCTTGAGCTTGGTCCGGACCGACTTGGCGTCCTTGCCGGTCAGCTCCTTGCCGCGCTCGTGGATTTCCTCAAGCATCTCCTGGATCTGCTTGCCGAGGCCGCGCGCGGCCCAGCCGAGATGGGTCTCGAAGATCTGGCCGACGTTCATCCGGCTCGGCACGCCGAGCGGGTTGAGGACGATGTCGACCGGAGTCCCGTCCTCGAGGAACGGCATGTCCTCGCCCGGCAGGATGCGGCTGATCACGCCCTTGTTGCCGTGGCGGCCGGCCATCTTGTCGCCCGGCTGAAGCTTGCGCTTCACTGCCACGAACACCTTGACCATCTTGAGCACGCCCGGCGGCAGCTCGTCGCCGCGTTCGAGCTTCTCGACGCGGTCCTCGAAGCGCCGGTTGATCGCGCCCAGCGCCTCGTCATACTGCGCCTTCAGCGCCTCGATGTCGGCCTGGCGCTTGTCGTCCTTGACCGCGATCTTCCACCAGTCGTGACGGTCCGCGCTCTCGAGCGTGGCGTCGTCGAGGGTCGAGCCCTTCTTGATGCTCTTCGGGGCGGCGGTCGCGACCTGCTTCAGGAGCATCTCCTTGAGGCGCGAGAAGGTGGCGCGGTTGAGGATGCCGCGCTCGTCGTCGGCGTCCTTCTTGAGCCGCTCCTTCTCCTCGGTCTGGATGGCCCGGGTGCGGTCGTCGATGTCGATGCCGTGGCGGTTGAACACCCGCACCTCGACCACCGTTCCGGACACGCCCGGCGGCAGCCGCAGCGACGTGTCGCGGACGTCCGACGCCTTCTCGCCGAAGATCGCGCGGAGGAGCTTCTCCTCCGGAGTCATCGGGCTTTCGCCCTTCGGCGTGATCTTGCCGACCAGGATGTCGCCCGGCTCGACCTCGGCGCCGATGTAGACGATGCCGGCCTCGTCGAGGTTGCGTAGCGCCTCCTCGCCGACGTTCGGGATGTCGCGGGTGATGTCTTCCGGCCCGAGCTTGGTGTCGCGGGCCATCACCTCGAACTCCTCGATGTGGATCGAGGTGAAGACGTCGTCCTTCACGATCCGCTCGGAGATCAGGATCGAGTCCTCGTAGTTGTAGCCGTTCCACGGCATGAACGCGACGAGCACGTTCCGGCCGAGCGCGAGCTCGCCAAATTCGGTCGACGGGCCGTCGGCGATGATCTCGCCGGCCTCGACCGGGTCACCGACCTTCACCAGCGGGCGCTGGTTGATGCAGGTGTTCTGGTTCGACCGCTGGAACTTCATCAGCGTGTAGATGTCGACCCCGGATTCGCCCGGCTTGAGCTCGCCCGTCGCGCGGACGACGATGCGCGCCGCGTCGACCTGGTCGACGATGCCCGAGCGGCGGGCGGCGATCGCCGCGCCCGAATCGCGCGCGACCGTCTCCTCCATGCCGGTGCCGACCAGCGGCGCCTCGGCCTGGAGCAGCGGCACCGCCTGGCGCTGCATGTTCGAGCCCATCAGCGCGCGGTTGGCGTCGTCGTTCTCGAGGAACGGGATGAGCGAGGCGGCGACCGACACCAGCTGCTTGGGGCTGACGTCCATCAGCGTGATCTGGTCGCGCGGGGCGATCAGGAACTCGCCGTTGCGGCGGGCCGAGATGATCTCCTCGGCGAACCCGCCCTTGGCGTCGAGCTCGGCGTTGGCCTGGGCGATGGTGTGCTTCGCCTCTTCCATCGCCGAGAGATAGACGACCTCGGTCGTCACCTTGCCGTCGACCACCTTGCGGTACGGCGTCTCGATGAAACCGTACTTGTTGACCCGGCTGAAGCTCGCGAGGCTGTTGATGAGGCCGATGTTGGGGCCTTCCGGAGTCTCGATCGGGCAGATCCGGCCGTAGTGGGTCGGGTGGACGTCGCGCACCTCGAAGCCCGCGCGCTCGCGGGTCAGGCCGCCCGGCCCGAGGGCCGAGACGCGGCGCTTGTGGGTGACCTCCGACAGCGGGTTGGTCTGGTCCATGAACTGCGACAGCTGCGAGCTGCCGAAGAACTCGCGGACCGCGGCGACCGCCGGCTTGGCGTTGATCAGGTCGTTGGGCATGACCGTCGACACGTCGACGCTCGACATGCGCTCCTTGACCGCGCGCTCCATGCGCAGCAGCCCGACGCGATACTGGTTCTCCAAGAGCTCGCCGACCGAGCGGACGCGGCGGTTGGCGAGGTTGTCGATGTCGTCGATCTCGCCCTTGCCGTCCTTGAGGTTGACCAGCTCCTGGACGACCGCGAGGATGTCCTCCTTGCGCAGGGTCGTGACGGTGTCCTCGGCATCGAGGCCGAGGCGCATGTTGAGCTTGACCCGGCCGACTGCCGAGAGGTCGTAGCGCTCGGGGTCGAAGAACAGGCCGTAGAACAGAGCGTCGGCGGTCTCGCGCGTCGGCGGCTCGCCCGGGCGCATCACGCGGTAGATGTCCGACAGCGCCTGGTCGCCGTCCTCGGCCTTGTCGGCCTTGAGCGTGTTGCGCATCCACGGGCCGGTGTTGACGTAATCGATGTCGAGCAGCTCGAGCTTGTTGACGCCCGCTTCGTCGAGCTTGGCGAGGTTCTCCGGGCTGACCTCGTCGCCGGCCTCGATGAAGATCTCACCGGTCTTGGCGTTGATCAGGTCGTAAGCCGAGTAGCGGCCGAAGATTTCCTCGGTCGGGATGATGACGTTCTTGAGGCCGTCCTTGCCCGCCTGGTTGGCGCGGCGCGGGGTGATCTTCTCATTGGCCTTGAACACGACCTCGCCGGTGTCGGCGTCGACCACTTCGTGGTTCGGCTTCTGCCCGCGCCAGGCGTCGGGCGAGTAGGGGATCTGCCAGCCGTTCTTGCCGCGCGCGTAGCTGACGCGATTGTAGAAGGTGTTGAGGATCTCCTCGCTGGTCATGCCGAGCGCATGGAGCAGCGCGGTGACCGGCAGCTTGCGCTTGCGGTCGATGCGGACGTTGACGATGTCCTTGGCGTCGAACTCGAAGTCGAGCCAGCTGCCGCGATAGGGGATGACGCGCGCGGCGAACAGGTACTTGCCCGAGGCATGGGTCTTGCCGCGGTCGTGGTCGAACAGCACGCCCGGCGAGCGGTGCATCTGGCTGACGATGACCCGCTCGGTGCCGTTGATGATGAAGGTGCCGTTCATGGTCATGAGCGGCATGTCGCCCATGTACACGTCCTGCTCCTTGATATCGATCACCGACTTGGCCTCGGTCTCGGGATCGATCTCGAACGTGGTCAGGCGCAGGGTGACGCGCATCGGCGCGGCATAAGTGAGGCCGCGCTGGCGGCACTCGTCGGTGTCGTACTTGGGCTCCTCGAGCTCGTAGCGGTCGAAGTCGAGGTGCGCGGTGCCGGCGAAGTCGACGATCGGGAACACCGAGCGCAGCGTCTTCTCGAGGCCCGAGACGTAGCCGGTCTTGGGGTCCGAGCGGAGGAACTGCTCGTAGCTCTCGCGCTGAACCTCGATGAGGTTCGGCATTTCGCTGATTTCGTGGATGTTCCCGAAAATCTTGCGGATTCGCCGCGAGTTGGTCTTGAGCTTGCTCGTCGTCTTCCGGGTCGAGTCGATCGCTTTGGTGGCCATGTGCTTCCCTGCGCTGCGCGGGGACGCACGTGTGGCGCCCCGCAATTGCTACCCGGCCGCGGCCGGACCTGTCTGGAGCGCTTGCCCCGCAACCCCCTCCAATGCGTTCGGTCCGTGCGCCGTTCGGACCCTGTCCCGGAGGGGACGGGAAAAGCCCCGGGCGCACGTCACCGTGCGGCGGAGCCGTCTATTTGTTGGATGAAGCCGATATAGTCGTTTCCGAGCGCCGCGCAAGAGGGCGGAGCACGGAACCGATCGCTAGAATGCGGAAACGAATGCCTGCGCCCGCGCGTCGGCCTCGGCGACGATCGGCAGGACCGGTGCGATGAGGTGCTCGAGCCGCCGCCATTTCTCGGAGTCGGGGCGGGACACCGTATAGGCGGACAGCGGCAGGGCGCCCCCGAGCGGGCGGTCCCAGCCGAGCCCGACCGAGCTTGCCAGCGCGGCCATCCGCGCGTCCGGGTCGGCTACGAAGTCGGCATGGCGCAGCGCGCGCACCCGGTCGCGCGGCAGCGCCTCGAGGTCGTCGAGCATGACCTGGGTGGTGATCGCCCATTGATGGGCGACGACGACCGGGAGCGGCTTGCCGATGAGCTCCTGCCACCCGGGGACCAGCAGCAGCGACCAGCGATAGCCGGTCCAGCCGGGCAAATGCGGATAGGTGATAAAGCGGCCGGACGCCCAGGCCTCCATCATGCTGGCCAGCGTCTGGCGGACGTCGCGATAGAGATAGATGAAGGTCGAATCCGGCCACAGCGCGGCGAAGAACGGAATGCGCAGCGCATTCTTCGGGGTCTTCTCGAGCATCCGCGCCGGACCGTCGGGACGGTCGCCGTCGCGGTCGCGCAACTCGCTGTAGAAAGAATCGGCGAGCCGCCGCGCCGCCGGGCTCGCGGCCTCCTCGGCGGTGAGGCGGTTCGAGTGCCACAACCGATTGCCCGGATGGAAGGCGGGGATGCTCTCGATCGCGATGTGGCTCTCGGTCCCGATGCTGAACAGGCCCGGCGCCCGCTCCATCGTTTCGAACAGCAGGGTCGAGCCCGAGCGCGGCGGGCTGACGATGAGCAGCGGCCGGTCGAACCGCTGGTCGATTATGCTGTCGCCAACCGCCGGCTCGCTCATGAAGCGAGGCGCTGGCGCGGGGCGGACGCGGTCACCGTGCCGCTCGCCAGCGCGGGCGCGAGGGCCGGGGCGAAGATCAGCGAATCGAGCACGTTCATGAGCAGCGATTCATTCTTGAGCAGCAGTCTCTCGCCGGCGATCGGGGCGATCGCGGCCCGGCATTCGCCAAGCAGCCGGCGATAGGCGGGCGCTCCGTGGAAGTTCGGCCCGAACTGCGCCCACACCGCCGCCCAATCCTCGATGAACCGCTCGAGCCGGTCGCGGATCCCGGGGATTTGCGGATCGTCGGCCGCCTCGCTGAAAATGAACTCGACGTGGCAGCGGATTTCCCACGGCGACATGATCGGGGCGACGTTGATCTGCTCGAACTTGAGCTCGGCCCGCGGGCCCTGCCCGGGGGCGAGGGTGCGCGGCTCGCCGGCGGCGCCGCCCTGGGCGACGTCTACCAGCTGGCGCAGCGCTGGGGTCATGACCGTGTCAAGCACCAAATGGACGCGCCGCTCGGTCCAGCCGTTCTCGACCCGGTGCCAGCGGAAGCTGTCGAACAGCCAGCACTCGCCGGCGGCCATGTGCACGGTCTCGTCGCCGCAGGTGAAGCGCACCTTGGGATCGGTGATCACCGGGATGTGGATCCGCAAATGGGTCCGCCAGTGGTAGTGGGAGTCGACGTGGAGCGGGACCTCGGCGCCCGGGCCCAGCCCCATCAGCCGGCTGCGCGACCAGACGCCGTCGAGCTCGGCCATCACCTCCCGGATGTAGGCGCAGCGGGCGAGGTTCTCGGTCGGCCGCATCGGCCCTTCGAACGCATCGGTCGGCTGCCCGCCGACGGTGACCAGCCGCACCGCGTCATTGCCCGGGAAGCCGGTCGGATGGGGCACCCAGGACGCGGGCGGAAGCGCGCGGACCTCGCGCTCAAGGGTCGCGGCGTCGAACCGGATGGGGAGCTTGATGAACGGCTGATCGAAGCGCATCGCTTGCATATTGGCGGATTCGTCGGCCCTAGCCAAGCCGAAGGGTGCGGGGCTAGGCGCCGAAACCGGCGATGATGGGTGCAACGCGTGATCGGCTCGAGCGGGCGCTGGCCCGCATCGACGACCCGGCCGGCGAGGGGGGCAAAACCTGCCTCACGGTCTATCGCGACCGCGCTCGCGCAGCCGCCGGAGCAGCCGACCGGCGCTCGGCCGAGGGCGCGACCCGCGGCCCGCTCGACGGCGCGATCGTCACCATCAAGGACCTGTTCGACGTCGCCGGCGAACCGACCCGCGCCGGCTCGACGGTGCGCGCCGAGGCGCCGCCGGCAACGGCCGACGCGCCTGCGGTGCAGCGGCTGCGCGCGGCCGGCGCGGTGATCGTCGCCAAGACCAACATGTCCGAGTTCGCCTTCACCGGAGTCGGCGCGAATCCGCATTACGGCACGCCCGGCAATCCCGCGGACCGCAGCCGGGTTCCCGGTGGTTCGTCGTCCGGCGCCGCGGTCGCCGTCGCCGACGGCCTGTGCGAGATCGCGATCGGCACCGATACCGGCGGCTCGACCCGCATCCCGGCCGCGCTGTGCGGGCTGGTCGGGTACAAGCCGACCAAAGCGCGAGTCCCCGCCGCCGGGGCCTTCCCCTTGTCGCCCACGCTCGATTCGGTCGGGCCGATCGCGCCCACGGTCGCAGCATGCGCGGCGGCGGACGCCATCCTCGCCGGCGACGCGCCGCGGCCGCTCGAGCCGGTGGCGCTCGACGGTCTGCGCCTCGGCATCGCGCAGGGCCTGCCGCTGGCGGAGCTCGACGCCACGGTGGCGGAGCAATTCGACGCGGCCGTCGCCCGCCTCGGCCGGGCCGGTGCCCGCGTCTCGGACGAGGCATTCCCGCTGTTCGACGCCATGGCCCGGGTCCAGTCGGCCGCGACCATCGCCACCGTCGAGGCGTGGCGCATCCACCGCGGACAACTCGCCGAGCGCGGCGACGATTACGATCCCCAGGTGCGGTTCCGGATCGAGCTCGGCAGCCGAGTCTCCGACGCCGCTTATGCGCGCATGCTCGAGGAGCGGGCCGCGCTGGTGAAGGCGATGGACGCCCGCCTTGCCGACCTTGACGCGCTGGTCTTGCCGACCACGCCGATCGTCGCGCCGACCATGGCCGAGATCGCCTCCCGCGAGGGCTTCCGGGACGCCAATCGCCTGCTGCTGCGCAACACCGCGACCGCCAATTTCTTCGACCTCTGCGCAATCTCGCTGCCGCTGGCGGGACCGCCGCTTGTTCGCTCTCGCCGCGGCGGTGGAACGGGACGCCCTGGGATAAGGGCGGCGGCGAAGCTCGCTTAACCATGACGGTGGCAATGCGGCAATGAGGCGACGATAGTCGGACCATGTGTGTCCTCGCCTTCGCATGGCGCGCCCATCCCCGCTGGCCGTTGGTCGTGGCCGGCAATCGCGACGAATTGCATGCCCGTCCCGCTCAGGCCCTGGCGCGATGGGATCGCCCTAATCACCTGCTCGCCGGTCGAGATCTGCAATCGGGGGGAAGCTGGCTCGGCGTTTCCGAGCGGGGGCGGTTCGCGGTGGTCACCAACCTTAGGGGGTATGGCGGGCCGGAGCCCGGCCGGGTGTCACGCGGCGCGCTCGTCACGGACCTGCTGGCGGGAGAGGGGCCTCATGCCGATCTTCGCGACGCGCAGCTTGCGGACTTCAATCCGTTCAATCTGATTTTGGCGGATCGCGAGCGAGCCTGCTTCCTGTCCAACCGGCCGACCAATGTCCGAAGCGAGTTGGCGCCCGGAATCTATGGTTTGTCCAACGGGGCGCTCGACGAGCCCTGGCCCAAGACGATGCGGCTCAAAGAGATTCTTCTCGAATGGATCGTCAGCGCGAACCGGCCGCCGGAGGTCCTGCTCGATGACCTGCGCGAGGAGCGCTTGCCCAGCGTCGGGATTCGATCGGCAGGTCCGTCGGACGTGCCGCAGGAGCCGGCGCTATCCCCGATCTTCATCCGCGACCGGGTCTACGGAACGCGGTGCAGCACTGTGGTGGCGGTCGATGATCAGGGCCACGGTGTCATTGTCGAACGCCGCTACACTCCGGCGGGCGACGAGGCCGGTCAAACCGCTTTGTCCTTTTCGTGGTCGCGCTGAGACAATCGTTCAGCGAAGTGGTGCCGACCCTAGCGGCGGCAAAAAGGGCGGCCCCGAAGAGCCGCCCTTCTATCGTCGTGCTGAACTTGTTTCAGCATCCATCCAGAAGACCCGCGGCGCGGTTCGAGGATGGATCCTGACCTTCGTCAGGATGACCTCAGCCAGGCTGAGGTTACTTGAGCTCGACGGTGCCGCCGGCGTCCTCGATCTGCTTCTTGATCTTCTCGGCCTCTTCCTTGTTGACGCCTTCCTTGACAGCCTTGGGAGCGCCCTCGACCAGCGCCTTGGCCTCGCCGAGGCCGAGGCCGGTGATCGCGCGGACCTCCTTGATCACGTTGATCTTCTTGCCGCCGTCGCCGGTGAGGATCACGTCGAACTCGGTCTTCTCCTCGGCGGCCGGAGCGGCAGCGCCGCCGCCGGCGGCGGCCGGGCCGGCGACCGCGACCGCAGCCGCGGCCGAGACGCCCCACTTCTCCTCGAGCGCCTTGGCGAGATCCGCGGCTTCGAGGACGGTCAGTTCGGACAGCTGGTCGACCAGCTTAGCAATGTCAGCCATGTGTTACTCCTTGGTGGGGCAGCGCCCCGTTTGTCGTGCGTTGATGAAAAGCGAAAAACCCTAGGCAGCCTGCGCTGCGTATGCGCCGAAGACCCGTGCCAGCTGGGCGCCAGGCTCGTTGATCGTGCGGGCGATCTTGGTCGCGGGCGCCTGGATGAGGCCCACGATGGTCGCACGCAGTTCGTCGAGCGAGGGCAGCGCAGCAAGCGCCTTGATCCCGTCGACGTCGAGCACGGTGTCGCCCATTGCTCCGCCGACGATCTCGAACTTGTCGTGAGTCTTGGCGAAGTCCACCGCGACCTTGGCGGCCGCGACTGGATCGGCCGAGGTGGCAAGCGCCGTCGGGCCCTTCAACAGGTCGCCGATCGGCTTGTATTGCGTGTCCTCGAGCGCAATCAGGGCAAGGCGGTTCTTCGCAACTTTATACTGGGCGCCGGCGTCGCGCATCTTCATGCGCAGGTCCGAGGACTGCGCCACCGACAGGCCATGGTTGCGGGTCACCACCACCACGGTCGTATCGGTGAAGACTTGCTTCAGCTCGGCGACGAGATCGGCTTTTTGCGAACGATCCATGCCAACTCCAAAGTTTCGACCGGGCGAGCCCGATCGAGCTTCAACAAAGCCCGGGCGCAGGCGCCCAGGCACTCGTGTCCGTGGGGAGTTGGATCGGTGGCGTTGCGAGCAACGCACGACGAAGCGCCTCAAAGCGCTTCGAATGATTCCTGTCCCCGTCTAGGCCGCAAATTAAGCCACCGAACGGATCGGGAGCAGCGACTGTCTCGGACGGTGCATCGAACCGAGGCCCGATGCGGAGCGGCGCCTATAGCGAAATTCGCCGGAGGATCAAGTCGCTGCCGCGCTAGCGCTTGAGCTCGACGACAGCGGCCTGCGCTTTGCCGCCGGTGACCTCGACCGAATAGACCCGCCCGTCATGCACGCCGACGAACAGCGGAAGGCCGCTGCCGAAGACGGTAAAGACGTGGATCTCGGTCGGCACCGGATCGAGCAAATGGGTGACGAACATGGCCGCCGGCTTGGCCCCCGCCGGGATCTTCTGGCCTCCGAGCTCGAGGCAGCTCTTGGCGAACGCGCGGGAGGCGACGACCTTGCCGTCGCGGACGTCGATGCGGTGGTGCCCGCCCATCGGAAAGCTGTCGTTCCGCGCCTGCGGAGTCATCACATAGACGTGGGTCAAAGCGGCGTCGGCGGGATCCGGAACGACGATCACATTGGGCCGGGCCTTGCTGCACATCGTCAGCGAGCCCATCCCGTCGATTGCCGCTTTGCGCGCCTCAACCAGGCGCAGTTCTTCCTCGGTCAGCGTCGACTCCTCGCCCGCCTTGAACTGCCAGGCGTCGGTAATCGCGGAGCCGGTCCACAGCGCCGAATAGAGCCGCTGGTAGTGGGCGAAGCCGCCGTCGCCGAAGAAGGTCGTGCGCAGGCCGGTGGGCGCGGGCGTCGTGACGTAGCCGCGAATGCGCGGCTTCGCATCGTCGGGGAGGGCTTCGAGCATGGCGTCGGTCACGTGCCAGGCCGACTGGTCGTAGCGGTAGAGCAGGGTGCCGAGCTCGACATTCTGCCGGAGCTGGCATTGCTCCGCCGCCGAAAGCTGCGGTGCGGCGGCGACCGCCACGGCCGGCGTGGCTACCGCCAGCAGCGCGGCCGCAACTCTGATGATCATCCGCTCACCCTCCAGGCCTTGAGGCTAGCAGTGGAACGGCGCCGCGCAATGAAAAATCCCGGGCGAGGCGCCGCCTCGCCCGGGACCTTTCGCTCCCTCAATCGGGTTGCTTCGAGCTCGCCTTAGCGGCCGCGCTCACCGCGCTCGACCGGCGGCGGCGGGGGCGGCGGAGGCGGCGCCGGGCAGACGCTCGTCGCCAGGATCACCGACCCGTCCGGGCAGGTCTGGGTCGCCGGGGCAGCCGGCGGCGGCGGCGGCGGCGGAGGCGGCGGCGGGGGCGGCGGCTCGGCCGCTCCGCCGAAGTTGTAGATCAGGCTCGCCAGCACGCTGTGCGAGGTGAAGTGATCGTCGATGCCGAACGTCGCCACCCCGCCGCTGCACGGCGGTCCGCCCGGGGCGCACGGGCCCGCACCGGCGGTGAATGCCGCATCGACGCTCTTGTTGAAGTTGCCGCTGTGGAAATAGCGATACTTCAGGCCGACATCGATATTGTCGCTGATCGGGGCATAGACGCCGGCGAGCAGCTGCCAGGCGAGGCCGCTGTCGCTTTCGCCGAATTCCTTGACCCGGGCATAGCCGACGCCGCCGCCGGCATAGCCGCCGATGCCGCCGTTGCCGCCGAAGTCGACGAGGCCGTTGATCATCGCCGAGAGGACGCTGACGTGGCCGCCGAGGTCGAAATCGTCCGAGGTGAACAGGGTTCCGGCGCCGGCGTTGAAGGCGGCGACGAAATTGTCGTCGAGCCGCACGTCCTTGGCCTTGGCGCGCTTGTAGCCGAGCTCGCCCTCGACCCGGAACATGCCGAGGTCGTAGCCGCCGATGAGGTCGACGTCATAGCCGTTCTTCCACCGGACGCGGCCGATGTCGGACGAGGCGAAGTCGGTGACCCCGTCGGGCGGGGCGGTGAAGTCGATCGCTCCGGTGACGTCCTGGTTCCGCGGGAACATGATGCCGCCTTCGAGGCCGACGTAGCCGGAGTTGTCCCGGGCGACCGCCGGTGTGGCGATCGCCGTCGCGGCAACTGCGGCGAGAAGATATTTGCGCATGACTGAAGAGCCCCTTTCTCGAGCTATTGCTTGTTCCCGCCCAACACGCGGCGAGAACCGGGGTTTCATATCAGCAACGACTTGGCGGCGACTAGCTGCAACCTGTTGCATGGCGGCCACAGTCGAACCGGCGCCGCGCCGCGACAAGCCGCTGAACAACAAGAGAAAAGGGCCGGAAAACGCCACTTACGGACGCCTTCCGGCCCTCCAAATCCGCCTGGGATTGACCCAGGTTAGTGCACCAGCCCGAGCGGCGGTCAGGCGCCGGCGATCTCCTCGAGCGCGACCTTGACGCCCGGGCCCATGGTCGAGCTGACCGAGACCTTCTTCACGAACTTGCCCTTCGCGCCCGACGGCTTGTTCTTGATGATCGCGTCCATGAACGCGCGGAAGTTCTCGCCCAAATCGGCCTCGGAGAAGCTGGCCTTGCCGATCCCGGCGTGGACGATGCCCGCTTTCTCGACCCGGAACTCGACCTGGCCGCCCTTGGCGTCGGTCACCGCCTTGGTGACGTCCATCGTCACCGTGCCGAGCTTGGGGTTGGGCATCAGCCCCTTGGGGCCGAGCACTTTGCCGAGGCGCCCGACGACGCCCATCATGTCGGGGGTCGCGATCACCCGGTCGAAGTCGATCTGCCCGCCCTGGACCGTCTCCATCAGGTCCTCGGCGCCGACCACGTCGGCGCCCGCGGCCTTGGCTTCGTCGGCCTTGGCGCCCTTGGCGAACACCGCGACCCGGACCGATTTGCCGGTGCCCTTGGGCAGGTTGACGACGCCGCGGACCATCTGGTCGGAGTGGCGCGGGTCGACGCCGAGGTTCAGCGCGACCTCGATCGTCTCGTCGAACTTCGCCGTAGCGTTGCCCTTGACCAGCGAAATCGCCTCGTCGACGCCGTAAAACTTCTCGCGGTCGACTTCGGTCAGGCCCTGCTGGCGCTTGCTAAGCTTGGTCATCGCGTCAGCCCTCCACCACGGTCAGGCCCATCGCCTGGGCCGAGCCTTCGATGATCTTGGTCGCCGCGTCGAGATCGTTGGCGTTCAAATCCTTCATCTTCACTTCCGCGATGTCGCGCAGCTGCGAGCGGCGGATCGTCCCCGCGGACGCCTTGGACGGCTCCTGGCTGCCCTTCTGGATCCGCGCCGCTTTCTTCAAGAGGAAGGTCGCGGTCGGGGTCTTGGTCACGAACGAGAAGCTGCGGTCGGCATAGACGGTGATCACCGTCGGGATCGGCGCGCCCTTCTCGAGCTCCTGCGTCGCGGCGTTGAACGCCTTGCAGAACTCCATGATGTTGACGCCGCGCTGGCCCAGCGCAGGCCCGATCGGCGGCGCCGGGTTGGCGGTGCCGGCCGGCACCTGAAGCTTGATGTAGCCGGTGATTTTCTTGGCCATGGTCTCACTCTCATTCGGCCGAAAGTGGGACTTTCGGCCGGGGTTGAAGCTTAGTGGTTCAAGCGCCGCCGTCGCACGAGGCTCAAGCGGCTCCCACAGATGGTTCCGGTGGATCGGAAGCGCGGGCCCCTACACGAAGTGGGAAGACGCCGCAACTCGTGCTAACAGCCGTGGCCGGGGAACAAGCTTGGAGGCAGCAATGAAGCGCGTTCTTCTCGTCACGCTTAGCGCAGCAGCAATCGTCGCCACGTCCCCGGCTTCGGCCCGGGGCCTCAAGTGGATGGACGCCGCGCCCGCCGGGCTTCCGGCCGGGGCGCAGATGGCGGTGGTCAAGGGCGACCCGGCCAAGGCCGGCGCCTTCACCATCCGGATCAGGATGCCGGCCAATTACACGGTCCCGCCGCACCATCATCCGACGGAAGAGGTGGTGCGCGTGGTCGGCGACGGGACGTTCAGCTACGGCATGGGCGACAAGCTCGACCGCGCCAACGTCGGCGCGCTGACCAAGGGCTATCACGTGACCATGGCCGCGGGCATGAACCATTATGCGTTCACCACCGACCCGCTCGAGGTCCAGGTCGACGGCACCGGCCCGTTCCAGATCATCTACGCCGACCCGAAGGACGACCCGCGGGGGGCGAAGTAGGCCGCCGAGCCTCCGGCTGACCGCCCCCGCCGCCGCCGGTCGAGCGCGGTGAGCGCGGCCGCTAAGCCGAGCGCGAAGCAACCCGATTGAGGGGAGCGAAAGGTCCCGGGCGAGGCGCCGCCTCGCCCAGGATTTTTCATTGGGGCCACGACGTCGACGAGCTCTTCGCCGTCCCAGCTCAAGCTCCCTCAGGAAAATTTTTTCATCGGCTGAAGTTGCTCGGCCAAAATCCTGATTTGATAAGCGAAAGTAAAAACTCCCCATCACCGCCATGGTGACAATTGGCGCCGAAATGGATGTAAGACGCCGGCCGCTCGCTTGACAGCAGTTGGGGCACGGCTAGCTTGACCCAACTTTCCACGAGTCTTGCAGCAGCAATGATTTGCTCGGTCGTTGCAGGCGAAAGCCTGCGACACGGTCGCTTTGTCATGCGGGAGGCATGTCGGCGGGGACGGGTATGAGCGTCAGACGAGCGGCACTTTCTTTCAACCTGTTCGCGTCCATGTTCGCGCCCGCGCTCGCCGTCGCGCTGGCGCTCGCCGTCGCCCTGCTGTGGCCGGCCGCGCCGGCGCACGCCGCCTGCACCATCCCCCATGCGATCACCAACGGCCAGGTCGCCGACGCGACCGCGGTGATGGGCGATTTCAATGCGCTCAAGGGCTGCGTCGATGCCGCGGTCACGCCGACCGGCACCCCGGCGACGGGCAACCTCGCCACCTTCTCGAGCTCGGGCACGATCACGGGCGGCAACCTCTCGGGGGACTGCACCACGGCGGGCACCACGGCCGTCACCTGCACCAGGGCCAACGGCACCGCCTTCGGCCCGCTCGCGACCGGCACCGACGCCGGCCAGCTGACCGGGACCGTCTCGGTCGACCGGTTCGACAACGGCACCAACGCCGACAGCACCCACTTCCTGCGCGGCGACGGCTTTCCAGCACAGTGGGATCCGAAGCTTGGAATTCACGTGACTTGAAGTCGCGGC
>JADMIO010928646.1_pt1 | contig 20690 bp, 19 predicted proteins | sample 8958161 | NCBI WGS metagenome assembly JADMIO01 (sample SAMN16585339, study PRJNA669376) | soil metagenome | isolation source: Crop rotation soil | place: USA: Cullars Rotation, Alabama | collected 2011 | reverse complement strand
CCGCCTCGGTTACCGACGACCTCTACGCCGTCGGCCTGATGGGGTTCGAAGCCCTCGCGGGGCGCCCTGCGTTCCCACACGACAACCCCGTCGCGCTGGCCCGCGCCATCATGGACGACCCGCGCCCCTCGGCGGCGTCGGTGAGCCCGGATGCGGCGCTGGCCACCACGATCGACGGTGCGATCGCAGGCAACTTCACCTCCGCGGCGCAGATGCGCTCTGCCCTGGGCGGGCAGTACTTCGGGCCCCGGCCGGCCACCCCGGTCCTCGCCGAGCCACTCCCACCGGTAGCCACCCAGCTGGTCGCGACACCGCAGGGGCGTCGCCGGTTCAGCGCAAGGACCCGCAGAACTCTTACTGCAGCCGGTGTCACGGGTGCACTCGCGGTCTCGGCGCTGGCGTTCGCGATGGATCCCTTCACCACCAATCCCAGCCCCGAGCCCGTCAGCACCAGCACCTCGATCCCGGCCCCACCCCCACCTGCGCCTGTCGCGCCGGTGACACCGATCAGCGAACCGCTGCCCAGTGCCGAGCCACCGCCACCCGTCAAGAAGGCCGGGCCTGGCAACGGAAACGGCAACGGCAACGGCAACCAAGGCCACGGGCAGGGTAAAAAAGGCGACTGACACCGCAGTGACATCATGGTTCGAGTGACTGTCAGCTCCATCTTCGCTTCCGACAACGCCTCACCGGCACACCCAGACGTCATGACGGCAGTCGTCGACGCCAACCGGGGCTCTGCGATGTCCTACGGCGACGACGCGGTGACCCAGCGCGCCGCCGACCTGATCAAAGACGCCTTCGATTCCCCCGACGCCGAGGTGCTGTTCGCGCTCACCGGGACCGGCGCCAACGTCATCGCCCTGACCGCCGCCACCCGGCCGTGGCACACCATCCTGTGCAGCGACATCGCGCATTCTCTGATGGACGAGGCCGGTGGGCCGACCCGGCTGTCCGGCGCCATGCTGACGGTGCTGCCCAGCGACGACGGACTGATCGATCCGTCGCTGCTGGCCGCACAGGCCGCCCGCCGCGGGCCGGTGCACCACGCGCAACCCGGCATCGTCACCATCACCCAGTCCACCGAGAACGGCCGGCTGTGGACCCCGGCAGCCATCAAGGAGTTCATCGACGAGGCGCATCACCTCGGCCTGCTCGTACACGTTGATGGCGCCCGGGCCGCCAATGCCGTTGCCGCACTCGGTGTCTCACCCCTGGACGCTGTGGGCGACGCCGACATCATCACCGTCGGCGGCACCAAGAACGGCCTGCTGTCGGGCGACGCCATCCTGGTGCGGCGCCCCGAGCACTTCGAGGGAATCCAGTTCGTACAGAAGCAGATCGGCCATTTACCGAGCAAGCACCGATTTGTCTCCGCGCAATTCGAAGCACTGTTCACCGACGGTCGCTGGCTGCGGTGGGCCGCCCACGCCAACGCCATGGCGTCGCGGCTCAGTTGCGGCTTCGTCGAACGCGGACTGACGCTGGCAGCACCCACCGAGGCCAATGAGGTGTTCGTCGTGCTCGACAACGACACCCACGCCCGGTTGTCCGCGCGGTACGCCATCCACGCGCCCGACGCCCTCCAGCCTGTCTACCGGTTCGTCTGCTCCTGGGCGACAACCGAAGCCGAGGTCGACGCCGTCTTCGGCGAATGACGGCACCCGCCCCGAGTGGAGTCGGGCGGCGCTGGGTGTTGGCCACCCTGTGCCTGACCGAGATCACCAGCTGGGGCGTGCTGTACTACGCCTTCTCCGTCTTGTCCCCCGCCATCAGCCACGACACCGGGTGGTCGGCACCGGCGGTCACCGCGGCGTTCTCGGCCGGCTTGGTGACCTCCGCCGTAACCGGCATCCGGGTGGGCCGGTGGCTGGACCGCTACGGTCCCCGGTGGATCATGACGGCGGGGTCACTGCTGGGACCGGTGACGGTGGTGGCTGTGGTGCTCGCGCCGAACTATTGGTGTTTCCTGGCGGCCTGGATCGTCGCCGGCTTTGCGATGAGTGCGGTGTTCTACGCCCCGGCATTCGCGGCACTGACTCGGTGGTTCGGCGCCGACGGCGTGCGCGCCCTGACCATCCTCACCTTGGCGGCCGGCCTGTCCAGCACCGTGTTCGCACCGCTGACCGCGCTGCTGTCCCGCCATTTCGATTGGCGTACCAGCTATCTGGTGCTGGCGGGAGTGCTCGCCGTGGTGACCGTGCCCGCGCATTTCGTCGGTCTGCGCCGGACCTGGCCGGCTGCGCCCGACCAGCACCTCGCAGAACCTCCCCGGCGCACCGCGCTCAGCCGGCCCTTCGTACTGCTCACCGCATCCTTCGCCCTCGGCGGCCTGGCGTCCTACGCCGTGATCGTCAACCTGGTGCCTCTGATGGCCGAGCGCGGCATCAGCACCACCGCCGCCGCGATGGCACTGGGCCTGGGTGGAGCGGCGCAGGTCCTGGGCCGGTTGGGTTATCAGACTCTGGTGCGCCGAGTGGCCGTGGTGCCGCGCACCGTGCTGATCATGGCGGGTGTCGCCGTGAGTACCGCCTTGCTGGGTGTGTTCGTGTCGCTGGCGGCATTGATCGCCGTGACGATGGCGGCCGGTGTCGCCCGCGGCGTGATGACCCTGCTGCAGGCCACCGCTGTCACAGAACGCTGGGGCACAACCCATTACGGCTATCTCAGTGGCATCCTGAACGCCCCCGTCATGCTCAGCACCGCGCTCGGTCCGTTCGTCGGAGCCGGGCTGGCCACGCTGCTGGGTGGCTACGGCGCCATGTTCCTGGCGCTGGCCGGTGTCGCGGTCGTGGCAGCTGTTCTGGCGGCGGCGACGTCAGTCCGGCAGGTGCGCCGAGAGCAGCCAGGCCGGGATGGCCTTGCGGCCGGGTGAGACGTCCTCGATCGTGGCTTCGCCGGCGAAATCGCCGAAGTTGGTCATCTCGTCGGGCACGTTGGCATGGATGCGCGCGGGCCGGATCTCGTCGATCACCCAGTACTTCTCGACGGCCGCGCGCAGTTCATCGGCGGTCACCGGATGCGCGGGCCCGTTGGCGGGCATGCCGGCGGCGTCGAAGACCAAAACGAAGTACCTGGCCCCCGGTGCGGCGGCCCGCACGATCGACTGCTGGTAGCCCTCGCGGGCCTCGATGGGCATGGAGTGGAACAGCGTGGAGTCGACGATGGTGTCGAAGCTCCCGTCGTAGCCGGTGAAGGCGCTGATGTCGGCGACGTCGAAGGTGGCCCCGGTCAGCCCGCGTCGCTGTGCTTCGGCGCGGGCCAGGTCGATGGCCGTCGGCGACATGTCCAGGCCCACCGTGGTGTAGCCCCGCTGGGCCAACTCCAGCGCCAGGGCGGCCTCGCCGCACCCGGCGTCGAGCACCACGCCAGTGATCTGGCCGGCCTCGATCAGGGCGGCGATCTCGGGCTGAGGCTCCCCGATGCTCCAGGGCGGCCTGATGCCTTCGAAGTCCGGTGCGGTGCCGCGGTACGCCGCGTCGAACATGTCTTCCGGATTGGTCATCACTCCTTGATATCAACGTGGTTGATATGTGTCAACATCGTTGATATGTCATCCGAGGACGATCCGTTGGGCTACCTGTTGTACCGGGCGGCCGCGGCGTTGCGCACCGAGGTGACGGCCGGCGCACTGGAACCGTTGAAATTGTCGTTCCCGCAATATATTTGCCTGCGCATCCTGGCTCGCTGGCCCGGCCAGTCCAATGCCGAGCTGGCGCGGGCGGTCAACGTGTCCCCCCAGGCGATGAACATGGTGCTGCGCGCGTTGCAGGAACGCGGCCTGGTCACCCGCCCCGCCACCGTGGCCTCGGGCCGCTCGCTGCCGGCCGAACTCACCCGTAAGGGCACCGACATGCTCGCCGATCTCGTCACCCGCGTGGAGGCTGCCGAGGACAGGATTCTCGGGGACCTGACCGACCACCAGCGCCATGAACTGCGGCATCTGCTGAACAAGGTGCATCCGGCGTAACGTCGGCGCCGAGTTCACCGAAATCACCCTCGGCGGCCGGTTCCGGCCGCTAGCGTCACCAGACGCAGGGCCACCGCAGCGTGAGGGAACGCTTTGGGACTTCAGACATTGGCAGGCGCGCTTGTCGCAGCGCTGTGCCTGGGCGCCACCATGACACCGGCCGCGTCGACACCGGTCGCGTCCGCCGAACCGTTTCCGGCGGCTGCCATCGACTTCGGCGGGCTGCCGCGCACCTATGTGCTGCACGTGCCGCCGGGGCCGATCAACGGGCTGGTGATCAATCTGCACTCCGCCGGCAACACCGGCGCCTCGCATCAGGCACTGACCCACTACGACGCGATCGCCAACGCCCACGGCTTCGTGGTCGCCTACCCGGACGGCGTCGACTACAGCTGGGCCGACGGCCGCGGCGCCTCCATCCCCGACCGCAACCGCGTCGACGACGTGGGCTTCATCTCGACACTGGTCATCAAACTGGTCAACGACTTCGGCATCGACCCCAACCGCGTCTACGCCACCGGGCTGTCCGCGGGCGCCTTCATGGCCAACCGGCTGGCGTGTGAACGCGCCGACCTGTTCGCAGCCATCGCACCCGTCGACGGCACGCTCGGTACCAACATGCCGTGCGCGCCGTCGGAGCCCGTCGCCGTCATGGCGACCCACGGCACCGCCGACCCGATCGTGCCGTTCAACGGCGGACCCATGCTGGGTCGAGGTGGCGGCAGCACCGTGGTGCCGGCCCAGGGCATGGCCGATCTGTGGCGCAGCCGCAACGGCTGCGGCGCGCCCTCGGAGGTGCCCCTGCCCGACGCCGGGGACGGCATGCGCTCGTTCCGGTACAGCTCCGATGACTGCGCCGACGACGCCGACGTGGTGTTCACCCGGGTCGACGGCGGGGGTCACACCTGGCCCGGCGCCCCGACCGTGCTGTCGGTGCAGCAGGTCGGTGCGACGACGCGGGCGTTCGACGCCTCGGTGGACTCCGGTAACTTCTTCGCCCAGCACGTGCGGTAGTCGGGGTCGTCAGCCCCGCCCCAGCAACGGCATGCCGGTGGCCATGATGGTCAAGAACGGCACGTTGACGTCCAGCGGCAGCGCCGCGATGTGCGCGATCGTCGAACCCACATGGCGCACATCGAATTTCGGTTCCGGCCTCCGCGTCCCGTCAGGTTGCAAGGCGCCGTCGAAACCGGACGTCATGGCGGTGGCGGCGTTACCGATGTCGATCTGACCGACCGCGATGTCCCGCGCGCGACCCTCCAGCGCCAGCGAGCGGGTGAGGCCGTTGATGGCGAACTTGCTGGCGGTGTACGGCGTGGCCTCGGGTCGCGGCACCTGCCCGGAGATCGACCCGATGTTGATGATCCGGCCACCACCGTGGGCAGCCATGAGGCGCATCGCCGCCCTGGCGCACAGGAACGACCCGGTGACATTGACGGTCATCACCTGCGCCCAGTCGGCCAGCGACGTCTCGGCGATGGGCTGCTGCGGGCCGAAGACCCCCGCGGAGTTCACCAGGACATCGACTCGGCCCAGCTCTCCGAACGCGGCGTCCACCTCACCCTCGTCGGTGACGTCGAGCACCAGAACGGCCCCCGAACCGGCGAGTTCCACGCTCTCGTCCAGGCTTTCGCGGGTGCGGCCGCAGAACACCACATGATGGCCTGCCGCGGCCAGGGCCAGACCGGCGGCACGCCCGATTCCACTGCCGCCGCCGGTGATCACCGATACCTGTTTCACGCGTACACGGTACCGCTGCCTTTCACGCTGAGATCGGAGGCGGCCATGGTGAGCGCGACGTCGACGATCATGTCTTCCTGGCCGCCGATCAGCCCTCGCCTGCCCACCTCGACCAGCAGATCCCGCATGTCGACGGCGTAGTCCTTCGAGGCCTTCTCGGCATGCCGGAGGAAACTCGAATACACCCCGGCGTACCCGAGGGTCAGCGTGTCGCGGTCCACCCGGATGGGCCGGTCCTGGATGGGCCGCACCAGGTCGTCAGCCGCGTCCTCGAGGGCGTACAAGTCGCAGTTGTGTTCCCAGCCAAGCAGATTGGCCACCGCGATGAACGGCTCGATGGGGCAGTTACCGGCGCCGGCGCCGTGACCGGCCAGCGACGCGTCCACCCGGTAGACGCCCTCTTCGACGGCCACCACCGAATTGGCCACCGACAGCGACAGGTTCTCGTGGGCGTGGATACCGATCTCGGTCTCCGGTTTGAGCACCCTGCGGTAGGCCCGCACCCGGTCACGCACGCCGTCCATCGTCAGTCGGCCCGCCGAGTCGGTGACGTACACGCAGTGTGCGCCGGCATCCTCCATGACCTTGGCCTGCTTGGCCAGCTCGTCGGGTTCCAGGTAGTGCGACATCATCAGGAAGCCCGAGACATCCATGCCGAGTTCGCGGGCGCGGGCGATGTGCTGCGGCGACACGTCGGCCTCGGTGCAGTGGGTGGCCACCCGCACCGACCGCGCACCGAGCTCGTAGGCCCGCTCCAGGTCACCGATGGTGCCGATGCCCGGCAGCAGCAGGGTGGTCAGCCGGGCGTTCTTCACCACCGCGGCCACCTCGGCGATCCACTCGTCGTCGGTGTGGCTGGCCGGCCCGTAGGTCAGCGTGGACGCGGCCAGTCCGTCACCGTGGGCTATCTCGATGCCGTCGACACCCGCCGCATCAAGGGCGGCAGCGATTTTCACCAGGGGTTCGATGCCGATACGGTGCCGGATGGCGTGCATACCGTCCCGCAGGGTGACGTCCTGGACGAAGATCTTGGTGCTCATCAGGCGACTCCACTCAGCTTGTCGGCCTCCTGGGAGAGCCGGTTGGCGACCTCGAGTGCTGCCGAGGTCATGATGTCGAGATTGCCGGCGTAGGCCGGCAGATAGTGCGCTGCTCCTTCGACTTGAAGAAACACCGACACCTTCCAGCGGTCTTTCGGCTCGGCATCGAACAGCGTGCGCAGCGGCTCGTCCTCGGGCACCGGGGTGATCAGCACATCCTGCTTGAGCCGGTAGCCCGGCACGTACTTGGCCACCTGCTCCACCATTTCCATGACCGAGGCCGTGATGGCGTCGAACTTCGGCTCCTCCACGATCGCAATCACGGTGTCGCGCATCAACATCGGCGGCTCGGCCGGATTGAGGATGATCACCGCCTTGCCACGCCGGGCGCCGCCGACCTCTTCGATGGCCTTCGACGTGGTTTCGGTGAACTCGTCGACGTTGGCGCGGGTACCCGGCCCCGCCGAACGCGAGGCGATGGAGGCGACGATCTCGGCGTACGGGACGGGGGTGATGCGCGAGATGGCGTGCACGATCGGAATGGTCGCCTGTCCCCCACACGTCACCATGTTGAGGTTCTTCTCCCCCAGGTGCGCCTCCAGGTTGACCACCGGCACCACATACGGGCCGATGGCCGCGGGGGTGAGGTCCAGCAACTGCTTGCCGTACGGAGCCAATGCTTCGGCGTTGGCGAGGTGAGCTTTGGCCGACGTGGCATCGAGAACAATGTCGACTGTGTCGAATTCGGGCATGGCGATCAGACCGGCCACACCTTTGTCGGTGGTGGCCACCCCGAGTCGGCGGGCCCGCGCCAGGCCGTCGGAGTCAGGGTCGATGCCCACCATCGCCACCGGCTTGAGGTCCGAGTAGCCGCGCAGGCATTTGATCAGCAGGTCCGTGCCGATGTTGCCGGAACCGATGATCGCGATGTTCAAAGTCATGTGAGTGCAACTCCTCGTTTCTAGCCCCGCCCCAGAAAGGGCATGCCGGTGGCCATGATGGTGAGAAAAGGAACGCTGACATCGGTTGGCAGCGCTGCGATATGGGCGATGGTGGAACCGACGTGGCGCACGTCGAACTTGGGTTCGGGTCTGCGCGAACCGTCGGGCTGCAGGGCACCGTCCTGCGAGGTTCCGCCGAAGCCGGCGATCATCTCGGTGGCCGCGTTGCCGATGTCGATCTGACCGACGGCGATGCCGTGCGCGCGGCCCTCCAGCGCCAGCGCCCGGGTGAGCCCGGTGATGGCGAACTTGCTGGCCGTGTACGGCGTGGCCTCGGGCCGGGGTACCTGGGCCGAGATCGAACCGATGTTGATGATCCGCCCGCCGCCCTGTCGTCCCATCACGGCCATCGCCGCTCTGGCACACAGGAACGAGCCCGTGACATTGACTGTCATGGTCTGCGACCACTCGTGCAGCGACGTCTGCGCGATGGGTTTCTGCGCACCGAACACTCCGGCCGAGTTCACTAGGACGTCGATGCGGTCGAGGTGGTCGAACGCCGAGTTCACCGCGTCCTCATCGGTGACATCGACCGCGATCACCTCACCCGATCCGGCGAGATCCACACTCTCCTGCAGGGTTTCGACGGTGCGACCGGCGAACACCACCCGGTGTCCACTGCCCGCCAGGGCCAGACCGGCGGCGCGGCCGATACCACTACCTCCGCCGGTGACCACGGCGACACGGTCAGTGGCTGGCACGAGGTACCCCCGCCCCGCGCTTGCCGCGAAGGAAGTCGAAGTCGGCGCCGGTATCGGCCTGGGTGACGTGCTGCAGGTACATCTGGAGGTAGCCGCCCTCGACCTGTTTGGTGTCACCGGCCAGTGCGGCGATGTCACGGCGGCGCGCCAGCTCGTCCTCGGACACCTCGAGATGCAGCCGTCGTGACGGCACGTCGAGTTCGATGACGTCGCCGTCCTGCACATAGGCCAGTGGCCCGCCGGCCGCTGCTTCGGGCGCGACGTGCAGGACCACAGCGCCGAAGGCGGTGCCGCTCATCCGCGCGTCGGAGATCCGGACCATATCGGTGACGCCCTCGCGTAACAGCTTCGCCGGGATGGGCAGGTTACCCATCTCCGGCATCCCCGGATAACCCTTGGGCCCAGCGCCTTTGAGCACCAGCACCGAGTCCTTGTCGACCACCAGGTCGGGGTCGTCGATGCGGGCCTTCAGGTCGTCGATGTCCTCGAACACCACCGCGGTGCCGCGGTGCACCAACAGCTCGGCGGTGGCGGCCGACGGCTTGATGATGGCTCCGTTGGGTGCGAGGTTGCCGTGCAACACCGCGATACCGGCGTCGTGCTGCAGCGGGTCGCCCATCGTCCGGATCGCCGGCGATCCCCAGGCAGTGCGACCCTCCACGCTTGCGCCCAAGGTCTTTCCGGTGACCGTCAGCGCGTCGCGGTGCAGCAGGTCACCGAGTTCGTTGATCACGATGGGCAGCCCGCCGGCGTCGAAGAACTCGTCCATCAGGTACTTCCCCGAGGGCACCAGGTCGACGATCAAGGGGGTGCCGGCAGCGACGGTGTCGAAATCGTCGAGAGTCAGCGGAACCTCGATGCGGCCGGCCAGCGCCAGCAGGTGCACCACCGCGTTGGTGGAACCGCCGATGGCGGCGTTGACGCGGATGGCGTTCTCGAACGCCTCGCGGGTGAGGATCTGGGACATGGAGACGTTCTCGCGGACCAGTTCCACTGCGCGCACACCGGTGTCCTGGGCCAGGACCTTGCGGCGGGCGTCGACGGCGGGGATGGCGGCGTTGTCGGTGAGCGCCAGGCCCATGGCTTCGACCAGCGATGCCATGGTGGACGCCGTGCCCATGGTGTTGCAGTGTCCGTTGGAGCGCCACATGCAGGCCTCGGCCTCGACGAACTCGTCGGTGCTCATGGTCCCGGCCCGCACCTGGTCATACATCGCATACGTTCCGGTACCCGACGGCAGCGCCACCCCGCGGCGTCGTCCCGGCAGGGTGGGTCCACCGGAGAGCACTATGGTCGGCAGGTCGACGCTGGCCGCACCCATCAACAGGGCCGGGGTGGTCTTGTCACATCCGCAGAGCAGCACCACGCCGTCAAGTGGGTTGGCGCGCAACGTCTCTTCGACGTCCATGCTGACCATGTTGCGGTAGAGCATGGTCGACGGCCGCATCAGCGTCTCGCCCATGGAGGTGACCGGGAACTCCAATGGGAACCCGCCGGCCTCGTACACCCCACGGGCGACGTGCTCGGCCAGCTCGCGAAAATGCGCGTTGCACGGCGTGAGCTGAGACCAGGTGTTGCAGATACCGATGACCGGGCGGCCATCGAACATCCGGTTCGGCACCCCCATGGCCTTGATGCCGGAGCGGTGGAAGAACCCCGTCTTGTCGAGGCCGCCGAACCAGGTCTGCGAGCGGCTCACCGGGAGTCCGCCATACCGAGAGCCTCACTGACCTGACGCGCGGCTTCCACCACGGCCTTGGCCATCTGATCGCCCGAGCGGGTGAACGTGCTGCGGATGGTGGTGATGGAGATGGCGGCGATGGCCTGGCCCCTCGCGTCGAGTACGGGTGCGGCCACACAGCACACCTCCTCGACCAGTTCGCCGTCATCGACGGCGAATCCGTCGGTGCGGGCCTTCTCGATGCGCTCCCGCAACTCGCCCGCCGACGTCGCGGTGAACCGGGTGTAGGGCACCGGCCGGTACTCGCGCAGGTACTGCTCCAGCTCGTCGACCGGCGAATTGGCCAGCACCACCTTGCCCATGGCGGTGCAGTAGGCGGGGATCTCGGATCCGGGCATCGGTTCGATGCGGAACATCTGTCGCGAGGCGATGCTGTCGGCGTAGACGATGGAGCCGCGGTGCAGCGTTCCGAGATTGACCGTTTCGTGGAACATGTCGGCCAGTTCGAGCAGCTTGGGGCGGGCCAGATCGATCAGCCCGGTGCGGTCCTTGATCGAATTGGCCACGGCGACGAGCTTCATGGTGAGCCGGTACTTGCGCCCTTCGGCGACGTGCTCGACGTAGCCGCCACTCATCAGAGTGCTCAGCAGCCTGTCGACGGCGGGCTTGGACAGTTCCAGCTCCCGTGCGAGCTCGGTGATACCCGACGCGTCGGCCCGCCCGAGAACCTCGATGAGGCGCATCGCGTTGGACACGGATGCGACCTCCCGGTCACGTCGCGCGGAGAGGGCGCCGTCGGCGGGCTCTGTGTCGGTCATCAGTCTCCTAAGTTCGTATTGCGAATCACTACTTCGCAAATTCAAGGTAGATCAGGGCCTTGTTGGCTGTCAATGTCCCCGGATCACCGATTTGAGGCAGTTTCTCGAACCACTTGACGCTGAGATGCGGATCACTTTATCGTATGCCGAGTCGGATCTAGAGTTCGGTATGCGACGTACGACGTTGGTATGCGAACCATCAGCGTTGCGGCATGAACCCCGACCCCATCACAAAGCGGGCGATGCGCCCAGAACGGGAAACACCGGTGACCTACAACATTGCAGTCCTCCGCGGCGACGGAATCGGACCCGAGATCGTCGACCAGGCCGTCAAGGTCCTCGACGCCGTGGCCGGCGCGGTGAAGGGCGTCGACTTCGCCCTCGACTACCTCGACGCCGGCGCCGACTACTACGCGCGCACCCTCGAGGTGGCCCCGACGAGCACCTGGGACGCCATGCGCTCCGCCGACGCCATCCTGATGGGGTCGATGGGCCACCCCGACATCCGGATGCCCGACGGCACCGAAGTCCAGGGCCACTTCATCGTCAACGCCCGCAAGACCTTCGACCTCTATGCCGGGGTGCGACCGATCAAGACCTACCCCGGCTCCCGCGGCCTGCACCCCGACCTGCACGTCGATCTGGTGACGGTCCGCGAGAGCACAGAGGGACTGTTCGCCTCCTTCGGTGGCGGCGCCCAGGTAGGCGACGACGTCTACGCCGACACCATGGTCGTCACCCGCAAGGGCACCGAACGCATCAGCCGCTACGCACTGAGCCTGGCCCGAACCCGCGGCGGAAGGCCGTCGGACGGCAAGCACCTGGTGACCTGTGTCGACAAAGCCAACATCTTCCGCTCCCTCGAATTCTTCCGCCGGGTCTTCGACGGGGTGGCACGCGAATATCCCGAGGTCGCAACCGATCACGCGCTGGTGGACTCGTTCACCATGAATCTGGTACTGCACCCGCAGAACTATGACGTGCTGGTCACCGAGAACATGTTCGGCGACATCATCTCCGATCTGGCCGCCGCACTCGTCGGCGGTCTCGGCCTGGCTCCTTCGGGCGACATCGGCGACGACCACGCCATGTTCCAGCCCGCCCACGGCTCGGCGCCCGACATCGCCGGCCAGGACAAGGCCAACCCGGTGGCCACCATCGTCTCGGCCCGGATGATGCTCGACTGGCTGGCCGAACGACACAACGACGACGCCCTGCGCACCGCCGCCGACGTCATCGAGAAGGCCGTCGTGTCCACCATGGCCGCCGGGAAGCTGACCGCCGATCTCGGTGGCACGCTGGGCTGCTCGGCTTTCGGTGATGCCGTCGCCGCAGAGATCTCGCAGGTAGTGCCCGCATGAACCTCCTGCTGCTGGCGGCCGAGGAGGAGCCGTCGGCCACCGTCGGCAACGACCTGCTGCTGGGCCTGACCATCGGCAGCGTCGTGCTGATCATCGTGCTGATCGCCTGGGCCAAGCTGCATCCACTGATCGCACTGATCGTGGGTGCAGCATTCCTGGGCATCAGTTCGGGACTGGGCGCCGAAGTCACCATCGAGGCTTTCGCCGACGTCCTCGGCGGCACCATCAGCGACGCCGGACTGCTGATTGCGTTGGGCGCCATGCTCGGTCAATTGCTCAACGTGTCGGGGGCGGCGACATCGCTGGTGGACAGATTCATCCACGCCGTGCCACCGCGGGCCATCCCCTGGGCCATGGCCGGTATCGCCTTCCTGATCGGCCTGCCGCTGTTCTTCGAAGTGGCGCTGGTCCTGCTCTTCCCGATCATCGTGCTGGTGGTGCGGCGCACCGGACTGCCGCTGCTGAAGGTGGCGATGCCGGCGCTGGCATCCCTGTCATTGCTCAACGGATTCCTGCCGCCGCACCCCGGGCCGCTGCTGGCGGTATCGGCCTTCAACGCCGACCTGGGCAAGACATTGCTGTTCGGCATCATCGTCGCCATCCCCACCGTCATCCTGGGCGGTCCGCTGCTTGGCAACCTCCTGAGCAAGTGGGTGAGCTCCCCCGATGTCAAGACGCTGATGTTCGGGACCGATACTCCGCCGAAGAAGAACGATCCGGAGCCGCCCGGCGGCGGGGGCACCTCGACCCTGGCACCTCCGAAACCCACCCTGAAGACGCCTGGTATCACCGCGACCCTGGTCACCACGCTGCTGCCGGTGTTCCTGATGCTCATCCGTGCTGTCGCCGAAATGGTGCTGCCCGAGGGTGATTCGATACGCCACGGCGCGGAATTGATCGGTGAGCCGACCGTGGCACTGTTCGCCGGCTGCCTGCTGGCGATGTTCACCTTCGGCCTGGCCACCGGAATGGGCAAGAACAAGGTGGGCAGCGTGATGGGGTCCGGTCTGCCGCTGGTGGCCGGGATCATCCTGATCGTCGGCGCCGGCGGCGGATTCAAGTCGACGCTGGTGGCCACCGGTGTGGGCGACGTGATCGCCGATCTGGCGCACGGACTGGGCCTGCCGATGCTGGTCCTGGGCTGGTTGCTGGCGGCGATGATCCGCATCGCCGTCGGATCCGGCACGGTCGCCATCGTCACCACCGCGGGCCTGCTGGCTCCGCTGGCCGCCACCATGTCCCCCAACCAGGCGGCTCTGATGGCCCTGGCCATCGGCGCCGGCTCCCGGTTCATGTCCCATGTCAACGACGCCGGGTTCTGGATGGTCAAGGAGTTCCTCAACCTCAGTGTCAAAGACACCTTCCGCACCTGGACCGTCATGGACTGCGTGGTGTCCGTCGTCGCCGGTATCGGCGTGTTCATTCTCGGCGCGATCGTCTGACGCGCAACACCTTTGAAGAAACGGAGACACTCGTGGTAACGGTACGGAAGGGATGCCTGGTCCTCTCGGGACTGGCAGTCGTGGTGTTCATCGTCGGCCTCGTGGCCGGCACGGCGGGAATCTGGCAGCCCGCCGTGCTGGTCGCCGTGTTCGGTGCCGCCATTGGCATCGGCGCCGTCGACGCGCTCAAGAGCTACCAGTACACCGGCTGGATCATCGCCTGCGTGGTGGCCGCCCTGGTCTTTCCGCAGGCCTTCCGCAGCTGGGGCGGGGTGAACCTCAGCGGCAAGTTCCTGATGACCACCATCATCCAGCTGGTCATGTTCGGCATGGCCACCCAGATGCGGCTGTCCGACTTCCGCGGCGTCGCCCGCCATCCCCGCGGTGTGCTGGTCGGCCTCATCGGCCACTACTCGGTGATGCCGATCGCGGCCGTGGTGCTGGTGATGTTCACCGACCTGCCACCCGAGATCGGTCTGGGCGTCATCCTCTACGGCTGCGTGTCCTCCGGGCTTGCCTCCAACGTGATGAGCCTGCTGGCCAAGGCCAACATCGCTCTGGCCGTCACCATCACGGCCATGTCGACCATCCTGTCGCCGCTGATGACCCCGTTCCTGATGAAGGTGTTCGGCGGCCGCATCGTCGACGTCAGCTTCATCGCGATGATGTTCGACGTCATCAGGATCACCCTGGTGCCGGTGGCCGCAGCCCTGCTGGTGGACTACCTGCGCAACGCCACCCCCGCGGCCGTCCGCAAGGTCGACGTCGCTGCCGCCCTGTCCGGGATGTGGCTGATCGCCCTGCTGCTCGGCGTGTGGAACCTTGCCGCGACTCATCTTTCGGCGACCTGGCTGGGTGTCTTCCAGTCGTTGTGCTACGTCGCCGCCGCGATCGCCCTGGCCCGGCTCTACCATCTTGCCGTCACCGGGCCGCTGCCGGTGATCGAGACCTGGATGCCGTTCGCCTCGATGTTCGGGATCATGTACTACAACACCATCACCACCGCCGCCGGCCGGGACGCTCTGCTCGACGTCGGGCTGGTGCTGCTGGCGGTCGGCCTCATCCACAATGTGACCGGCTATGTGTTCGGGTACTGGGGCAGCCGGCTGTCCGGTCTCAACCAGCGCGATGCCCGATCGGTGACCTTCGAGGTCGGCATGCAGAACGGCGGCATGGCCACCGGTCTGGCGTCCTCGATGGGGATGGTGGGCACCGCAGGGCTGGCTGCCGCGGTGTTCAGCCCGCTGGGCAACATCACCGGGTCGCTGCTGGCCAACTACTGGTCGCGGCGGCCACCGGCCGAGTCGGACACCGACGTCGATGAGGCGGCCACCGCGGAAACGGAGAAAACCGCATGAGCGACTACGAGGTGCTGGCCGTGCGTTACGGCGTGTGGCACACCACCAAGCGCGAGATCTACCACTCGTTCCACGTCTACCACGAAGACGACGAGCCGGTGCAGATCGACTACTACTTCTGGGTGGTGCGCAACGCCGCACGAACCATCCTGGTGGACAACGGCTTCCGCCCCGAGGTGGCCCTGCGCCGCGGCCGCGAGTTGGTGACGCCGGTGCCGGAGGCGTTGCGCCGGGCGGGCGTGCACCCCGCCGACGTCTCACACGTGGTACTGACGCACTTCCACTACGACCACATCGGCAATCTGGACCTGTTCCCGCAGAGCCAGATCATCACCGGTGGGCTGGAATTCGACTTCTGGACCGGTGACATCGCCGAGCAGCCCATCTTCTGCACCGCGGTGGAAGCCGACGAGGTGGACCTGGTGCGCAAGGCCCAGGCCGAGCAACGCCTGACCCTGATTCCCGAGGAGGATCCACTGCTGCCGGGCATCTCGTTCCGCGAGGTCACCGGGCACACGCCGGGCCAGATCGTCGTCGAGGTACAGAACTCCGGCACTCCGGTGCTGCTGGCCTCGGATGCCTCGCACATGTACGAGGAGTTCGAGAAGGAGCGGCCCTTCCACATCGCTTCCAGCCTGCCCGACATGTACAGCGGACTGAAGTGGCTGCGCCAACGCAGTGCCGACGCCGAGGTGATCCCCGGCCACGACCCGGAGGTGATGCGCCGCTTCCCCGTCGAGGATGGGATCATCGCCCGGATAGCGTGAGCGATTTCGGCGCGCTGATCGCCGGTCAGCGGCGATCAGCGCGCCGAAATCGCAGAAAGGACGGATGTGTTCGTCGCCAACGTCACCATGCTCTACGGCGACCGCCCGGTGCTGGACCGGGCGGCCGCGGCCGTCGCCGACGGTTACCGGAAGATCGAATGCTGGTGGCCCTTCGATACATCCGTGCCAGCGGAGGCCGACGTGGCCCGGTTCGTCGATTCGGTGCAGCAGTCGGGCGCCCAGTTGGTGGCGATGAACTTCACCCTCGGCGACCATCGCGGCATCCTGTCGCACCCGCATCGGGCCGCTGAGTTCGGCGAACACACCGAGGTGGTCGCCGGCATCGTCTCCCAGCTCGGGGTGCGGTTGTGCAACGTGCCCTACGGCATGCCCGAGGGCAGCGATCCCGCCACAGCGCTGGAGAACCTGGCATCGGCGTCGGCCCGGCTGCAGCCGCTGGGGGCGATGCCGATGCTCGAGCCGATGAGCGGCGTCCCGGGATATCCGGTCACCACGGCCGCGCAGGCGGTGAGCATCATCGAGCAGGTGGACGCTCCCGTGGGGCTGCTGGCCGACCTGTACCACTTCGCCGTCAACGGCGAGGACATCGATACCGTTCTGCGGGCGTATGTTTCGCAGATCGTGCACGTTCAGGTCGCCGACTTCCCCGGCCGTCATGAGCCGGGTACCGGCGACCTCCAGATCGATCGCTACCTGGGCCTGCTGCGGGACTTGGGATACTCCGGCGAAGTGGCACTGGAGTACATTCCGAGCTGATGAACATCGACAACACCGACGGGTCCCTGCAGGTGCTGACCGGCGTCGACGGGGTGGCTGCCCGCATGGGCCACCGGCTGACCCTGACGGTGCAGCGCTGGCAGGCCGAGGTCGGCTTCGATGGTGATCAGCCCACGCGAGTGACGCTGACCGCCGACATCGACTCCCTGATCGTCGTGTCCGGCGAAGGCGGGGTCACGCCGTTGACCGCACCCGAACGTCTGATCGCCCGGTCGAACGCGCTGAAATCGTTGCAGACAAAACGTTTTCCGGCCATCACCTTCGACGCCGAGACCGTCGAACCCTCCTCGGACGGGTACCGGCTCTCCGGGACCCTGGAGATTCACGGCACGCGTCGTGAGCACGTCGTCGACGTCGCCGTCACCGATCGGATCTCGGGCCGCTCGCAGGTGCGTCAGACCGACTTCGGCATCAAGCCGTACTCGCTGATGATGGGCTCACTGCGGGTGGCCGATGCGGTGACCGTCGTCTTCGAGGCTTCCGCTACAGGCACTCACCGCTGAGGGCAACGTGGTTTGTAGCTACACCCGACTCAGATCGGTGCGCATCAATGCCACGTTGTACTCGTTCCACTGCGACAGATTCCAGTACAGCATCTGCGGGTCCTCTGCCGTCCCGTCCGCCTTCTTGAGCAGCGTGGAACCCGACCAGGGATGGATCATCGGGGCGTAGAGCCCCGGATACTGCGTAGACGTCGCCAACGTCGTGGCCGTGGACCAGCCGCCCTGCGGCGTCGACGAGGTACGCATCACCACGTTGTTGCCCTTGTCGGTGTAGAGCATCACGTACTTCTTCAGGTACGGGTTGTACTGCACCGACATCTCACCCGCGGTCGGATATGTGGTGTTCTTGACCAACCCGAAGAAGCTGGTGGTCGTGGTGCCCGGCAGGACCGGCTTGGCCGCGGCCGGGTTGTTCTTGACCCAGCTGGTGCCGTTCCAGTACTCGTACTTGGTCTGATCCAGGATCTGCTTGTCGTTGACCCGCGACACATAGATCGTGCCGTTGCGACCGGCAGGCGTGCCGTAGGAGTAGACCCAGCCCGCCGTCGCGTCCGCCGAGCCGGCCGGGGGCTTGACGTAGGCGCCCATCTGGAAGTTCTGGTTGCCGTTGATGAACGGCTTGGTCGACCGGCCCGCCGCGGCCGGGCGGATGCCGGAGGCCGGCACCACGGTCCAGTTCTGGCCGTTGTCGTCGGACCAGATGATGCCCGAGTAGTTGGTGGTCCAGTTGCCCGGCGTATCCCAGGACCGCACCGACATGAAGTTGACGTACTGGCGGGTGGCGCCGTTGGCGCCGGCACCCGGGACCGAGATGGCGGCCGTCGGGATGATCGTCACCTCGGGGCCGACGGCGTAGCCGTACTTGCCGATGATCTCGCGGGAGAAGTTCTGGTTGGTCATCGGGGACCCGCTGTAGGCGCCAGGGTCGTGAATGATGCCATTGGGCACGAACAGGCCGTTGGACAGTACGTTGTCAGCGCTGCGCAGCAGGACGTTGTTGCGCCAGTTGCCGGTCATGCCGGGCTGGGAGAACGTGTCGCCGAACGCGATGAGGACCTGCCGCTGCTCGACGATCGCGGTGGCCGGGTTGTCCTTGAGGATGCCGTTGTCCCACATGACGCCGACGTCGGTGCCGGCGATGCCGAAGCGCTTCACCGTGTCGTTGATGCTGTTGGCGCCGGTGAGCCAGCCGATGCGGGTGGTGACGGGCACGGCGACGGCCGCTCTGGGGGCGGGGGCGGCCAGGGCTGCGGCGGTCGCAGTGCCGGTACTCACAGGGCCGGTGCCAGCTGTGCCCGTGTTCAGCGTGCGGGCCTCGACATCGCGGCGAAATCCCAGCGACGACAACAACGCCACCAGCAGCGACGACTGCTGCGGAGCGGGCGGGCGCACGGGCGCGGTGGCGGTGTCGAACCCGACGCCGGTCAACACCTGCGTCACCAGAGGTGTTGGCGCAGCGATGGTTTCGATGGTGACGGTTCGCGCCTGCTCGACGGCCCGGGGTAGGTCGGCGACCTTGGCGTAGGAGATCTCTGGCTTCGTGTCGGCCTTCGTCTCGCCCTTCTGCTTCGGCGCGGGCACTGTGGATTCAGTCGTGTCCTCCGCGGGCTTCGCGTCCTCGGTCGTCGCGGCGCTCGCTCGACGCGAGGACTTGGTGCCGTCGGAGGCCTTCTTCGGGGTCGCCTTGGCTGGGTCTTCATCGGGCTTGTCGTCGGCGTCTGCCGCGTCCTTTTCCGGCTTCGACGTGGCGTCTTTGGTGTCTGTGGCGTCTTTGGTGTCCTTCGTTTCTGTGGCGTCTTTGGTGCCCGCAGTGTCCTTTGTGCCCGTGGCCTCTTTCGTGCCCGCAGTGTCCTTTGTGCCCGAGGCGTCCTTGTCGGCGCGCTTCTTCTTGCTCGAATAGTCCGAGGTCTTGGTCGACGAATCCGTATCCGTGGTGTCGGCGGCGGCTACCCCCGCGCCGCTGAACACCGCGACACCGACACCGAGTGCGACGGCCAAACCGCCCACCCGACCGACATGTACACCTGCACGCATAACTCCCCCTCGAAGGAACGCCCCGTCACAACCAACATGACTCTCGGCTCTGACACCCCGGGCTTGGAGAAGAGAGTGGCATCAGGATGGCACTGCGGAAATGATCTTGCTGAGGTTTCAGCAAACTCTGTATCGCCTGCCGGTCAATCCGCGTTACCGCACGCCACCCGGCGATACAGTGCTCTGCACGCCGAGAGGACGCCAAGGCGACGATGCCGCCGCGTCATCTACTGCACTGCCTGCCTCCGGGTGGGCAGCAAGGGCGGCTGCCCGCGTCTGTGCGACACACCAGCGACAAGACAGTCAGCCCTGCCGTTGTCTCGCACACTTGTCGCACAGAGACGGGCAATTCCCCCTGCACCTGCGGCAGAGACGGAGGAGTGGTGGTTGTCCGGTCTAGACCCGCTCGCGCACGTGGCGGCAGATCACGTCGTACACCCGTGCCGTCACCTCAACGTCGTCGCTCATGATGTTGTAACCGTGGTCCACGCCGGCCACCTCGTGGTACTCCACCAGAGCACCGACCGCCTCGAGCTTGTGGGCGTACGTCATCGCTTCCGCGCGCAGGCGGTCGTACTCGGCTGTCACGATCAACGCGGGGGCAATCCCCTCGAGACCATCGGCGTTCGAACCCCATGCAGGAGAGGCGAATCGATGACGCCGTTGCGTGCGGTCGGGAATGTAGGCGGCGTCGAACACCTCACCCATCCACGGCTTGAGCACCGCGGACAAGCCCCTCGGGGAGTGCTTGTCGACCGTGCTGGTGACCAGATCCAGTGGCGGATAGTGCAATACCTGCAGAGCGATGGCGGGGCCGCCGGTCTCGAGAGCCATCCTGGCCGCAGCCGCCGACAGGTTGCCGCCTGCACTCTGTCCGCCGATACCCAGCCGGGTGCCGTCCCAGGCGCCGTGCTGCGCTGAGACCCACCCCAACACGTCAAATACCTGCTCGACGGGAGCGGGGAAGCGAGATGTGGGTGCCAGCACGTAGTCGATGTTGATGACCGCGACACCGGCGTGCTCGGCCAGATAACGACACCAGGGATCGTCCTGATCGCGGTTGCCGACCACGAATCCGCCGCCGTGCACGTTGACGTACACCGCAGGTGTCTCGCCGGCGCGCGACTCGGGGTGATAGACGGTAGCTGCAGTATCGCCGAAGCGGGTGGGGATGGTGATGAGGTCGGTGCGGCCGGCGATCTCGGGAAACTGCACCGCGCGACGGGGATCAGGCTTGACGGTGGCGGCGAACAAGCGCGAGATGGTGTCGGCGAGCACGGGCAGCGACAGGATGGACACGTCGCGAGGCTACCGAAATGCAACGAACGCGCGGATCTGTACGTGTGTGGCGGCGTGCCGCCGTACAGACCCGCGCGCTCGCGGTCGAGAGAAGAGTGAAGCTACGGGGCGGGGACGTTCACGCAGACGTTGCCGACGCAGCCGCCGCCGCCTTCGGGCCCACCACTGCCACCGCCG
>JADMIO010972843.1_pt1 | contig 20692 bp, 16 predicted proteins | sample 8958161 | NCBI WGS metagenome assembly JADMIO01 (sample SAMN16585339, study PRJNA669376) | soil metagenome | isolation source: Crop rotation soil | place: USA: Cullars Rotation, Alabama | collected 2011 | reverse complement strand
GATGACATTCAGTTCTGGGTAGGAACCGGATCCAATGAGGCCGGATTCGTGATCGACTGGAACGATGGTAAAGATCCGCAGTCGCTCATGTGGGGCTATCGCTGGGATGGAACCAGCACTGGCCTCGACATGCTGGAAGATGTCGTCGCCGTCGATGCAAGCCTATTCGCCCATTTGGACAATTCGGCGATCTATGGTTTGGGATATGACCTTAATCAGGATGGAATATTCGGCGTCTCACCCGCACTTTCGTTCGATAGCGGAGGATTGTCTGTGGGTGAATTTGACGACAGTCGAATTTCGAGCAATGCTGGTGACCACTATAAGGAGGGTTGGTTCACCGCTGGATACTGGAGCTATTATCTCAAATCGTCCTCGGCTTCGAGTTGGTCTTTCAGCGGCGTGGGTGCTGATGATCGAACACTGACGGACGGCGTTTGGGATGGTTGGAGCTTTGCACCAAATTTCTCAGGCTCCTCACCTTCGGAGCCCGTTGCTGCTGTTCCGGAACCTGGCACTCTAGCGATGCTCGCGTGTGCGGGATTGATGGGCCGGTTTAGAGGTCAACCCAATTTAGCCATTTGATTGAGGTAATCTTGTTTGGGAGGCTGCGATTGCTATTGAGCAGTCGCAGCCTCCCTTTCTGGTGCCTCCCAACCTCGGACCTTACAATCATTCTCATGAACTCTGTGCAGGTTTCTGATGGGTCACGTGTCCGTCCGCGCCTGCGCGGGCATCGGGCTATTGCGGCCGCGACGTTAACGCTGGTGTTGCTCAATCTGCTCTGGCGAACGGTGCGCTACGGAATGGCCTTTCCTATCTGGGGTGATGAAGCCTTTGTCATCATTAATATACTTCGCCGAAGTTTTCTCGAACTGCTGCAGCCGCTGGAATACGCACTGGTCGTGCCGCTCGGATTCAGTTGGCCGGAGTGGATCGTCACTCGGCTATTCGGTTTTTCGGAATTGGCCTTGCATCTGTTCCCATTCGTGACCGGCATTGTTTCCATGCTGCTCTTCTGGTTTTTTGCCCGCTGCGTTTTAGATCGACGATCGGCGATGCTGGCCATTGGAATCTTCGCCGCTTCGTATTATCCGGTGCGGCATGCGACGGAAGTGAAGCCGTATGCGGGCGATCTGCTGGTGGGTCTTGTATTGATTATCCTGGGATGGCGAGTTTGTGAACGGCCCGCGAGCCTTGGCCGCTGGATCGCTCTGATCATGGCTGCGGCTGTGGGGATATGGATTTCGTATCCGTCGGTATTTGTTGTCGGTGGTATTGGCTTGGCACTTCTGTATACGCTGGTGCGTTCCCCATCACCGCGCATGATCGCGTTTGCCACGGCATATGGTGTGGCGGTGAGCGTCAGTTTTTTGGCAATGTTTCTGGTTATGGCGCAGCCTCAAGCAGAATCCGGATGGAGTCCGTCTTCTCCGGGGACAGTTGAACAATGGGGCGCGGGTTTTCCGCCGATGCGTGAATTTTGGCGGCTACCACTGTGGGTGCTCGATATTCATACCGGCAATATGTTCGCTTATCCCGTCGGCGGAAAACACGGCGGCAGCACGGTGACATTTGTTTTGGTGTTGATCGGCTCGGTCGCCATTTGGCGGCAAGGCCGGCGCGATTTATTGCTGCTTCTGCTCGGTTCGTTACCCTTTGCCTTCATCGCGGCGGCACTGCATCGCTATCCTTATGGCACGAGCGCGCGGCTGGCCCAGTTTGTTGCTTCCTCGATTTGTTTGTTGGCGGGACTGGGGCTGATGACTTCGTTAAAATTTTTGATTCCCCGACGGATTATTCCTAAAGCGATTGCTGTAATCGTTTTTTTGTTGGCTGGAATTACGCTTGCTGGTACTGCTGTCGATATTGTTCATCCGTATAAAACTTTCGGCGATTACGAGAACCGCCGGATACTTCGTGAGTTGAGAGATGAAACGCGTACGGGCGACCAGTGGGTCAGCTTCAATGTCGCCGATCCGCAAACACCGTATGGTGATGACTTCTACTTGCGCGGCGGTCACGGTGCGATGCATCGTTTATATCTCAACTTACTCGCGCCCGTGCCCATCGCTTGGGCTCCGCCGCCGCAGACGCTGCAAGCATCGCCGGGTACGCGAATATTTCTGGTGATCTATCGCGATGATCGATTGCCGTTTCCAGAGCAGCGATTGAAAACTTATGTGGCGGAGATGACCCGTACGCTGGGCACACCGCAGGTTCGCTCATATGAATTTGGTGAGGGCCGATTTCTTGAAATAGATGTCTTCGGCGCGACATGATTCAACTAGCGACTGAGGACCATTCGCGTCTGTCCCAGGTCCAGAACCGCACGATTGCTCGATTCGAAGTTGAGTGTGCCGGATTCGACATGGCCGCGCATGGTCATTGAGATTTGATTTTCGTTCAGCGTGTAAGTTCCCTGCTGATCTTGGCCGGCGCCACCAGGTCCACCCGACATGCTGATGCTGACATTTCCGCCATCGGAAAATGTAATGGACATGCTCATGCCCGCCGGCATAGGGCTGGATTGACCGTTGCGTGACATCTCCGCGACGCGCCAAGTACCGATGATGGTGGGGGCGGTGGCTTTGGTAGGTTGCGGTGGAGTCGGCGGTGGGGCAGCAACAATAGCAGCAGGGGCCGAAGCTGCAGGACGGGCTGGTTGCGGCGGCGGGGCTACGACCGGTTGTGGAGCCGGGTTTGCAACCACGAGTTCGGGTTTAGATTCCTCGGTTACTTTCATGGTTGGTGGCTTGAAGTCGATTACCTCCGGCGGGAGGGAACGCGCACAACCCACAGTTGCCAGCAGGATCGTGACTGTGCAAAAACAATATTGCATTAACTCTTCCCCTTTGCCTCTGCTGGTTGAGGTCGAAAGATCATTTCGAAGATCGCAAAGCGTGCGCCTGAGCCCTCTTTGCCGAGCAACACGAGCCGGTTTTGCTCGGCTATGAAGGCGAGCGGAATCCATTGTCCGTTCATGAGTGAAATGCTGACGCCGGTTTCGGTGTCCACGGCGAACAGGCCTTCGGGCGTGGCCAGGGCTAGCGAGTGCGAATCGAGAAAACATGCGGCAGCCGTGCCGGGGCGATGTCGCCGGACAATTCGTTCGTCGAAATACAAGACCCCGATGCGATTTTGCAATCCATCGAAGAAGGCCAGGCTGCGGCCGTCGGGTGAGACGGGCGTGTTGATCCCTGCCCATGTTTGGAGCAGTGCGGGTCGATCGGCAACACCTACTTCGCGAAGTAAGTCCACCATGTGACCGTCTAGGCAACGAATCCAGTTTAGATGGTCCGCTTCGACGCGGGCGCAAATAACACTTCCGTCATCGCGCATAAGGGCGGGCAATACACAATCGTTCTCTTCGGGTGAGAGTGCGATCGGCTGATCGCCGACAGTTTGGCGATAGATGCGGAACGGTCCGGAGGGCTGCTGCGCGGAACAAAAGATAACTGTTTGATCGTCGAGGCCGAACCGTGGCAGGCAATTGATTGTGCCGTCAACGCCCAGCGCTGTGTCCTGGCCAGCAGCCAAGTCAAACAGATGAATCGAACTGCTCTGCGACTCGTTGGCGACGTAAACGATGAACTGGCCCGAACGAGACCATACGGCGGAGTGGCAACAGCGCTGATCCGAAATGCGCCGGCCGAAATCCGCGCCTCGGAGCGGGCGTATCCAGATCGAGAGAATGCCGGTTTCCGGCTTTTCAAATGGATTGGCTCCGAGCAATGTCATAGGCGGCAGAAATTCCTGATCCGTCCGCAGATACAACATATTTTCGCCATCCGGTGATACAACGGGCAACTGCAAACCGATGTTCTCGACCATGCCAATCTTGCGCGGCAGATCAAAGTCGCCAAAGTTTTGGCGATGTGTTTCCTGTGCGACGGTGAGCGGGTTTGGCTTCGGTGCGGGCGAAGTGCACGCACAGCCGAAAACCATCCAGCATGCGATGGCCTTGCAGGATCTTCGAAAGTTGACGCTAAGCACGATCATCGACTTTGTTCCACTGCAAGCTTTTCGACCGATGCCGGAATCGCCGGGCCTTTCTTGTGGCCTGCGTCGGCGGGCGGGCCGAACTTGCTATTCATATTCATCTTATCATCCAATCGCTGCAGCGGATCGCTTTCAATGGGATCGCGGGAATCGCGGGCGCCGATGACGCAAGGCGTTAGAAAAATCAACAGCTCTGTGTTCACTTTTGCGATCTCACGATGTTTAAAAATCTCGCCTAAAACCGGAACGTCGCCCAGGCCCGGTATGCGACGAATAATCTCGCGTTCTTCTTCACGCAAAATTCCGCTGATCAAAAATGTCTTACCATCTTCGAGCACAATCCGCGTCGTTGTTTCGCGGCGGTCAACAATAGCGCCGCCAAAGAGTGTTCGCCCGGGGATCACGCTTGAGACGAGAAGATTGATGGTCAAATCGACATTGCGTTCTTTGGTGATATGCGGCCGTACGCGGAGTCGGATACCAACCGCCTTGTAATCGAACGACTGACTTTGGCCGTTGATTCCGTTGATATTGGAGTCTTTGATGAAGGGAATATCCTGACCATCGAAGAACTCGGCCTCGACATTATCCGCGGTGAACACTTTTGGTTCGCTACGAATTTTTAAGTCAGTGACGCGGCGCAACAAACTGACCAGATTGTTCACGTCCATGTTGAAAGTGACCGTGTTTTGATGCCCGAACATATCTTCGAACTTGTAATTTAACAGGCCGCGAAGTGCGTTTTCAGTAATGTTCACATCCGAGCCGGTGGTAAAGGTCGTCGGGTCGGTGGAAAATCGATATCCCAGGCTGGTAGTGTCGTCATGCGTAATCTCCGCGATAAGACCTTTCACCAGCACCTGTTGCCCGGGCTGATCGAGGTCGGTGACAAATTTTTCAATGGCGTCGGCGTATTCCTCCGGTGCGACGACCATCAAAAGATTTTGCTCGACGTTGGGTACGATGCGCAGCTTGCCGACCAGATTGCTCGGTTGTCGATTTTTGATTAGGTCTGACGGCGGTTGTTGCCACCAGAACTGAATCTCGCTGGTATTGCGAGTCGGCTGCTGCTGTTGCTGCGGACGATTTTGATTCTGATTATTCGTATTGGTGCTGTAGGGTGAATCGTGATCGGTTAATTCCTGAAATGTGCCGGTCTGTCCGCGACGCAAAATAGCCGCGGGTGTGCCGGGTGCGTTGAGTAATGCGTTGAGTTGCTCAGCCAGCGTCTCGGCATCGGCGAATTTGAGCTGAATGATTCGCGGGATGCCGACCGATTGAGGACGGTCAATCTCGGCGATCATCTTTTCGATGACCGCATAGTTCTCCTCGTTCTTGCTGACCACAACAAGCTTTCCGGTTTCAGGATAGGCCTCGAAACGGAACTGACCAAATAGCCGCCCAACCGGCGAAGCCTGCGCTTCCGGCATATCGCCACCAAAGAAGTAGCGGGAAAACGGATTACTCTGCTCCTTCTTGGTGAACAGATTTTCCAACAATGTCTTGGTTTTTTCAGGGTCTGAATATTTCAGATCGAAAATACGCGGCTCGGCATCTTCAGTGTCGAGAGGCTTATCCCATTCCAGGATCTGCTCGGCAATTTTCGACATGCGCTCCGGTGGGGCGACTACGGTGACGCTGTTGTTGCGCGCGTTGTGCGTAACCGTCACCTTTGTTTTATCCGAGCCGCTGCTCGGACGGTCATAGTAGTACCAGTAGCGGTTTGTCTGCTGCTGCTCCTGAAAGAGCTCTTTTATATTTTCGGCGATCTGCTGAGCATCAGCGTTTTTTAGTGTAAATGTTCTGGTTTCAGTCGCACCGGCGGGTACATCAATCTCTTTGAGCAATCTCTTGATTTGGCTGCGGTTCTGCTCGGAACCGATGATCATGATTCTCCGCGATGAGGCGAACGGAAGAATTCGCACCGAATTGCGCAAACCCTCATCGAGCATGTTGTTCAGCATTCCGGTCAGTTGGGCTACCAAAGCATCGGGATCAGTGTATCTGACTTCGACGAGTTCCTGTTGCGTGCTCGGCGGCTGGGGTTGATCCAGGTGGGCCAACCATTTCTCGACCTGGGCGAGCACATTGGCGGGCGCGACTACCACAATCGCAGATCGCCGTGGCTCGGGAATAATCAACACCGGCATTTTCTCCGCCTTCACCGTCATCGTTCCTCCCCCGGGCGGCGAAGGGGGGCCGCCGCGATCAGGCGACGACATACGCGGATCGCCCATCATGCGCGGGTCCTGTCCGCCGCCACGATCGGGTTGTCCGCGTCCGCCGGCGCTGGTGCCCGCGGAGGTAACTGCCTTCACTTCCACTCCGAGGTAACCGGAGATCAATTTCTCCAGCATCGGCAAAATCTCGTTCACATCCACGTTCTTGATCGGGAACACGCGAAGCTCGCCGCCGCTTACATCCGGAGCATCCACTTGTTGGATAACACCGGCGATGACGCGCAGTCGTTCGACGGTGGCAACCACCATTAATTTGCCAGAAGCCGGATCAGCCGTGATATAGCTCCAATTCGGCAGCAACGGCTTGATGACATCAACCAACTTGGCGGCGTCATAATGACGTGTAATAAAAGTCTTTCGAATAATCTGATTGGCCGGTTCAAGAGTGCTCATGTCATTTTCAGCACCCACCTGTAAGAGCTGGGCCTGGGCAATTTGCGTGATCGGAATTAAGTGCACGGTTTTTGCGCGCTCTTCGATGGCCACGCCCGCTTCATGCAAAGTAGCGGTCAGCACATACATCGCTTCAGGGACCGGCAGCGGTTTTGGATTCATGACCGTGATCTGCACATTCATGATTTCCTTGCTGACCATCACGGGTTTGCCCATCTGATCGGAAAGAAATTTGGAAATTTCCGCGAGCGGCGCGTTGTTGAAGGACAAGGGGATCATCTTGGGCTCAACCTTGGCCATCGGCGGCGGATTAGCCGGTCGCGTTGCAGCCGGAGCACTGGCGGTGGTTGGCGCGCTCGCGGGAGCTTTTTGTGGTTCAGGCGGCGCTCCCAGGGCAAGTTCGACCGCCGCAGCAACAATCCACATGCTGAATATTCCACGGACAATGGTTCCGGTCATTTGCATTACTGACTCCTTCAGTCGTTCTATTGCCCGCGCTCGCGCATGCGGCGTTCTATTTGGGCTCTGATTTCGGGCGGCGCATGCGATAAGTCGATCCCCGGCGGCGCCGCAATGGGGCTGGCAGGCGAGCCTGTTGCGCTGGATGCAGGCATCACCTCGCCAATCTGTCTCGCGCCGGCCGAGGGGATCGACGGTACTGATGGTGAGCCGCGCTGATCGGGGAAGAGCCGCATCGTTTCCGGCTTACCCTGATATTCGATCACAACTTCATATTGATTGATTGCTTTGACGCTGACCCCGCGGGCCGATTCGCCTTCTTTGATACCAACAGTGCCGCCCTCGCGGCTGGCGAATAGGGCAATGTTGCCGATCACTCCGCTGAGAGCGAGGCCGTGTCCTTGTGGTCTGGGCGGCGTGAATAGATTGCGATTTCGAATCGCCGCGGCGAGCTCCACTGGTTTGTTTTGCGGTGGTTGCGCCGGCTGCGTGGATGGTTGATTGGCGCGAATCGCATTCGATTGCCGCGCGATCCACAGGCGCCAGGTGATATGCATGCCCAGTTGATAAATCGTGTCGACGAGCATGATCGCGGCGAGCACGAGCATGATTTGCGCGAGCCGCCGGCGCGCGGCAGGTGATAGTGTTAACTTGCCCATGATCCTCCGCCGGCGGGTGCCGCCTGTATGAAAATGGAGACACCGAGTCTGACTTTGAGCTTGCCGCGCTCGCCCATGTTTAAATCCATCTGCTCGACGCTGAGAACACCATCAATGTGATAAAGAGCGGCGATGAATTTAAAGATTTTCTCCCAATCAGATTGCGCATCGACATTGATGATCGCCTGCTGAAGTTGCGAATCCTCCGGCCAAGGTGTTGCTGCGGTGGGTATTTCGCCCTGAAGCTCGACCTCGCAGGATTGAGCGGCAGCGACAATTTGTGAACCAATTGTGGTGATGGCTTCACCGTATGGCTTGGGTGGCGAGAGCGTACCCGCTTTTGCTTCCCACGTTCGAACGCGCTCGCTCATATACTCTCGTTTTTGCGCATCACGCCGGCTCATGGCCAGACGATTGGCTACCGTGCTGTGGCGGTGGGTCAGTTCACCATACGCGTACGCAGCGGGTTCGATCACGCCAAAGTACAACGCCATGATGGCAATGGCCGCGCCGCCCACGGTGAGAGCTCGTTTATCGCGCGGGGTTAACGCCATGTGCCACCTCGCACGCCGGCTGCGGCCAATTTTTCTACTCCGGTCAGTTCCGCGCTAACGGTGAAGTCGCCGCCTTGCGTGGGCGCGGCCCGCTCGGGGTTGACCGCCACGAAACGAGGGCTTTTGCGAAGCGCATCTGCGAACGTAAATACCGCTTTCGGATCTTTGGAGGTGCCCTTAATGATCAATCGCCGTTCACGCGAGAGTTGCACCGAAGAAACCAGGACCGGATCGGGAATCGTGCGACAAATTTCCGCAACAATGCCCTCAACATCGAGCCGATAACGCTGAAGGCGCTGCATGGATTGAATTTTTCGTTCCAGATCGGCTGATGCGGGGACGGCCATCGCGTCGAGCTCACGTGTCATTCGCGTCGTCTCGTAACGCAGTGCGCTAACGTGCGTTCCGACGGCCAGCAATAGCAGCACGCAGGCGGCCCCGGTCAAGCGGTAAGGACGCTGCAGCAGTTTATTGATTCGGCCGGTTCCACCAAGGCTCACTTTGGTTTCACCGCCTAGTCGCAACAAATCTGGTTGCTGGAATAAGCCCGCGAGCGCAAGCCCAATAGCCGGCCCATACTCGAATATTTCAGCCGCACGAAGCGGTTGTCCCGCGGCATCGCACAAATTGGGGAATGTCGCCGGTGTAACCGGCAAGCCGAGTAGACCATCGACGGCAATTTCCGCCAAGTTGCTACCATCCTCAAGCCACCAGATTTGTCCGATGCGTTCGGGGCCGAGTTCCGCAGTCAAACTTTGCCGCAATTCTCGCGCTGCTAATTCGACTTGGCCGGATGAACATGCGATACGTCGCACGGCTCTTACCAGCCCGCCGTCGATGATGGCAACCAACCATTCGTGGGCGTTGGCCAATACCAATGCACCGGAAGAATTGTTCGAATCGCGCAACATTCCGTATTGCACCAGCCCGGCCAAGGCTTCGTGCTCCGAAGTCAGGGCATCAAGCGCTAGGCCGAGTTTACCGATATGTTCCAGATATTCTTGTGTGCGAACTTTTCTAGCCGCTTGCGCGAGAACCAGCCGTTGGCCGGAGATGAGCTGGCCGCAACGAATGGCCCAAACCAACTGCTCCAGCGGAATGGGCAGGTCTGCTTCCAGTCGATGTTTGGTAATGGCGCGCAGCCGCGAACCTTCAGCATCGGGCAATAACCATGCCCGAGTGAGCACATCGCGTGAAGGCAGTGAGGCTACACATATCCGCGTGTCGCCATTCAACGGTGCCGATGCGGGCGGCAACGAATCCGTTACCACCTGCAATTTCGTCACGCGCAGTTGGTCGCCTGAGCGAACCACCTCTGCGAGTCGCAGTGTCTCACCACTTGCATGTAGACCGATCCCGCTCTGCATCAACAACGCTCCGTTACCAAGCCTTTAGGGTGATGATTCAAGCCAATACAGCACGCCCGGGTTCTTGCCAGAGCGGTCCACGATGCACTCGATGGTCTCGCTGGCCAGCCCCGATTCCGCTTCGCCGCGGCTCAGAATACGAAATACGCTCGAACGCACCGTGATGGAATTTTCGATCTGTGCGAATTTCTCGCCGGTCATGCTTTTGATATCCAGCAAGTCCGCTATGGAACTGAATGAACCGACGCTATCTCGCTCGCGCACAACGGCTCGAGCAAGTTCGTCATCCATCAATGTTTTGAGCACTTCCACGGGGGCCATGTTGATGTTCACGCGCCCGCCTAACATTTCATCATCCGTGAGAGTCAATTCATCTATAATGAGCTTCAAAATAGATTTGGTGACGGGTTGGTTTTTCTCGGAATCTTCCCGCAGATTGATATCTTCATTGGTGGGGCCCCGTTGCACAGATGAATCGAGCGGTACTTCGAGCAGATCAACAATATGATCGAACGCGCGTTGATCGCGGCGTTTGACGATGCTTTGTGCGGCCCAGTTTTCAATTCGCAAACGTTGGGCAAGCGAGCCGGCATCGGCGCTTTTTAAATTGAGCCGCTTCTCGCCAGTACCGTTTTCATTTTTCTCCAACGTGTATACCGTCAGATATGCATACCAGCCGCGATCCAGTTTGCCATCGGCATTGTCCGGCGGATCGGTGGCGTTGCCGTCGTTTTCGTTTGCGTCGAGTCTGCCGTTGAGGTTCAAATCTTCGCCATAAAAAAGTTCCGGGGTAACACCGCGGACCAGCAGCAACTCCCGCGTGGTTCGCAGCGGTCCGTTGCGAATGTGGTACGGATGCGTCAGGCTGCCGTAATAACCGCGTTCAATGCCGTCCGGCTGGGGATTTTCATCATTATCGCGCCAATCAAGGATTGCCGCCGCAACGGACGCGGTCATTTTCGGTAAGCGCATGAGTTGCTCGCGCGTCGCAACGTTGACGTTAAGTTTTGCACTCTCATCATTCGCGCCATACCACTCGAGTGGAGCCGCTTCATAGCGGTCTTGAATGACGCTGAATGTGCCGCCGCCAATGTTCACTTCCTTGTATGCGGCTTCGTTGTCGTACCATGTGTCCATGTCCGAGTCATCGCCGGCGAAATCATCCATAATGGCGGCGATGGATTGCTCGACGCCCGCCCGGGCCGACCAATGGGCGACAAGCCGATCGCGGTCGATATTGCCAAGGGCCGCATCTTGCCGTACGGCGAAGCTGATTCCGCTGGCGAGCAGCGATAAAACAATCATGGCCCAGAGCACCATGATCAGCACCGCGGCACGTCGGGTTGGCATCTTCATCAGCGCGAACCTCCCGCCGGCGGCGAATTTTGATTCTGCCGCCCGCCTTGCCGTTGTACGGCATGCAGTGCCACCGCCGACGAAAGCTCCACGACTTTAGACCCGCCTCGATTGGTTCGGCTCGGCGGTGTGCTGGCTGCGATGGTGACGCGAACAGCCTGCGGCGGTAAGGGTTCGGTGGAGGGCCATTCGCGACGCCACTCTTCCGCGAAGTAGTAGTCGAACGTCAATCCAACGATGTTTTCCGCAACCACCGAAACGATGCCGCCTTCGATGGGGTAATCATCAAATGAATGATCTCTGCGGCACATGAGTGACGGTAGCGCTGCCCCGTCGCGTTGTTCGAGAAAAAACGCGATCTCATATTGATCCGACTCCTCAGCATCCGCGCGAACGCGGCGACTACTGATGACCTGCAAATCGATGCGGTCGCTGTCAAAAGCGCCGATTTCACGGCGCCCGACCAGTGGTGACGCCTCACTCAGTGCATCGCGGCGCACGTTTCGCAGCTCGCCCAGAATGGCCTGCATGGCCCGGCGCGCTTCAGCCAGGTGGTCGGCGCGCTCCTCCACGCGGGCTTGCGCATTGGACAAACCATGCGTCGCGCTCATCACGGATACGACCAGCAAACTGCCGATCGTGAGCGTGAGCAGCACCTCGATTAATGTGAAAGCATTTCGCATGTTATCACTTACTGGTGGCCGACTTCTTTGGCTTAGCTTTACGATCACGCGACGCACCCAGGATCGACGCGTTGTAATCGTTAAACCAGGTTGATAGTTCGACCTTTCCACCGCCGTCCGCAGCCCACTCCACCGAAACCTGTACGCTGAATAATTCGCCGGCCAACTGCTGTTCGATACTGCTCGTCCAGCGAAAAGTCTGTGCGGTCCGTTCAACATCACCGCTGCTGGGCCGAGCCAGCATCCAAACGTGCGGGCCGATTAATTCGATCTCCGCGAGTTTCTCCTGGGCCACACAAAGGGCCATTGCACGCCATTCCGAACGCTGCTGATTTCGTCCGGCCAGTGTTGCCGCCGAGAGCAGGGCGGTAACACCCAAGCCGAGAATGACGGTGGCCACGAGCACCTCGATCAACGTCATCGCACGGCATTGTGCCACTGCTCTCAAGCAGTGGTCTTTCGGGGGGAATATCATTAGTGGATGACCACTGCTTGAGAGCAGTGGCACATCGTCTTTCCCGCTCATATCAATCGCCAAGGTCATAATCATCCTGTTGGATCGAGGGTTTATTACCCGTATTGACGCGGGTTCGCGCATTTCCGGCATTCACCAAAACGGTGGATGCTGCCTGATCACTGCCGATTCGCAGGGTCACGCCGCTGCTGCTGCCATCAGGTCGAAATTCAAGGCGATGCGAATCACCCGTCACGCTCGTACCATCCGCTTTTCGCAACCCGAGTACACGTACATTCTCCGGCCAACGTTTCGGCCGCAGCCACGAAACGCGTACCGCCTCATATTCACCGGTTTTCGCGGATTGCATGTTCACGCTATACCCTTCGGCATCAATTTGCATCGCGAACCGCTGCTGTCGCGCCACCGCCAGATCAGACACGGTTCGTGCTGTCTGAGCGAACTCGCCGGCCGCTTGAACCGCCTGCTGACGCTGCAAAGAGCCGCCCATGCGCGGCACGATCATGCCGGCGATGATGCCCATCAGCACAATGACGACGATCACTTCGATCAGTGTGAATGCTCGTTGTGACTTTCGCTGTTGCATATTGCACACCGCCGCAATTACCAATTCCCAATATCCGTATTCTCCTCCTCGCCACCCTCCTGACGATCGGCGCCGAGCGTTAACAAATCAAAGTCGGCATTGCGCTGTCCGGGATAGCGATAAATGAATTCGACATCCCAGGGATCGAGAATATCTTTTTCTTTGACGTAAGGTCCTTTCCATTTGTCCCCCGCATCGGATGGTGGTCGCAGCAATCCGCGCAGGCCCTCCTGGGCGGTGGGAAAGCGGCCGCAATCGGTTTGAAACTCGACCACTTTGTTTTCGAGTACAGCGATCTTCTGTTTGGCGACGGCTTGTTTCGCACCGCCGACACGGCCGATAAATCGAGGCACGATCAACGCGGCGAGAATGCCGATGATGGTCATGACCACAATAAATTCGATCAATGTAAAGCCGAAACGGGTCGAATTGTGTTGGTTTGGTTTTTTCATAGCTTCTATCCATTCTCCTGCAGCACGATTGACTTAATGCGTCATGACGCCGACGCCGGTAGTTTGGAATTCAACAATCGCCAGCACCAGCCCCGCCACAATAAAGCCGATCACGCAGGCCAGCGCGAGAATCAATAGCACCGGTAACATGCTGACCAGCCGTTCCAATGTCACTTTGGCCTGGCTTTCGTGAACGGCTGCCGAACGCAGCAGCATTTCATCCAGACGACCAGTACTCTCGCCCACGCGCACCATCTGTACGAGCAATGGCGGGAACAATCCTGTGCGGTGCAGCGGTGTCGCCAGCGGCTCGCCCGATTGGATCGATTCGGCCAAATGGTGCACCGCTCCGCGTATGGTTGCATTCTGAATGGTGTCGCACACGACTGCGAGCGCTTCGGTAATGGAAATACCGCCGTGTGCCAGCAAACCGAGATTGCGGGCGAATCGAGCCGATTCCAACTGGCGGATTAATCGTCCGAGAATCGGCACGCGCAACTTGAGCTGATCCCACCACGGCCGGCCCGGGCCACGCAGTATCAATTGCCGCCAGCCTATACCCGCGGTGAGCGCGAGTCCGAGCAGTAACCACCAATAGGCAGCCACTAAATCGGACATGCCCATCAGCACGCGTGTCGGCCACGGTAATAGAAAGTGTTCGACATCCAGCGAAGCAATAATGCGCGGCACAATGAACACAACGATGATGGTCACCGAAGCGATGCCCAACAGCAGCACGAGCGCCGGATAAATTGCAGCCGTTTTCACTCGTTCCTGAAGTTCCGTTCGTCGTTCGAGCATGTCGGCCAATTGCGCCAGCACCGTATCCAGCATGCCGCCGGTTTCGCCCACCCGAACCAGGCGAACATACATGGGTTCGAACACAGTCGGATGGGCGGAGAGCGCTTCTGACAAACTGATACCCTGTTGCACTCTCGAAGCCAGATCACTCAGCACCTGTCGCAGAGACGCCTGTTCCAACTCGCGCCCGACCACATCAAGTGCAGTCATGAGCGGCAGACCAGCCTCAAGCGATGTCGCTAACTGACGCGTCAGTACGGACAACTGTCGGGGTCGAACGCGCGCGGAGAATTGAGCGGTTCCCATGCGAAAAAGCGGGGCCAAGCGATGCGAGGTTGCACCGATTTCAATCACGCTCACACCGCGGGCGAGCAGTTCGCGTAGGGCGGCTGTGCGATCAATCGCTTCCAGCTCGCCGGCGATATCATCTCCGGCGTGGGTTACAGCTTTGTAGGCGAAGTGCGGCATAGTTTGTGAATAGGTGATTTTGAGTCCAGACCGATCCGCCGCGGTAGCAGAATTACACGTCCGAATCCATATCGCTCACAGCATCTTGCTGACTATCCATGGTGACCCGCCAGACTTCTTCGAGCGCGGTCACACCAGCCAATACCTTCTTGTACCCGTCCTGCCGCATGCTGGTGAAACCGGAACCCGCGGCTCGGCGGATTTGCGTGCTGGAAGGACGCGTCATGATCATATCGCGAATCGCATCGTTCATCCGGATCATCTCAAATATGCCGATTCGGCCGCGATAACCCGTGCCGTGACAATCCTGACATCCTTTGCCATGATGCAGAGGCTTGTTGTTGAAATGGGCTGCATCCGCTCCGAGTTGTTCGAAGATTTGTGCGGATGGCATGTACGGCTCCCGACATCGGCTGCAAAGAATTCGCACCAGTCGCTGGGCCACAACAGCTTCAATGCTGGTGGCGAGCAGATACGGTTCGATATTCATGTCCAGCAACCGGGTGATCGCGCTGGCCGCATCGTTGGTATGCAGCGATGAGAATACCAAGTGCCCGGTCAGCGCGCTGCGTATGGCGATATCCGCAGTTTCACCGTCGCGAATTTCGCCCACCATGATGATGTCCGGATCCTGACGCAACATCGACCGCAAACCGTTGGCGAATGTCAGACCCCGTTTGACATTCACCTGAATTTGGTTCACTCCCTCCAAATGGAACTCAACCGGATCTTCGATGGTAAGTATCTTCTTCTCCGGCGTGTACATCTGATTCAGGGCGGCATAGAGCGTCGTGGTCTTGCCGCTGCCGGTCGGGCCAGTCACCAAAACGATGCCGTGAGGAATGCGAATAATATTCTCGAAGGTGGGTAATATTTCCTTGCCCATTCCGAGTTGATCCAGGTTGCGCAGCGTGCTGGATTTATCGAGAATACGCATCACCACGCTCTCACCGAACATGGTCGGCACGGTGGAAACACGAATGTCCACGTTGGTACCGGCCGCGGAAAACTTGATATGCCCATCCTGTGGGACGAAACGCTCGGCGATATTGAGCTGGGCCATAATTTTGATGCGGCTGATGATCGCCGGCTGCAAATGCTTCGGTGGGGGGGACATCTCGTGCAACACGCCATCGATGCGATATTTAACTTTGAGCTGCTTCTCGAAGGGTTCGATGTGAATATCGCTGGCGCTGTCGTTGATGGCTTCGAGAATAATCAGATTGACTAAATTGATCAGCGACGGTTCGCGGGCCAATTCCTGCAAATTGCCAACCGAATCCGCACTCTGTGCTTCCTCGGCGGCGGTGGGCTTGACCGCCAGTGAGTCGGCCATGCGTGCCGCCGACGTGCCATAATGACGGCGTAGTGCATCGGATAGTTCCGCGGGCCGTGCATAACGCCGAATAATTTGTCGCCCGCAAATTACGGCCAGGTCTTCGAGCGTCTGCAGATTAAACGGATCAGCCATCGCCACTTCGAGACTGCCGTTTTGCACCGCCAATGGCAGAACCTGATAGCGCTGGGCTAAATCAGGTGGGAGGCACCCGACCGCCTCAGGCGAAACCGCCGAAGTCATAACTTGAACATATGGAATGCTGTATTGAACCGCCCGTGCATGCGTCACATCTTCTTGTCTGACAATGCCTAAACGGCAAAGTCGCTCCCCCAGGTCTAGATCAGTAGACGCGCTGTTCAGATCCTCGGTCTCCAGTAGACGGCTTTCCGTCGTGTACCCGAGTTCGATGAGAATCTCACCAAGTCGCTGACTGGACACAGATACACTCCGGGAGCAAAAAGCGTTACGTGACAGTATCTTTGACGCATGAGTCCCAAAAAGGTTTACCACAAAATCATGAAATCCTCATTTGGCCGATTTCATGGATAGCCGCAGATGGGATTTTGGCAGGGATTAGAGCTGGAGAAGTTCCGGCTTGGCGGATTCGATTTTTGGCAGGGTCAGCAAATCATTCGTGAGCGATAGGAGCTGATGGGCGCTGTTCTCAATCCTACGAAGCTGCTTCTCCTGATGGGCAGCAAGCGATCCGGGGGACTCCGTAAGCAGTGTGTCGGTGCATTCAACGATATTCTTCAAGAGCCTGCGTAGCTCATGACTGGAAGCTAAAAAGCGGGATTTAGCAAGTTTTGCGCGCATGAGCTCCTTCTGTGTATCGATAAGCTCGCGATGACATTCAACGGCATTCGAGTAGGTGCATAGGAGATAATTGATTATGTCGCGCGATCCTGCCGTAACGGTATGTGGCTTTCCATCCACGAGGATTTCGAAAGGTTGATTGACCAAATCAGCACGACCGTGCCATCCGTGCAGGACCGACTCAATGCGCGAGAGCAGATAACATGTATTATACGGCTTGTTTACATAGCAGTCTGCCTGCACTTCCAGCCCGCGCAGCACGTCGCCAACTTCAGGCCATGATGTCAATAATAACACCAGTGTTTCTCTGAGTTGTGCATCCTGTTTGATCGCGAGACATAGTTCGTAGCCATTCATGATCGGCATATCGATGTCACTGATAACCAGAATGGGTTGATGTTCCCGCGCGAGGTGAAGGGCTTGATCGCCATTCATTGCCGTGGTGACGCTGTATCCATTCTTTTGGAGAACGGCTTGCAGCAGCGCGGCTTGCGTGGGGCTGTCTTCCACAATCAGAATCTTGCCGATATCGGACATTATGCAAACTCCCCGGTACTCTTCATCACCATTGCTTGCGAGGCGCCCTGCTGCTTCAACGTAAAATCCAGCAGGGCGGCAATACCTTCCGGATTCAGCACATATGAGGCTGCATTGAGCGCGATCGCTTCGCCCGGCATACCGTATACAACCGAACTTTCGCGATCCTGAACGATGGTCAATGCTCCTTTTTGTTTCATCAGCTTGAGTTCTTCCGCGCCGTCTCGACCCATTCCCGAAAGAAGCACGCCTGCCGCGCGAGCACCGTATGATTTGGCCACCGATGCGAACAAGTGTGAGATCGAGGGACGCAGGCCGTTATCCAGAGCGGGGGGTGTGATGGTGATCCGGCCCTCATTGCTGATGCCCATCTGAAGACCGTCGGGCGCCAGATAAGCCCGGCCTGCAAGGGCAGTTTGCCCATGCTCCGCCACTGCAACGGAAAAACGGGTGCTATGGCCCAGCCAATCCGCGAATCCTTTGACAAACCCCGGCGCGATATGCTGAACGATGAGGATTGGCACGGGGAAGTCGGCGGGTAACGCGGATAGAAGTATCTGGATCGAGAGCGGGCCGCCGGTAGATGCTCCGATCGCAACAACGCGGATCTCTGCTGGAGATATTCTCGTTGGTGTTACCGGCACCGCCGGCTCCATTTGCATTCGGGACCGCGACCAGCGCCTCACCACTTTGACCTCTGACATGGCCTTGACCGTTCGAACAAGCTTACGCGCTTCCTCCTCTGAGTTGGTTCCGGCCGGCAGCTTGGGTTTTCCGGCCACGGCAACTGCGCCCGCCTCAAGCGCGTCAAATGTGGTGGCAACCTCTTCCGGTTTCCAACTGGCGCTGACCACGATGACCGGCACGGGGCAAAACTGCATGATGCAGCGCGTCAACTCGAATGCGCTGGTCCGTGATAGATTGATATCCACCGTCACAACATCAGGCTTGCGGCGCTGCACCATTTCCAAGGTTTCGGTCGCCTTGGTGGTGGTCCCCACCAGTTCGATTTCCGGATCTTTGGCCAGCACCTGCCTGACTGAGCACGAGTCAGATGCTTCTTCAACAACCAGAACTTTTATTCTGCGATCCGGCATAAATCAGAGCAGCCTTTTGACAACATCCAGCAGATCACTTTGTTCAAAACGACTCTTAACGATGTAGGCGTCGGCACCCACGTCGATACCGCGTTCACGGTCCTCAGGCGCAGCCAGCGCGGTGACGAGTACAATGGGAATTTCATTCAGCTTTGGATCGTCACGCAGTTTTGAAGTCAATTCGAATCCGTTCATACGCGGCATTTCCACATCAGACACGACCATATCAAATGATTCGGTTTTCAGTGTCGTTATCCCATCGATGCCGTCCACCGCCGTCTTCACCCGGTAACCCGCGGATTCAAAAATGTTTTTCAGCAACATTCGTGCGGTGATGGAATCGTCAATGACCAGAATCGATTTGCGTTTCGTCTCAGGTTTCGGAATGGAAGTTCTGGCTGTATTGACGACACCGGCTTTTGCGGCTGATTTCATCAGGTCCGCGATATTTAAGATCGGAACTGCTTTGCCCGAGACCAGAACCGTCGCGCCGGCGATGTTGCGCACGTGGGTCATGGGCCGATCCAGCCGTTTGACAAGTACCTCGCGCTCTTCAATGACCTGATCGACGCGAAAAGCGATGCGCTTATCACCGGTGTTCACCACCACAACCGGCAAGCGCGCACCCTCCTGTTCCTGCGAACGTGCCAACTCCAAAACATCGTCCAATCTCACCAGTGATACGCAATGACCGTTGAGTTGGAGTGTTTCACGATTTTCGATGGTCTTGATTTCGCCGGCCTTGATCCGCAACACGCGATCCACACTGACGGTCGGAATAACGAACAATTGACCGGCGGCCTGCACGAAGATCCCGCGGAACGTGGACAAGGTCAGTGGGAGATGCAAGCGGAAAGTTGTGCCCTCATGTGGCCGGCTTTCCACAATCACGCGCCCGCCGAGTCGCTCCACTTTTTCTTTCACAATAGCCAGACCGAGCCCTCGGCCGGAAATTTCAGTGATAATAGGACTGGTTGAGACCTCAGGCTCAAAAGCCAGTTCTATTGCCGCAGCCTCATCCATCAAACGGGCCTGCTCTTCCGAGCACACGCCTTGCTTTAATGCAGCCGCCTTGGTCTGAATTGTGTCGATCCCGGCGCCATCATCCGATAGCACAACTTCAACCTTATTCGCCTCGAGTTGCGATGTGAGAATGCTGATTTTGCCAAGGGCTGGTTTTCCCTGCAGCATACGTTCGTGCGGCGGCTCGATGCCGTGGTCAATCGCATTTCGCAGCAAATGATTGAGCGCATCCTTCATCTCCTCGAGGATGCGCTTGTCGATTTCGACTTCAGTCCCACGAAGCTCCAACTCGATTTGTTTACCCTGGGCACGCGATAAATCGCGAACTAATTTTGGAAACGCTTCAAATAAAGTTGAACATGGCAGCATCAACAGCTTCTTGGAATCTTCCAGCAGCGCATCTACCATGCCGGCCGTGGTACGGCGATCATGATCTGTTGATTTGACCAGCGTGGAAACGCGGTTTCGTACAGATTTGATGCAGTTCTGATTCCATTCCAAAAATTCCGTCAATTTCGCGAGCGTTGCGGGATTTAACGGCTGATGCGTACCTGGTTTTCCATTCTTCTCAAAAGATTGCCGCAACGTATCGCATCGCGGTGATATTCTGGCCCATTCCCGTTCCCATATATCCAGCGTTGCGTGGACGTGACGCAAATCGGCGGCTCGCTCGTCGGCATTCAATTTCATCGCCAGCAGTTCTTCCGCGCGCAACAGCAGGGCGTCAAGTTTTGCGGTCGAGATTCTCATCGTGTCCGGCAATGCTTTGGGCATTGCAATTTTGGACTGGGCTGCACCGGCGGGGGGCTCGGTAACGGAATGGGTTAACGGTTCACTTTGGATCGAAACCGTATCGCTACCGAGGAGGGCCAATTGATCCACCAATGTGGAAATCTGCTCAATGGTGTCCAGCGCTGCCTGGCCCGCGCTTGAAGCGGGCAAGATGTCGGTCATCAGATCGATGGCCCGATGCAACGGATCAAATAGCTCCGGCTTGGGTTGAACGTTTTGACGTCGCCAGGCGGCGAATACACTTTCGAGTGATTGACAGATGGACTCGATTTGGTCCAGGTTGACTGCTCGCGCGGCCCCTTTCAGCGAATGGGCTTCGCGAAAAATCGTGGCGATGATCTCTCGCTGCCGCTCGGTATCAGCGGTTTGTTCCAGTTCGAGTAATCCAGACCCCATGGCCTGGAGATGCTCACCAGCCTCAACCTGAAAAGCCGAGCGAAGTTTCACCAGAAGTTCATTATCCGGACTGCTCATGTGTGTTGCCCATTGTGCAGCTTGTATCGGCTGATCATCGTTTTGAGCCGGTCGCCGAGTTCGTCTTTCCAGCACAGTGGGATCCGAAGCTTGGAATTCACGTGACTTGAAGTCGCGGC
>JADMIO011053137.1_pt1 | contig 20694 bp, 23 predicted proteins | sample 8958161 | NCBI WGS metagenome assembly JADMIO01 (sample SAMN16585339, study PRJNA669376) | soil metagenome | isolation source: Crop rotation soil | place: USA: Cullars Rotation, Alabama | collected 2011 | reverse complement strand
GCTGCGGACCCTAGTGGCTGGGCCCGAGCCGGTCCGAGGAAGCACTAGCATCGCCACGTGCTCGAGCTGCGACCCGTGCCTGATGACGCCCTCCCCGAGAGCCGTGCACGCGTGAAGGACCGGGTCGTGGAACGACGGGTGCGGCTGAGCTTCGAGGAGCCGGATGAGGCAGGGCACAGGGCCGACGAGATCCTCGAGGGCAACGGCTCGGAGCTCCGGTTCTACGACGTGGTCGAGGACGGCGGGACCGTCGGCTGGCTGGTCTGGTGGCACAAGCGCGACGAGGCCGACGTCAACGACCTGGTCCTCGACCAGCCGGAGCGGTCGCCGGAGCTGGTCCCGGCTGTGACCGAGCTCGCACGTTCCGGCGGCGCGCGGTTCCTGGGGGTGGCGGCCATCCCGGGAGAGCCGGCCCGCGACGGTCTCGTCGCGGCCGACGGGATGGTGGCCCGTGCCACGAACATGGCGCTGCCCCTCGACGGCGACATCGGCGACCCGGGCGGGCTCGAGCTGCGCCCGATGACCCAGGATGAGTTCGACGTCTACCTCGCGCACAGCGTCGAGGGGTACGTCGCCGAGCTGGCCGCGGCGGGCATGACCGAGGAGTCCGCCCGGGCCCAGGGCGAGGAGCAGATGGCCGAGCTCATCCCGGCCGGCCTGGAGTCCCCGGGTCAGAGCTTCTTCACCGCCGTGGTCGGCGACACCCCGGTGGGCACGCTCTGGCTCTCGACCGAGCGGCCGATGGCGTTCGTCTACGACATCGAGGTGCACGAGACCCAGCGCCGGAAGGGCTACGGCGAGGCGATGATGAACGCCGGCGCGCGCTGGTGCCGCGACCGCGGGCACCGTGCGCTCGGGCTCAACGTCTTCGCCCACAACCCGAACGCGCGCGCCCTCTACGACAAGCTCGGCTACCAGGTGACCATGGACTACCGGAGCATCGACCTCGGCGATGCCGGCTGAGCGGGCCGGCTCGGTCGACCTCAACGCCGACCTCGGTGAGGAGGTCACCGACGACGCCGGGCTGCTGGCGGTCGTCACCTCGGCGAACGTCGCGTGCGGCTTCCACGCCGGCACCCCCGCGATCATGCGGTCGGTCTGTGCCGAGGCCGCGCGGCTCGGGGTCGTCGTCGGTGCCCAGGTGTCCTACCGCGACCGCGAGAACTTCGGCCGGGTCGCCCAGGACGTCGAGCACGACCTGCTGCGCGACCAGGTCGCCGAGCAGGTGGGGGTGCTGGCGGAGATCGCGCGCGCCGAGGGAGTCGAGGTCCGGTACGTCAAGCCGCACGGCGCGCTGTACCACCGGGTGACCGACGACCCCGAGCAGGCCGAGGCGGTCCTGGCCGGGTCGGGGGACCTGGCCGTGCTGGGGTTCCCGGGCTCGCGGCTGCTGGACCTCGCGGCGGCGTCCGGTCGCGCGGCGTACGAGGAGGGCTTCCCGGACCGCGGCTACGCCGGCGGGCGGCTCGTGCCGCGGGGTCGCCCGGGTGCTCTGGTCGAGGACGAGGCGGAGATCGCGGCCCAGGCCGTGCGGCTCGCGGGGTCGGTCGCGTCGGTGTGCGTCCACGGCGACTCAGCGGATGCCGTCGGGCATGCGCGGGCCGTACGACGTGCGCTCGAGGAGGCGTCGTACACCGTCGCGTCGTTCCTCGACTGACACCGTTTTCTCCACAGCCAGGCCTGCGTTCCTGTGGAGGATCGACCGCGTTCTGTGGACGAATCGGGCCCTGCTGTGGAGGACACGCCGGGGCCCGGAAAATGCCCGGAAATCTCGGTCCGAACCCCTTGCGCGCGGTGGTCGTCCGGGCATAGAACTCTCTCTACCAGCCCGCCGCTTGCGGAGGGTTGGGACGGAGAAGCAGGAAGATCCAGATCGCGAGCTTGCTCGCGGCGCCGGCCGGTGGCGGCAGGCGGGGTCGGAGGGTTCGTCCGGGATCGGGTGCCACCGCGCGATCGACCCGAAGGGCTCTTGGTGCTCATACCATCGAGAGCCCTTCACCTATTTCACGCACCGGACCTTCGCGGGGAGCGCGAAGGTCCGACCAGCGCGGGAGGTCTCGAGACCCGCGGGCGATGCGTGGATCATGGCGTCCGTGGATCTCCTGCCGGTCGGCCGCGACGCCGTGCTCGTCGAGGTCGGCTCAGCCGCGGAGGCCGTCTCGCTGGCGACCTGGGCGCGCGAGCGCGTGCTCGCCACCGACGTCGTCCCGGGGGCCCGGACCGTGCTGCTCGACGGGGTCGCCGACCCCGACGGCCTCACGACGATCCTGGAGACCTGGCGACCCACCACCGCCGAGCCGGGACCGCTGGTCGAGCTCGAGGTGACCTACGACGGGCCGGACCTCGAGGACGTCGCGGCGTCCTGGGGCTGTGACGTCGGCGAGGTCGCGGCCCGACACCAGGCGGTCGAGCTGGTGTCGTCGTTCTGCGGGTTCGCGCCGGGGTTCGCCTACCTCTCCGGACTCGAGATCGACGTACCCCGGCTCGCGACGCCGCGCACTCGCGTGCCGGCCGGGTCGGTGGCGCTCGCGGGCCGGTGGTGCGGGGTGTACCCGACCGCGTCCCCGGGCGGGTGGCGGATCATCGGCCGCACCGACGCCGTCCTGTGGGACGCGCGACGCGAGCAGCCGGCCCTGCTCGCACCCGGGACGCGGGTCAGGTTCGTGACGTCATGACGCTGGAGGTCCGCGAGGTCGCCGTCTCGGCGCTGGTCCAGGACCGCGGTCGGCCGGGATGGGCGCACCTCGGCGTCCCTCGGTCCGGGGCCCTCGACCGCCCGGCCGCCGCCCTGGCGAACCGGCTGGTCGGCAACGACGCGGACGACGCGTGCCTGGAGGTGGTTCTGGGTGGGCTCGCCCTCACCTCCGACGACGCCTGCTGGGTCGCGGTGACCGGCGCGCAGTGCCCGGTGGAGGTGGACGGCCGAGCCGCCGACTTCGGGGAGGCCGTCCGGCTGCGGGCCGGCGCCCACCTGCGTCTCGGGAGGCCGTCGTCCGGCCTGCGCACGTACCTCGCCGTCAGCGGCGGGATCACCGTCGAGCCGGTGCTCGGGTCGCGGTCGACCGACGTGCTGGGACGTGTGGGTCCGTCGCCGGTCGAGGCCGGTCACCGGCTGCCCGTCGGCCGTGCGTCCGGGGTTCCCGGCCCGGCCGACACCCCTCGACCGCCGGTGGCAGGACCGCTCCGCGTCAGCCCGGGTCCGCGCGCCGACCGCGTCGACGGCGACGTGCTCGAGCTGCTGAGTCGCACGTCGTACGTCGTGTCGCCGGACTCCGACCGCATCGGCCTACGCCTGCTCGGCGACCCGCTCCCGCTCGCACACACCGACGAGCTGCCCAGCGAGGGGATGGTCCTCGGTGCCGTGCAGGTGCCGCCGGACGGGCGGCCCGTCGTGTTCCTCGCGGACCACCCCACGACCGGCGGCTACCCGGTGGTCGCGGTCGTCGAGGGCGACGACCTGTGGCAGTGCGCGCAGCTGCGGCCGGGGGAGCGGGTGGAGTTCAGGCGGGCCGCCAGGCACTGAGGGCCGGGTCGTCGGTCGGCAGCGAGCGCACAGGTCCCGGCGGGGTCTCGGCCGTCTCGAATCGGACGGTCACGATCCCGCGCCCTGCGCCCCACACCCAGCCACGGCCGAGCTCCTCGTGGACGACGTCCATCCCCGGCACCCAGGTACGGAGGTCGGGGAGGTCGGGCAGCGACTCCACCGGCTCCTCCTCGTCATCTGCTTCCTGGTCGCCGAACAGGTCGTCCTGGATCCAGTCGGCGAGGCCGGACACCCCGACGCCCAGGAGCCGGACGCCGCCGGTGAGGTCGAGCTCGCCGAGCAGGCCTCGGGCGAGCCGGGCGATCGTCGGGCCGGCGTCGGTCGGGGCGGGGAGGGTGGTCGACCGCGAGAGGGTCGTGAAGTCGTGGAGCCGGACCTTGAGGGTGATCGTGCGGCCCGAGAGGCCGTTCTTGCGCAGCCGCTCCGCGACGTTCACGGCCTGCCGGTTCACCAGGCCCTGCATCAGTCGGGGGTCGGTGAGGTCGGTGTCGTAGGTGCCCTCGACGCTGACCGACTTGGTCTCGCGCTCGGGCACGACGGCCCGGTCGTCCTCGGCACGGGCGAGGAGGAAGAGGCCGTGGCCGTGTGCCCGGCCGATCAGCCGGACCAGCTCGTCCTCGCTGACGCGCTCGAGGTCGGCCACCGTGGTGATGCCGGCGCGACGGAGCCGCTCCGCCGTCGCCGGCCCGACGCCGGGGATGACGGTGACGTGCATCGGCCGGAGCAGCTCCTGCTCGGTGCCGGCGCTGACCACGACGAGGCCGTCGGGCTTGTCGAGGTCGCTGGCGACCTTGGCGATGAACTTCGACGTGCCGATGCCGACCGAGGCCGTCAGGCCTCCCGTCACCTCGGTGACGCGGCTCCGGACCTCCTCGGCGAGGGCGCGGACGGTGTCGTCGTCGTACGCCGTCAGCTCGGCCGCCGCGAGGTCGACGAAGGCCTCGTCCAGCGACAGCGGCTCGACCAGCGGCGAGACGTCGCGGAGCACCTCCATCACCTTCACGCTCGTGTCGCGGTAGGCGTGGAACCGCGGGTTGAGGAACGCGGCGTGGGGGCAGCGCGACCGGGCCTCGCGGGTGGACATGGCCGAGCGAACGCCGTACTTGCGGGCCTCGTAGGAGGCGGTGCTGACGACGCCCCGGCCACCGACGCCACCCACGACGACCGGCTTGCCACGCAGGGACGGTTTGTCGCGCTGCTCGACGGAGGCGAAGAAGGCGTCGAGGTCGAGGTGCATCACCGAGGCCTCCGGACGCATGTGCGCAAGGTATCCGCCGAAGCCGACAGCGTCGCGGGCGCCGCCCCGAGCCGCTTGGTCTCCACAGCCACCCCTCCCGCTGGTCCCCTCCACAGCCCGCTGCGCGACACGGCGTCGCGGTCGGCGCGGGCAGGCACCGTCGAGGCATGACCACCACGCTCACCGCCCACGGGCCGGAGGACCTCCTCGCAGCCGTCCCCGTCGTGCTCGGGTTCCGGCCGCAGGAGTCCCTCGTGATGCTGACGTTCGGTGCCGTGCGCAGCTTCCACGCACGCCTCGACCTGCCTCCTGCCCCTGACGAAGCCGACGTCCGCGGGGTCGTCGAGCTGCTGCTGGCGCCGAGCCTGGCCCACGAGGTCGAGCACGTCGCCTTCGTCGTCTACTCCGCGGAGGCGGCTCTGGCGGCCGTCCTCGCGGCAGCCCTCGTGCCGGCCTTCGTCGCCGACGGCATCGACGTCATCGACGTGCTGCGCGCCCACGACGGTGGGTGGTGCAGCGTGCCCCTCCGGGCGGGCGCGGAGGAGCCGCCGCTGTCCCCGTACGACGACACCCACCATCCGTTCGCCGCACAGGCGGTGTTCGAGGGTCGGGTCACCCACGGGAGCCGCGAGGACCTCCGGGCCACCGTCGCCGCCGACCCGGGCCGCCGCTCCCGCTGGGGCGAGGCGATGGCGAGAGTGTCCGGCTCCGGACCGGGCGACGCCGAGGCAGCCGGCGCCCTCGTGGCGGGCTGGGTGGCGTCCGGCGGCGAGCCCGACGAGGACGGCGCGGCGCTCGTGCTGCGCGAGGTCACGCGCGTCGAGGTCCGCGACGCGGCCCTCATGGCGGTCACCCGAGCGACCTCGCTCGACCACCTGCGGGTGTGGGTCGCCCTGCTCCGCGGGGCACCGGACGCAGCGGTGCCCGACACCGCCGCGGTCACGGCGTTCTGCGCGTGGCTGTCCGGCGACGGCGCGCTGGCCTGGTGTGCGCTCGACCGCTGCTTCGCGGTCGACGCCGACCACCGGTTCGGCGCCTGCCTGGCCGAGTGCCTGGTCCGCGCCGTCCCGCCGACGGCGTGGGACGAGCAAGGGCACTCCGATCCGGCCCGTGACCACCCCTTGGGCGCTTCCCAGGGGTGCGGACCGCCCCTACTGTGACCGCATGGGCGAGGACGTCGACGCACAAGAGTTCTCCCGCGCCGACCGCACGCGCTACCGCGAGAAGGTCCACCGCTGCCTCGACGTGTTCGAGCGGATGCTCAGCGAGCACGCCTTCCACACCGACGACCCGATGACCGGGCTCGAGGTCGAGCTCAACCTGGTCGACGAGCAGGGCGACCCGGCCCTGAAGAACGCCGAGGCGTTGTCCGCGATCGCCGACCCGGCGTTCCAGACCGAGCTCGGCCAGTTCAACATCGAGATCAACGTCCCGCCCGCCTGGCTGCGTGAGTCGGGGCTCCAGACCTTCGAGTCCAACCTCCGGCGGTCGCTCAACGACGCCGAGGCGCGGTCGTCCGAGGTGGGCGCCCACCAGGTGATGATCGGCATCCTGCCGACCCTGGCGCCGGGTCACCTGAGCCCGTCCCACATGAGCGCCAACCCTCGCTACCGCCTGCTCAGCGAGCAGATCCTGCACGCCCGGGGGGAGGACATCCGGATCGACGTGACCGGTCCGGAGCGGCTGATCACCACCGCCGACTCGATCCTCCCCGAGGCCGCCTGCACCAGCACGCAGTTCCACGTGCAGACCTCGCCGGAGCAGTTCGCGGCGTACTGGAACGCCTCGCAGGCGATCTCCTCGGTCCAGCTCGCCGTCGGCGCCAACTCGCCGTACTGCCTGGGCAAGGAGCTGTGGCGCGAGACGCGCATCCCGTTGTTCGAGCAGGCGGCCGACACCCGCAGCGAGGAGCTGAAGGCCCAGGGGGTGCGGCCGCGGGTGTGGTTCGGCGAGCGCTGGATCAACTCCGTCTTCGACCTCTTCGAGGAGAACGTCCGCTACTTCCCGGCCCTGCTGCCGATCACCTCCGACGAGGACCCGGTCGCGGTGCTCGAGGAGGGAGGCACGCCCACCCTCGCCGAGCTGCGGCTCCACAACGGCACCATCTACCGGTGGAACCGGCCGGTCTACGACATCAACGACGGGACCCCTCACCTGCGCGTGGAGAACCGCGTGCTGCCGGCCGGACCGACGGTCGCCGACCTGATCGCCAACGCCGCGTTCTACTTCGGGCTGGTGCGCCACCTCGCCGAGAGTGATCGGCCGCTCTGGTCGCAGATGTCGTTCCAGGCGGCGGAGGAGAACTTCGAGACCGCCGCCGAGGACGGGATCGACGCCACCATCTACTGGCCCGGGCTGGGCGAGGTGAAGGCGACCGAGCTGGTGCTGCGGCGGCTGCTGCCGATGGCGCACGCCGGGCTCGAGTCGTGGGGCGTAGGGGCGGACGAGAGCGACCGCCTGCTCGGGATCATCGAGCAGCGCTGCAAGCTCGGCGTGAACGGCGCGACCTGGTTCGTGGAGCGGATGCACCGCCGGTCCGGCGACGACCGCTTCGACGCGTTGCGCGCGACGCTCCTGGAGTACTGCGAGCGGATGCACAGCAACGAGCCGGTCCACACCTGGGACTGACGGTCCGCGCCGGCGTCACCGCTGCCGGATGCGTCGCCACTTCTGGGACAGCCCCGAGCGCGGGTCGGTCCAGCCGTGCCGGGTGACCACGACGTAGGCGACGTCGACCCCGCGCTCGGCGGCGGCCGCGAGCGTCGCGCCCAACCAGGCGGCGTCGACGTCCTGCAGCGTGAGCGGCCCGGACCGGGAGACCCAGACCCAGGCCGGGTCGCGGCGGTGACGCAGCACGGCTCCCACGATCTCGGTGCGCAGCCCGTGGTCCCAGCCGGGTTCGTCGGCGACGGTGGTGGTCGGGCCGCCGGGGACGCCGACGTGGAGCCGCGGCGGGACGTGGCGCCGGTGGTCGCCGGTCGCGAGCAGGAGGACGGCGGTCCGGAGCAGTCGGCGGTCGGCGAGCGGGACGGGTTCGCGCAGCACCGGCATCCCGTCAGCGTGCCCGACGGCGGGCCGTCGGGCGGCCGGTCCTCCACAGGAAGGAGCGGTCACGCGCGGGTGCAGGTGGGATAGGTTCCGGGGTACGGGGCCCGAGGAACGTTCGATGGACGCGGAGGAGGACCCATGGGAGCGGTGGTCGTGGGCTACGTGCCCAAGCCGGAGGGCGAGGCGGCGGTCGACCAGGGCATCGCGGAGGCGAAGCTCCGGGGTGCTCCCCTGATCGTGGTGAACTCCCATCGTGGTGGCCGCGACTACGACGTCGACGCGTCGGCGAGGTCGGAGAGCGACCTGACGGCGCTCGAGGCGAAGCTGAAGGACTCCGGGCTGGAGTACGACGTGCGTCAGCTGGTGCGGGGCTTCGAGCCCGCGGAGGACCTGATCGGCATCGCCGAGGACAACGGCGCCGACCTGATCGTGATCGGCCTGCGCCGTCGTACGCCGGTCGGCAAGCTGATTCTCGGCAGCAACGCCCAGCGCATCCTGCTCGACGCGCCCTGCCCGGTGCTCGCCGTCAAGGTCGGCTGACTCCCGCCGCTCCGGAGGGCCATCGCCGGTGGGGCAGGATGAGCCCATGACCATCCACATCACCGGCGACGCGCACGCCGACGAGGTGCTCACCGACAGCCCGTTCGCCCTGCTGGTCGGGATGATGCTGGATCAGCAGTACCCGATGGAGCACGCCTTCCGCGGGCCGGCGAAGGTGCTCGACCGGTTCGGCAGCATCGAGCCGTCCGCGATCGCAGCCGCCGACCCCGCCGAGTTCAAGGCGCTCTGCTCGACGCCACCGGCGATCCACCGGTTCCCGGGGTCGATGGCCGAGCGTCTGCAGACGCTCGCCGCGATCGTGGAGGAGAAGTACGCCGGCCACGCAGAGCGGCTGTGGACCGAGGCGACGTCCGGGGCGGACCTGCTGAAGCGGGTGATGGAGCTCCCCGGCTTCGGCCGGCAGAAGGCGCAGATCTTCACCGCGCTGCTGGCCAAGCAGCTCGACGTCCGGCCCGACGGCTGGGAGACCGCGGTCGGCGACTACAGCCTGGAGGGCTACCGCTCGGTCGCGGACGTGACGGATGCGGCGTCGCTGCAGAAGGTGCGCGACTACAAGCAGCAGAAGAAGGCGGCCGCGAAGGCGGCCGGCGCCTGACCCGCAGGACCTTCGTCACCAACGCCCCGGCAGACCGTCCCACAGGCGGCTCCCGCTTTCGTGGAAGCCACCAGGTACATGGCAGAATGACAGTGCGGCTCTTGACCACACCGGGCCTTGCCGCGCCCACACAGTCTTGACGAGAGGTGTTCGTGTCCTCGACCGCGCGCAAGAAGACGACGACGAGCCAGACGAAGACGGCGACCAAGGCGCCGGCCAAGAAGGCACCGGCCACGAAGACCAGTCCCGCGAAGAAGGCACCGGCCACCGCGAAGAAGGCGCCCGCCAAGAAGGCGGCACCGGCGAAGAAGGCGGCGGCCGCCGAGGCGGAGGCTCCGGCGACGGCTGCGGTGACCCTCGACGACGTCGAGGTGGGGCCCGACGGGAAGAAGGTCCTGCCTGACCTGCCCGACGAGCAGTTCGAGAAGGACGTCGCGGCCGACCCGTCGATCGTCGAGGACGAGAAGGAGGCGACGTTCGTCGTCTCCGACGCCGACGACACCGGTGAGCCCGAGCAGCAGGTGATGGTCGCCGGCGCGACCGCCGACCCGGTCAAGGACTACCTCAAGCAGATCGGCAAGGTGCCGCTGCTGAACGCCGAGATGGAGGTCGAGCTCGCCAAGCGGATCGAGGCCGGCCTCTTCAGCGAGGAGAAGCTCGGCAAGGGCGGCAAGATCTCGGCCAAGCTCGAGGAGGAGCTCGACTGGATCGCCGAGGACGGCCGCCGCGCGAAGAACCACCTGCTCGAGGCCAACCTCCGCCTCGTCGTCAGCCTGGCCAAGCGCTACACCGGTCGCGGCATGCTGTTCCTCGACCTGATCCAGGAGGGCAACCTCGGCCTGATCCGGGCGGTCGAGAAGTTCGACTACACCAAGGGCTACAAGTTCTCGACGTACGCCACCTGGTGGATCCGACAGGCGATCACCCGCGCGATGGCCGACCAGGCCCGCACCATCCGCATCCCGGTGCACATGGTCGAGGTCATCAACAAGCTCGCCCGTGTGCAGCGCCAGATGCTCCAGGACCTCGGGCGCGAGCCCACGCCGGAGGAGCTGGCCAAGGAGCTGGACATGACGCCCGAGAAGGTCGTCGAGGTCCAGAAGTACGGCCGTGAGCCGATCTCGCTGCACACCCCGCTCGGCGAGGACGGCGACAGCGAGTTCGGCGACCTGATCGAGGACTCCGAGGCGATCGTCCCGGCCGACGCGGTCAGCTTCACGCTGCTGCAGGAGCAGTTGCACGCCGTGCTCGACACGCTCTCCGAGCGCGAGGCCGGCGTGGTCTCGATGCGCTTCGGCCTCACCGACGGCCAGCCGAAGACGCTGGACGAGATCGGCAAGGTGTACGGCGTGACCCGCGAGCGGATCCGCCAGATCGAGAGCAAGACGATGTCGAAGCTCCGTCACCCGAGCCGCTCCCAGGTGCTGCGGGACTACCTCGACTGAGATGCCGGCTGGATTCCGCCACCTTGTACCACCTGACGAGCTGTCAGGGACATCAGCCTTGAGAGTGGCCTTCGCTGATGACTTGTGGCGTGCTTGCAAGCACACGCACGTCGGGTTTGATTCCGGCGCACTCTTGTAGCTGTCGGGTTGGTGTCAGACGATTACGGCCGTCGCCATGCTCGCGATGCGATGCGATGCAAACCCGCGCGAGGGTGCCCATGTTCTTGCAGGTGCGTCTGCATACAGGTGCGGGTTCACCACCCAGGCTTGGAAAGCGTCCTCCAGATCGCGAACACTCAAAGCGCCGCCGAGGCGTTAGAACGCCACGCCCTTTTGGGGGTGGACGACGAGGACTCTGCATGCGACTCTGTCGCCCTCACAGTTCGGCTTTGAGCGCGGGGGGCGCCAGGTGTCGTACCGATCAATTTTTCGCGCCAGGCGAGCGTCGCTCTTTCTCAGGATGGTGTGCGCCATCATTCTCGCACTGGCTGTTGGCAATCTCGTACTTCTGGGATCAGCCGCACCCGCGAGCGCAGCGCAATCGGGCCGACTCTGGTCGGGCAGCTTCTCTCAAACTACTTGGTGGACGAGCAGCAGCCGGTACTTCATTACCTTCGACATCCTTGCGACGGGACCAGGCGAGGGGACAGCCACACTACGGTTCCCTGAAATGACCTACGACGGGTGCAACCTGTCCCTTGTTAGTTCCGATCCGAATTCGGTGACCATGCCCGCGAAGTTCTACGAGCAGAACGGCTATCTGTTCATATCCATCGACGAGCCTGACGTCCAGTTGCATGAGACATGGCTCGACTGCGGCGGTGGCACTGTCGAATCGTGGCCGAACCTTCCGGCGGTGATCACACCTGTGCACAACTGCATGGGCGTTCCTCCTGAGCCGAGTCATGTGGGATTGACCGTCGTGGGTGCGATCGTGAACAGCGCGGAGCCGGGTCGAGTTCAAACGGCGCCGCTGACGACGTGCCAAAATCTCGGCATCTCGGTGACGACAGCTGGGGAACTGACGGGGACTGATGCCGACACCGATCAGGACGGGATCTCAGATCGTGATGAGGACGCGCTCGGAACCGACAAGTACGACCCCGACACCGATGGCGACTTCCTGCAAGACGGGTACGAGATGTCGCTCGGCACGGACCCGCTGGATCGAGACTCGGACGACGGCGGGGTGCGAGACGACCGCGAGGTGCTTATCGACCACTCGGACCCGACCAGCGCCGCCGACGACGTGCCCCTTGACTACAAGATCTACTGGCAAGCGTTGGCGAACAAAGCTGCCTCCGACTACAAGTCGGCGAAGAAGTACGGCGACGCTACCAAGGGCTACTACCACCAGGTATTGAACCTGGTCTGCTCTGCATCCGGGGTATCGGTGTCAAGGCCGGCGAGCGCCAGCGCCATGAAGAAGTGCGCCTCGATGCGGCGTGCGGTCGGGGCCCCGTATGGCAGATGGGCGGGTGATTTCCCGTGGGAGGTGTTCCGCTCTTTCCTTCCGACCGTCGACAGCGACGAGATCAAGGCGAACGGAAAGAAGGCACAGAGGCTCGGGGAAGCTCTGTGTCTCATGGCGGCGAGTTCTCTGGGGCCTATAGCAGGCGTTCAGTGTCACCGGCATCTCGATGACATCGGCTTCTCGGTTGCCGGAACCGTGCACGCAACCCACCACTTGTATCCGAACTTCGTCAAGCACGCCGAGCGGATCACCGAATCCGCCGCCGGTGGGCTATATCTGCAGCTCGGCATCCTCCGAGGCAATCTGAAGGTGATGCGTCACCAGCACCACCTTCTCTTCAGCAACGCGGTGGTGCCGGGGTTCGACGCCGTCAATGAGGTATCGGGCGTCTACAAGTGGATCGCCAAGAAGTTCGTGCCGTTTGCCGCCTCGTGCGAACGTGAGCGAGCGATCCGGGAGGGCGTGCGCGACGTACTCGGCAAATCCCGCGGTGACCAGGTCTATGCCAAGGTCAGCACGAGCGATGACGAGAGCACCGTCTCCTCGAAGAAGTGCGGCCTCTGGATGAAGGCATCTCACCTCCTCTAGTACGGCCTGAACCGGGACGCATGAGCCCGTTGCCGATCACCGCGCGCCTTGGGGGCAGGCGACGCTCGATGCTAGGCCCCGGTCGCCGCGTGCGGCTACGTTGCCTCTCGTGATCCCCGCGATGCCGGTCGTCTTCGTACCGGTCTGGCTGCTGGGGTTCGTCCTGTTCGGCGTGATCGGCTGGAGGACGCAGACCGAGGGCTGGTTCCTGGTGGCCTTCGCCTGGCTCCTGCTCGTCGGTCCCGTCTGCTGGATCCTGCTGGGGGCCGCGGACTCGTGACCCTCGGTGGGCGACGGCCGCGTGCGGCCGGTTCGCGTACGACGACGCCCGCCGGCTCTCCATGTCACCGGCGGGCGTCGCGACCGGCTCTCACACCAGTCAGAACCGCCTTGCCGAGGCATGGGGTCTTCGGCAGGGCGGCGACTCCGAGACTAGTCCCTCGTCCCTGAGGCGTCTTCGCCCGTTGAGGGGAGGGCACCTCGCCGCGGGGAGGGGCTAGGGTCGACGGGTCTTCAACTCTCGGGAGGACTCGTGTCATCACGTCCCTGGACGCGCACGTTCGCAGCCGTCTGCGCAACGGGCGCCCTCGTCGCCGGCATCCTGACCGGCACCGTCTCGCCGGCTCCCGCCGGTCGTCCGACACCGGCCGCCGGTTGGCGGTCCTGCCTGGCAGGACCGACCGACCGACAAGCCGTCTTCACGCGCGCGGCCCGCATCAGCGGCGTCCCGCGCCCGATCCTGCTCGGCGTCTCCTACATGGAGTCGCGGTGGGACGCCCACGGCGCGTCGCCCAGCACCTCGGGCGGCTACGGCCCGATGCACCTCACTCACGTGGTCGCCTCGAGACCTCCGGGTCCGCCGGACCGCCTCGGCAAGGGTGACGGCGGCGCCGAGCCGCGGGTCCCGGCGTACGCCGACTCAACGCCGCTCGCCAATGCGCAGGCACGCACCCTCGACCGGGCCGCTCACCTGACCGGCTACGCCCGGTCGCGGCTCGAGCGCGACGCCGTCGCCAACGTCTGCGGCGGTGCCGCGCTGCTCGCGAGCTACCGGCACGGCTCGGGAGCCGGGCTCGCCGGGTGGAGCGCCGCGGTCGCCCGCTACAGCACCGCCCGCGACGAGCCGACCGCCCTGCGCTTCGCCCGGCAGGTCTACGCCGTGGTGCGTCACGGAGCCGCCCGCACGACCAACGACGGGCAACGCGTCCGGCTCCCGGCCCACCGCGGGGTCCGGGTGGCCACGCGGCAGGTGCGGGCGCTTCCGCTCACCTCGCCACGGCCGACCAGCACGGCCCGGGTCGACTGCCCGCGCTCGCTGGGCTGCGAGTCCGTGCCGGCGCCGTACGAGCAGTACGGCCCGGCGGCCACGGACTACGGCAACCACGACCTCGCCGACCGTCCGCACGACATGAAGATCAACGACATCGTCATCCACGACACCGAGGGCTACTGGGACTCCACCCTGCAGCTCGTCCAGGACCCGACGTACCTCGGCTGGCACTACACCGTGCGCTCGGCCGACGGCCACATCGCTGCCCACATGGACCCGCGCGACGTGGGCTGGCACGCCGGGAACTGGTACGTGAACATGCACTCGATCGGCATCGAGCACGAGGGCTTCGCCGCCCAGGGCGCCACCTGGTACACCGAGTCGCTCTACGAGAGCTCCGCCGCGCTGGTGCGCCACCTCGCCCGCGAGTACGGCGTCCCGCTCGACCGGGCGCACATCATCGGCCACGACCAGGTGCCGGGGACCGTGCCCTCCACCGTGGCGGGCATGCACTGGGACCCGGGGCCGTACTGGGACTGGGAGCACTACATGGCGCTGCTCGGCCACCCGATCTCGGGCGACCGGCACGCACGCGGCGACGTCGTCACCGTCAAGCCGGGGTTCGCGACCAACGACCAGCCGGTGACCGGGTGCGACCCCGACGGCACCTGCCGGCCTCAGGGCACCAACTTCGTCTACCTGCACCAGAGCCCGTCCGCCGACTCGCCGCTGGTGACCGACGTCGGGCTGCATCCCGACGGCTCGCCGTCGACGACCGGGGTGTCGGACATCGGAGCACGGGTGGCGGCCGGCCAGCAGCTCGTCGTCGCCGATCGCTCCGGTGACTGGCTCGGGGTGTGGTGGCTGGGTGCCGAGGGATGGCTCTACGACCCGCCGTCACACCCGAGCGTGGTGCCGGCCCGGGGACGGGTCGTCGTGGCCCGGGGCACGACCGCCGTGCCGGTCTACGGTCGCGCCTACCCCGAGAAGTCGGCGTACCCCGCACAGATCCCGTACCAGACGGTGACCCCGCTCCAGTACGCGATCCAGCCCGGGCAGGCCTACGTGCTGGCCGACTCGCACCTGCAGACCGACTACTACTACGCCAAGACGTTCCGCTGCGCCGGGGTCGCCCTGGACTGCACCGACGTCGTCGGGCACGACCGGTACGACGAGATCTGGTTCGGGCACCGGATCGCCTACGTCCGCGCCGCAGACATCCGGGTCGTCGGCGGCTGAGGCGAGCAGGCACAGAGAAACCCGCCGGCGTCTCGGGTCACCGGCGGGCTTCGGCCACAGCATAGGCAGGTCGATCGGCCGTGGAAAAGGCTTCGGCAGGGAGTCGGGCCGTTCGGACTCTCAGCCGGGACGAAGGTCCCACCAGGAGTGGGAGGGGACCGGACCTCCCTCGCGGACCCCAGGGCGAATGGGATCCGCGAGGGATGGACTGGTGACGCCCGGTCCGAGGACCGATCCGTGCGTTCGCGCCGCCCGGAACGGTCCTGTGGTGACGTGGCCGACGGTCTTGTCCTGCGGGCGCCCCATGCGCGGCCGCAGGACAAGACCGTCGTCAGTCGGTGGCTTCCTCGTACGTCGCCAGCAGCGTCAGCGCGAGCGCCTCGGCGCCGGCCAGGGTCAGGCCACCATTGGTGGTGACGTAGACCTTGGGGTCGATCTCGATCGGGTGGCCGTCGGCGTCGCTGGCCGACGTGTGGCGGATCTCCCAGCCCTCACCGGTGCGGGCGTCGCTCCAGTGCAGGGCACGTCCTTCCCAGCGCAGCTCACGCAGGTGCGTGCTCTGCGAGACGCTGCACCACGCGGGGCAGACGACCGCGGTGACCGGAGTGGTTCCCATGGTGGTCATGACCGGCTCCGCGGGCGCGCTGCCGGAGCAGCAACGCTCACCGTGCCGTGGTCACCATGGCGGGGGGATCTACTCATGGTCTGTGCCTCCTCTTGTGGGAGAGACGGGGCTGCTGAGGGGGCATGACGGCAAATTCCGCAGAGAATTTCGAAGTTTTTTCCCGGGGTGCGCTACGGCGTGACCTGGTTTCCCCGCGAGGGGCCCGGGCGACGCCGTGATGCAACTCCGGAATTGCATCTCCGAACCACGGTGTGCAATCGTGGAGTTGCATTCATCGACGAGAGGACCACCCGTGAACCACGCCGCCACCGACCTCGACCCGCTGGACCGGATCGACCGCAGCATCGAGATCGACGCTCCGGCGCAGCGCGTCTGGGACCTCGTCACCCGCCCCGGCTGGTGGATCAACGAAGGCAGCGTCGACCCCGAGCCCGACGTCCGGGTGGAGGGCGAGACCACCGTCCTGTCCCACCCGACGTACGGCGAGTTCCGTCTCCTGACCGTCGAGTCACGCCCGACCTCGTACGTCGCCTACCGCTGGCTGGACCAGGACTCCGACGCCGGCACCCTCGTGGAGTTCCGGATCGAGCCGCGCGACGGCGGCGTGACCCTGTCGGTGGCCGAGAGCGGGTTCTCCCGGCTGGGGAAGCCGCGAGCAGCGTGGCTGGAGCACCGGGAGGGCAACGTGGCCGGCTGGAGGAGTGAGCTCAGCGCTGCGAAGACCTTCGTGGAGGGCCGGTGACCGCCACCGCCGGGGCGCCGACCGCGGTCTTCGCCGCCCTGGCCGACGACACCCGCTGGGGGATCCTCACCCGACTGGGCGAGGCACCGGCGTCGGCGTCCGCCCTGGCCCGCGAGCTCCCCGTCTCGCGGCAGGCGATCGTGAAGCACCTCGAGGTCCTGCGGGCTGCCGGCCTCGTGGAGGCGAGCACCGAGGGCCGCGAGCTGGTCCACCGGGCCCTCGGCGGCCGGCTCAGTGACCTCGCACGTGACCTCGACCGGATCGCCGAGACCTGGGACCGCCGGCTGGCCGACATCAAGCGGCTGGCCGAGGGTGGGTCCGGCGGCTGACCCGGATCGTCAGGTGCGGTTCCGGAGCATCGTCCAGTGGTTGACGCTGTCGGTGCGCTCGTAGTCGAGGGCGTCCAGCACGGCCGTCGCCAGGGCGAGCCCGCGACCGTCCTCCTGCATCGGGTCGGCCGGCATCGTCGTGCCCCAGGTGCCGCCCGGGTACTCCTCGCCGCTGTCGGACAGCCGGGCCTCGAGCCGGTCGGGCAGCACCGAGAGCCGGAAGGTCCAGGACACCGCGCCGGACGGGCGCCCGTGCTCCACGACGTTCCCGGCGACCTCGATCACGGCGGTCTCGAACAGCATCAGGTCGCCGCCGTCGAGGTCGGGGTGCTCGCGACCGACCTGCTCGAGCAGGTCGTGGAGCAGGTTGAGGCTCTCGGGGACCGCGAGGCCCTCGAGCAGGTAGTCACCACTCATGAGAGGCGTCCACCACCGTGTCGTGAGCGCGGAGCACGCGGTCCAGGTTCGTCAGCCGCAGCACCGTCATCACCTGCTCGGGGACGACGGCGATCCGGAGGTCGCCACCCGCCTGCCGCGTGGCCTTGAGCCCGGAGATCAGTGCGCCGAGGCCCGAGGAGTCGATGAACGTGACCTCGCTGAGGTCGACCACGATCCGGGTCTGGCCCGACGCGACGGTCTCCTCGACGAGGTTCTTGAACGCCGGCGCCGCCACCATGTTGAGCCGCCCCGTCGGTTGGAGGACGGCGGTGCGCGTGTCGGTCATCAGAAGGGCTCCTCCGTGGTCGTCGTACGCCCGTTCGTACGTCGTGCCGGGTCGGTGCTGGATGTCGGGCAGCCGAAACAGGCCCGGACGGCCGTCACCACGGTGACGACCGTACTGCTCGTTGTGCGCCAACGTCGCGCCACTCCTGTCGTTCAGGACGACCGTCGCCGTGACGGTCGCGGGGTCTGCCGGGCCGGCACGGTCGTGCGGCACGGTCGGGCTCCGGCGCGGCGCGGCCGGTTCATGCGAGCTCTCGGCGTACGACGACGGCGGTCAGGTCGTCGGCGAGGGGGGCGGCTGCAGCAGCCGCCAGGATCCGGTCGGCCATCTCGTCGGCCGACGCGTTGGACGCGACCAGCTCCTCCGCGGCACGTACGGCCTCCACGGGGTCGGAGAATGCGTCCAGGAGGCCGTCGCTGACCGCGATCAGGGTGTCGCCGGGCTCGAGCCGCGCCTCGTAGCTGGTCCAGAGGCTGCCAGGCTGGGCGCCGAGCGGCAGGTCCCTCGAGTTCAGCTGGCGGGTGCGGGAGCCGGGGCTGACCAGGATCGCGAGGCCGTGTCCGGCGTCGACGTACTCCAGATGACCCTGCTGAGGCCGGAGACGGGCGGTGAACATCGTCGCGAAGGTGCCGGAGTCGTTGAAGTCGTCCTGCAGGCCCTCGGCGGTGCGGCGGACCGACTCCATCAGCGTGTGGGACCGCGAGGAGACCCGCATCGAGGTGCGCAGCCCGGCGGCGATGACGCCCGCGGCGAGGCCCTTGCCCATGACGTCGGCGACGGTGACCTGCAGCATCGTGTCGTCCAGCAGGTGCCAGTCGTAGTAGTCACCGCCGACGTGGTACGCCGGCTGGCAGCGGCCGGCGATGTCGTAGCCGAGCACCTCGGGCGCCTTGCGGGGCAGCAGGCGGCGCTGGATCTCCTTGGCCTGGATCGCGTCGGCGTCGGCCGCCAGCTCGGTCTCGACCCAGCCGGCCAGGTCGTCGAGCAGTGCTCGGTCGCTGTCGCTGAGCTCACGCGGCTGCTGGTCGATCATGCACAGGGCACCGACGACCTCGCCGTTCGGCCCGGCCAGCGGGGTGCCGGCGTAGAACCGGATGCTCGGGTCGCCGGTCACCAGCGGGTGGTCCGCCCAGGCGGCGTCTTCGAGCGCGTCGTGGACCACGAGCGGCTCGCGGGTGTCCACCGTGCGGGGGCAGAAGGCGAGGTCGCGGGGCATGCTCTGCCCCGCCTCGAAGCCGACCGCCGACTTCACGTACAGCCGGTCGTCGTCGATCAGGTTGACCGCGACCGTGGGCATGTCGAAGAGCCGCCTGGCGAGGCGGACGACGCGGTCGAAGCGCTCCTCGGGAGGGGTGTCGAGCAGCCCGAGGTCGCGGACCGCGTCGACGCGCGCCTGCTCGGCTGTTCCCACCGTGTTGCCTTCCCGTGGATGGTCCTTTACCAACGACAAGCCTAGGTCCCGGGTCACGCCCGCGGAGGCGAAACGCACCGAATGGTGCCTCGGTACGGGTGGAACGGGCCGAACGTCCTGGTACGTCTAGCCCATGGCCACCAGGACGACGGCGGCGCCGCACAGGGCCAGCCCCCAGGCCTGGAGCCGGTGGATCCGCTCGTGGAGCACGAGAGCCGCGAGCAGGATCGTGAACGCCGGGTACAGCGAGGTCAGCACGGCCGCGACGCTGAGCAGGCCCTGCTGGGTCGCCAGCACGAACGCCGCGGTCGCGACGCCGCCGAGCAGGCCGGCCGCGGCTCCGCCCCAGGCCGCACCGCGGGGCACCCAGACGGCGCCGAGGAAGGTGGCCGCCACCGCCACGATGAGGATCCCGACGACCTGGTTGAGCACGAGTGGCCAGAAGCCGGCCTCGTCGGGGACCTGTCCCAGGCAGGCGAACAGGGCCCCGAACCCGAGCCCGGCCAGGACGCCGTCGCGCGCTCCGGAGCCCGAGGAGCCGGCGGCCGGCCCGGTGGACGGGTCGCGTGCGACCAGCCAGATGGCGGGCACGGCCGAGACGATGCCCAGCCACACCAGAGGACCGGGGCGCTCGCCGGTGGTGACGGCGACGACCACCGGCAGGACGACCGCCAGGACCCCGCTGACCGGGGCGACCACGCCCATCCGACCCGAGGACAGGCCGCGGTACAGGAACGCCGTACCGGTGCCGCTGCCGATGCCGGCGAGCGCGCCCCACATCAGGTCGGTGAGGGCCGGATCGCCCGGGTGGACCGCGGCCAGGACGGTCGACGCCGCCGCGCCACCCACGCCTCCGGCCGCCGCCACGGCCCACGGGCTCGCTCGCTTGCCGGCGATGCCACCGACGAAGTCCGAGACGCCGTACGACGCGGCGCCCAGCAGCGCCAGCAAGACGGCGATCACGTGAGGCTCACTCCGGCGACCCACACGCCGGTGGCGAGCACGGCGGCGGCCAGCTCGATCAGGATGCTGGCCCCGACCGCCTTGAGCGCCGCTCGGGTGGAGGGCCAGGCACCCTCGGCGCCGACCCGGACCCGCTCGGCGAGGTAGATCCCGACCGGGAAGCCGACCAGCACCCCGACGACGGGGATCACGAAGAAGCCGACCACGGCACCCAGCCCGCCCACGACGAGCGTGCGCGTGGGGACGGCCGCCTTGAGCCGGCGGCCCGGGACGGCATACTTCACGACGGCTCCCACGACGAGCAGCGCGGCGGCGAGGGCGAAGGTGACCCACGCGCCCGCCGAGCCGTCCTCGGAGGCCCAGATGACGATGCCGAGCGCGACCAGGATTGTGCCGGGCAGCACCGGGACGACGATGCCGAACAGGCCGACCACGACCAGCAGGCCGCAGAGGAGCACGGTGCCGGACATGCCCGAAGCCTGGCACACGCCGGACGACGGACGACGGCCCGGGCGGGGACGACGGAGGCCCCGGACCATCGTGGTCCGGGGCCTCTCTCAGGGCGTCTCCCGCCGACGGGATGCCCTAGGTCTGGTCGTCGTCAGTGCTCGTCTTTCGAGGCGCTGGCGGGGGTGTCCTTCAGCTTGTCCGTCTCGTCGGTGACGTGCGCGGCGATCTCGCGGAGCTTGTCGCCGTGCTCGCGCGCGTGGTGCGCGCAGAAGAGCAGCTCGCCACCGGACTGGAGCTCGACCCGGAGGTAGGCCTGGGCTCCGCAACGGTCGCAGCGGTCCGCGGCGCTCAGCGCGGAGCTCGGGGCAACGGCAGTGGTCACATCGGCCTCATTCTTTCCAGCACAGTGGGATCCGAAGCTTGGAATTCACGTGACTTGAAGTCGCGGC
>JADMIO011486968.1_pt1 | contig 20695 bp, 7 predicted proteins | sample 8958161 | NCBI WGS metagenome assembly JADMIO01 (sample SAMN16585339, study PRJNA669376) | soil metagenome | isolation source: Crop rotation soil | place: USA: Cullars Rotation, Alabama | collected 2011 | reverse complement strand
GGTCGTGCGCGACGTTCCGCGTGTGGGGCCGCGCGGCGCCGCTGTGCCTGTCGGCATCGACGGAGGCCGACGACGCCACGGCAGATCCCGTGTTTGATGCACCGTTTGGGTCATTCTGATTGCGTGGCGTTGCAATATTGCGCCAAGAGGCTGTTGCCGCCTGCTGCTGTTGGAGGGACGGCGTGGCGATTCCGTAACCGTGCCAGCGCAGACATCCGACTCCGCCCATTCGTACTGTAGCGTTCCGGGTGCGTCTTGTATGCGCGGACTGATAGTGCTCGAGCCGAGTGCACGCCACCAGCTGGGCGAGATTTGCCTGCAGCAGCGTGTGTCCCGAGCATGCGGCTGTGACTCCTTGCCACGGCTTGTGTACCGTCGTCGGATTCGGCTGTTCCCCTGAGCGCTCGGGACCTGCCGACCGTAGTATACGAGCAACCGCACGCCACGGCGACTCTCCAACGCGTCGGATTGGGCACCGCGAGTGCACGTCTTTGCTGCCGCGGTGAGTGTAGCCACGGAAAGGGTACTGTACAGGGCACAGAGCGACCCGAGCGCACCGCAGCACAACCTCAAGCGCCGCGCTCCCACCGCGTCACGCCTTTCAATGGTGCGGTGAAGCCGATAGGGTTCTGCCGTGTGGGAACCTCACATGCGGCGACGGACTGGTCAGTGCACACAGAGAACGCGTGAACGAGGCGAGACGATCACCGTGGCAAGCGGCCCTCCGCCTCGTCTCTGAGGTGCTGCGTGTCCGTCCCGCATTATGTCGACGAAGGCATCTCGACTGCGCGACCTCGGCGGACGGCACAGCGTGGATCGCATGCTGCTGGAGCCTCTGGACGATAGGAGAGTTGCGGCTGAGCCGGCCACGGCCTTCGGGAAGACGCGTTCCGTCGTCCTGAGAGTCACTCGATCACTCATGCGCACCCACGGCGCTTGGGGTCGTCCATGCGGCCCGGAACTGTGCCCCAGCGCAGAGGCCACTCGCCGCTCTCAGGCCTTGATTTCGTGGGCCGCCCTTCCTGCGCATACACCGCGCGCGCGGAGAGGTTCGGACTGACAACACGGCTCGCAAGTGTGCCGCACACGCGTCGAAACGCCCCGCGCGGGCAGCCCGTCGGCCAGTCCGGCCGGCCTCGTTCGCTCCGTGCCCGTCACCAGCGAGCCCACGAGGCTCGGCCGTCACGTGGGCTCGTCAGCGGGCGCGGAAGTCGCGCTCCGGCGAGCGCGCGCCATAGAGGAAGCCAGGCTCCGACGTCACCGCAAGGCCACCGTTGGCTCCGCGGTCAGCGCCCGAGTGCGCGAGGCCCACGCTCTCTGCTGCAAGGTCCACCATCGTATCCTCTTCCGCGTCGCCGCCCGCAGCGGTGCGGTCTATGGTGGGACTCACTGGCACGGCCGACGCGTCTCGACCAGCAAGCATGCGGGCGATGCCGCCACCGCCGTCAACCCGAACCATCCTGGCGTCGGTGTCGCTGCCGACAGCGGTGTCCGCGTCGGCATCTGGACTCGTGCCGACGACTGCGACTGCTCCCGGCCACGCCGGGAGCATTCCATCCTCGCCGCCGTGGCCGAGCGCCGCGTGCGGCGGCGGAGGCCGAATCGACGCGCGGGGCAGCGGCGGGCACAGGTCCCCGCTGACGAATCCGAGTCCGCCGTCGCCGCGTGCGCCGCCAATACCTAGCGTCTCCGCAGCGGGACCAGCCAGCGCCAGACGCGGACATTGGAGGGCTGCGTGGGGGACCGTCGGCCCGTGCGTTGACGGGGAGAGCGCGGGCGAGACGACTGTGGGACTGCGAGTGTCAGCGCCGGCGGCCACGCCGTGGATGTCGCCGTCGCAGTCACCCGACGAGCGGTTCGCGAGGGCGCTGCCGATGGTAACGGCGACGGCGGATTGTGCGTCTTCCTCGCCGTCGGTTCGGCAGCCCAGACCCCGCCCGCCGCCCGCGGCACCGTGGGAGGCGGTGGGTCCGTCGAGGTCCGCGCCGGCTGCGTGCGGGCCGAATCCGATGCCGCCGCCGCCGTCCGCGTCGCTTCGGCGTACTCCGCGCGCGCTGCTTCCGTCGCCGCCGCCCGCCGCCGGCGACGAGATCGCGCGAAAGTCGCCGAGGCCGTGGTAGCGTGCAGCCCGTGTGCCGGCATACGAAGACTCGGACTCGCCATCGGACGCGCGCGGCTGCACCGCCGCGGCGAGGAGCGCTCTGGCCTGCACCGAGAGCAGGGCAGGAAGCGGGCGCTCGCCGAGGTCGCCGTCGCCGTCGCCTTCCGCGGCGGGGTCCGCGGCATCGTCGCCGTCATCGCCGTCGACGTCAGGGGCGATGGCGGGATGCGTGCGTGTGCGTGTGCGTGGGCGGGTGCGTGAGACGCGCGGCGCGTCCGATGCGGCGTCGGAGGGCGCGAAGAGGGCCGGGGACGCGCGCGGGGCCGACGGAGCGGAGTGCGGTGGCGCGTCCGCGTCTGCTGCGGAGCGGGACGGAGAAGTGGGGTAGGAATGCGTGGATGGGGGCCGGGAGGAGGAGGAGGCGGCGGACGTGGTGCGTGCGCTGGACGGCGGGACGAACGACGGCGAGGTGGAAGCGGAGGACGAGGGGGAGGAGGGGGATGGGGAGGGAGAGGGCGAGAGAGAGGGAGATGGCGAGTGGGAGGAGGAGCGCGAAGTGGCGGGCGTTGCGACTCCGCCCTCCACGGCCGTGGCCTTCGACGCCGCGGTGCTTCCGGACGACGCAGTGGGCGCGGAACGCGCGGAGCCGGCAGCGGAGCCGATTCCGGATTTGCCGCGCGGGACGTGGCCACTGGGCTCCAGGCCGGCCCGTGGCCTGCGCCGCGACCGCGGCGGTCGCGCGCGGGGTGGCGGCGCGCGGGGCCGCGCGGCCCTGCCTGCTGGCACTGTGCCGGCCACGGGAGCTGTTGACCGGCTGGGCCGTCGGGAACCAGCGGCCGTGTCGCGGGCCCTCGCACCTCCCGCACGGCCCGCAGTGGCACGATGCGGCCTGGGCGGCGGCCGGGCGGTCTTCGGAGCCGCAGTGGCCGCCGCCGTGGCAGCGGCGGGCGCGCTCGGCCGCGAGTGCGGCGGCGGGGCAGCCGCTGACGGCGATGCCGCAGACGGGGCGGGTGGCGGCGGCGGCGCGGCGAACAGGCTCGCAACGAGCGGATCCGAGGCCCACGGGAGGGTCGGGAGTGGCGATTGCAGCACATCTCCGGCGGCAGCAGCAGCCGCATCAGCCGCCGCGCGCAGACGTAGGACTGCGGCAGGAGCGGGGAGGGCAGAGATTGCAAGACACACCGCGTGCGCGCCCGCACCGGGTGGCCGGGTGGCTGAGGCGCCACAGGTCCCGGCCCACGCGCCGTCGGGCCACTGCGCGACGGCTGCGAGCGCGGCGGCGGCCTCCGCGGCGGGCGGGAGAGCCGCGCGGCCTGCGGGTGACGGACTGGCTGCCGCGCACGCGCGCGTGCGCGCGCCGCTCGGCGTCGGGTTGCGCGGGGAGGCAGAGCCGTCAGTACCATTGGCGTTGGCATTGCGACGCACCGTCGTCGCAGCAGCAGCGGTGGCACCCAGTGTGCGACCTAAGAGAGCGCCGCCAGTATACGCGAGTGCGCTGCCCGGCCACCACTCGCTCTGCCATGCGGCCGTGCGCGTCTGCGGCGGACGCAGGATCTGCCGCGCGTCGACCGCGAACGCGCCGTCCGCAAAGCCCGCAATATACTGCACGGTCGATGGGTCGAAAGCTGCGGCGCCCGCTGCGGCCGCGGCAGCGTTGTTGGCGCCGAGCTTGCAGGGCCCGGTCGTGGTACCGAGCGTGGCGGCGAGGCGGCGCGCGGCGGCAGCGAAGGCGTCCGAAGGCGCATCGCCGGGGGCGCGCGGGAAGATGGGGTAGAGGGAGGGGCGAGGGGAGGAGGGAACGGGTGCAGAGGCTGCGGAGGGTAGGTGCGAGAGAGAGGGTGTGTGTGTGTGTGTGTCGTGCAGGTCGTGCGGCGCGGTGTGCGGGCCGGGAGACTGCGGCAGGCACGCCGTGTGGGTGGGTGGCGCGAAGGGTCGGCCGGTCTGCGCGTAGGTGTACGTGTAGCCGCTCGTCGGCGGCTGCGGTGCGGCCGCTGTCACTGCTGATTGCGCACGCGCCGCTGCGCCTGCGGCTGACACAGCTGGCTGCGCACGAACACCTGCGTCTGCGTCTGCGCTTGCGCCTTCGGTTGTCGGTAGCACAAGAACCGCTGGAGACAGCGGACGCGGCGGCGTAAGGGCTGGGGCAGAGTCTGCGGCGCACGGGGGCGAGAGGGCAGGGGCGAGTGCAACCGCGGCAGCGTCGGAGGAGGATGCGATCGCTGTGGCGGCGGGTGACACGAGCGATGCGGCGGCGGACGGCGACGCGGCTGGTGCAGACACTCGTGCGGCAGGTTCGTCCGAACCCTCACCGCCCGAGCCGCGTGCATCGTCGTCGGGGCCGCTGCACAGCGTCGAGATTGGAGGTGGCGGATTGCCAGCGGCCGCGGGGGGCGCAGCGGATTGTGCGGGATTGTCGGCAGCTGGGTCGCCCGCAGAGGCGGCATCGCCATCGCCGGTGGCGGTGGCGGTGGCGGTGGCGGTGGCAGAGGAGTCGCACGCGGGGGCCGCGCACGCGGGCAGCGGGGCGGGGATCGCACCACCCTCACCCGCACCCGCACCTTCACCCGCACTCGCACTCGCACTCGCACTCGCACCGCCACTGCCACCACTTACGCAACCTGCATCAGCACCTGCCGGCTGCTCTGCATCGTCAGGGGCGATGGGGTTCCGACAATCACCCGTGTCGCCGGTGCCCACGGCGTTTCCAGAGGCAGTGGCGGCGGCATTGCTGCTGCTGCTGCCTGTGAGGTGCCGCAGCGCCTTGCGGGGCACGCCGCCGCGCAGAAGGCCGCGACGGTTGCGACTCACGCCGCAACCGACTTCGGCGTCGGAGCCGCCCGGCGCCTCGCTCGTGCTGCCATCGCTCCCGCTCCGACTCTTGTCTGCAACACTCTGCGTCCTGCCCAGTGCGGGTTCGACGAGGCGGGCGCGCAGTTGGGGCTGGAGCTGGCGGCCGGGACGGTCGATGCCACGATGCAACGCTCGCGTGCGAGCGGAGGTGGCACGAGCAGCGACGTCTGAGTCGCTCGCCTGCGGCCCCACCGCCGCTGCCACCGCGGCGTGAGGGTCACGGATTGGCACATCGAGCGCTGGTGCCGTCAGTGTGGGTGTGGGCGTGCGCCGGACCAGCGGCACGGCGGTGGCAAGTACGGCGGTCACGGTGGGTGCGGGCGTCGCGGCGTCCGGCCACGGCACCGGGCGACCAGCGCCGCCAGCAGCGGCAGCGGCTGCGCCGGCACCGCGGCCACCGCGGCCTGCGGAGCGGCCGGCAGCAGGCCTGCCCGGCCCCGTGGCTGCGGCACCCGCGCCGCTGCCAGAGGTCGCCCCACTACCGGCCACGGGAACCCATCCACCGCCGCCGCCGCCGCCTCCGCTGGCGACACCACGGCCGCCGGAGCGGCCGCCGGCAGGGGCAGGGCCGACGACGGCAACTCCGTAGCCACCGCTGCTACCACCGCCGCCGCCACCACCGACACCAGTGATTGGATTGACGGGGAGCGCGGCGGTGGCAGTGTAGCCGGGGTGAGTGTCGCGGGCGTAGACTGGCAGCACGATGGCGTGTGCAACGAGCGCGGCAGCGTCGGCGGGGCGCGACGGCGCGGCGGCACGGCCCGCGGCAAGTAGCGCGGATGCAACGGCGTCCGCGTCGGGGCTGCGGGGTATGATTGTGATAGCATCGGGCAGTGCAGGGGCGGGAAAAATGCTGCCAAACATCGGCGGAGGAGGAGGAGCCGTGTGAGCAATGTGAGCAGTCGGTCGGACCCCAGCTCCTGGAGTGACGGGTAGAGGTGGACGCGGGGCAGCTCCACGGCTCGCGGCGGCGGCAGCGGGGACGGCGCGGCCAGAACCTGCGGTGATGGGCGCGCGCGCGGCGGCCATCCCGCGTCCAGCCGCAGCCACACCGCGGGCGGCAGCTGCTGTGTTCCCACTACCTGCAGAGTGCAGCGCAGGCTTGGAACCACCCGCGCCAGGGACGGCACCGCTGCCGGCGGACGGGTGGGCAGAGCGGACCGCGGGAAGACCGTGGCGATGCCACGGTGGCCGTTGCCACACGGCAGCGCCGCCGAGCGCGCCATACACCACGCCAGACCACGCGTCCGCGGCCGCGGCGGCTGCGTCCTCCACCGCGGCCAGCGCCGCGGCGACGCCGGCGTGGACCGGAGACGGCCAGCGCACGTCCCGGTCCGCCTCACACCCCACACACACACTATTCCCGCTCTCACTATGCTGCTGAGCCTCGGTTCGAAACCCGCCTGCTCCAGATCCGAATGCCTCCCGGTCGAATAGCCTTCCGGATGCCGCCGGTCGTCCGTCGGAGGTCTGCACGGCCCCAGCGCTTCGCAAGTAGTCCACGCGCACACCGCCAGTCGTCAGCCGCACCATCGCCTTCCCGCTCCCACCGCAGGTGTCGAAGTCGCAGAATTCGCGCGGGCGCTTGCGCGCACCGGCGGACGCGACCGAGGCAATTGCTGCGTCGACGGCGGACGAGTAGCGGGAGAAGGAGACGTCCAGCGCTTGAAGCGAGTGCGGCGCTGACGCAACTGCAACCTCCACGGAATGGTCCGCATCTGCTACCGAATACTCATCGGACGCGCCCTTGCGCGCAGTCGGCAACAGCAGACCGGACGCGTGCGTGCTGTTGGTGCTCGTGGCAAGCGCAATACGGTCCACCACCGCCCTCGCATATCCATCGGATGCGTCATTCGACACAGACTGGGTGCTGGAGGCGAGCGGTGCCGCCACCACACCACTCTGCGCACGAAGATCCGCGGGCACAGCAAGGTACGCAGTGTCCGGCGGCAGCACCAACCCGCCGACCGCCGCCACCACTGCAGTCAGCGCAGCGGCGGCGGGGCCGGATGCCTCGACGGCATAGGCCGCAGCTTCTGCGGCACGGAGCTCGTGGCGGATACGGAGCGCGCGCAGCGCTGCGGAGACGGCGGCGGTGCCGTCGACCGCTGCGGCGATGGCGGCCTCAGCTGGCGACTGCGACTGCCAGAATCCGCCCGTCAAGGCCGCTGCCGCCGCTGCCGCGGAAGGGCCGGCTCCGGGCACAATGCTGCGCAAGGCGTCGGGGAGGATCGGCGCGTCGCGGCGGTTGCGAGCGGCGGTGGCGATGAGTCGGCCTGCTGCGGCGTCGTGCAGCGCTGCGAGACGACGCAGGAGCGCTGCCTCTGCAATATGCTGCGGTGTGGGCGTCGGATCAAACGCCCATTGCACAGGCGGCGCGACATCGCACGGGCGTTGCCACTCCCACGGCGAGAGTGCACCGGCGCCACCATTCGCGCCCACACTCGTGCCGCCGCTCGCGCCGAGCTCCGCCACCAGTGCGGCAAGGACGGCGGCGGCGGAGATCGGCGCGCCCGCACGCGCGCCCATGCGTGGATGCACGTGGAGAAGTGTACGCCGGTCGGTCGGCGCGTGCCAGCCGCAGAAGGGGAGGAGAGGAAGCGAGGTGGCTGAAGGGAGTCGGGCGAGGAACGCGCGACCGAGAGCGGCGGCGCGTGCGCGCGCTGCGACGAGGGCAGACGCCGCCGTCGCTGCATTCTGTCTCGCCGCCGCCGCGGCGGCGGCCGCGCGGCGCTCTGCTGCTGCTGCTGCGGCGGCGGCGGCGGCGGCGTGGTTACGGGCGATCAGGTGGCCCATGCACTCAACGGCGTGAGCAGCGGGGTGAATCGCGACACTGCGTCCCGCGGCGGCCAGCGCGCAAGTCACGTGGAATGCCGCGCGGCAAACCGAGATCAGAGAACCGCCCGGCAGCGCGGCGCCACCGAGGCCGCCATGACTCCCACTACCGGAAGGAAGCGTGATGGCAGGAGCGTGTGTCGGTAGTGGATTCTGCGCGGAGCCCACGTCAACCCTGTCGCCGCCACCGCCATCGACGGAGCCACCGCCCGCGCAGCGGAGCGCCGCGCCGCGGCCGCCGCAAATGGTGCACTGTATGCGCCGCGCGGCCAGCACGACGCCCACCACCGCGGCGGTGATGCGGTGGTCCGGCACCGCGGCATGCCGGTCGCGCTCCCTCCCCCTTTCGCTCTCCCTCTCTCCCTCCCTCTCTCGCTCTCGCCCTCGCGTGGTAGTGGGCGATGCGTGCGCGTGTGGCGGCGGCGGCGGCGGAGGCTCAGCTCGTGCGGTGGCGGTGGTTGGAGCGACGGCGCGCGGTGACAATGGAGGAGGGATGGGCTGCGATTCGCGCACGACCATGCATACGCGCAGCACCGCGGCATCCAACGTGCCGCCGAGCGCGCGTACCCACGCAACCGTCTCCGCGGCGGGGAGGCGCGCCATGGCTGCGGCCCACACGGCGCACGTCTCGTGCAGAAACACGCCTCTTGGCGGCGTGTGCGGCCGCCGCTGCGGCCGCGCCGGTCGCACAGCATTGCGAGTCCTCCCACTCCGCGCCGCTTTCGCCACCCCGCTCCCCACAGTCCCCGGCCCTCGTACCCTCGCCGTCGCCTTCGCCACGCGCGCGTCCGGCTGCTGCTGCGGGACGTCCGTCGGCGTGGCGGGTAACGCGACGCTGACACTACGCGCCGACTGGCCACCGTCTCCGGCCGCCTCCCCGCCTCCGCGTTGGCGGGGGACCTGGTGGGCATCCGCTGCCTCCCCTCCACGTCCGCGTCGGGAGGGAGCGCCGAGAGCGTCCGCATCAGCGGGCTCTCCTGTGTGGGTGCTCGACGCCGCACACACGCCGGCACACGGAGACGCGTCGGCATCCGGGACAGCGGATGCCGACGCTGGGGACAGCACAGGGACCGGCTCTGAGGATGCTGCAGATATCGCAGATCCGGAGGCGTGGCCTGCGGGAGCTACATCTGAACCGACGGTAGGCGGCGCTGCGTCGACGTCGACTAGCTGCGGCCGTGTGGGTGCGGCGTCACCCTCTGCGCCTACCGCAGAAGCCGCGACGACTGCCGCCGACGACAACGGCGCGAGGCCTTCAGCACCGCAGCTCGCGGCCGTCGCGCTCTCCACGGCAGGGCGGACCGATTCCACGTCCCCTCCCGCCTGGTCTGGCTCACGTCCTGCGCTGATCGCCCTGGCGTCCGCATCGCCGGCGGACCCGGCCGGGTCGGTGGCGTGCGCGGTGCAAGTACGATCAGCAAGGTCCGCTGCGACACCGTCTGCGGCGCGCGGTGCGTCAGCCTCTGCCTCCCCTGGTAGTGGGCGCGCCGTCCGATCGGTTGCGGCGCGCATGCGCTCCGCCCGGCCCTCTGCGCCATGCGCTGCCTCTGCGGTGCGCGTGCGGTCCGGCGGGTCCTCTGCGGCATGCGTAAGGTCGGTCCGATCGGCTGCAGCGCGCGCGCGCGGCGCGCAGAGAATCGGACCGAGCAGTTCGCCGGCCAGGCGAGCGGCGGCGAGGACGCGCGGGCCGCGGAGCGCGCCGCGGACGGGGTCGCCGCCACAGACGCCGAGAGCGAAGCGCGTCGATGGTACCAAACCCCATCCGCACAACGCACACAGCCGCACGGACACGTGCGCGGCAAGGAATCGGTCCGAGTCCACCTCATCCGCCACGCTTGCCCGCGGGCCGGCGCCAGTGCCCGCAGCCGCGGCGGCGTCGGCGAGCGGCAGCACACCGGGCCCATGGACAGCGGCGCGAATGTCGAAGGTCGCCGCGTCTCCGGAGGAGAGAGGAGAGAAGTCGGTGCCGTCTGCGGGCTGTTCGCCGCGCAGCTGGAGGAGGCTTGCCTCGGCGAGGCGGTGGGCCTCGTCGCGTGCGGCCTGCGCCGCGCGGAGGAAGAGGTCTTTTCCGAGCTCGTGTGCACGGGCGATGGCTGGAAGATCGAAGCGGGGAGCAGGGGGCGCAGTGGGTCCCACGAGGGCGAGGGAGCGAGCGGCTGCGTCTGGGGCGAAGCACAAGACGGGATCGTAGCAGGAGACATTGCCAGCTTGTGTACCAAAGACAATGGAAGGCAGACAAAATGTGGTCACGGGTAGCAGTGGACGGCCCTCGCGATGGGAGAAGATCGGCTTCGGTGGTTCGGGAACAACCTTCTCAATGCGCTCCTGATAGCACGAGGCAAGAGTTCGAAATGGCGGGCACGAGAGGTGGTTTGATGGAGAATACCACGTGGGAAATGCAGCGGGGTCCAGGCGGCATCGTGCGACGAGCACGGTTTCCATCGAGCGCAAACCTGCGCCACGCGCGCAGAGTTTTTCGAAAACAGCGCGCGCGATGGGTGGCGTAGTCGCAACATTGGCAGCATTGATCGGGAACCTCGCCCGCAGCCTCCGAAGCGCCGCGATGACGCTCGCAAATGCCTGCGCCTGCCGCCGTCACAGGCCGCCGCGCCTAGGGAGAGCGTAGAACGTCACAAGTTAGTGTTCCGGCACCTGGGCGAGCTCAGAAGTGCTCTTATTGCGCTGTCTGACACGCTCGAGTTCGGCCGCGAGAGTCTTCGTGTGGCCAGAGCAGCGGACGCGTCCGTAGCTCGTGCGTATTCTTACACATGCGGCCTCGAGATCGGCGAGGAGCGTCCTCGCGCCTCCGCATCCGCCGGCTGCGACGCCTGTGGCGACACGCTCCTTCGCGCTGCTCAACTGAGTCTCCACGCGCATGTGGATTCCGAAACCATCCGCAGCGGGCTCGTTCGCATCCACCGTAATGGGGGGACGAGGGAGGGTGCGAATGGGATTGGGAGTACGTTTGTACCTGCCGGTCCGCCTTCCGCGAGTCCCGCTGGTGGGTCTGTAGTTTGCAGTTCATTCAACTTTGCACAAAACTCTTGTCGCCCAGACCTCGCCATCGGTGACTTTCTGCCACGCTACAGCAACTACGACTTGCCTCCAGGGCCTCGGCCGCCGGTCTTCTTGGCCTGTGGGCATGCGTGCTGCGTGGAATGCCTGCCGCGACTTGCGTCTGATGCCGAAGAGGATGGGCATGCGGCGGTGCATTGTGCGACGTGTCGACGGCGGACGGAAGTGCCGCGAGGAGGGATGGGCAGGCTGCCACTGGACTACGGGGTGATGGATCGAGTGCGTAGGAGGATGCAGGCGAGCAGCACACAAGCGAGCCAGGAAGAAGAAGCAGAGGGAATGACAAGCGCAAGCAGCGCGGAGGAGTCGGACAGGCGACGGGGATGGGAGGCGGCGCTTGCGGTTTGGAAGGCGTCGGAAGTTGAAGTGGGGAAGGACGGAAGGCCGAGGGTTGATGTCGTGGGACGAGGCGGGGAGTGGTTGGTGCGAGGGTATCGGATGCGCTGGCGTGGGGGAGGAACGACGCCGGCCAGCTTGACGGACCGCATGTTGCCAGTGGAGGTGGACGGAGTAGAGGAGGCGGTGAGGGCGGCAGGGATAGTTCAGGGCCAAGAGACAGGGGGCTGGGACTGGAGTGGGTGACTGGAGGTTGACATCAGGATTCCTGCCCCATCCTCTGGCCCAACGCCACCTCGAGGGCACGCTACATGACGTTGCATCCCGGCCAGCACAATCTGCAGTGGTCGTCCAGCAGTCGCCTTCCCTGCTCGGCGTAACCGCCCACTCCTGTCTGCCGCCGCCTTGCGCGCCTCCGGAAGGAGGCGACGATGTGACCGCGACGATCGAGATGGGGGAGAAAGGGGACGCGTTGGACGGCGAAGGACAGCAGGGTTGTGTCACGGACCGAGGCGACGGGACGTATGCGGTGACGTACCAGCCGCGATGCGGGGGTCGGGCGCACGTGCATGTGCGAGTGAATGGGGTGGCGATCGGGTGGAGTCCGTTCCGCATCACGGTGGTGGATGGCGTTCGGTTGCGGTTCGGGTGGCGATTCGACACGAACGGGGTGCTGTACTACATTGGGACGGATGGCGGGCGGCGGGCGTACAGAAACCCGCAGTTGGCGGGTGACGTGGTGGTGACATGCAGCGGAACGTCCCGGGGTGACTACTCTGCCGACCGGTTTGTTGCGAACCGCCATGCCAGGCCGGTGGACAACATGACCAGCGATCAGCCGAACAGTTGGATGGCGGTGGACCTTGGGGCATGCAGGATTCTGTCGCCGGACCACTATTGCCTGCGCCATGGATACGGTCGTCTGCCGTATTATGCGCTTCGCCACTGGGAGCTGCAAGGGTCTGTGGATGGTGCGGCGTGGGAGACGCTGCAGCGGCACGACAATGACACGGCGATCGATTTGCCGATGCAGGAGGCGGACTGGGCGATCGCTGCTGCGGTAGTGGGCGGTCGTTTCTTCCGCCACTTCCGCGTGCTGCAGACGGGGCCCAACTCCAATGGGTACCACGACTTGAGCTGCGCGGGCATCGAGCTGTACGGCGTGCTGCGGTGTGTGCAGACGTGATGGGCGCGGCGGGTGCGGTTCGATTCGGGTTGTTGGCGAGGTGTGTACGTTACAACCTGACTGGCACACGGGTGTTGCGACGGCGGCCGGACTCTTGGGCATGGCGGCGTCGGCGACGAGGTTGTGCCACGAGTTGTGAGCGCAATCGAGTAGGAGCGGTCGGAGTGAGGCGAAGGAGGTAGCTCACGTGTCGGACCGTGAGGCAGTGGTGCGGCGATAGAATGGCGCGCAGGCGTTGCAATCCGTCCTTTCTAACCAGCTGCTCGCGAGCACGCTGCGCTTCATATCCACCGTCGGTCTCGCGCGTCCCTGCGTCGCCTCCGCAACCACTCCAGGAAGCTGGTCACCAAGGCGGTCATCATCCCGGTTCTCGCAGCATCCTGCGTCCCTCCAGCAACCCCGCCGCGCGGTCAACTTTAACTTCTCGTGTTTCCTTCGTTCTTCCCGCGTCCGGTCGATGCCCATGGAGCGATAGCAAACAGCCACCACCGCTGCGCAGAGCGGGTGTGACGGAACCGCCTGTGACGGAGCGACCAGTCCACACACCAACACGACGGAGAACGACTTAACCCATGGGCGCGCGCCCCGCACGGTCTGGAGACTGCCGAGATACCGCGGCTCCTGGACCTTGGCTGCAGTCAGCTCCGGGACTGCAGTGGGCGCGACACGTACGCGTGCCCCCGCAGGGCCTGAAGACCGGCACGGGTATCACGAGGCGATTTCCGCTGCACGCGTGTCGATCGCCCACTCTCCCACGTGCGACTGCGCTGTCCGCGCCCTCCCCGCCCCACCTCGTGAGACGGGGACCAGCTGCTGGGACTAACCGGGCCACCGGGTCCGGAAGCCGGAGGTTACGACGCGGTGGGGGGCCACGAGCTCTACGACGCGCGCTCCCCTGCGACACCACGCGGTAGGTGCACGGGCAACGCGTCCATCGCTGCCAGCCCGGCGGAGACCCGATCCGCCAGCGCGCGGTCCCGCGATACCACAGCACCGGGGGTCAGACCCGGCAACGCGTGCGACCGCGCGGTGACGGCCGGGGGTGCCGTGGGCGCAAGGCCGATACCCGCGTCAGGATCGGCCGCGGCGGCGCTCATCGCAACCCTCGCCTCCGCGGCTCTGCCGCCTCGCGGGTCGAATGCCGGGGCACCCGGCACAGGCGCCGCACCCGCACCCGCTGCTGCCACAGCGGACTGCGAGGCGGCGGCGGCGGCTCTTGCGGCCGCCGGCCGAGCATGGGATCCGCGGGGGGCGCCGTCGCCTCGCGTCGGGGCCGCAATGGTCGCGACGTCAACGTAGAGGCCTGCCAGGAGACGCGCAAACGCGGCAAAATGCATCAACCCGCCACGATGGCCCACCACTGATACAAAAATCGCATCCAGGTCTGCATCTGCCGTGGGCTCCCGCGTGGTGCGGCGCGGAAAACAACAAGAGCCCGCGCGGTACGAGTGCCGATCTGTAGTGCGGTGGCAGACACTGCGTGCTGCGGCTGTCTTCCGCGTGAGCCGATGGCAGAGTGCGCGCCGAGGGCGTCTCGAGCGTGGTGGGCGTGAGAGCCTCGAGCGTGGTGCGGCGTGAGAACGAATGGCATAAAGTGCGCACTGTGGGTGATGCTCTGTTGCAAGGAAGAGAGTGCCTCGTGTCACGAACCATAGCGTGGAGAGTCGGCAGTGTGTGCGCGGAATCGATCTGGAAGGCGCGAATGCCGGTCGATTCCGCACCACCACGCCACCAGCGTTCGTCAAATTACCAGAGAGACAAGCAATTCGTTCCGCGCAGCGGCCGGCGGTTGCAGCAGACGACGGAAAGAGGCATCGGGTGTCACAGCGGCAGCCACGAACACAGACATATACGCGCTGCAGAGGGAGGCGCAACGTCGCGAAGACGGGACGGTGTCATGCAGACAGGAGCACGAAGCACAGAGCTGTCACCGAGGCACAGAGAGAGAGAGGTGGCGAGAGCGAGGTGGTGTGCGGATTGGGGACGCGAGGCCCGGCCGCGGCAGTCGCAAAACGGCATTACGAAGACGACGCGGCACCACAGGATCGATTCGAAGGCAGGCGGAGGCAGGAAGGCGCGAGGATGAAGGACTCTTCGGTGTCAGGAAGATACCGACTGTCTTGTTGGGGGAGTACGTGCGCCTGGAAGAATTGGTCGCGGGCGGCCTGACTCTGCGAAGCTCGGGACAGGCGGTACGCACTGGGTGCACCTCTGTTTTTTGTGGAGAGACGGAAAGCGACACGCACCAGAGGCGCGCCTCTGTGTTGTGTGGCGAGCAATGACCGCATTCGGATTGCAGCCGAGACCCGCGGCTGGCGGCGCGGGCACACACTGCTACCCCCAGCGCTGGAGCTGCCGTGCCCCAGTCTCCATGACCGCCGCCGCCGCCGCCGCTGCTGCTGCAAACGACAACAATGAGGAGGAAGAGGAGAGCGACACGCAGCAGAACGCGCCTCCCTTGCTTCGTCGCACAGAGCGAGAAACGCACAGCGTTGTTGTGCGCTGAGCGTGTCTCTGTTGTGAGAGCCAACGGAGAGAGCGAGTGAGAGACAGCAGAGGCGCCTAGACACGCCAGCGGCACACACGGGCCGCTCAGCAACGCCGCCGACACGGCCAGTCGCAGCTGCGCGAGAGTCAGACCGTGCGCCGAAGTCGGGCCCCGCACCGAACCCTCGGCCTGCGCATGCGCGGTGGGGCCGTAGCCGCCCAGACCGCCGAGAGCGTCCCCGTCGATCGCGTTCCCTCCGCTCCCGCCGGTGCTGCCGACGCCATCCCCGCCCGGCGGTGGGAGGTCAACACGCCACGGCGCGTCGCACTGGGCGCCGAGAGGGAGAGTGCGGATCGCCAGATCCTCCGCCGGCGTAACGCGGCCGCCGAAAGTGCGGAAGATCGCGAGAAGCTCGCGCACCTGCGCGAGCGTAAAGGACGCCCGCCAGTCCAGCGCTGCCGCGTCTGCGTGCGTGCCCGTACCCGCACCGCCCGCTCCAGACCCACCAGCGTGGGCGTCCGACTCCAACCCGCCGCCATAGGCCCCGAAGGTCTGTGGCACAGCGGACGTACTGCCCGCGAGGGTGCGCGGGTGCCACGAGTCCAACTCGGCGCCCGGGAGCACGGGAGGCGGTGTGCCGTAGGTGGTGACGCAGCGGCGGATGCCTGCAGGCGGGAGATGCGGGAGGAGGCAGTGGAGTGCGTCGGCGGTGCGGAGCGTTGCGGTGGCCGCGCCGCCGCCGGCGCGGAAGGCCGCGACGGACGGGGCGGCGAGGCCGAGCGCGCGGGCCGCACGGAGGAGCTGCGGGAACGTGACAGCGAGACCGTCCGCGTCGCGGGGGGCTGCGGTAGATGCCGAGTCACGGCCTCGCGCGAAGGCGGGGGTCGGGAGGGTGGCGGGAGAAGGCGCGACGGTCACGCGCGGAGCTGCGCGCGTGCCGGGGAGCAGTGGTGCGGCGGCGGCTGCGGTACGGAGAGCACCCACCAGCGCGCCGTATTCCGATGCAGTGAGGGGTAGGTCCGTTGGTAGTGCGGGCCTGGCTGAGGCGGCGGCGTCATGAGACGGCGAGCGGTCCCGGCCAGTAAGTGACGGACCGGGGAAGGATGGGAAAGCGCGTGGGGAAGGGTGAGTGCGGCTGGCGGAGCCGAAGCGGCGGGGAGCGTGAGGACGCGAGGCCGGCGCGGAGGCTGCCACAGCTCGGGTGCGATCCGCAATCCGGGTGGCGCGGGCCGCGAGAGCAGCCTCGGTAGGGGTCTCCTTGTGGGAAGCGGAGAGAGATGAAGCCGCTAACGTGGGTTCTGTCGGGGACGGAAGGATCAAAGGAGAGCGAGTCGGCCGGGAAGGTGGAGCAGTGTGTGGGCCTCCGCGGGAGAGTCTGTCAGTCGATGCACCTGGCTCGCGGTCAAGGGTAAAGCGAAAGAGCAAGCGCTGCATGCGCTTTTCTTTGACCTCAGAGCGAACAATCGGCATCGCAAACCTACTCGGTCAAAACTGCTGCAGCCAGATGGGAAACGCCACCTCCCTCGCTCAGCTCTCTTCCATTCCCATGTCCAGAGGACAGTGGCGATGACGCGGAAACGCAGGCGCTTGTTATTGACAATGGATCTGGCATGTCAAAGGCCGGCTTTGCAGGAGACGATGCACCGCCCTGTGTATCTCCGTCCATCGTCTCCAAGCAGATGGCTACTTTGGCGACCACGTGAAGGGGAAGCGTGAGTTTCTCCGCATCCGCGCCCGATCGAGGTGGGATTGTGACGAACTGGGTGGACGACATGGAGAAGATCTGAAACCACACGTTCAGGGACACCGGAGGACGCGCCCGTAACCGAGGCGCCCATGAACCCGAAGGTGAACTGGGAGAAGATGACGCAGATCATGTTCGAGGAGTTCGTGGTGCCAGCGATGTACGTGTCGATCCAGGCCGTGCTCTACTCGTCAGGGCGCACGACGGGGATTGTGATAGACTCCGCGACGGCGTCACGCACACCGTTCCGATCTACGAGGACTGCTCGCTGTCGCACGCAGATCGACATGGTAGATGCCGAGCGCGAGATTGTGCGCAACATCAAGGAGAAGCTCGCGTGACGTGGCGCTCGAGTACGAGGAGGAGCTCGTGCTGGCGCAGGTCCATCTTCGACAAGTCGTACGAGCTGCCGGATAGGAGGTCGTCAAGATCGGTACCTAGCGCTTCCGGTGCCCCGGGGCGCTCTTCAAGTCCCCGTTCCTCGGGCTGGAGACGCCCGGCATCCACGAGGTGACGTTCAACAGCATCCGGAAGTGCGACATCGACATGGCAGGCGTCTGTATGCGAACATTGTGCTGTCGGGCGGGTCAACAACGTGGCCTGCCTGAGCGCATGAACAAGGAGCTCGTGAACCTCGCGCCTGCCGCAATGAAGATCAAGGTCCGCGCCTCTCTCGTCCCTCTATGTGTGAGCATGTGTGTGCCGTGATGGTCGACCTGTCCTCTCCTCTCGCTCCATCCGTCTCTCCACTGGTCGTCTCTATCTGTGTGAGAGAGGGAGCAGCTGTGAACAAGACAGATGCAGGCTCAGAGGGGCAGCTCTTCGTCCGCGCGCTCTCTCTCTCTTGTTGCCTTCTCGGCCCTCCACTAGTGTCCTGTTCCCTCACGGCAGGTGCGACCAATCGCGCACTGTGCGTCGGGAATTCTCCTCCATCTGCGCAGTTGACTTCTCTACTCCATGCGCCGCCACTTCCTTGACCGCTGGGAGTGCAGGTGGGCAGATCAAGCGCTTGTGAGATTGGTGCTTTTTGCGGGCTCGATTGCGCCCCATGAGCGATCCACACGGGGTGGAACATGATGCCACAACCCAATACCAACCAGCACCTGCACCTGTATCTGCTGACCGGGGTGCAGCTCGCACTGTTGTTCACTCCGTTGCACCGCCTGATGAAGATGTCCAGGAAATCAGTGTTACAGAGGGGGAAGAGAGTGCGCCCCTTCTCTCGTCCGGATGTGTGGGTAGTGCACCTCTATCGCCTCCCATCGGCGTCTTCTCCTTCCGTTCCGAAGCCGCTGTCATGTGGTCCCTGGCGTGGCCCCTCACCGTCGGCTTCATTTGTCGCATGGGGATGGCCGCGACTGACAGTGCTTTCGTTGGCCACCTCTCGAATTCCTCCCGTGGTGCTCTGCTTCCCCCAACCAGCGTCTCCGACGCCTTCGCTATCCCTCTCACATTGCCATACCTCGCACCATCTGTGCCCCCGACGTGTCCGGAGTGCGTTCCCAACACCACCACACTGCCTCCGGATCCGCTCCTCTACCTCCCGCTCTATCCAGCCCCATCCCCAACGTTCCCTCCCGCCGCCCTCCCCCCACCTCCACCCGCACCGACCGCACATACCGGCTACACCGCCGCCGAGTACCTCGCCGCGGCCACACTGGCCGATCTCGTGGTCAACGTACTCCTGAGCCCTCCTCTCGCCTTCAACCAAGTCCTGAATGCCCTCGTCGGCCAGGCCGTCGGCTCTGCCAACCCGCACATGGCCGGCACCTGGCTGCAGCTCTCGATGTTCTTTCTCACCCTTTCCGCCGCTCCATTCCTCGTGGTGCAGTACTTCGCAACCGCGCCGCTCCTCCGCCTCCTCGGCTTCTCGCACCGCATCGCGGCCCTCGCAGGCCTCTTTGCACGCTGGTCCATCTTCTGGCCTGTCCCCAACGGCCTCTATCAATGCCTCCGCTTCTACTTCCAGGCCGTCGGTCTGCCCCGCCCCGCCATGTACAACTCTCTCGCCTTCCTCGGCCTCAACGCTGCCCTCAACTGGCTCTTCGTCTTTGGCGGGCCGTTCCAATACGTTACCGCCTCCCACCCGCTCTACTGGCGTGGGCTCGGGTTCGTTGGTGCACCGATCTCGCTCTCCTGCTCGCGCGTCCTTCAGATCGTTGTCTATTTCGTCTACATGTTTCTCATCCGCCGAGCACACGTGCCGACCTGGCCGGGCTGGAACTTTCGCTTCCTCCGGCGCCAGCGCATCCGCCGCTTCCTCGTCCAGGCGCTCCCGCTGGTGGGCACAAACCTCTTCCAGACGCTCGTTTACCAGACCACCACTCTCCTCATCGCGCAGCTCGGAACCGTCGCCGTCGCCGCTTCGTCCGCGGTCGGCTCCGCGGTCTGCGTCGTCTCCTCCGGGCTGAGTGCGGCGTTCAGCGCCGTGACGGCCGTGCGGGTAGGGCACCACCTCGGGCGCGCAGACGTGCGGGCCGCGAGATACGCCACCGTGATGGTCGTCGCCGCGTCCGTGATCGCTGCCGTACTGCTCTTCGTCGTCATGTGGCCGCTGCGGTCCTTCTTCTGCGGGCTCATTACAACCGACCCTCTCGCGCACCCTCTCGCAGCAAGACTCGTAGCCCCGTCCCTCGTCGCCTTTGCCGCCGTGGCTCTCGTCCAGATCGGCTCAGCGGTCCTCAGCGGCCAGGGTAGAACCTTCGTGACCACGGTGCTGAGCGTCGCGCTGGAGCTCCCGGCGTCGATCGGTATTGTTGTCCTCCTCGTCTACGTTGTCCACCTGCACGGCGACACCGGCCTGGTCATAATCTTTTGGGCGCAGGCGGCGGTGAGCTTGTTCGAGGTCGCGGTCGTGGCAGTTATTATCGCGACCAGCCGCTGGCGCAAGTACGCTGCAGAGGCGAGGCAGCGGCAGGAGGTCGCGGCGGTGGCCGCAGCGGAGGAGGGCGGTGGCGCGCAGCAGGGCATCCCCGTGTGTGCGGCGGAGGCTGGTGCGAACAGCGGACACGGCTTGCCGTCCGCCGCTTCTCCAGCCGCCCTTGCAGCGCAAGGCGCGTCACCGCCGACTCCCATCGACGTACGGGCTCACGACGACACCCCATCTTCGGCCGACGGTGGGACCGATTGTGGCCGTGGCACGTCGCTTGCAGCCTAGCGGCGCAGCCGCGCACGGCGGTGTGGATGGTCGTGGGACCCGTAGGGGTCGCGCAATGGCACTCGCGGTGTAGCGGAGCGCCACGGCTCGGTCCATCTGACTCCAACTCTCCAACCAGCAGACTGGCGAGGTGCCCGCGGCAGACTCCAGCCTCGGTCCGTGCGTCACTCCAACCGACAAAGAGGAGACCCGATGTCAGCAGACGCCCCTTCAACACAACAGAGGCACCGAGGATTGTAGGGTCTCGGCGAAGCGCTACGTGGATTGCGGAGGGATCGGTTGCCTGAGCATGCGTTTGTAGAGTTCATACACTTTCGTTTGTTCGTAGACCCTCGCCGATCGTGTTGATGCACCGTCGCCTCACACTGGGGCCTCCATCTCCAGAATAACCGGCGCGGCGCAGGCCGTCCAGAGGGTCCGCGGGGACGCCGTGCTCCCGGGCTGGCGATGGGAGCCGCAGGCAGGTCTTGCCCAACCAGTTTGAACAGAACACAACACTGGCCCGCAGGCAGTTGTGGCGCGAGGAGTACGAGGTTAGGGAGAGAGGGGAGGGAGGGAGCGGTTCGGGGGAAGATGCCGAACGTGGCGACGTACCCAGAATCTCAGGTCATGTCCGCCCGTTCTCAGCGGTTTCGCCTCCTGCCTCTGCTGCGGCCTGTGCCGTGCATCTCCAGCCGACCGATCCCGAGTCCGCACGCGGCGGCCGCCGTACGGCACACTGCGGGAGTCTTGAAACGCCACGCCGTCCCTCCAACAGCAGCAGGCGGCAACAGCCTCTCGGCGCAATACTGCAACGCCACGCAATCAGAATGGCCCAAACGGTGCGTCAAACACGGGATCTACCGTGGCGTCGTCGGCCTCCGTCGACGCCGACAGGCACAGCGGCGCCGCGCGGCCCCACACGCGGAACGTCGCGCACGACC
>JADMIO011472265.1_pt1 | contig 20698 bp, 16 predicted proteins | sample 8958161 | NCBI WGS metagenome assembly JADMIO01 (sample SAMN16585339, study PRJNA669376) | soil metagenome | isolation source: Crop rotation soil | place: USA: Cullars Rotation, Alabama | collected 2011 | reverse complement strand
CCGCGACTTCAAGTCACGTGAATTCCAAGCTTCGGATCCCACTGTGCTGGAAAGGGCCAGCCAGGCTCCCACGATCCTGTCGGTGAAGATTATTAATGTCACCTCCACCGGGTTTACGGTGGACATTGTGGCCAGTTCGACTCCACGAAACCTGACGAGCGCCAGTTTGACATTTACGGCTGCGGCCAGTTCTCAGCTGAATGGGACCACGTTCCCCAATATCCCGGTCAGCGCCCCGGCGACTACGTGGTTTAGCAGCCAGGCGGGTCGGGATAATGGCGGGGCGTTCGATTTGCAGATTCCTTTTAATTACTCGGGGGATACGAGCGCGATTGGGTCGGTTGCGGTGACGTTGAGTAATGTGGCGAATGGGTCGGCGGCGACCTCGGCCTCGGTTTCGGGGGGGATTTAGGGGGGGCCGGTTGCGCGATTTTGAAGGCCGCGGATGAACACGGATAAACGCCGATAAGAAAGCGCGGCTCTGATGTGCGGGAGTGACAGATTTCGCGTTTTTTGGGAATTTCTTTCTCGGACAAGGAGCAGTTGGTGAAACGAACCCATTTGAGGGGCGCGGATGCACGGGTCGAGTTGCCGGCGAAGGTGACAGATGTTTGGATTTTTTGGTTTTTTTGTGGAGATGGCTGCCGGTTGGCGAAACGAACCCATTTGGACGTTGGCTTTTTCTCCAGAAAGGGCTTTTTTGCAGGTCCGCAGAGGGGCCCGAAATGCGGGAGCGACACCCTCGAAAACAGAGGATGGCATGGACGACCGCTTCGCGGACGCGGCAGGTAGAGTCGAGGATGGGCGCGGGTGCTGACAGTGTGAACCGCCGTCCCGTTTCCCATCCCCGCTCATCAAACCGGACGTGCGGATTTCCCGCATCCGGCTTTCCGACTGGCTTCATCGCAGGCTCACGAACTGGCCGCACGTAACGGACCGCGGAGTCGGTAGACGCCCAACTCCCCGTAGATCCGTTTCATCGGAAACTGACGGGTGCCCCGCGAGGACACCTTGTGCCGCCTCCTGAGAAAGTTCCGTACTCGTTCCTGGACATGTTCATCAACCACCTCGAATGCCCGCCAAGGGCTTCCCAGTTGAAAGTATTGCTTCCAGCCTTTCAGTTTCTGATTCAGCTTGTCGCGTACTTCCTCCCACGGAGCCACGTTGTTCGGGCTCAGATGCTTGCCCACATTCTCTTTGATCTGGTCCACGGCCTTCTTCGCCGGGCTGTACCCGATATACCGCCGACCCGTTCGCCGACTGTAGTGCGGTCCGAATGTGTATCCCAGAAAATTGAATCGCTCCTCACGGGCATTCCGAAGACTCGTCTTCTTTTCGTTGAGAGTTAATTCCAGCCGCTGCAACACTCCACGTGTCCATTCCAATGACTCCTTTGCCTTACTTCGACTCAGGATCACGAAATCATCCGCATAGTTTACAATCCGCGCCTTATACTGCTCTCCACGACCGGTTTTCCGCCAGCCCTTCAACATCCGGTTCATATACAGGTTGGCGAGCAGCGGACTGGCCACGCCCCCTTGCGGGGTGCCTCGGTCCTGATCCTTTCCGCCCGTTAGCCTTCTATTCCCCTTCTCATCCTCTTCCTCGACTGGCGCTTTCAACCACATCTTCACCAGATGCAGCATGTGCTTGTCGACGACCCTCCGGGCTAAACACTTCATCACCTCGGAGTGTGGAATAGTGTCAAAGTACTTCGACAGATCCGCGTCCACGACATCGGTATATCCCTGGAACAGCAACTTATCTACTTCCTGGACTGCATCCCCCGCACTTCGCTTCGGCCGATAGCCATAGGCATTCGGTTCCATATCCGCCTCAAAGATCGGTTCCAGTATCAGTTTCGCGGCGGTCTGCGCTACCCGGTCCCTTATCGTCGGTATCCCCAGTGGGCGCTCGCCTCCGCCCGGTTTCTCGATCATGACTCGTTTCACCGGCTGTGGTTTGTATGTCTTATCGTGTAACTCCTTCCCCAGTTCCTTCAACCATTTCCCCACCCCTATCTCCTCGATGTCCCGAAAACTGATGCCATCCACGCCAGGGGCTCCATCATTGCCTCTGCTTTGAGCCCATGCGCACCACATCACGTCTTCTCGATACACTTTGTCGTATAGCTGGTAGAAACGATATTCCGGTTCCTTCTTCGCCTTTCGATACAGCTTGATCTGAAGTTCCCGAACCTTATCCGGTATTTCTAGACTCCTCGTCAATTACCGATCCTTCCCTTCTTCTCTTTACATGCCAGAAGCAAGGGTCCTTCCCTCCACCAGAGTTACCCGGCTTCTCAGGTACATCTGACCCTCTCCGACGCCCAAAGGGCCCGCCGTCCTTTGCGACGACGTTCGGGGTTCGCGACTCCCCAACCCTTCCGGGCCTCCCCCACTAACGACGACTACCTTTCTGACGTGCTAAATAGCCCTCGTTCGTCAACTGGGACCAACTGCGGCTATAGTGCTCACTACCCCGGTAGACCGGACGGTGCTCGATGGTTATCGTTTTGACGCGTTCCCGCGCCGGGCTCTTCCCATCCGTTCTGCTTTCCCCGTTTTGGCGCCGGGTCAGCGTCTACATCGTAGCTTTCGGGGCCTGCTCGAGTCTTCACACGCGTTACAGCCCGCCAGATCGCTCGCCCACCCTGCGTGGACTTTGTCGCGAGGTTTCGACCCCCCTGGTTACCCAGACTGATCGCTCGCCAGCTATGGAACCTAACCAACAATTGTTCACTGTGGGTCCTACCCCCACTGGTAATCGCCCCATTGGGGCACACGCCAAAGGCCTACTCCACACGGGTTTTCAGTCCTATTCACGACCGGTTGCCGGTCCGCGGGACACCGTTGAAAAAACGGCCCATCTGCGAAGCGTGCAGGTCGACAGACGACTGGGCGGCTTTGGTCGATTTTGGTGGGCTCCTCAGTAACACTCTCCATCCTCTGCTTTCAGCATAGAATGTGACTGGGCGGGGGAAGCCTTCCCTCGTTCGCAAATAATTGATTTTATTGGATTCTAATAAAAAATGTATTTGTGATTGAAAACCGGCTAATCCACCGGAGGCAGGCCTATCCTTTTCTTCCGGTTTAGATTCCGATACATAAGTCCCCAGAGCAAACTCTGAGGTATGTGGCCAACCTTGAGTGGCAAGCCTACTGGTCTTTTCCGCGTTTTCTTCAGCGTCTCTGCACCTCCGTGGTCAAGTTATGGGTTGCCCACCGCGCATTTTGACGCAGAGACGCTGAGACGCTGAGGAAAACGCAGAGAACGGCGGAAACCTTGGTTGTGCGCGACGAGAAATTGCTGCATACTCCTGTGTGGCTGCGATCGTCAGCCAATCGGACTCATGAGGCAGAATTGGCCTGGATTAGCCGGATATGTGACGGCTGATTCGACGAAGGTTCCAGGAGTCTGAGTTTCGTAGGTCTACCTCTGGTGACCGCCAACGAATCGGCCTGATGAAGCAGAATAAGCTCGGATTAGCCGAATTCGTGCTCCCGTAGACAGTCTACACAAGATGGTGTAGACTGCCTACAGAATGAGCTTAAATTCCCGCGTGGAACTTCTCCAAGGCACCCTCGACGTCCTCATCCTCCGCACCCTGCTCCTCGGACAAGCCCACGGCCACGCCATCGCGAAACACATCCAGCGCACCTCGGACAATCTTCTCCAGGTAGAAACCGGCTCGCTTTACCCCGCTCTCCATCGCCTGGAAGCTCGCGGCTGGATTGTCGCTGCGTGGGAACTGGCCGGGGAATCGGGTAAACGCGCCAAGTTCTACCGCCTGACCCCCCAGGGACGGAAACAACTGGCCGCCGAGCAAACCAAATGGGAGACATTCTCCCGCGCCATGACACTGGTCCTCAACCCCATCCCCGAGGAACCAAAATAAACGGATTCCTGGTCAAATCGGGCTGGCTGCTGCAGCGTCTGGTCCACGCCGAGCCGAGTGGTTTCTCAGGGAGCTAGTGGGCGACGATTACCAAGGGAGTCCTACGGCCGGAAGGTCGGCTTGTTTGCGGATCGCGCCTTTTCCAGGATCAGGCGGGCGGCATCCGCCTGATCTTTCTGCTTTTCAATTTCTCTCTGCGGCGCTTCTCTAACATCCAAGCGGACCGCCTCAGTAATCGCAGCCTGGGCGAGGGCGTCGAGGCGCTTTGAATACAGCACCAGGGCGAAACTGGATTGATCTCCGGTTCGGACCAGATTGTAGGAGGATTCCGAATCCTCCCAACGCGCGAGGACCTTCGCGACCTCGGCATAGTTGCTGTGGAAAGCAATCTCAGCCCTAGGCCTGCGCGCTGCGCCATAGGTAGCTGAGATTCCATCGATCATGTCCTGCTCTGTCATTCCCTCGATCTTGTAACGGTCGTAGGTGACAATAATGCGGAAAAGCCCGCCGTTGTAAAAGCACAGCAGCCCCTGCTTGACAGGGTCGCTGTTGATGGTATTGGAAGCGGACGATTCGCGTCGCCATTCCATCTCCTGGATCAATGCGGGACGCTGGTGAACCACTTTCGCTTCGTCGGTGGACGATCTCGTCCCCTTCGCGACATCGGATATGCTCATGCCAAACCGTAGTCCTCGATAGGTGGAGAAATCTGCGGAATAGAGAGCGGATGCCCCCAGGACACCGCAGAGAATTCCGAAAACGCGGATGCGCCACATAGCAACCTCCCCGGTTGTGAATAGCTTTTAGAAAACACGGATTCGAGTTTAGGCGAGGCGTTGAGAAACGCCCCCCTGTCTGTGACCGAATCTGGTCAGCGCCTACGAAAGATCTTCGGCCGGCGTCTGCCATCGGAATCGAAACAGGTGATGCCCGCAGAGAGCGCACCGGTACGGTTGGAGTAGCCAAAAGAATGCCTGCTCAACCGAGTTCCGTACGCCGACACTCCTCAGCTCGATCGATTTGCAGTGTGAACACCGGGCCGAGAACAGTCCCCAAAATGCGCTCATCATGATGACTTTACCGGTGTGCAATGGAGTTCGTGAGGGTTGTTGTTTCCTGTGATGCCACGACCTGGCGCGTGTGCCACGAGGCCGCCCTGATCCTGGCTTCTGTTCTGCCCCGCCGGCAAGCGCACCTCGACATGGGCGAACGGAACACGCGGTGCGCACCGCGCGCCTCCATCATCCTCCCAGTCGGCTACTGATTTGACAGTGAACTGGTTCATGGCCGTTCTCGAGACACGTTGGAGAATCCCGGAGTCGTAGAGTTGGAATGCGCCAGCCATACGATTGGATGATTTCGGATACCACCGTCGCGCTCTCTGATCTCAGCCCAATTTGCGTCGGGCGTCAACTGAAGAAAAACACCCAGTGTGCCCTGATGTGTGCCATTGGCTAACACCACTTCGTCGCCCTCGTGGAATGTGTCCACCGGCGGCGTCTTTTCGCTGGTGACCGGCCGTGGCACGATCGCCAGACCTGTTGCCCCAATCGTTTGCATAATTAACCTCAGGTATCGACTTTATAAATGGAAACCCGACCGTCGGTGCGGGCGGGCTAGCAAGCTTTGCCAGGAATGTCTTATGACTACCTACGCAAGAGCAATCCGACGCCCACTATGGTCTGGCACGTTGAGTCAGGTATTTGCTTCAGGGATCAAGACCCGGGAGTAATCGCCCTGGCTTCGTCGCGCAAACCGGCAATTCGGTTCTGCAACGTCCGCAGGCTGATCTCCAACATTTCGGCAGCGCGTTTGCGATTGCCCTGTACGTATTCGAGAGTCAGTTTGATATACGCGTCCTCGAGCTTCATCAGCGACTGGCCAGGGTGCAGCGTCAAAAGGTTTTCGGCTACCGGCGCGGGGGTATGCCGGGTATAAGGATTCTGACTGACACCAAAAGCGTGGCTGGCAAGATCCGGGGGCTCGATCATCCCCTCCCCCGCCGTAATGGTGGCGCGTTCCAGGGTATTGCGCAGTTCCCGCACATTACCCGGCCAGTCGTAACGGTGAAGCGACGCCATCGCCTCGGGATCGATACCGGCGACGCGAGTGCCGTATTTCTGGTTCAGCTTATGCAATATGGCGTCGGCAATGGCCGGTATGTCCTCTTTGTGCTCACGCAGCGGAGGTACGACGATCTGAAATACACTCAACCGGTAATAAAGCTCTTCACGCAAATGCGTGCCGAGTTCCTGGCTGGTTGCCGCCAGCACCCGCGCGTCAATGGCGATCTCACCCTTACCGCCGAGCCGTCGCACGCGCATATCTTCGAGAACCCGCAGCAGCTTGGGTTGTGTGGCAAGCGGCATCTCGCCGATCTCGTCGAGAAACAGGGTGCCCCCCTGTGCCTGCTCAAAGCAACCGGCCGACCGCTCCATCGCACCGGTGAACGCACCTTTCTCATGGCCGAACAGCTCGCTCTCGATCAGCGCTTCCGGCAAAGCCGCGGAATTAATCGCGATGAAGGGTCCTTCACTGCGGAGACTGCACTTGTGGATCTCTCTGGCGACCAGCTCCTTACCCGTACCACTTTCCCCACAGATCAAAACCGGCGCGGATGTAGGCGCCACCTGCCGGATTAACGAGAAGACCTGCTGCATCGCAGGCGACGTTCCGACCAGGTCGCCAATGACGCCCCGAAGGCTCAAGTCACGCTTCAGTTCCTCGGTCTTCTGCAGGCTTCTCTTGAAGAGAATCGCCCGTTCCAAAAGAATCCGGAATGCGCGCGGCTCAACCGGTTTCTCCAGGAACCAGAAGGCATTGAGGTCATGAATTGCGGACAGCGCCTTTTCAATGCTGCCGAACCCGGTGAGAGCGATCGCGGGAGTGATGTCCCCGCCATCATGCAACTTCCGGAGGAGTTCAAAACCATCCATACGCGGCATCACCAGGTCCGCCACGATGACATCCGCGTTAAAAGTGGCGAGCCGTTCCAGTGCAAATTGCCCGTCGGCCGCAACCTGAATTTCGTAGTTGCTATCCGATAGCATGCCCACCAAGGCTATACGCTGCCGCTCGTCATCGTCAACAATGAGGATCCGGCCCGAAACTGCAGGCGATCGGGACATCTGGTGCCACTAGTCTAACAAGCTCAGCAACAGGCGTTCGCCTGGGGTCCACTCGAATGACCATGGTTTCAATCCCACATGTGCAGGATTTGCATCTGGTGACGGCAAATTCTGCACGTCACGCCATCTGGTTAAGCAACCAGGAACGCGCAAATTCCCAGTCTCGTTTCACGGTCGCCGGCGAAATCCCAAGCGCCCTCCCGACTTCCTCGTCGGTAAAGCCACCAAAGAATCGCAGCTCCACTACCTGGGCCGCGCGCGAATCCAACGTTTCCAGACGCCCCAGCGCCTGGTCAAGTTCGATCACTCGGCCATCGGCGGGGATGGCCATACCCTGAGCTGCATCGAGAGACATTGTCCCCTGCACGCCTCCCCTCTTCTGCGCGTTCCTGCTTCTCGCGTAATCCACTACGATGTGCCGGAGCTGCCGCGCTGCGACCGCGAGGAAGTGCTCGCGGTCGTGCAATAAAACCTTTTCCGTCGAAAAAAGCTTGAGGTAGAGTTCGTGCACCAGCGCAGTGGGTTGCAGCGTGTGATCGCCGCGTTCGCTCTTGAGATAATGCGCGGCGAGCCGGCGAAGTTCCTGGTAGACGATGCCGATCAGCTGATTTCCAGCATCTTGGTCACCTGTGCCCCAAGCGGTCAGTATCGCGGACACATCTTTCGGCTCCAGAGTCCCGGCCATGGCCAATAGAGGATATCATGAGGAACCAGATCGAGCTCTGGCATCTGGATGACCGCAGAGCGCCTTCGCCATATCCGCACGCTGTTTGAAACCGTCGCGGAACTTCGCCCCGAAGATCGACTCCGCGTGCTGGATCAGTCTCGCGAGCTGGATCCAACGCTAGTGGCAGAAGTCGAAAAACTGCTTTCCGCACACCTCCGCCCCGACCAATTCCTCGACCAGCCACTTGCCCATATTCAACAGCCGGCGGCGTTTGAAGAAACCGAACCCGATCTCGCCGGGTCCCGCGCGGGCGCCTACGAAATCTCCCGGGAGATCGGGCGCGGCGGGATGGGGACGGTCTACGAAGCTGCCCGTGTGGACGGCTCCTTTCGCAAGCGCGTCGCGATCAAAGTGGTCCGCGCCAGCCTGCTCACCGAAGCGCTGCGTGAAAGATTCCGTAGGGAACGTCAGATTCTAGCCGGCCTCGACCACCCGAACATTGCCCGAATTCTGGATGGCGGGACCACCGAGACAGGTCGCCCCTTCTTCGTCATGGAGTATGTCAGCGGTGTCCGCATCGATCGATACTGTGCTGATCACCGGCTGGGTCTTGACGGACGTCTCGATCTCTTTGCGCGGATCTGCGACGCCGTGCAGTACGCGCACGATCACCTCATTGTTCACTGCGACCTGAAGCCCGGTAACATTCTCATCACACCCGGGGGCGGAGTGAAACTGCTCGATTTCGGGATCGCCAAGATCCTCACCGATCCTGCCAGCTCCGAGCCGGCCGCACGCGCCGCCAGCAGCCTGATTCTGACGCCGGAATATTCCAGTCCCGAACAAGTGCTGGGAACGCCGATCACCACCGCTACCGACGTCTACCTGCTAGGCGTGCTTCTCTACGAACTTCTCGCCGGCCGTCACCCCATTGGGGCCAGCGAAAATCTTCCACACGAAGTGATGAGGTCCGTCTGCGACACCGATCCGGCGAAACCCAGCACAGCAGCGACAGCGGACAAAGGCGACTGCCACCACCTGCGGCATCGTCTGAAAGGTGAATTGGACGATATCGTCATGCTGGCGCTCAAAAAGGACCCGCGCCACCGGTATGCCTCGGTCGCGCAGTTCCGTGACGACATCGATCGCTATCGCCGGGGCCTGCCCGTCCTCGCTGAGGGCGATCGCCTGAGTTACCGGGCCAGGAAGTTTCTGCGGCGCAACCTCGCTTCTGCGACGGCCGTCAGCCTGGTCATTGTTTCCTTGACAGCCGGGATCTGGGTCAGCGCCGGCGAGGCCAGACGCGCCCGGCAGGAACAGCGAGTCGCCGACCAGCAGCGCACCATCGCCCAGGACCAACGCCGCTATGCCCAGGGACAGAAAGCGGCGGCGGAGCGCGCGCGGGATCAGACGGCATTTCAACGGTCTCGCGCCGAACAGAAAGCCGCCGAAGCAGAAGAGCAGCGTTCGCGCGCCGATCAGGAGCGCGCGCGGGCCGAACGACGACTCGGCGACCTCCGTTCGCTGGTCACCACGCTTCTGTTCGATCTTCACGACGGCATTCACGATCTGGCCGGATCAGCCGCTCCCCGCCGCCTCGTTTTGGCCAAGGCCCAGCAGTATCTCGAGATGCTCTCGCGGGAATCTGCCGGCGATCTTCAACTCCAACGCGAACTTGCCAGTGCCTACGAGAAGACGGGCGATCTTCTCCACGATGCCGCCGGACCCGGTGGCTCGGACAGCGGCGCCCTGCAAAATTACCAGAAAGCCTACCAACTTCGCAAGGCCCTGGTCGCACGAGTTCAGCCCGAACTCTCCTCGCAGCGTGACCTGGCGTTCAGCTTGAGTAAAGTCGGCGACGGGCAGTTCTTCAACGGTCACATGGACCACGCCCTTACCAACTATCAACAAGCGATGACGATGCAGGAAGAGGTGCTGCGGCGGGCCCCGTCCGATGTGGACTCACAAAAGGTCGCGGGGTACATCCAGAACCGCCGGTGTATCGTGCTGGCTGCCTCGGGAGATGCGGTCCACGCGACTGAGGCGTGCCGCTCGGGCATAGCTTTCCTCGAACCGGTAGCTCTGGTCCGCAGCAACGACAGACTGGTACGCCGGACCCTGGCCTCCACGTGCGCGACATTCGGTAACTTGCTGCGCCATCTCAACAAAATGCCGGAAGCCATGGAATACCTTTCCAAAGCCAATGCCACTTTCGCGGCACTGGCCGCGGAGCAACCGAACAACGTGGAGTATCGCCGTCTGATCGCCTACACGCAGATCTATGTTGCGCAAGCGCTGCTAGCCAACGGCGACCGGGCCGGAGCGATGGAGACTTACTCCAAAGCTGTTGCATCCATGCACACCCTCATGTCGATTGACCCATCGGACAACAAAGCGCCTGCGGGCCTCGCTCTTGCGCTGACCCGCATGGCTACCGAAATGAGTAAGGCCGGAGACCTCGAGAATGCCGCAAAGGCCGGAAGTGAAGCGCTGGAACTGATGCGCGTCGTAGCCGAAAGGCCCGGAGCCGGACCCTACGAGTGGAACGACTATGCCAACGCGCTCCTGAAAACGGACGTCGAGTCCCTTCGTCAGCCGGTCAAAGCCCTGGAACTGGCCCTTCACGCAACCGGAGTCACCAAAGAACCCAACGCCATGTTCCTCGACACGCTCGCCTGGGCATACTTTCAGACCGGGGACAGGCCGTCGGCCATTCGGACCGAGCGGCAGGCCTTGACCCTGGTACCGGTGGGGAATGCTCTTGGACAGGGACTGCGTACCGAACTCGAACAGGGCCTCGCGGTATTTGAGAAGCCGCTTCCCAAATAGGCTCATGCCTTCATCGGCCCCCTCTGGTGCCTGGTCGAATGCGTACGCGGAACATGATTGTGGCCGGATGCGCCCCGCTCGTCGGGGACGCCACCCAGGCCCTGCAAAATCCCGCAGTGCTCCGAAGGTCTTTCGCTAATACATTTTTGGCGTAGCGCCTGGAGCTGGCCTTTCAGGCTTTCGAGTTCGGCAAGGCGCTCTTCCACGTGACCGAGATGGCTATCCAAGAGCGGGTTGACCTCGCCGCAATGCTCGTCGGGCGCGCTGCGAAATCTCAGCAGAATCCTGATTTCGTTCGAGGCCATATCGAGGGAACGGCAACGGCGAATGAACAGCAGCAGTTCCATGTGCTCCTGGCCATAGCATCGAAAATTGCCGCTTGTCCGGCCGGCTTTTGGCAGCAACCCTTCATGCTCGTAATACCGAATCGTCTCGATTCCGCATCCCGTTCGCCGTGCAAGTTCGCCGATTGTCATTTCTTTTCACTTGACTCTATAGCCACTACAGGGTGTCCACTCATTATTAGCAGTATTGGGAGGGAAGGACATGAAAATCGCCGCCTTGTTGCTCGCGCTGTTCATCATCGCCGTTGGCCTGACGGGCATCATTGCCTCCGATGACGCCATGACACTTCGCCGGCTGTACTTCGCGACGCCTGGCCGGTTTTACGCGGCCGGCGCGGTTCGCGTCGCCATGGGGCTCGTACTGATCCTGGCTGCCTCGGGATCTCTCTGGCCCAGGGCACTGCGCGGAATGGGGGCTTTGATGTGCCTGCAGGCACTTGCGGCGAACCTCTTCGGCATTGAACGTGCGCGAGCCATCATGGAATGGGAGGCGACGCAGGGAAACGCGCTCATGCGCGCTGGGGCCTTGGTGGCGTTGGCTTCCGGGTGCGTCATCGCGTTCGCGATTCTGAAGAGGCCGTCAAATGAACGGCGGTTCTAATCCGCCATAGCCAGGCCGAAATAAATCTTGAGCTGATTCGGCATAATTTGCGCTGTTGAGGTGAAGGACCTTTTCGAATGCCAGATTTCTGCGTGAGTTGCGGCGATCCGCTCCACCCCGAGCCTGTTTTGGCACCAGGTGTGGCGACTGCGCCGGAGATGCCTTTCCAGGCCAGATTCCTGCTGGGGCCGCCGTGCCGTCCACGCCGGATCATTCCCGGCATGGTGCGCAGGAACCCCAACACGACGGTTGCGCGTGGCTGGCCCGTGGATCACAACCCTGACGAACAGGAAAGCAATTTCTTCGTTAAGCCCCGAAGGAGGCAATCATATGAAATTAAACGAATCGCTCTTAACGATCGGCCTGATTATTGGTGCGACCACGGCAACTTGCGCCGCGCAAACCATTCGGGCCTACGCCGGAATTCAAGACCCGGGCTTCAGCGGCGATGGTGGACTGGCTAAATCCGCCCAACTCAACTCGCCAGGGTCACTAGCCCTTGACGGCGCGGGTGGCCTCTACATCGTCGATTCCAACAATGTCCGCATCCGCCGGGTGACGGCCGACGGACTAATTGCAACCATTGCAGGGAACGGCGACGCAGATCCTGTAGTGGAAGGGCCCGCAACGCAATCACCCTTTATTTCGGTGTATGACATCGCCGTAGATCCCAAAGGCACCCTGCACATTGCCGACGCGGAAGGCTTGCAGAAAGTGGACGCAGAGGGCAATCTGCGCGTCGTGGTGACGGGCGAAGCCTTCCCCGGCGTGGCCATCTCCAGCCAGGGGGCGATTTATCAGTCCGGTATCACCGTGGTCTGGAAGGTTGAAAGCGACGGAAGTCTCACCCGCATCGCCGGCGCTGATTTAGGAGACGTAAGCGACTACGGGGACGGAGGGTTGGCTAGCGACGCGGCCTTCAATATCACCGCGCTGGCCACCGATCTTCTAGGCAATGTATATGTCCTCGACGGTGTCCACAATCGCGTTCGCAGATTCCTCCCCGGCAGCACAATCAGTACCGTAGCCGGCACTGGATCGGCCGACTTCACTGGTGACGGCGGCCCCGCCAACCAGGCAGCGTTGAACCAGCCTCAGGGGATCGCCGTGGATGTTGCCGGCAACGTCTACGTCTCGGATACGGAAAACTTTCGCATCCGCAAGATCACCACAGACGGCAACATCGCCACCTTTGCCGGACAGACCGATACCAGTGATGACAGCGGCGATGACGGTCCGGCCTTACAGGCACATTTCTACTACCCCGGCCGTCTGGCCGTCAGTTGCAGCAGTCTCTATATGGTTGATGACCAGAGAGTCCGGTCGATCGAATTGACGGCGCCACTGATCGCGCTGAACGGCATTTCCACGGCAACCGTCAGCGCGGGCCAGACGTTCACGGTGTCGGGCTGCAATCTGGCAGCGACGACAATAACCGCGGACCCCACGCAGATCTTGCCTACTATCCTGGGGAATGCGGCGGTCATGGTGAATGGCTTCCTCGCTGCAATAGTGTCGGTTAGCCCCACACAGATCGTTGCTCAACTGCCTCCCGGCGTCGCTCCGGGGTTAGCCACCGTATCCGTATCGGTAACGGGCACCGGGACGGTTACCTCTACGATGAATGTGATCTAAGCCGGCTGGTAGCCAGTGGCCACAGTGCCCTATATCCAGCACCGATGATCGTCCGCTGTACTCGCCGTTCACAACCAGAGCGGCGGAACTCCTCACAAAAGGTCGTTCTGGAAGTCAAACGGAGATCGCGGTGTTGCAGGTCAGCGAGCTTTTTGAACAAGCCCGGCCTCGAGTTCATCGGGACCATACCGGCAGAGATTCACCTTGTCCAGCTCTTTAGTGCGCCGTGCTGACAGGCTCCAAAGAATCGCGTCGTTCCGACAACTGATCCTTCCTGGCATCTGAAGACGCGCGGGCCACCACCGGAAAGAGTAGGATGGAATCAGTCGACTCGCGCTGACCTACCCCTTGGCTTGCGCGGCGCAGAAACCCCGCGGCGACCGTTAGGCTTGCAAACCATGGAACGTCAACTAACCAAGCAGGAATTTAAAGAGCTGTTCTTCAAGCATGGTGTTGCCCAAAACTCCGGCGGCTGGACCGAGGGCTACTGGGACCAGTTCTACGAACACGAAAATGGCGCTCTGTACTTCTTCACCGAGCCGACGTCGCCCGACCAGGTGCGAATGTTTATCAGTTCAGGCAATCACACGCACCGTATCTTCCTGCTTAGCGAGGAAGCCGAAGAATCGTTGTTCGAGCACTGATTGTCTGGCGGGGTGTGACTTCGGCGCGGAAGAGTCGCTGCCAATGGGAACATCGTCGTGACAGAGGATATTTTGCGCGGCTGCAGCCGGCTTCCAGTCGGCCTGTGGGACAGGCCATCGTTTTTCGTGGCCTGTCCGCCGGCGCAGTCCAGCCGGCGCTTCTGCGGTTTTCGGTCAGGACAGCTAGGAGATCGCACCCTCAAGCAGTGGTCGCTGGAGTTGACCGTTCAGATGCCTCCGTGAATCAATAGTCGTGTCGATGAATTTCTGCAGCAGTTCCTTGCGCCGGCGGTTGTGAAAGAACTGGCCGCCGGCCAGCCGAACGGCGATGGAGATGGGCAATCCAATGAATGGCTCGTGCGACAATGCGACTGCGGCCCATCCTGATGCGGACGAAATCACAGCCAATGTCCCACGCTCTCCAATATTACGAAGAGCTCGCTCTAACGGGACTTTGCCCTGGCGATATTGAAGGCAGTTCAAACCAATCGCGAGACCGACGACGATTGCTGGGCCGGCGAAGGGGAAATGGGCCACGGCGCCCGCGCCCTCCGCATGGCCAATGGCATCGGTAACACGCTCGTTTAATTGTTGAAGGGTTTGGTGTCCATCAGTAATGTGACCGAGTAAGTCAGGGTGATCCGCAAATCTTTCGTAGAGTTCGTGCGGCACGACTACGTCGACGTCGGGATGGGCAACTATGGCATCACGGACATAGTTAAGGTTCTCTGTGGCTTTGAGTTGAAGCAGAGTGTCAATGTATCCATGCGCATCGTGAATCGAAATATCCCACCCGGGATTGTTCGCGTGATGCGCCAACTCCGCCGTCCAGCCGGCTGGCAGATGACCATGATTAAGCCAGTTGGCATAGTCCATCTCGAACAGCTTTCCCTTTACACCGTTTATAAGTCCCATGAGCCGGTCGGGTTTACCCATGAGACTATTTACAGCCTCGACGAAGTCCGATCCGTGGTTGGGGAACTGCGCGTGGAACGCTTCAATCACGTTCGAGGGAATTTGGCGCTCGACGATTTTCCCTGCCAAGACATCGGCTATCGATACGCCCCCAATTATGGCGCTGTCTATAAAATCCTCGGACGAGGCGGCACGGCGGAGCAGGTCGGCGGGCTTACGCAGAGCTCCTTTCTGACTCCAAATTTCCGACTTCCATCGCGTTCGGTGTTCAGTTGTCACTCTCAATTCCTCGCATGATGAAGATGCCGGCAGCGACGATCAGTGCTGACAAAGTGAAGGCAGTCCAGAAAAACGAGTTGGTGCGGACCATGAACCACCCAGTCCAGGTCATCGCAAGCCATGACAGAGCCACCGCCAGAGTCGCTGAACGCGCTGAGACGCGTCCCAGATGTGCGGCTTTCAATTGCATTTCTTCGGCAGAATGGTATTGTGTATTTGCCTTCTCGGCAAGCTTCCGTGCGTCGACCGCCATGCACCGGGCGCTATCGAGTGAGTACGTCGCCTTTTCCGATTCGATTCGTGCCATCCGCTGGGTGGCTTCAGCCAGTTGCAGGACGTGCGCCGCGTTCTCCGCGCTGCTTTTGGCGGTGTCCAGGCGCTGAGTTGCACTCATATACGCGCGTGACGATTCCTTTAGCATTTCAGAGGACTTACGAGAGGCTATTGCGGCGTCGGCGGCAATTTCGATCGCACTCTTACAACGATTAATGGCGCTATCCAATTGAGTTCGCGCGCTGCGGAACTGATTCTCGGCCGCGGCGACCATCTCTTGCGATTCAGTGCGAAGGCTTTCTGCTCCCTGGTAATGGTTCTTTGCCACAAGGAATTCACTCCGCAGGGCATTCAATGCGAGCTCAGTCGTGGCAAGCTTGTTTATGAGGTTCTCCGCCTTGGCTGCTTCATCCAGGAGTCGCGATTCGGCCTGCACTACCGATTCGGCTTTTTTGATTCGCTCATCAGCCTTCCGCATGCGTTCGCGAATCTCATGTTTGACCTGATCAATCTTGTCGAGAAGCTCGATCAGCTTGGTTGAGAAGACATCGTTCCACGTGTCTTGTTCAGCGAGGCGGCTGAGGGTCTTTTCCACCAATTCCGGGTCGCTTGGTGAAAAGATACTTAGGATGCCCAAGTGATCACCCTATTCCTTGCGATTTCAAAGGTTGACAGGTTGATACTCGCGTGACGCGCAATTGGCGGACATGATTGTGTTCTCTCATTAGTAGCCACGAAGTTTCCACTAGCGTTTGGGTCTCTTGAACCGATCCGTTCCATAACCTCTCTAAAAGAGTCATATCGGCAGGGCGACGAAAAACTTGAGGCCTTGCCCAAAAGCGTCGTACCATCATGCGTCTTTCGCCGCGCGACTCGGTTATACCCGCATTCGCGATTTTTTGTGGGGCGCGGTAGGTGGAGTTGCACAGACTTTTGCCGGTTTTCTACCCTGTCGACCGTGGCAAATGGGCCGTTTTTTCCACGGTGACGCGACCGCTTTTTGGGTCGCCCTGCAGTAGCCGCTATGGGGCAGCCTTTGCCGCTCCGGACACCAAGGGCCAGTCCCCAATTCCGTTGGTTTCGCAGTATTGAAGCCACATCTCCGCTGGTCGAGTGCCGTTGCGAAGCTCTTCAATGACCGCTGACGGATTCATCTGGCTGCCGTTTTCGCTCTCCACGTAGCATAGTGCGGGTTGGAGATACAGTTTCCAACCATGATCGACCAATACCAGCGTTAGGGCCCGGCCGATGAGTTCGGCGGCACGCCCGGCACGTTGCTCGCGGGTGAGTAAAGTACCGGGAGGGTCAGGGATGCGGCCTGCAATCGGGTTTAGGTTCGCCATGGCGTTGGGTAACGTGTAAATGGTGACAGTATCCAGGGCCCGCGCGAACTTGGCTACCTCGCTTCGCCAGATTGGAACGTAGACTATTGATCCAACGCTGTCCCATTGCATGGGCTTCAACTCGGACGCTGTCAAGCCAGGAAGTAACCTCTGGAGCAGTTGGAGTTCAAGCCGCGGCAGATCTTCGAATAGGGTGACCGCCGGACGGTTGTCTTCCGTGAGAGTTGCAATTGCCAGGGTTCGAGCCTTCTCGATACGCGCATTCAAAGGCGGATGGGAATCCAGTGGATCGGTCCCGCTGGTGGCCAGTTCCTTTTCGAGCACTGCGGATGCAGCTTTCGCGATGGCGGGCGTCTCGAAGAACCGCCGGTATCCATCGGCGAGTTCGGGGCGGTACCCGCTGGCAACTACGGGTACGACGATCTGATTCCAGTACGGAGTGAACGTCGCGGCCGCCAGGCTCACGGAACAGAGACCCTTTTCCAGACTCCGGGAGCCTGCAAGATAGCAGGCCAGTTCATCGCAACGATACTCTTGCTTGCGCGAAACGTGCTGGGTGAGTCGATTAAAGATTTTCCACCACAGCGTCAGGCCGCCGACGATAATCAAACGCAGGATTGCCACCACGCCCCACCGGCTGAGGAACGAAAGCACGCCAGAATTCCGTGAAAGGCGATTGAGCACTTGGGCCATATTTGTGCGCGCACGGAAAACCCAAGGTCCCATCCGCGTGTCGCCCGCGTAGTAGTGTCCGAATTCATGGGCGAGGATGGCCCGGAATTGGGACACGGTGAGTAATTCCAAGAGCGGGAGACCGAGTACCATGACGCGCTTATTCCCTCGTTCAAGCACGGCCGCATTGGCCACGGGAATAAGATAAACTTCGTCTGGCGTTTTTTCGTTCAAGCTTTTCGCAATTGCCTCGACTTCGGCGCGGAGGGTGGCCTCACGGGACAGTTCGATGGGGATACCGTTGATTGCGGACGGGATTTTCGGCGGCAGCAGCGACCACAAGACCGTTCCCCCAATTCCGAGCGCGAACCCGGCCAGAATCACACCGCCAAAGGACAGGCCCTCCTTGAGCATGGCGAACGATGCCAGAAGTCCCAAAAGAATGCCGGCCATGCCGAGGAGGAACGTGATCAAGTAGCTGACGAAGACCGAAAGGACGGCGAGGGACGTCCAGACCACCATCGACCAACTCTTCGCTGGCCGGTTGCCGATGGCAATGCTGTTGAGTGAACCGGTTGTGCTCAAGGGGCCTCCTTGGTGCGGAACAGACTTCGAAGCAGGGCATAGGTTATGAAGAGCGATACGCCGGAGAGTCCGACGGCCCAGACGAGCGCCGGGATGATGCCGAATGTTTCCTGGGAAAGCAGACTGGCGTCTGAGACTGTGCGCGCGCTGTTGGCCGAAATTTCAACCAACGTCCTCAGGTCGTAGAACGCGTTGAGCATGCATTGGATGCCGAGAAAGCTCATCCCGTAGAAAGCGAGGCGTCCGCGATGCTGTGCGAAGAAGAAGATGAAGACGGCCGCCGCCGCGAAGCCGGTCACATAGGTCATTATGTTTGCTCCGAAGCGTAGCGCGGTCACGAGAAGAAAAATCGCTCCAAAGGCCGCCGCCGCGCGGATCCAATGCTTACGAAGCAGGATAAGGAGCACAGCCCCGAAGAGCGTCGCACCGGTGTATCCTGCGCAGAGGGTGATGAAGCGTGACCCGCCCCGGGTCAGGGTGAGGCCGCTGGTGTCGGGACTGATGGTGATGCTTTCCACCGAGCCGCCGGTCATGAGCGCCGCGAGCGCATGGCTCGACTCATGGACAAGCGTGACGAACAGGTTGCAGGGGTAGGTCACGACTGCAGCGAAAGGCACGAACATCAGCGCTATCGCGAGCGCCGACGCAATAAGCATGCCGCGCATAGAGGTGCCCCTTTCCTGTGAGCGCCCTGCAGGGCCTCGGGCGGGTATAGGTGTTGTTGTAGGCGTGTTCCCAATATAAACCGCAAATGGCCGTGGCGCGGACACTCCGCAAGAATTACCGCGAAAGGCAATCAACCTTTGTGGCGTGCCGGTCCACGAGCGTCATGAAAAGCTTTCCGAGAGCACTGGCTCCCGTACGACAGACGATCGTTTTTTGTCGTCTGTCGACCGGCACGCGTGGCAGATGGCCGTTTTTCAAAACGGTGTTAAGCGGACCCGCAAACGGTCGTGAATAGCGGTGAAACCCGTGTGGAGTAGGCCTCTGGCCCATAAGCGTTAAGATAATTTTGCGGCGTCGCCTGATCCAAAACAAATTGCTCGCAAGCCTTGTGGGGGCAGCCAATCTTAGCCGCAGCCGCCTTTTAGCCGCGCTAGCGGCCCCCGGGTCCGCGCCAAAGGGGTCTGAAACTTGACAAGGGCCGGAATTGGGGCAAAGTAGAAGAGGACCCGGCGCGGCAAGCTATGGTCGTTCCTTCCCTGGTGCCTTGTGCCCGCCTTTTAGCCTGACTTCGGTTGCGGCGATCCATTGTTTGGTGGCGACCTCCTGGGAGACCGGGATGAGATCGACCCCGTTGGAGAGTTTGTGAAGTGATCGCGGATCGAGCCGAGCGCCTGGTCTAATCCAATGTAGTGAGGAAAGAACATGGCGAAGCGTAAGCAAACCACGTTTGAGCGACTGACGAGCGGCAAGCTCAATCGTAAGCAGCGTAAGGAATTCTACCGGCGTGTGCGGTCGGACGACCCGGGACTGGAAGTGGTTCACGAGCATGTAGCTGGGATTGATATAGGTAACGAAAGCCACTTTGTGGCGGTCGCGCCAAGTCGCGACTCGGAACCGGTGCGGGAGTTTGGGAGTTGGACGGCGGATCTGGAGCGGATGGCGGGTTGGTTAAAATCATGCGGCGTGACGCACGTGGTGATGCAATCCACCGGAGTTTATTGGATCGCGGTGTACGACGTACTTGAAAAAGCCGGGTTTGATGTATGCCTGACGAATGCCCGCGACACGAAGAATCTACCCGGCCGGAAAACGGATGTGCAGGAGAGTCAGTGGCTGTTGAAACTGCACACGTATGGTCTGTTGCGGAACTCGTTCCGTCCACCGGAGGAGATTCGAAATGTGCGAACGATCTGGCGATTGCGTGGGCGGCACGTGCAGGAGGCGGCACGAGAGATCCAGCACATGCAAAAGGCATTGACGACGATGAACGTGCAATTTGCCAATGCCATCAGTGACCTAAGTGGGGTAACCGGGCAAACCATCCTGCGGGCCATTCTGAAGGGTGAGCGAGACCCCTACAAGCTAGCCGAGATGAAGGATTATCGGATTCGTGCGAGTAACGAAGAGATCGCGCGAAGTCTGGAGGGGAACTGGCAAGAAGACGTGCTATTCGAGTTGCAGCAAGCGATGGATGCCTACGACTTCATACAGGGCCAACTGGCGGGCTGCGATCAGCAACTACGGCGCTACGTGGCGGCGCTACCGGATCGGGATGCGGGGCAACTGAAAAAGTCCGCAGCAGACGGGGAGAAGCTGGGTAGCGAGGAAAAGAAGGCAGCCGACGGCAATGAGCCGAGCTGCAAGAGTCAGAAAAAGAAAAAGAACAACAAGACGAGGAAGAGGCCGCGGGGCAATGAGCCGAAGTTCGATCCGCAAGGCAACGAGCCGCAGTTCGATCTAAGAGTGGAGCTAATCCGAATCTGCGGAGTCGATCTGACAACCATCGACGGAGTCAACGTTATAACCGCGCAGACTCTCATCTCTGAGTTGGGAACCGACATGACGCGGTGGCGTACGGAGAATCATCTGGTGTCGTGGTTGAAACTGGCTCCGAGCCGCCAGATTAGCGGAGGCAAATTGATCAGACACGAGAAAAGAAAGATAAAGAACAGAGCGACGGAGGCATTGCGAATGGCTGCCAGTACGCTGGAACGTAGCGATAGTTATTTGGGTGCGCGATATCGACACCTGAAAGGTCGACTGGGGGCAAAGAAGGCGATTAAGGCGATGGCGGCATACTTAGCCCGGCTGATGTACCGGATGCTAACTCGCGGGCAGGAATGGGTGGATAAAGGCGCGAGGGAGCACGAAAAAAGACGGGCTGAGCGCGACATGCGGTCACTAGAGCGCAGAGCTGCTGCCTACGGCTACCGGCTCGC